>Ga0308175_100002283_pt1 | contig 13090 bp, 11 predicted proteins | sample PhyCR1_3_FD_203893 | JGI IMG/M metagenome (GOLD analysis project Ga0308175, IMG submission 203893) | Soil microbial communities from UC Gill Tract Community Farm, Albany, California, United States - DLSLS.C.R1 | ecosystem: Environmental > Terrestrial > Soil > Agricultural land | place: USA...
GGCGGTTTGGGGTTTGCCGTGGTGTGGGCCGGGTTGCGGGCGGGGCCGACGGGGGGGGGGGGGCCGGGGGGGCGGGGCAGTGGGTACCGAGTGGTCGTGGTGCCGCGGGTGAAGTTCATGCCGGTGGGGACGTGGCGGAAGTTGATGGAATTGGCCGACGCGGGCGTGACCGTGGTGGTGCAGGGGGAAGTGCCTAAAGACGTGCCGGGGCTGGGGGCGTTGGAGCAGCGGCGCAAGGAGCTGCGCGAGTTGGCCGGGGCGCGGGCGAGGGTGATCGTGGGGGAGGACCTTGACGAGATGCTTCGGCGGGCGGGCGTGAAGCGCGAACCCATGGTCGATGCGGGGCTGAGGTTCGTGCGGCGTTCCCGTCCGGGCGGGTATTCCTACTACATCGTTAACCGGTCGGAGAAGGCGCTGGACGGCTGGGTGACGCTGGGGACGGGGGCGACATCGGCGGTGATTCTCGATCCGATGTTTGAGGATCGCAGCGGCATCGCGGCGCTTTGGCAGGCGCGCGACGGGCACGCCGAGGTGTATCTTCAACTCGTCCCGGGCGGGTCGGTCGTTGTGCGCACGTTTGCGGACAGGCGTATCGCGGGGCGGAAGTGGGACTACATTCGCGCGGCCGGCGAGGGGCGGGAGGTGGCGGGGACCTGGCACGTGCATTTCGTGGAAGGCGGGCCGGTGCTGCCGGGGGATTTTGACACCACGTCGCTGGGCTCATGGACGAATCGGGAGGATGCGGAGGCCAAGCGATTCGCGGGGACGGCGCGGTATTCGATTGAATTCGAGCGGCAGGCTGGTGCGGCGGATGATTGGTGGCTGGACCTGGGACGGGTGTGCGAGAGTGCGCGGGTGCGAATCAACGGCAAGGACGTGGCCACGCTGTGGCGACCGCCGTTCCGCGTGCGGGTGGGAACGTTGTTGCGCGACGGGAAGAACACGCTGGAGGTGGAGGTCACGAACCTGGCGGCGAACCGGATCGCGGACCTGGACCGGCGCGGCGTGCAGTGGAAATCGTTTCACGAGATCAATTTCGTGAATCGGGACTACAAGCCGTTTGATGCGTCGATGTGGCCGCTGCGGGATTCGGGGCTGGTGGGGCCGGTGCGACTGATGCCGCTTTCAGTGTTGAAGCCGGAGTAGCCGCCACGCAATGGCACAACAGGCGAACGGATCAGGCGGACTTCCTGGACCGCGATTTGCGCGCCAGCCAATCCAGGACGGCTTGGCGTACTAGCCCCGCGCGCGTAAGGCCTTCGCGGCGGGCGGCGGCGTCCGCGGCGGCGAGGATCTGCGGAGTCATCGTGATCAGCACGCGCGCCGCCTTCTCGTCGGCGTTTTTCGGCGGGCGTCCACGCTTGCGGGGGTGAGGCCTGGCGTTGGGGACGCGCTTAGCCCGGGTGGCGGAGAATTCCGCGTTATATCGGTCGGATTCCGCGTCGAGCTGCTCGCGCGTCATCCGGCCGAATTGGGCGGGCAGCGAAGGAGCGAGGGGTTTGTTTTTCATGTGCTTCTCCTGCGCCTGCGGCGCTCCTTGGGAGTGAGCGGCCGGGCATGGATCACGAACAAGCGGTCATCGACATCCACGAGGTAGATGGCCTGGATCATCCTCCCGCCGAGTGTCGGCCCAACCACCAGCCACTTCTCGTTTCCCAGCGGTTTGGGAAAGGGCCGCGACGCGGAGTTCACCACGTGCTCGACCTCGTCGGGGCTCAGTCCGTGTCCTTCGACTTTGGCGACGTTCCATCCGGTCCAGCGGAAGTCATAGGGCACATTTAAAGTATATACCGCAAAATTCGACGCCGCAATGGGGTGAGTTATACCGGGTTGTTGTGACGGGTCCACTTGCGTGATGGCCGGACTTACAAGTGCGGGCGGGGAGCCGACCTCTGGCCGGACGTGGGCGGCGACGGTACAACGCAAGAATGTGCGTTGTTCCACGTGCTTTGCTCGGACTGTTTTGCAGGGGGCTGTGCGTCGCGATGGTGTTCACGGCGGCGGCCGGGGCGCAGGAGAGGCCGGCAACGGCCCAACTGCCGACGCTCTGGATCATCGGCGACTCGACCGTGAAGAACGGCACGCGCGGCCAAGTCGGGTGGGGCGACCCGATCGCCGATTTCTTCGACAAATCGAAAATCCGTGTTGAGAACCGCGCGATCGGCGGGCGGAGCAGCCGGACGTTTCAGACGGAGGGGCGATGGGATCGCGTGCTGGGGGAGATGAAGGCGGGGGATTTCGTCATCATGCAGTTCGGCCACAACGACGGGGGGGCGCTGGACGATTCGGCCCGGGCGCGGGGGTCGATCCGCGGGACTGGTGAGGAGACGCGGGAGATCGACAACCCGATTACGAAGAAGAAGGAGGTGGTGCACACGTACGGGTGGTACATGCGCAAGTACGTGACGGATGCGAAGGCGAAGGGGGCGGTGCCGGTCGTCGTGTCGCCGGTGCCGAGGAACATCTGGAAAGACGGGCACGTGGCGCGGGCGTCGAAGGATTACGGCAAGTGGGCGAAGGAATCGGCCGAGGCGGCGGGGGCTTACTTCATCGACCTCAACGAGATCGCGGCGAAGAAGTACGAGGCGGCTGGCGAGGAGAAGGTGAAGACGGAGTACTTCGGGGAGGACCATACGCATACGAAGGCGGCCGGGGCGAAGGTGAATGCGGAGGCGGTGGTGGAGGGGATTCGGGAGCTGAAGGATTGTGCGCTGAAGCAGTACCTGTCGGTCGCGGCCACGCCCGGTGGGGCGGGGGCGGGGCCGGTGAGGCTGATGGAAGATGAGGGCACGTTCACGCTGTCAAATGACCGCGTGACGGCAAAGGTATCGAAGAGGACGGGAGACCTGGTGTCGCTGCGGTACAAGGACATGGAGTTGCTCGGCGGCGGGTCGGGGCACCCGTATGGGTACTGGTCGCACACGCCGGGGCACGGTGAGCAGACGGCGACGGCCGTCACGATCGATCCGCAGGGCAACGACGGCGGGCGGGCGGAGGTCTCCGTCAAAGGCATCGCCAACGGTAAGCGCCTCGGCAGCGGGCCCGGCGGGAGCACGATCTGCGACGTGGACATTCGGTATTCGATGGGGCGGGAAGACAGCGGCGTTTACACGTACTGCACGTTCGAGCACAAGGCGGATTACCCGGCTACCTCCATCGGCGAAGCGCGGTTCGGCGTGAAGCTGAACGGGCGGGTGTTTGATTGGATGACGATTGATGCGAAGCGCAACAAGAAGATGCCGGCGCCCGAGGATTGGGACAAGGGCACTCCGCTGAACATGAAGGAGGCCCGGCGGATGAACACCGGGATCTACGCCGGGCAGGTCGAGCACAAGTACGACTACTCGGCCATTCAGTTTGACATCCCTGCGTTCGGGTGGTCGGGCACGAAGGACCACGTCGGCCTTTGGTTCGTCAACCCGTCAATCGAATACCTCAGCGGCGGGGCGACGAAGGTTGAGCTGACCGGGCACCTGGATAACAACGCCGGGGCGGCGCCGACGCTGCTGAACTACTGGCGCGGCAGCCATTACGGCGGCAGTTCGTGCGTGATCGGGCAGAGCGAGCCGTGGACGAAGGTGATCGGGCCGTTTCTGATTTACTGCAATTCCGGAGAGACGCCCGAGGGAATGTGGACCGATGCGCTGCGCAAGGGGTCGGAGGAGCAAGCCGCGTGGCCGTATGCGTGGGTCAAGGGCGTGGATTATCCGCACAAGGAAGAGCGGGGGGCGGTCGGCGGTCAACTCGTGCTGAAGGACCCGCCTGCGCCGGGCGCGAAGATGTCGAACGTGCTGGTGGGGCTGGCGCATCCCGATTACACGCCGCCGTCCGTCGGGGGCGGCGGCCGGGTCTTCGGGCCGCGGGTGATCGATTGGCAGATGGATGCGAAATACTACGAGTTCTGGACGCGGGCCGATTCGGAGGGGAAGTTCACGATCGCGGCAGTTCGGCCGGGGACGTACACGCTGCACGCGATCGCGGATGGGGTTCTGGGGGAGTTTGCCAAGGCGGAGGTGGTTGTCGAGGCGGGGAAGGCGATCGATCTGGGAAGGCTGGAGTGGCGGCCGGTGAGGTTCGGGAAGCAGGTGTGGGAGATCGGGGTGCCCAACCGCAGCGGCGGCGAGTTCCGGCACGGCGAGCATTACTGGCAGTGGGGGTTGTACCTCGATTATTCCAGGGAGTTCCCGGGGGACGTGGATTTCGTGATCGGCCGCAGCGACTGGTCGAAGGACTGGAACTTCTGCCAGTGCCCGCGGAAGGACCGGCCGCAGGGGACGACCTGGGCGGTCCGGTTTGACCTGCCCGACGGGCCGCGCGGGCGGGCGACGCTGCGGCTGGGAATTGCGGCGGCGAGCGCGCGGAACATTGCCGTCAGTGTGAATGACAAGCCGGCCGGGTCGGCGGGGCCGCTGATGGAGACGGCGACGATCCGGCGCGACGGCATTCGCGGCTACTGGCAGGAGAAGGACGTGGCCTTCGACGCCGCGTTGATGAAGCCGGGCGAGAACGTGCTGAAGCTGACGATCCCGCCGGGGAATGAGATGAACGGCATCATCTACGATTATCTTCGGCTGGAGCTGGACGAGTCGGCGGCGCCGCCGAAGGCGGAATAAATGAAGAGTGGCACGGGCGGGCCGCCCGTGCCAAAAGGATGACACGAATGCCGGCGTCGCTGCTGATTCCCATTGGCCTCGTTTTCGTGGTGGCGTACGCCGTGCGGGCGGAGGAGCCGCCGGCGGAGTGGGTCGATCCGGACACGCATCACCGCGTCGTGCGGCTGTCGATAGAGCCCGGCAGCGAAAGCCTGTATTTCCACTACAACGCGTACTCGGCCGACGGGCGGAAGCTGGTGTTCACCAACCGCGACCGGATCCTGGCGGTTGATGTTGCGACGCGTGCCGTGGAGGAAATAGCGCGCGGCCGGGTGATCGAGACGGGGCGGAAGACCAACGAGGTCTTTTTCACGCGTGACAACGCCGTGTGGGCGACGGACCTGAACACGCATGCCGCCCGGCAGGTCGTGCCGCTCCCGCCCGGGCGGCGGGTGACTTGCGTGAACGCCGACCAGACGCTGCTCGCCGGCACGGTGTACGCGAGCGATCCCACCGGCGCGACAACCCGGCCGGCGACGCGCCCGATCACGCCGCAGCGGCAGCGGATGTTTCCCGGAAAAACGGAGCTGACCAAGGAGCAGGAAACGTCGGCCATGAAAGAAGACCGGCTGTCGCGCGGGCTGACCAACCCGCGGTCGATGGCGCTGTTTACGATCAACACGGGGAGCGGCGAACTGAAGACGTTCGGCTACGCCTACGCCTGGCTGAACCACCTCCAGTTTTCCCCCACCGACCCGGCGCTGCTCATGTTCTGCCACGAAGGCACCTGGCACGAGGTGGACCGCATCTGGACGATCCGCACCGACGGCACCGGCTTGCGCCTGATGCACCAGCGGTCGATGGACATGGAGATCGCCGGCCACGAGTTCTGGGGCCATGACGGGCGGTGGATCTGGTACGACCTCCAGACGCCGCGGAGCCAGGTGTTCTGGATCGCGGGGGTGAACGTCGAGACCGGCGGGCGCCGGCGGTACCCTCTGGAGCGCGACTGGTGGTCGGTGCACTTCAACGTCTCGCCGGACGGCAAGCTATTCGCCGGCGACGGCGGTGATCCGGGGCAGGTGGCGTTCGCGAAGGACGGGCAGTGGATCAACCTGTTTCGCCCCAATGCCGACGGGACGCTGGACCGCGAGCGGCTGGTGAACATGGCGAAACACAACTACCGGCTGGAGCCGAACGTCACGTTCACGCCGGATTCAAAGTGGGTCGTGTTCCGCTCGAACCTGTTCGGGGCGAGCCACGTGTTCGCCGTCGAGGTGGAAAGGGCGAAATGAATTGGGCGGCGGGTGGCAGGGGTTCAGGCGTAGGTATCGACGCAGCCGCCGAGGCCGGTGGCAGCGGCGACGAGTGAGTCGCCGGCCTTCATGGCGCCTTGCGAGGCGGCTTCGATGAGCTTGACGGCGGCGTCGCCTTGCATTTGCTCGTTGTCCAGGATTTTGCGGGCAACGCGCATCTGGACCTCAGCCATCGTCTGAGCCTGCTGCAACCCGATCGCGCTATTGACGAGGTCCATGCCCCATCCGTATCGGCCGATTTCAGACAAGGGCTTTGATGGTTTGCCCGCAATGAAACACAAATCTGCAGCTTTCCCCTTGACCGGGCGATAATGTTAGGGTACTGTTCCTTCAAACAGCCGCCAAACGGCTCGGAAGCTGTTGCCGGCGGTGTTGTCGTGTTGTTCGGGCGCGTGCAGAAGAGCAGTCAGGAGAGGCCCCATGGGAATGGACTCCCGTCGCGGCGGCGAGGTGAACGACGACGTAGAACAGGCGATCGAGGCGGATGCCTCCCTCGTGCCCCGCGCCGCGTCGGCGCTGCTGGTGCAGCCGGCGGTGCTCGACCCCGCGGAGATCAGCGCCCTGCTGACAGACCTGTCGCGCCTGCTCGAATCGGCGCCGGCGGACGACGCGACCGGAACTTTTACGGAGAAATCCGGGGGGTTCGAGGACCAACCCCCATCGGACGGAGCTTGTTATGAACCTCACACCGCGGCAGTTGGACGTCATCGTGGCCATTCGAAACTATCGCCACTTGCATGGCTATTCCCCGACCATGCAGGAGCTGGCCGACCAGCTCGGGACGAGCAAGGTGACCATCTTCGAGCACGTCGGCGCCCTGGAAAAAAAGCGCGCCCTTCGCCGCGACAAGCACAAGGCTCGCTCTTTGGAAATCGTTGCTGACACCCCCCTGCCCGACGAGGAGCGCCCGACCAAGCTCCCGCTGCTGGGCAACATCGCCGCCGGCTCGCCGATCGAGGCCGTGGAGAACCGCGAGGACATCGACCTGGAGCAGATGTTCCACTCCCGCAACGGCGTGTACGTCCTGAAGGTGCGCGGCGAATCCATGATCGAGGACCACCTCTGCGACGGCGACTACGTCGTCATCGAGCGCCGCGATTCGGCCCGTGAAGGCGAGCAGGTCGTCGCGCTGCTCGACAGCGGCGAGGCCACGCTCAAGCGGTATTACAAGGAGCCCGGCGGCAAGGTGCGCCTCCAGCCGGCCAACAGCTCGATGGAGCCGCGCATCGTGGACGCCGACCGCCTGCGGATCCAGGGCGTGGTCATCGGCGTGCTCCGCAGTTACCACGCCTGACGGCGCACACCGCGGCCGCCAGTTTTCCAAGCCATTATCGGACCGCCAATCCGTGCCCTCAGGTCGCGCCGTTCCCGGGACGATGACAAGTTCGTGAAATCCTGCGCTCTGGCGCGGCTGTGCCGCCTGTATGATCGGAGAATACGGGCGCGGCCGCACCGGCCGCTATAATCACGAACTGCGATGACGGCCTTCGTCGAATCCTGCGTGGGAATGGTGACCGGCACGGCCAACGCCGTCGCGCGCCGGTCGCGCGGCCGCCCCCGCGCCCGCCAGCTCCTCCGCACGCTGGCGGAAAAGAAGAACATCCTCATTACGACCCACGAGCACCCCGACCCGGACGCCCTGGCGTCGGCCATGGCGCTGCGCGGATTACTCAGTGCGAAGCTCGCCGGCGCCAAGATCACGACGTGTATCAAGGGCCGGATCGGCGGCGGGCTCAACGCCATCTTCACCCAGCTCACGGACCTGAACCTCGCCCCCTGGGATGACGCCGCCCTCAAGGGCTACGACGCGATCATCCTGCTCGACACGCAGCCGCCGTTCGCCAACAACCCGCTGCCGAAGGAAGTGGAGCCGGCGGCCGTGATCGACCACCACCGCTCGCGCGGGCGCGCGCCCAAGTGCGCGTTTTGTGACATCCGGCCCGACGTGGGCGCCACCAGCTCGATCATCTTCAGCTACTTCATGGAGATGGAGCTCCGCCCCTCGGCCGACCTGGCCGCGTTCCTGCTGTTCGCGATCGAGTCGGACCTGGCGGGGGCGGCGGGGCAGCCGGGGGAGCTGGACAACATCGCGCTATCGTCGCTGACCCTGATCGCCGACACGCACAAGTTGTACCGGATGCGCTACGTGGACCTGCCGCAGGCCTACTACGTGGCGTACGCGCAGGGCTTGAACAACGCGCTGTACTACGATTCGGCGCTGATGTCCCACCTGGAGTCCATGAACTCGCCGGAAATCCCCGCCGTCATCGCCGACTTCCTCCTGCGCTTCGACCAGGTGCAGTGGTCGCTGGTGACGGCGATCAACCGCCCGACGCCCCCCGCCGCGTCGGTGGCGGCGCCCGTCCCGCCCACGACGGCAATACCGGAAGGCCGGCCGCCGATGCTCGTGATGTCGCTGCGGACCAACAGCCCGCGCCTGTCGGCGGCGGACCTCATGCGCCGCCTCGTGAAGCAGATCGGCGAAGGCGGCGGCCACCGCACCAAGGCCGGCGGGTTCATCAAGCTGGAAACGGGCTCCCCCACCGAGATCGACCGAGTCCGCGAGGTCCTCCGCCGCCGCTACCTCCGCGCGCTCAAGATCAAGTCGTCGCGCGGGCAGCGGCTTGTTCCGAAGGCGTCCTGAACCGTCACGGCTCCTGCTTCTCCGGCACCGTGGTCTGGTACTTCACGCCCTCGGGCACCGGCACCGGGACGGCCACCGTCGTCCCGTACTCGCCGGCCGTCCGCGTCAGCGAATCCACGGCGACGAACGCCGTGTACGCCGACATCAGGCCGTGCTCCAGCGCGACCCGCGTGATCCGCCCCGGCAGCGATTCGCCCCCGCCGTCCCACAGCGCCCGATCGGCGAGGTCGGCGATCTTCCGCCTCGCCCAGACCGCGGCGATTCCCTCGCGGGCCGGCGCGTCGCTCAGATCCACGTCGATCGGAACGACCGCCTCTTCGTTTCCGAACTTGCCGCGGACGTGAATCGTCGTCCGCCCCTCGCCTCTGTACTTGCCCGCCAGGATCACCGGCCGCCCGACGAAAACGTCCGGCACGCGCTGCGGGAACACGTCGCTCACGCCCATGGCGCCCCAGTCGATCGCCAGGTCGGTCATGGCCGGATGGCTGATCCGCTGGAAGAACTGGTCCATCACTTCCTCGGCGTTGTCGTTCAGACCGAGGTAAGCGACGGCGCCGTTGCCGGCCTTGGCCATGTGATCGAGCAAGTAACGGTTGGTGGCCTGGCCGACGCCGAAGCTGAAAATGCGGCTCGGCCCGAGGCTGCGGTGCACCTCCGCCAGGATCTGCGCCTCGTTGCCGATGTACCCGTCGGTCAGGAAACACACGAACCGCAGGCGGCTCTGGTCGTGGGGGAAATTCAGGCTGGCGCGGATGCCCTGGATCATGTAGGTTCCCCCGCCGGCGTCGGTGGATTCGATGAACCTCATGGCCTTGCGCAGGTTCTGCGGCGTGGCGGGGACCGGCCGGTGCGCCATCTGCTCGGCGCCTTGAGCAAAGCGGATGATCTGGAAGGTGTCGTCCGGCCGCATGCGCGTCAGCGCCGCGCGGATCGCCGCCTTCGCCTGCTCGATCGGCCGGCCTAGCATGCTCCCGGAGACGTCCAGAGTGAACACCAGCTCCAGCGGCTTGCGCGGCAGCTCGCGGATCTGCTCCGGCGGGTAAAGCATCAGCGTGAAATAGCCGGCCCCCTTGTCCTTCGGGTCGCGCTGCACCAGGACCGCCGATTTCAGTCTCTCGCCGGCCACCTTGTAGCGCAGGACGAAATCCTTGTTGGGTACACGATCTTCACCGCTCAGCGCCGCGTCCGCGGTCGTACCTGAGACGTCCACCGCGGCCGCGTGGTTGCGGCTCTCGACCTTTTCGATCTTCACGCCGGCGTCGATGTGAACGGCCAGGGAGATGTCGTGGCCGTTGCGCTCGCCCGGCCTCAGGTATTGCACCTCCGTCGCCTGGCCGGAGGTGCCGCGCTCGCCGCGGCCGGTCGCGCCGATGCCATCGCTCGTCCCCGGCGGGTTGAACCGCGGCCCCACCACCATCGGGAACACCCACTCGTACCACCCGTCCACGTACGCCAGCGTGTGGAAATACTTGACGTGGACGTCGATCGCCTTGCCCGGCTCGATGTTGGCGACCGATTGCGTGAAGACGTTCGGCCGCTCCTGCGTCAGCAAGGACGCCAGGTACCCCTGCGACTTGGCCTCCCGGTAAAGCCGCTCCGCCTCCTGCCGCTCGCGGATGATCCCGCGGATCTTCCGCTCGCCGATCGTCATCACGAATTCGTTCACCGCCGCGTCGTGCGGCAGCGGGAACACGTAAACCGCCTCGATCTTCGAATCGAACGGGTTCTGATACTGCTGCGTCACGTCCACGGTCGCGACGTAGCCGGCGATCGAGGCCTTCACGTCCGTGTGCTTCAGCGGGACGGGAATCTGTTTTTCCGCAGTCGGCAATTTCGCCATGAGCGCGCCTGTCCCCGGCGTGTTCTCGTCCGACGTCGGAGCCGGCCCTTCGGCCTTGCGAATCACCCAAAGCTCCTCGTCCGGCGAAGGTAGCGACCCCGGCACGGCGACGACCTCGCGTCCTTTCGCCTCCTGCATTGCCAGCGGGGCCGGGGCGTAGGACGGGCGGGGCGTTGCAACGACCGCGTGCACTTGCTGCGCACAACCCGACATGGACGCCGCCCCGACGGCGCCCAACAGCGTGATCAGAAGCGCCAATACCATCCGCCTCATGTTCCAGCTCCTTGCTCGACCGTAACTGTCGCCCCCGCGATGGGCTTCCCGTCGGCGTCGGCGGCCGCTTCAAGCGTCGCCTGGTACCGCGGCCGCTCGCCTCCGCCGACGCGCACGTGCACCCTGGCCACGCGCGTCCTGCCCGCCGGCAGGTCCGATCCCGTGTTGAACGCGGCAACGATAATCCGCCGCCTGGCCATGGCGGCCGGATCGTAATACGGCGCCTCGCGGAACGCCGCGTGCTCGCCGCCTTCCACCCCGACGGTCGTCACGTCCCCCGCGGCCACTTTCAACTCGAACTGGTACGCGGCGAGGGAATGGCCTTGCGGGTCGATATAGATGTCCACCGTCTCGAACGAGACGTGATTACGTGAATACGTGATGACGTGATCAGCTTCCCGAGAGGTCGTTGCCGGCGGGGCGGGCGCGAGGGCGACGAGGGAGAGCAAACCGATGACGGTGACCGCCCGATATTTCATTGCACCACCCCCGCGTCATCGACCTTGACCGCCGCCTGCGCAATCGCATCAACGTCGTGTTGATCGACGAAGCCGTCGCCGTTGACGTCCCAGTTCTTCTGAAGGGCGTCGCCGCCTTTGATCCGCCGCGCCAGCACGAAAGCGTCGAGGATGTCCACGCGCCCGTCGCCGTTGAGGTCCTCGACGCGGGTTGCGACGGTGCCGATGCCGCCGCGCTCGACGGGGTGCATGCCGATCCGCACGGAGACCAGCACGACCGCCGCCGCGGCCGCGACGGCCGCCGACCATTTCACCAGCAGCCGGTGCCGCCAGCGCCGCGCCAATCCAGCCCGGGCGGTAGTCAGGATCGACTCGTCCACCGCCGGCGGCACCGTCGCGTCGGCCAAGAATAGGCGGCCGAGGTCCTCGCGCAGCCGCACCGGAGCGTGAACTTCGCCATCGCCAAACTCATCGGGTTGTGCATTTCCGCGGCTCATGCGTCCTCGCCTTCCCATTCAGTGCGCCGCCTGGTCGATCCGTTCAATCAAAATACGCGCGGGTCCTGGGGTCTTGCCGCAGCGTCGCCAGCGCATTGTGCAGCCTCGACTTAACCGTCCCCACCGGGATCGCCAGTGCCCGGGCGATCTCCTCCAGGCTCATGTCGTCAACGAACCGCATGAGCACCACCTCCCGCTGCCCGGCCGGCAGGCTCCGCAGCACGGCCGCCAGGTCATCCAGGTTTGTCCCAGGGGGGTTCGGGGACGAAACGGCCAAGAGCGCCTCATCCCCCGCGTTCCCGCGCCGCTTCCGCACCGCGGCCAGAGACAGGTTCCGCACCACCGGGTAGAGGAACGTCGTCATGTTCGCCGTGAGGCGAAAGCCCGGGAACTTCCGGTACACGTACGTCCAGGTCTCCTGGAGCACGTCCAGCGCATCCTCCGCATTTCCCGTGAACCGACGGGCCAACCGCACCACCCAGTCGCGGTAGCGGTAGTAGAGCACGTCGAAGGCGCGGCCTTCCCCCGCGTTGATCGCCGCGACGAGTTGCTGGTCGGTGCGGGGGTCCACTCCCTCAGATCCCTGGCTTGCTGTTCACGCGGCTGCGAGCCCAAATGACCTAAGCCTCTCTCAAGTGATAACTCTTGATCATCGTCTGCTGAAAATCCGGGTAGGCGTTGATGTCGTGTTCGGCCAGATCCAGCCCGTCGTACTCGTCGGCCTCCTTTGACCGCAGGCCGACGACCGCTTTCATACCCGCGAACACCAGCCCCGAAACCACGGCGACCGTCACGAGGATCACCAGGATGCCCGTGATCTGGTGCGCGATCCGGCCGAACCGTTCCGCCCAGCCCACCGGCGCAAACACGCCCGCCGCCAGCGTTCCCCACAGTCCGCCGACGCCGTGGATCGCCACGCCGCCGCTGGGGTCGTCGAGATGCCACCGCAGGTCGAGCCAGACGGTGGCCGTCGGCACGATCACGCCCGCCAGCGCGCCGATCACCGCCGCCGCCAGCGACCCGACGACCGGCGCCGATGCGCTGATCGCCACAAGCCCGCCGAGGGCGCCGCTGGAGGTGAGAAAGACGTCCGGCTTGCCGTATCGCAACCGTCCGAGGACCAGCGCCGCCGCGCCGCCGGACGCGCCGGCGACCAGGACGTTGAACGCCGCCATGGCGACGACGGCGTCCTCGTCGAGCCGCCCCGCGCCGTTCCGCAGCGACGCGCCCGCGACGTAAGGCACCCACGCCGCCACCATCAGCGTTACGCCGAGCACCACCAGCGGCACGCTGTGCCCCGGGATGCCGTTGGCCGAGCCGTCCCGGTTGTACTTGCCCGCGCGCGGCCCGACGAAAACTACCCCGACCGCGGCACACACCCCGCCGGTCATGTGCAGCACCGCAGCCCCGCCGACGTCGATGAAACCAAGATTCTGTAACCACCCAAACCACGCCCAGTGGCCAATCACC
>Ga0308175_100002284_pt1 | contig 13088 bp, 10 predicted proteins | sample PhyCR1_3_FD_203893 | JGI IMG/M metagenome (GOLD analysis project Ga0308175, IMG submission 203893) | Soil microbial communities from UC Gill Tract Community Farm, Albany, California, United States - DLSLS.C.R1 | ecosystem: Environmental > Terrestrial > Soil > Agricultural land | place: USA...
TTTTTTAAAGGTCGGCATGGAATTATTCTACCAAGAAGGACCAGAAATTGTTCAACAATTAAAACAAAAAGGTCATCGCATTTTTCTGGATCTAAAGCTGCATGATATCCCAAACACCGTTCATAGTGCGATGAAAGGGCTGGCGAAATTGGAATGTGACTTAGTCAATGTTCATGCCGCAGGGGGCAAGGAGATGATGCGTGCGGCACTTGAAGGGCTTGAGGCAGGGACAAGGTTCGGCAGGAAACGCCCAAGTATCATTGCTGTTACTCAATTGACAAGCACATCAGAGGAGCAGATGCACAAAGATCAGCTAATCCCGGTTTCATTAAAGGACTCTGTCCTTCATTATGCTTCGATAACGAAGGAAGCCGGCTTAGATGGTGTAGTATGCTCTGCCTGGGAAGCCGCTTTTATTAAGGAGGAGGTTGGACAATCTTTCTTAACTGTCTGTCCGGGCATTCGAATGGCAACTGATCAGACAGCAGACCAAAAACGTGTTGCAACACCTGAATTTGCAAGAACTTCTGGGGTAAGCGCGATTGTTGTCGGCCGTTCAATTACAAGAGCAAAGGACCCGGTAAAAAGCTATGAACAATGGATTGAAGCATGGAAGGGAGTAAGACAATGAAACACTTAATTGCTGAAAAATTATTAGAAATCAACGCGGTTGCTTTAAAACCACAGAATCCATTTACTTGGACATCAGGACTCCGCTCTCCAATCTATTGTGATAATAGACTAACCTTATCGTTTCCTGCAGTACGGAAAGAGATTGCTAAGGGATTGCAAGAACTGATTGTAGAAAACTTCCCAGAGGTAGAGGTTATTGCCGGAACGGCAACAGCAGGTATACCTCATGCGGCATGGGTCAGTGAGCGGATGGATTTACCAATGTGCTATGTACGATCGAAAGCAAAGGGGCACGGAAAAGGAAATCAAATTGAAGGAAAAGTAGAAAAAGGGCATAAAGTAGTGGTAGTAGAAGATCTTATTTCAACAGGAGGAAGTGTCATTACAGCCGTCCAAGCATTAAGGGAAGAGGGCTGTGAGGTACTTGGGGTTGTGTCTATTTTTACCTACGGACTTGAAAAGGGAAGACAATTATTTGAAGAACAAGAAATTAAGAGTTTTTCACTCACAGATTTTGCCACTTTAACTGAAGTTGCCATCCTAAATAGCTATGTAGATAAGAAAGATCAGGAAAGTCTGCTTTTATGGAGTCAGGATCCATCTGTATGGAGTAAACAGTACGAAGAAAAAGAAACACCCATAACTAAATAAATTAATGATAACACAAAGAAGGTATCCTTGTATTAGAGGATACCTTCTTTGTTAGGGAATGACTTCGAAAATGGTCCAGTTCCATCGCCATGGACTTGTGAAGTGGTCACCTTTTACTTTTTTAACTTCAACAGCAGTTCTTCGTCAGGGGTTACATAAACGGTCTGTTGATTGTCATAAATGACAAATCCAGGCTTTGCTCCACTAGGTTTTTTGACATGCCGGACTCTAGTGAAATCGACAGGCACCGAGCTTGAATTTCTAGCCTTGCTATAATATGCAGCCAAAATTGCTGCTTCTTTAATGGTTTGTTCTATTGGTTCTTTGCTGCGAATAACCACATGAGAGCCGGGAATGTCCTTTGTATGGAGCCAAATTTCGTCTCTGGCCGCTAACTTATTGGTCAAATAATCGTTTTGTTTATTATTTTTTCCAACGATGATTTCAGTTCCGTCTGAAGCTACAAATTGATCCAAGACAGGCTTTACATTTTGGATTTTCTTGCCGTTTCGCTTCTGTCGTTCACGGATATAACCGCCCTCGACAAGTTCTTCGCGGATCTCTTGTATATCCTTTGGCGAGGCCGCCTGTACCTGCTGGATTAAATTATCAAAGTACTCAACTTCCACACGAGCCTTTTCAATCTGTTCCACTACCACGGCTAGGGCATTTTTGGCCTTTTGGTATCTGGTAAAATACTTCTGCGCGTTTTCAGAAGGTGTCTTCCGCAAATCAAGAGGAATTACAAGCATTCCACCATCTTCATCGTAATAATTTTGAACCTCGATTTCTTTCATTCCTTTACTGACCGCATAAAGATTCGCAGTTAATAACTCACCGTAAAGTTGATATTTTTCGGCTTTTGCGGCCTCCTCTAAGGTTCTCTTCAGCTTTTCAATTTTTTTCTCATTCTTTTCTTTTTCATTACTAATAAATCGTTCTATATCATTTCCCTGCTGTTTTACCCGGTCACGTTCGGCCTTGCCAAAATAATAGCGATCGAGCATCTCGCTAAGAGTGGGAAAAGTTTTTATTTCACCCTTTATATGTTCAAGTGGAAAAAGATAAAATGATTCTTTTCCATTTGTAGTGATAATCGATGGAGATATATCTCCTGAAGAAATATTGTTAATAAGTCTTACAAATGTTTTGGGTACAGTTGTACGATTGGCTAAACCACTTTGAAAAATAACCTCTTTCGAAAAAAGGGGAGAGATTCCAGCAAAATGTTCTACCAGTTGACGATCAATTTTTCCACCGTTAAAGTCAATCTTCTTTAGAACATCTTCTTCCTGTGACGTAAATGGGTCTAACTTGTATTGCTCTGGTGGATTAATATAGGTTTGACCAGGTAAAATAGCTCTGTGACTGTTAACAGCAAATGAGACATGTTTAATGCTGTCAAGGATAATATTACGCGTCTTGTCTACTAATACAATATTACTGTGACGGCCCATAATTTCAATTATTAACTGTTTATAGCTGATATCACCGATTTCATTTCTACCTTTAATTTCAAAGATAATGATGCGGTCATTGCCAACCTGATATAAATCTTCTAAAATATGTCCTTCAATATGCTTTCGGAGCAGCATACAGAACATCGGAGGTTCACTAGGATTGTCATAGGCCTCGTTTGTAAACTGTACTCTCGAATAGCTCGGGTGTGCTGATAGTAACAGCTTATGATTATTTCCGTTTGCGCGAATTGTTAAGATTACTTCATTTTTGTAGGGTTGATGGACTTTGTTGATTCGTCCGCCTTTGAGTGAACGTACTAGTTCATCAACCATTGCTTTTGTAAATAAACCATCAAATGACATAGAAAACATCCTTTTCTTCGAGCATATTCTTCATTATATCGTACTTAAGCAGTATCTGTCTTAATTTCCCCACTAATCATACTTTCATATAGCATTTTTTTGGACGGCTCTGAATAAGATTTCCTTAGAGCAAGTCTATAAAAGGGGGAAGTGAGATGGTCGGATGAAATTCCATGAAATGAAGATAGATCAAGTAGAAAAGGCCTTAGAAACCGACTTTTCTTCGGGATTATCGCAGGAAGATGTAAAAAAACGAATCCAACAGCACGGACTAAATGAATTGGAAGAAGGGGAAAAGCAATCCGCTTTACTCTTGTTCTTTAGTCAATTTAAGGATTTCATGGTTTTAGTCCTGCTGGCGGCAACACTAGTTTCAGGACTACTTGGTGAGTATATTGACGCGATTGCCATTATTGCCATTGTCATTATTAATGGCTGTCTCGGCTTTTACCAAGAAAGACGTGCCGAGAAATCCCTTCAAGCTTTGAAGGAATTATCGGCACCACAGGTTTCAGTGTTGCGGGAAGGGAAATGGTTGAAAATCCCTTCAAAAGAACTTGTCATAGGTGACATAGTAAAGTTTGCTAGTGGGGACCGAATTGGTGCGGATGTCCGAATTATTGAATCCAAAAGTTTAGAGATTGAGGAATCAGCACTCACTGGTGAGTCTGTTCCCGTTGCTAAACAAATCGATAGCTTAACTAACCCAAACCCTGGAATTGGTGATATGGAAAATATCGCATTTATGGGGACAATGATTACTAGGGGGAACGGTTTAGGGGTAGTCATTGCAATAGGGATGAAAACGGCGATGGGGCAAATTGCCGACCTGCTCCAAAATGCTGAAGTTCAAGATACGCCATTGCAACGTCGTCTGGAGCAATTGGGGAAAATATTAATTACCGTAGCTTTACTATTAACCGTGCTAGTTGTTGTGGTAGGTGTGGTGCAAGGGCATGAGCTATATGAGATGTTCTTGGCTGGAGTTTCACTTGCAGTCGCTGCTATCCCAGAAGGATTGCCTGCCATTGTGACGGTTGCATTGTCACTCGGTGTCCAAAAGATGATTAAAAAAAATGCAATTGTCAGAAAGCTTCCAGCTGTTGAAACTTTGGGCTGTGCCTCTGTCATTTGCTCAGATAAAACAGGGACGATGACACAGAACAAAATGACCGTCACGCATTTATGGAGCGGCGGGCAAACATGGACTGTGGATGGTGTAGGCTATCAACCCGAGGGGAATTTCTATCGAGATGAAAAAAATGTCTCCCCTAGGGAAGAAAAAGCTTTACAACAGATGTTGATATTCGGGATGTTGTGCAACCACTCCGATTTGGTTATAAAGAATGAAGAATACACCCTCGACGGAGACCCTACAGAAGGGGCCCTGCTAGTAAGCGCGATGAAAGCTGGTTTCGACCGTCCGAAATTATTAGAAGAGTTTACCATCATCAATGAGTTTCCATTTGATTCTGCCAGAAAGATGATGAGTGTGCATGTAAAGGACAAACAAGGGCGTCATTTTATTGTTACTAAAGGCGCACCAGATGTTGTTTTAGGTATTTGTGAATCAATCCTTTGGGACAAGCGAACACAATATATGAATAAAGAAATAAATACAAATGTCCAGAATGCGATTAATGGTCTTGCTGCACAGGCACTCCGAACGATTGCCATTGCTTTTAAACCGATACCTGCCAACACCGTCATTTTAAGTGAAAATGAGGCAGAAAAAAAATTGACGTTTATTGGTGTTCAAGGCATGATAGATCCGCCACGCTCAGAAGTGAAGGCTGCGGTTAAAGAGTGTAAGGAAGCAGGCATTAAAACAGTGATGATTACAGGTGACCATATCATCACTGCCAAAGCGATTGCGTCCCAGTTAGGGATTTTGACAAAGAAAAGTAAGGTGATGGACGGAAAGGCTTTATCCGAAATGTCAGTCGAGGATCTTGAAGGAGTAGTTGATGATGTTTCTGTGTTTGCCCGGGTTTCACCGGAACATAAGCTGAAAATCGTGAAGGCCTTGCAAAATAGAGGACATATTGTTGCCATGACTGGTGACGGTGTTAATGATGCACCTGCAATAAAAGCTGCCGATATTGGGGTAGCTATGGGAATAACAGGAACGGATGTTGCGAAGGAAGCATCGGCACTCATTCTGTTGGATGATAATTTTGCAACTATTAAGGCGGCAATTAAGGAAGGCAGAAACATTTATGAAAATATACGCAAGTTTGTCCGCTACCTACTCGCATCTAATGTCGGAGAAATTTTGGTCATGCTATTTGCGATGATCTTAGCGCTGCCTTTACCACTTGTTCCGATTCAAATACTGTGGGTAAATCTAGTGACAGATGGGCTGCCTGCCATGGCGCTCGGTCTTGATCGTCCGGAAGAAAATGTGATGAAACGGGGACCACGAAGTCCGAATGAAGGGGTATTTTCACGTGGGTTAGGTTGGAAAGTGGTATCAAGAGGGTTCTTAATTGGTCTTGTAACATTGTTATCCTTTATGATTGTGTATCACAACGAGCCTAGCCAATTGGCCTATTCTCAGACAGTTGCTTTTGCTACACTGGTAATGGCCCAGTTAATTCATGTTTTTGATTGCCGCAGTGAAAAATCTGTTTTATCTAGAAACCCGTTTGGAAATCAGTATCTCGTTTGGGCGGTCATTTCTTCTTTGGCACTTATGCTTGTGGCCATCTACTATCCGCCATTTCAGCCTATTTTCCATACTCTACCGATACTTGCGAAAGATTGGCTTTTGATTTTAGGTTTATCATCTGTTCCAACTTTTTTACTAGCAGGATCATTTTTGTTAAGAAAAACAAAATAAAGTATGTTATAATCCAAAAGGTAATAGAATCGATTCTATTACCTTTTGTCTTTATTTGGAAAAAGGCAAAGCAGAGAAATAAATGTTATTATCCTTGGATTTCATAAAGCAAAAAGCACTGCTCTTAATGCCTTTATTTCGAAATGTTGTGACTTTGAAAATTGTCCAGCTCCAGCGCCTAGCCCTCGGGTCATAAGCCAATCAGAGATGGAGGTTAAAAAGCAACCTCCACTCAGGCTCCATATGCCTGTCAGGGCTCACAAAGGCGCTTGCGCTTTTCTTATCTAGAAAGCCGATCATTTTAAAAGATTGGATGTGCACGTGATGGTTATCAGTATGACTGGCTTTGGAAGAGGAAAGTCAGACTCAGGCTCATTCTCTGTTATAGTAGAAATCAAAACGGTCAACCACCGGTTTACGGAAATGAATATTCGCATGCCAAGACAACTTTTAAAAATAGAAGATAAAATAAAAAAGAAATTAAGCCAGTATATTCGCCGTGGCAGGGTTGAGGTCTATATTAGTGTAGAAGGTGAAGGAATCGTTACTCGAAAAGTCCACGTTGATTGGAAGCTGATAGAGGAATACTATCAGTTCATCCAAGAAGCAAAGAGCCAGTACGGAATTGAAGGAACGATAACGCTTCAAGATTTATTGAATCGCAATGACCTTTTGTATATTGAAGAAAGTGAAGCTGGCAATGAAGCAATTGAAAATCTAGTTCTTTCCGCTGCTGAAGAAGCAGTGGTATTATTAAAACAAATGCGTTTGGCTGAAGGGGAAGTACTGAAAAACGATTTGCTTGCAATTGCTTCACAATTAGAAACAAACGTTTCAGAACTGCAAAAGTATGCACCACTGGTCGTTCAATCCTTTAAAGAGCGACTATCAAAAAGGATGCAGGAATTTGGGAACGGGCAATTGGATGAATCGAGGATTTTAACTGAGGTAGCAGTATTTGCTGACAAAGCAGATATAAATGAAGAAATTACTCGATTAAGAAGCCATATTCAACAATTCTTACAAACCCTAAATGATCAAGAACCTATAGGCAGAAAGCTTGACTTTCTTGTTCAAGAAATGAATCGAGAAGCTAACACTATTGGCTCAAAAGCAAACGACTCAAATATAGCTAAGACCGTTGTGGAGATAAAAAGCTTACTCGAGAAGCTGAAGGAACAGGTTCAGAATATTGAATAGACCTTGTTTAGAAACTGTTTAACACGGTCAAAATATATTACTAATGATTGGAAGAGTAACCATGTCAATTAGATTAATTAATATTGGGTTTGGGAATATCGTTTCTGCTAATCGGATTATTTCCATTGTCAGCCCGGAATCTGCTCCAATAAAAAGAATTATCCAAGATGCTAGGGACCAGGGGTCGTTAATAGACGCTACATATGGGAGGCGTACACGGGCTGTGATTGTCATGGATAGTGACCATGTCATTTTATCGGCTGTACAGCCAGAAACGGTTGCGGGTCGCTTAACTGACCGTGATGAAATTATAGATGAAGGGTAGGATTATCTAACATGCAGGAAAAAGGATTGCTGATTGTCTTGTCTGGGCCATCCGGGGTTGGAAAAGGAACAGTTCGAAAAGAAATTTTTTCTCATCCTGATACAGCCTTTGAATACTCCATCTCGATGACTACCCGAGTTCCTCGGCAAGGCGAAGTGGACGGGGTCGATTATTTCTTTAAATCAAGAGAGGAGTTTGAACTACTAATCAATCAGGGCAAACTATTGGAGTATGCAGAATTTGTTGGAAACTACTATGGAACCCCTGTTGATTATGTTCGCGAAACCTTAGATAGCGGTAAAGATGTCTTTTTAGAAATTGAAGTAAAAGGAGCCCGTCAGGTTCGTGAAAAGTTCCCTGAAGGGTTATTTATCTTCCTTATGCCACCAAGTCTAACTGAATTAAAAAACCGAATTGTGACCCGGGGTACTGAAACGGAAGACATCATTCATAATAGGATGTTATCTGCCCGGGAAGAAATCGAAATGATGGAATTGTATGATTATGTGGTTGAAAATGACCAGATAGAGCTTGCCTGCAATCGTGTAAAAGCTATCGTAACCGCTGAACATTGTCGCCGAGAAAGAGTGGAACAGCGTTATAAAAAATTATTGGAGGTCGAATAATATGTTGTATCCGTCTATTGATTCATTGTTAGAGAAGATTGATTCTAAATACTCACTTGTCTCTGTGGCTGCCAAACGTGCCCGGGTTATGTCCCAGCTAAAAGATGAAAGATTGCCAAAATATGTTTCTTATAAATATGTTGGGAAAGCGTTGGAGGAAATTTATAGTGGTGAGCTTACCTATCGGATTTCTAAAAAAGCTGAAAATTCTACTGAATAATTATTATGAAAAAGACATTTGCATTGCATGAAAGAAGGTCTGACAAAAAGGGAATCTCCTCCATGTCAGCCTTTTTTATTTGGCAATAGAAAGGATGGAAGGATAAATTTTCTAGTAAAAAGCAAATAGATGAAAAAATACAGCTTTTCAAGCATAATAAAGGAAAGATTAAGTATAGGACGAGAGTGGGGAATCAGGATGATAAAGGAACATAACATTTTATTGTGTGTGACCGGAGGTATAGCTGTCTTCAAGGCGGCCGCCTTAACAAGTAAACTTGTTCAAGCTGGAGCCAATGTTAAGGTCATATTAAGTGATTCTGCAAGCAAATTCGTGACTCCTCTGACCTTTCAGGCATTATCCCGTAATCATGTATTTACGGATACGTTTGACGAAAAAAATCCGCAAGTAATTGCCCATATTGATTTGGCGGACTGGGCAGATTTAATTTTGGTAGCCCCAGCAACAGCTAATACCATTGCAAAGCTAGCAAATGGGATTGCAGACAGTATGATTACGACTACACTGCTTGCTGCGACCGCACCTGTATGGATTGCCCCTGCAATGAATGTGCATATGTATGATCATCCCGCTGTAAAAAAAAATATTTCCGTTTTAGCTGAATATGGATACAAATTTATTGAACCAAGTGAGGGATATCTTGCCTGCGGCTATGTTGGAAAAGGACGACTTGAAGATCCAGAAAGGATAGTTGAAATAATCCAAATGTATTTTAATAATCAACACCAACCACCATTGCAAGGTCGAACGATTTTGGTTACTGCCGGTCCAACCAGAGAAAAAATTGACCCTGTTCGATTTATCTCCAATCATTCAACCGGAAAGATGGGTTATGCGATTGCTGAGGAGTCAGTAAAGCAGGGGGCCCGAGTCATTCTGATTTCGGGACCTGTCCAAATCAACGCACCTGCTGGTGTCGAACTTGTCAAGGTTGAAAGTGCCGAAGAAATGTACCATGCTGTAATGAAATATTATGATTCTATGGATGTTGTCATTAAAACGGCGGCAGTTGCCGACTATCGTCCTAAAATCACCTATGACCAGAAGGTGAAAAAACAGGAAGGCGAAACCACCATTGAGTTGGAGAGAACGAGAGACATTTTGCTTGAATTAGGGAAAAGAAAGAAAAAACAAGTACTAGTTGGATTTGCAGCAGAGACAGATAACCTGGAGGAATATGCTAGGAAAAAATTAATGAAGAAAAATGCGGATATGGTTGTGGCCAACAATGTCAAAATCTCAGGTGCTGGTTTTGGAACAGATACCAACATTGTTACTCTTTTTAAACGTTCCGGTGAAGAGATTGAGTTGCCAATTATGTCAAAGACAGAAGTAGCAAGTAAGATTATCTTGGAAATTACTTTCCTTTTGAAGGATATGGGTGTAAATGGAAATAGCTAGTATCATTGTGGATGTTCCTGCCAAACAAACGGACAGGTCCTTTGATTATCTGATTCCAGAACAATGGAATGGAACCATACAGCCTGGAATGAGGGTAATTGTTCCATTTGGGCCGAGAAATATCCAAGGTTTTGTTATGGAAATAAAAGCAGCATCTGAAGTTAAGAAATTAAGAGAAATTATCGAGCCGATGGATCTTGAACCGGTTTTAAACAAAGAATTGTTAGAGCTGGGTGACTGGCTAACAGAAAGCTCTCTTTGTTTTAAAATATCTGCGTATCAAGTGATGCTGCCTGCCGCACTAAAAGCAAAATACGAAAAAAAAGTAAGGCTAGTCAATGGTGTGTCCGTTACCGCCCTGCCTTTACTGCTACATTCGTACTTTGAAAAGGAAGCTATGGTTGATTGGGATGATGCTATTGACAGCGGAATAGTTTCCCTATTACAAAAAGAGGCCGCAAAAGGTCATCTAGAAGTTATTTATATAGTGAGGGAGCGAGTGAAGAAAAAACTTCGGAAATTCGTTCGTCCTACTGTAACAGCTGCAGTATTGAGTAAGGAAATATCAAAGCTGCCTGTAAATGCAGAAAAACAAAAGCAAGTTTTAAACTACTTTGTTCAGCAATTTCATGAGATTGAGTTATCAAAGCTGGTTACCGAAGTTAAAACCTCATCATCGACGGTGAAGGCACTTGTTGCTAAAGGGCTTTTGATGGAATTTGAAAATGAGGTTTATCGAGACCCATTCGAACATCGAACATTTGAACGCACCAAGCCAATGCAGTTAACAGGGGCACAGCAAACGGCGATTGGGCCTATTTTGAGCGCCATTGAGGAAAATAGGCATGAGGTGTTTTTACTATACGGTGTGACGGGCAGTGGCAAAACGGAAATATACTTACAATCCATTCAAGAAGTAATTGAAAAAGGTAAAGAAGCAATAGTCCTTGTTCCGGAAATATCTCTTACCCCACAAATGGTGAGCCGCTTTAAAGGCAGATTCGGAAATTTGGTCGCTGTGTTACACAGTGGATTGTCAGCAGGGGAAAAATATGACGAATGGCGGAAGATTCAACGTAAGGAAGTAAAAGTTGTTGTTGGTGCAAGATCTGCGATTTTTGCCCCATTTGAAAATATCGGAATTATCATCATTGATGAAGAACACGAAACCAGCTACAAGCAGGAGGAAATGCCGCGTTACCATGCTAGAGATGTGGCGGTGGAACGAGCCATCAATTACAACTGTCCAGTTGTGCTTGGCAGTGCCACTCCTTCACTAGAGTCCTTTGCCCGAGCGCAAAAAAAAGTATACCATCTTTTATCACTGCCAAGCCGGATGAACAATCAAAAGATGCCTGCAGTAGAAATTATTGATATGCGTGAGGAACTCCGTGATGGGAATCGTTCGATGTTTTCGCGGAAGCTTTTTGAAAAACTGCAAGACCGCATCGAGAAAAGGCAACAATCGGTTCTATTTTTAAATAAGCGCGGACACTCTTCATTTGTTATGTGCAGAGACTGTGGTTACGTAGTGAATTGCCCCAACTGTGACATCTCCCTTACTTATCACCGTGTAAAAGAGCAAATGAAGTGCCACTATTGTGGTTATGAGAGCTTTGTGCCAAAGCATTGCCCTGAATGCAATAGTGAATATATCCGGTATTTTGGGACCGGAACCCAGAAGGTAGAAGAAGAGCTGGGAAAAATTCTTCCTGAGGCTAGAGTAATCCGAATGGATGTAGATACAACTGGAAGAAAAGGTTCACACGAGAGATTGTTAACAGATTTTAAGGATGGTAAAGCTGATATATTATTAGGTACGCAAATGATTGCAAAAGGATTGGATTTCCCTAACATCACCTTAGTAGGCGTACTATCAGCGGATACGATGCTTCATTTACCTGATTTTAGAGCATCCGAAAAGACCTTCCAATTATTGACCCAGGTAAGCGGGCGCGCTGGTCGGCATCAATTGCCTGGAGAAGTCATTATTCAAACATACACGCCTGAACACTACAGTGTAGAGCTGGCCAGTCATCAGGATTACGATCTTTTTTATCAGCATGAAATGAAGATTAGAAAGACGCATCATTATCCGCCATTTTATTATTTATCTCTAATAACAGTCAGCCATGAACAGTTAATCAAGGCTGTAACGGAAACAGAGAAAATAGTCAGCTATGTTCGCTCACACATTTCAAATGAAGCGGTGGTACTAGGGCCTGCAGCCTCCCCGATTCCCAGGATTAATAATAGATATCGGTATCAATGTCTGATAAAATACAAGCGGGAACCGAACCTCTCAAAGGCACTCAAAACAATTCAGGACCAATATCAAAAGGATACAAAAAGTGGGCTGCAGGTATCAATAGATGTAAATCCCTTCATATTAATGTGATTATAAGCGCCCAAATTCACTTTTGAAAAGGTTATGATACTAAAATTTGGGAGAAAATGATGAGAAAAGCGGAAGCTCCTTGTCCTTGATTAGAGAGGCTTGTGAGTCCTTGGCGCTCAATCGATATTTATAAAGGTTCAATGGGAATTTATCTAATTATAAAAAATTTATACTTATACTGGTATTGACATAATGGAGGAACACCAACTTGGCGATTAGAAAAATTGTTTTTCACCCAGCTGAGATTTTAGAGATATCATGCAAAGCCGTGGTGAAGTTTGATAAAAAGCTTGCAAGAATTCTCGATGACATGTATGACACAATGATTGAATTTGACGGGGTTGGACTTGCGGCCCCGCAAATTGGTCTTGATGCCCGAATTGCCATTGTGGATATTGAAAACGAACAGGGAACCATTGAAATGATCAATCCAAGAATTTTAGAAACCTCAGGAAGCCAAACAGGCCCTGAAGGATGTTTAAGTTTCCCGGGCCTTTTTGGCGAAGTTACACGGCCATCTTATGTGAAGTTTGAAGCTTTTGATCGAAAAGGCAAAAGGTATACACTTGAGGCCGAAGATTTCTTAGCAAGGGCCATACAGCATGAAATTGACCATCTCGACGGAATTTTATTTACGTCAAAGGTTTCGAGATACTTAGAGGAAAATGAGTTAGAAGGAGTAGAAAGTGAATGACCAAAATTGTATTCATGGGGACCCCGGATTTTTCCGTTCCTGTCTTACGCCAAATTATTAATGACGGCTATGAGGTAATTGGTGTTGTCACCCAGCCAGACCGTCCGGTTGGAAGAAAAAAGGTATTAACACCGCCGCCAGTTAAGGTGGAGGCTCTAAAAAAGGGAATTCCGGTCTTTCAACCTGAGAAGATACGTCAAGAAGAGGAACTTTCGAAAATTCTTTCCTTACAACCAGATTTAATTGTTACTGCT
>Ga0308175_100002285_pt1 | contig 13087 bp, 16 predicted proteins | sample PhyCR1_3_FD_203893 | JGI IMG/M metagenome (GOLD analysis project Ga0308175, IMG submission 203893) | Soil microbial communities from UC Gill Tract Community Farm, Albany, California, United States - DLSLS.C.R1 | ecosystem: Environmental > Terrestrial > Soil > Agricultural land | place: USA...
CGGCGTGGAGGGCGTCCTGGACGGGGACCCGCGGGAGGAGATCAACGCAAAGCTGATCCCCGAGCTGACCCACTTGCAGGCGATCGAGCGAGGCCTGAAAGTCATGGACACGACCGCGCTGTCGCTCTGCATGGACAACCAGCTTCCGATTCACGTGTTCGAGCTCGCACCCGGTAACGTCGCCAGGGTGGCGGCCGGCGAGCGCGTCGGCACGATCATCTCGACTCCCGAAGGAGACACGCCGTGATCGAAGACTTTCTCCGTGACGCGACGCAGCGAATGGACAAATCGGTCGAGACGACTCACGACCACTTCAACTCCGTGCGCACCGGCCGCGCTGCACCCGCGTTGCTCGACCGGATCTCCATCGACTACTACGGCACGCCGACGCCGCTGAAGAACCTCGCGACGATCAGCGCGCCCGAGCCACGCATGCTGACCATCCAGCCGTTCGACCCGTCGTCGATCAAGCAGATCGAGAAGGCGATCCAGGAGTCGGACCTCGGGCTGCAGCCGTCGAACGACGGCAAGCTCATTCGCCTGCCGATCCCGCAGCTGACCGAGGAGCGGCGCAAGGAGTACGTCAAGGTCGTGCGTTCGATGGCCGAGGAAGGCCGGGTCGCAGTGCGCAACGTCCGTCGCGACGTCATGCGGCACCTCGAGGACCTCGTCAAGAACGGAGACGTCGGTGACGACGACGAGCGCGCGGCCGAGGGGAAGGTGCAGAAGCTCACCGATGACCACACCGCGAAGATCGACGATCTGCTGAAGCGCAAAGAGGCCGAGATCATGGAGGTCTAGCGAACCTCTATGAGCCTGCTTTCCCGCTTCCGCACGCTCTCTCGCATCAAGGCCGTTCCCGAGCCCGACCTGCCCGAGGTCGCCGGCTCGGTCGCGATCATCCTCGACGGGAACGGCCGCTGGGCCTCCCGCCGTGGACTGCCGGTGGCGGCGGGGCATCGCGCCGGCGCGCGCAACGTGCGGAAGGCGGTCGAGGCCTCGATCGATCTCGGGATCCACGATCTGTCCGTGTTCGCGTTCTCGACCGAGAACTGGTCGCGGCCGCAGGACGAGGTCGACGCGCTGATGGAGATCTTCGCGGAGACGATCGAGCGCGAATTGCCCGACCTGGCCGAGCAGGGCGTGCGCGTCCGCTTCATCGGCCGGCGCGACCGGGCACCCGCGGAGCTGCAGCGGCGGATGGTGGCGATGGAGGACCGCACCGCGCTGAACACGCGCATCAACCTGTGGGTCGCGTTCGACTACGGCGGCCGTGCCGAGCTCGTGGAGGCTACGAGGCGGATCGTCGACAGCGGCGTCGATCCGACGGAGATCGACGAGAACGTCTTTGCGGCGAACCTGTACGCACCGGAGCTGCCCGACCCCGACCTGCTGATCCGGACGAGCGGAGAGCAGCGCATCTCGAACTTCCTCTTGTGGCAGCTCGCGTACTCGGAGCTCGTCTTCTCGGACAAGCTCTGGCCCGACTTCGACGCGCGCGATCTGCGGTCCGCGCTGGCGGACTACGCCAGTCGCCGTCGAAGATTCGGCGGTAGATGAAGACATGAGCAACTGGCTGTCGCGGATCGTCGTCGCCGCGATCCTGCTGCCGATCGTCCTCGGAGTGGTCTACCTGGGCGGGTGGTACCTGTTCGCGCTCGTCGCGATCGCGGCGGCGATCGCGCTGCACGAGTACTGGTTGCTCGGCCGTGCGCTCTCGCCCCTGGCGCCGGCCGGTTACATCGGCGGAGCACTCGGCCTGCTCGGGGCGCAGCTCGACGGCATCGGCTGGATGATCGGCGGAGTACTGACCACGTTCGCGCTCGCGTTTCTGCTGAAGGCGATCTCGGAGGCGCGCGCCGCCGCCACTGCGGCGATCAGCAGCACTGTGACGGGCGCGCTGTGGATCGGCGGCGGGCTCGCCTTCTTGATTCTCCTCCGGCATCTACCGACGCACGGCCGGCTCGCGCTCTACACCGTGCTCCTCTCGGTGTGGGCGGGCGACACGCTCGCGTACCTCGGCGGGCGCCTGCTCGGCCGCCACAAGATGGCGCCGGCGACGTCACCGGGCAAGACGTGGGAAGGGTTCGTGTTCGGAACCGCCGCGACGGTGTTCGTCGCGTTCGTGGCGATGTACAAGCAGCACTTCCTCTCGATCCCGCAGTCGATCGTGCTCGGCGTGATCATTGCGATCGCCGGGCCGCTCGGCGACCTGTTCGAGTCGCTGCTGAAGCGCGACGCCGGAGTGAAGGACAGCGGCACGTTGCTCGGCGGTCACGGCGGCATGCTCGACCGCCTCGATGCGTTCTTCTTTGCGGCGCCCGCGGCGTACTTCGCGATCCTTGCCTTTACGACGTAGAGGGTGGCCCAGGCGGAAAGGTGTCAGACACCGTTGGTGTCTGACACCGCTCGGCGCTGCGCGGGCACACTGTCGCCATGACGCGGGTCGCGCTCCTCGGTGCAACGGGGTCGATCGGGCGCCAGGCGGTGGAGGTCATCGCCGGCAACGCCGCGCTCGAGCTCGTCGCCGCCACGTCGGGATCGACCCCGATCGACGGCGTTGCCCCGCTGACCCAGGTGGGCGGAAACCCGACCGAGCTCCTCGACCGTGCGCAGCCGGACGTCGTCCTGAACGCCACCCTCGGTTTTGCGGGCCTCCCGGGGACGATGTGGGCGCTCGAGCACGGTGTCACGCTCGCGCTCGCGAACAAAGAGAGCCTCGTCGCTGCGGGTGAGCTCGCGCTGGCGGCACGCGAGCGCGGCGGCGGCGCGCTGATTCCTGTCGACAGCGAGCACTCGGCACTGTTCCAGTGCGCGCTCGCCGGCGAGCCGGAGGCGGTGGTCCTCACGGCGAGCGGCGGCCCGTTCCGAGGCCGCACGCGCGACGAGCTCGCCGACGTCACGCCTGCCGATGCGCTCGCGCATCCGACGTGGAACATGGGCGCGAAGATCACGATCGACTCGGCCACGCTCGCGAACAAGGGTCTCGAGGTGATCGAGGCGCACTTCCTGTTCGGGCTCCCGTACAGCCGCATCGAGGTCGTCGTCCACCCGACGTCGATCGTGCACGGGCTCGTGCGCTTCCGCGACGGTGCCGCCGTCGCCCATCTCGGTTATCCGGACATGCGCGTGCCGATCTCGTACGCGCTCACCTATCCCGAGCGTGCGGCCACGAGCATTCCACCGCTCGACCTGACTGCAGCGCCGCTGGAGTTCTTCGAGCCGGATACGGACACCTTCCGGCTGCTCGCGCTCGCGCGAGAAGCGGGCGAGCGCGGTGGGTCGTTCCCGTGCGTGTTCAACGCAGCGAACGAGGTGGCGGTGGCGGCGTTCCTCGAGGGCCGGATCAGGTTCCTCGAGATCGGGTCAATCGTCGAAGATGCGCTGGCGCGAGCGGACGGAGCACCGGCGCGCGATCTCACCGAGTTGCGTGAAGTGGACCGGCGCGCACGCGACGCCGTGGAGACCGTATGGGCTTCGTAGCGGCGATCGTCGGGCTGGCACTGCTGATCCTCATCCACGAGGCGGGACATTTCTTCGCCGCGCGTGCCGTCGGGATGACGCCGCGGAAGTTCTACCTCGGATTCGGCCCCCCGCTCGTGAAGGTGACGCGCGGCAAGGTCGAGTACGGGATCGGAGCTCTGCCGCTCGGCGGCTACGTGAAGATCCCGGGGATGAGCCGTCCGTCGCCGGGCGACCTGAAGGCAACGCTTCAGCCGGAGGTGAGGAACGCGCACAGCGTGCAGCTCGCCGGGCTCGATGCCGCGATTGCGCGCGGGGATTTCGCCGACGCGCGCGCGGAGCTCGAGGCGCTTCGCCCCGTGATCGGGAACTCGCGGTACGCGCAGGAGCTCGCGTGGTCGCTCGAGCCCGACGCGTACTGGCGCCAGGCGACGTGGCGGCGACTCGTCGCGATCGGCGCAGGCCCCGGGATCAACCTGCTGTTTGCGTTCGTCCTGTTCACGACGCTGTTCATGCTCTCGACGACCCGAAGCACGAATGTGATCGCGCGAGTCGAGGCCGGCTCGCCGGCGGCGACCGCCGGCTTGCACGCACGCGACAAGATCGTGTCGGTCGCCGGTGTGCGCGTGAAGCCGGACGACATCGCGCATGCGATTCGCGGCACCGACGGGCGCGAGTTTCGGCTCGTCGTCGACCGCCACGGCCGTCGCGTCGTCATCGGACCGACGCACGCCCGGCTGACCGACGGCATCTACCGAATCGGCATCGCGATCCAGGGGCGTGCGGGGCCCGGCGAGTCGCTGCCCGTCGCGGCGAAGGACGCGCTGTCGCTCTCGTGGGCGGTCACCGCCGACACGGTGCGCGGTCTCGGGCGCCTCGTCACGGGCCGCGACACGAACCACGTCTCGAGCTCGGTGGGGATCGTCAAGGCGCAGTCGCAGGCGTGGCGGCAGGGGCTGCGGGACTTCCTGTCGGTGCTCGGGCTGATCAGTCTCGCGCTCGCGCTGATGAACCTGATCCCGGTGCTGCCGCTCGACGGGGGACACATCGTGCTCGCGCTGGTCGAGAAGCTGCGGGGTCGCACATTCGCGCAGTCCGTCTACATCCGCTACAGCGTCGTCGGGCTCACCCTGTTCGCGGTGCTCATGTACTTCGGTTTGCGGAACGACTTGTTCGGGCCCGGCGGCTAACCTGGATTCGTGGCCAGCGAACGCTCAGTCAAGGTCGGCGACGTCAAGATCGGCGGCGGCGCGCCTGTCGTCGTGCAGTCGATGACGACGACCAAGACGCACGACGTTCCGGCGACGACTGCGCAGATCGCCGCGTTGGTGAGCGCGGGCTGCGAGATCGTGCGGGTCGCGGTGCCGAAGACCGAGGACGCCGAGGCGCTCGGCAAGATCGTCCGGTTCTCGCCGGTGCCGATCATCGCCGACATCCACTTCAACGCGAGCCTGGCGCTGAAGGCGATCGATCAGGGCGTCGCCGCGGTTCGGATCAACCCGGGCAACATCGGCGGGCCGGAGAAGGTCGAGCAGGTCGTGCGCGCCGCGAAGAACGCGGGGATTCCCATGCGGATCGGAGCCAACTCGGGCTCGCTGCCGAAGCACCTCGAAGAGTTGGCGCAGGAGGACCAGGCGGCTGCGCTCGTCGAGGCGGCGCTGGAGGAGGTTCGTCTGCTCGAGGCGCTCGACTACCGCGACTTCAAGATCTCGGTCAAGTCGAGCCACGTGCCGACGATGATCCGCGCGTACCGCATGCTCGCCGACAAGGTTCCGTACCCGCTGCATCTCGGGGTGACCGAGGCGGGGACGGCGTTCAGCGGGTCGATCAAGAGCTCCGTCGGGATCGGGACACTCCTCGCCCAGGGCATCGGCGACACGATTCGCGTCTCACTCGCCGCCGACCCGGTCGAGGAGCCGAAGGTGGCGTTCGAGATCCTGAAGGCGCTCGGGCTGCGCGAGCGCGGGCCGGTGATGATTGCCTGCCCGTCGTGCGGCCGCGACAACGTCGGTGTGCACACGCTCGCCGAGGAGGTCGAGGCGCGCCTCGCGACCTATCCCGAGGCGTTCGAGGTGGCGGTGCTCGGCTGCGCGGTGAACGGGCCGGGGGAGAGCGGAGACGCCGACTTCGGGATCGCGGGCGGCCGTGACGTCGGTTTCATCTATGCGCACGGCCGGGTGCTGAAGAAGGTGTCGAGCGACATCCTGGTGAACGAGCTATTCCACGAGATCGACCGCTGGATCGCCGACGGCATGTTCCGCCCGAAGCGCCTGAAGATGGCCAAGCCGGCTGCTCTGGCGATGGCCGAAGCGTCTGCGATCCCGCTCGACTAGCGAGCCGCCGCGTCTGCGGGCGCCTCTCGGTAGCCTGGGCGGGCAACGATGATCGCCCGTGCCTCACAGCTCTTCCTGCCGACCCTTCGCGACGCGCCCGCCGACGCCGAGGCGGTCAGCCACAAGCTGCTCGTGCGCGCCGGGTACGTGCGGCAGGTCGGCGCGGGCCTCTGGACCTACCTGCCGCTCGGCTGGACCGTCCACCGCAAGATCGAGCAAATCATCCGCGAGGAGCTGGCAGCGATCGGCGCGCAGGAGCTTCTCGCTCCGGTGCTGACGCCGATCGAGCTATGGGAGGCGACCGGCCGCGACAGGATCCCGGAGATCTTCCATGTCACCGATCGTGCGGGCCGCCGCTTCGTCCTGCCGCTCACGCACGAGGAGACGATCACGTTCCATGCGCGTGAGATCCGCTCGTACCGGGAGCTGCCGCAGCTCTGGTACCACTTTCAGATCAAGGACCGCGACGAGCCTCGCCCGCGCGGCGGGCTCCTTCGCGTCCGTGAGTTCATCATGAAGGACGGCTACTCGTTCGACCGCGACGAGAAGAGCGCGTTCGCGTCGTTCGAGAAGAATCGCGTGGCGTATCACCGCATCTTCGAGCGCTGCGGCGTGGAGGCGCACGAGGTCAAGGCGGAGAGCGGGATCATGGGCGGTGAGCTCACGTTCGACTTCCTGGCTCCGTCCGGGTCCGGGGAGAACACCCTCGTCCGTTGCGAACACGGTGACTATGCCGCCGACGCCGAGATCGCCCGCGGGATCCCACGTACGCCCGAGTTTCCCGAGACGCTCGCCGCGCCGGGGGACGTCGAAACGCCGGGCGTGACGACATGCGAGGCGCTCGCGACCTTCCTCGGCATCGACGTGGCGGCGACGACGAAGGCGATGCCGGTGACGACCGACGACGGCCGGGTCGTTCTCGCGCTGATCCGCGGCGACGATCGGCTGTCGGAGTCCAAGCTCCTTTCGGCTCTGATGATCGGGTCTCGCCCATCGACCGACGACGAGATCCGCCGCGCGTTCGGTGCGTCGGGCGGCTCGCTCGGGCCGGTCGGGTTCAGTGGTGAGGTCGTCGCCGACGAGACGTTGCGCACCGGTCAGTTCGTCGCCGGCGCGAACCGGGACGGGTGGCACCTACGCGGGGTCGAGGTGGGCCGCGACTACGAGGCGCAGTTCGCCGACCTGCGAGAGCCCATCGAGGGCGACCGTTGTCCCGAGTGCGGCGGCGCGCTGACCTTCGAGACCGCGATCGAGGTCGGGCACATCTTCTACTTCGCCGACAAGTACAGCACCCCGCTCGGTGCCACGTTCCTGGACGAGGACGGGCAGGAGAAGCCGCTGCTCGGGGGCAGCTACGGGATCGGTCCGGGCCGGGTGATCGCCGCGATCGTCGAGCAGAAGCACGACGAACAGGGAATCGTCTGGCCCCGCTCCGTCGCCCCGTACGATGTCCATCTCGTGGTGTTGAAAGGCGCGGAGGAGATCGGTGAGCAGGCTGCCGGCGCCCTCGATGGGGCGGGGCTCGACGTCCTCCTTGACGACCGCGACCTGCGGCCGGGTGAGAAGTTCGCCGACGCCGACCTGATCGGCATCCCGGTCAGGGTCACGGCCGGCAAGAAGAGCCTCGAAGACGGCATGGTCGACCTTCGCGATCGGGCGAGCGGGGACGAGCGACGTGTGAAGGTCTCCGACCTCGGCAAGGAAGTCGGGTAATGGCACGGCGGAGGCGCTACGCAGCGGAGCCGTTCGGCCCGGCCGTCGAACGGCTGATGAACGAGACGGGAGTCACCTACCGGGCGCTCGCCGCCAAGACGAACCTCTCCGCCGGGTACCTGAACCACCTGGTGCACGGGAACCGGCCTGTCCCGTCGAACGACGTGGTGGAGACTCTCGCGCACGCGCTCGACGTCGATCCCGAGTTCTTCCGGGAATACCGGCTCCGCGTGATCACCGAGAAGCTCGAGGCGATGCCCGAGCTCGTCGACAGGCTTTACAAACGCCTTAACGGCTGAGCCTAACCCGACTTTTCCGGGGTCGTCTTAAGACATGAGCCGGTGGGGTCCCGGCAAGCGACCACTGGGGGGTTAGGGGCCCCACCGCTCGCAAGACGCGGGCAGGGAGCCGGCTCAGCCCGGCGTGAGGTTTCGTTGCCAGCTCACGGAGAACGTGCGGCCGTCCGAGCTGGCGTCTCCGGGCAGCGCTCCGACGCCGTCGCCGAGCGGGTCGCCGAGCCCGAAGAACCGGCCCGTGCTGCCGTTGGAGATCAGCTCGATCGCGGTGGTCGTCCACGCGGGGTCGGTAAGCGTGCCGGGGTGCGCGTTCCCGATCGCGGCGATGTTCGAGAAGGTGACGTTGCCGAAGTTCGTGAGCGGCACGGGGCGGCAGCGGCCCGCGGCCGAGCAGTCCGATGGAGCCTCGGCGATCCATTCGGCCGACCCGGTGTCGAGATCCTGGGCGGTCGTCAGCAGTTTCGAGAAGCGTGAGTGCCGCGTGAGGTTCTTGAGCGAGAAGGTGATCCTCTGGCCGCTCACCAGAACCGCGGCGCTGATCGTGTCGCCTGCCTTGACCGTCAGCGGGATCCTCACGGACGCCGCCGGCACGAGCTCCCACCAGGCGTAGTACGTGGGCACCTTCGACGAGCCGTCGCAGTCCGCGCCGGTGCCGAGCTGTTCGAGCGAGGTCGACGAAGGGTCGTAGCCGCCGAGTCCGACCCAGAACGCCGCCGAGGAGATGCGATTCACGGTGCAGGTGCTCTTGGGCACCGTCCACGTGGCAGTCACGTCGGTGAACACGGCCGGGGTCTCCGGATCGGCGGAGATCGCTGCGTAGCCCGACCAGTTCGAGCTGATCTCGGGCGTAACGCCGGTCGCCGCGGTCGCGGTGCCGCCCACTACAGCGGCAATGCCAAGCACGACAGCGAGGGCGAGGATCGCGCGCACCGGGGCAAAGTAGCCGGGCTCCGCTATGTCGCGCCTAAGATTTCCGCGTGGCATACGACGAAGAGCTCGCGTCGCGCGTTCGGACGCTCGTCGGCGACGAGCCCGGTCTCACGGAGAAGAAGATGTTCGGCGGGCTCGCGTTTCTCATCAACGGGAACATGTCGGTCGCCGCGAGCGGACAAGGCGGGATCCTCGTCCGCGTCGACCCGGAGCACTCGGCAGCGCTCGTAGGCGACACCGCGGCGTATCCGATGGAGATGCGTGGCCGCGCGATGCCAGGCTGGCTGCGCGTCGACACGAAGGACCTCACCGCCGACGAAGCGCTGCGGGAATGGGTCGACCGTGGCGTCGGCTACGCGCGGTTGCTGCCGCCGAAGTGACTCAGCGCTGAACCGCCTTGAACGCGTTCGCCGGGTCGACGAAGTCCTGGATGTGCACGATCCGACCGTCGCGGAGGATCAACGCTTGCGCCCATACGACCCGCTCTCCGGCCCGCGTCGTCCACGAGAGCGCTACCGCAGCCGCGTTGTCGGTCGCCTCGAACCGATCGACGGTGTACGACTCGAGCGACGATTCGAGGACCGCACGGGCCTCGTTCGGACCCCGTCAGGACGGGGCGGGGCGCCAGAAGCGCCGGCCGTTCTTTACGCCGCGCCACAGCATGTCCTCGCTCATCAACGAGACGAGCGGGTCGACGTCGCCTTGACCGAGCGCCTCGTACGCGTCCCGAACCGCGTCGGCCGACATGGCACGATCCTACGCCTGCCTGAACGCCGGCGTGCCGCTGCTACGGTTGGCCCGTCGCGGGGCGTGGCGCAGCCTGGTTAGCGCGCTAGTCTGGGGGACTAGAGGTCCCGAGTTCAAATCTCGGCGCCCCGATGAGCGAAAGGGCCGCAATTCGGTCCTCGCCGCAGCAGACAGCGGCCTCGAGGTCGTGGACGGGCACGGAGGGCCGGACGGCCCTAACACGGACTTAACAAGTCCCTCGTCGCATCCCGCCACACTTTGCGACTTGAGCACCCGGCTCGACATCACCCCCGACGACGCTGTTCCAACCGACGCGCTACCCGTCGAGGGCGGTCAGACGAGCGTCAAGGCGCGCGGCTACTGGGAGCTCATCTGGATCCGGTTCAGGCGGGACAAGCTCGCGCTCGTGTCGGTCGGCTTCATCGTGTTCCTGCTGCTCGCTGCGTTCATCGGCGGGCCGATCATGAAGCACGTCCTCGGCCACGGACCGAACGCGATCTTCGCCAACGGTGTCGACCAGCACTCGCTCGCGCCGGTCGGCCCGTGGACACACATCTCGAACGCCGACTACGTCGGCGAAACGCCCGCCGTCTTCCAGAGCGCGCATCCCGGCCAGCACCTCGGTACCGCGCTCCTGCCGCTCGGCGCTGACGGCAGCCTCGGCCGCGACCTCTTCCTGCGTCTGCTCTACGGTGCGCAGACGTCGCTCGAGGTCGCGGTGCTCGCGACGCTGTGCTCGGTCGCGCTGGGCGTCCTCATGGGCCTTCTCGCCGGCTACTTCCGCGGCTGGGTCGACACCGTCGTCTCACGCATGATCGAGATCGTGATGGTGTTCCCGTCGCTCCTCTTCATCATCGCCGTGCGCGTCGTCGCCGGCCCGCAGCTCAACTCGATCACGTTTGGCTTCCTCGCCCGAGGGGTGTTCACCCTGGTCCTGATCCTCTCGGTGATCGGCTGGTTCTATCCCGCCCGCATCATCCGCGGCGTCGTCTTCTCGCTGCGCGAAAAGGAGTTCGTCGAAGCGGCGCGGATGACCGGCGCGAGCGACTTCCGGATCATGCGATCGCATCTGCTGCCGCACCTGGTGGCGCCGATCGTCGTCTACTCGACCCTCATCATCGCCACCAACATCCTCATCGAGGCCGGCCTATCGTTCCTCGGTCTCGGCATCGAACAGCCGACCGCGAGCTGGGGCAACCTGCTCGCTGCGGCGCCCGACTTCTACCTCACCCAGCCGTGGCTGATGGTGTGGCCGGGTCTCTCGATCCTGCTGACGACACTGGCGTTCAACTTGCTCGGCGACGGCCTGCGGGACGCGTTCGACCCCCGCGCCCGCATCTAGCCCGCCTCGGGCTCTGCCCGTTGCGCAGGGTTTGTGACATCCGACGCGAAGCCGCGAGCATGACGATCTACGGCTACGACCCCGCCGTGATATTCGCCGTCGCGTTCGTCGCGATCGTGCTGCTCGCGGCGATTCTCACCGCCCGCGGCTGACACCGGCGATCGGCTCGCCGTCTCAAGCCTCTCGGAACGGACCCTGTGTCTCGGCAGGCTCCGCGACATCGCGTTCAGTCACCACGTCCGACTCGCGCGACGTGAGCTCGGCGTCGTGTGAACGCGCGATCGCGATGAGCACGTCAGGGGGAAGCTCGTGGGCAGGGGCATCGTCCCGCAGCTTGCGTCGCATGACGGCGATCCCGATGAGACCACCGCCGACGACGAGAACCGTGAGCAACGACGCGACCCAGATCATCGATCGAATTATCGCCCGTCATGAAAGCCGACGGTCACGCGGCGCGATCAGTCGCCGCGCGACCGTATCTCCAGGTCGCTACGCCTGCGGGACGATGCCGAGGATCTTGATCCACCAGTCACGCTCGCGGATGCGCAGCGCGTCCTTCATGCCGGAGCGGCGCGCACGCTGCTCCTCATGATGCGGTGAATCGTCCTCGACGACCGAGGCGACTGCGACGTTGCTGCTGCCGCGGCCCCTCAGCTCGTGGATGCGCTCCACGGTGTCGATCGCCTTCTCGCGGCGAAGCACTTCGGACTCGCGTGAAGAGACTTCCGCCTCGCGACGCTCGAGCTCGCGCACGTCGATCGCCGAGAGGAGCGCCATCGCCACGTCGCCGTGGCGGGTGGTCGGTACGTCGAATGCAGTTGCGGTCATGGGCGTGCCCCTTTCAGGACTCCCGGCGGCCGCAACGCCGACGTGATGTTCCACCACTCTACGGACGCGCGGGTCACTCGGCCGACACTCGTTCGAGTGATTCCGTTGCGGGTTTCCCCCGTCCGAGTGACGGCCGCGGCGCACTCTGAGACGAAGACCCGCGGTGATGAAGAGCCTCTTCGTCCTGGCCGGCAGCATCGTGCTCCTCTCGGGCTGCGGCGCTTCGAGCGACGTCTCCAATCTCGTCACGTCGACGCCTGACCGTGCGGCGCTCGTGGTGGCCGAGTCGAACGTCCAGGACGGGAACACCGCCATGTCGGCGTACTTCGCTGCAAACGGAAGCTATGCGGGCGCGACGACCACCTCGCTAGAGGCGATGCAACCCGGGCTCAGCCCGACTGTCAGCGTCACTGCCACGGCTGACGGGTACTGCGTCCAGAGCGTGGTCGACGGCGTCACCGCGAGCGTCCGGGGGCCGGGCAGCGCGGCCCCCGGGCCAGGCGCCTGCTAAAGACCGTCGACCGCGTCCTCAAGCTCCGCGTGCATGGAGCGCGTCACGTACACCGCCCAGGGGTGGGCCGGCGCCCCGCCGGTGTAGCCGACGACCGGGATGCCGCGAGAGTGCGCATACCAGGCCTCCATCGCCGTCCCCTCGTCAGGCGCGGTGAATGAAGCGAGCACGACGTCGCACGAGTCGATGTCGGCGAGGTCGCCTTCGACGATCTCCGTCTCGTGCCCGACCGTCCCGCCGCGGAAGTCGCGTCGCATCGGATCGACCGCTTCCAGGCCGGCCGCCGTCACGAGCGCCGTTGCACGCTTCCGGTACTCGTCCGCGAACGGCGGCCCGGCGAGGTAGACGCGCTTCACGCGCCTACACTAGAGGGCATGGAACGGGAGTTCGTCGCGCTCGGCCACGCGGGAAGCGATGCGTATGCCGGCCTCGAGTCGTTCCCGAACCCGGGGGTCGAGCGCGTCGAGCTCCAGAGCGACGAGCTGACCGCGTTCTGCCCGATCACGCACCAGCCCGACTTCTACACCGCGACGATCACGTACGAGCCGGGAGAGCTCTGCCTCGAGTCGAAGTCGCTGAAGATCTACCTGTCGCGCTTCCACGACCAGGGTGTCTTCTGCGAGGCGCTCGCCGTCCAGATCCGCGACGAGGTCGCGGAGGCGCTCCGGCTCGACCGGGGTCGCGTTCACGTGACCCTCCGCCAGAAGGCCCGCGGGGGGATCACGATCACCGCTTCGACCTAGAGAAACAGGCCGGACGGCCCATTGTCCGTCGCCCCGGGGTGGTAGATGATCGGTACTCGAATCCCCCGTCATGCGGCTCTTCCTACTCGGCCTAGTGGTTGCGCTCGCCGTGCCCGCAAATGCGGTTGCGGGTGGCCGCGTGTCGGCGTTCTACTACCCGTGGTACGGAACGTCGTCGGCCG
>Ga0308175_100002287_pt1 | contig 13083 bp, 8 predicted proteins | sample PhyCR1_3_FD_203893 | JGI IMG/M metagenome (GOLD analysis project Ga0308175, IMG submission 203893) | Soil microbial communities from UC Gill Tract Community Farm, Albany, California, United States - DLSLS.C.R1 | ecosystem: Environmental > Terrestrial > Soil > Agricultural land | place: USA...
TTCCCCTTTTTCGTTCGCGGTGGGTGGAACAAACGTCATTAGCATCCAATGGGTCAGGAAAGCGACTCCGAATCCGACAAACCACGCGTAATCGTACAACGGGCGAAGTATAGGAATTATCAGGCCAATCCACGCAAAAAAGCAACCCAAGATCGTAGCGACAACAGCACGCCAATTCCAGCCGGAATAAATACCGTTGGTCTTGTACAGATCGCCGAGTTTTAGATTCTTTTGTCTAACGATCCAGTAATCAGCGATCAAAACCCCCGCAATCGATCCGAGGCCGCCGGAATAACCAAGAAGCCACGAAAAAATATAGCCGCTCGGGTCGGCCAAAAGCCGCCACGGCTGCATCAATATCCCGATTATTCCCGTGATCAAACCGCCGATGCGGAACGATATCCAACGCGGAAACGCGTTCGCAAAATCGTTTGCGGGCGAAACGACGTTCGCGGCGATATTTACCGAAAGCGTTGCAACAACGATCGTAAACATCGATATTGCAACTATCAACGGCTCAGAAAATTGTCCGACTAATTTAACCGGGTCCCAAGCGTCCTCGTGCTTCATGTGCGGAAAGACGACGACCGCAGCCGAGGTTATCAAAATACCCATCGCGGCAAACACGACCATCGTTGTCGGCAGCGCAACCGTCTGGCCGACGACCTGTTCGCGCTGGCTTTTTCCGAACCGCGTAAAATCCGGCATGTTAAGCGAAAGAGTTGCCCAAAAACCGATCATCGCTGTCAGGCTCGGAACAAATATCGGCCAAAATTCGCCAAACGTTTGAAACCTGCCTGGCTCATGCAGCAAAAACCCGATACCGCCCGCCTGGTATAAGATCCACCCGAGCAAAATTGCCGTCATTACCAGCACAAAAGGCGCCGCCCAGTTTTCGACCATCCTGAGCAGGTTCATTCCGCGAAAGATGATAAAAATATTCATTCCCCAAAATATGAGGAACGATAACCACTCGGTCGGCGTATGTCCGCCCACCGCTTCGCCCAAAAGCGTATCCCAGCCGGGGATAAATGACGAAAAGAATATATGTATCGCCTGCCCGCCTATCCACGTCTGGATGCCGAACCACCCGCACGCTACTATCGCACGCATTATCGCCGGCAAATTGGAACCGGCCGTGCCATACGCTGCCCGCGCGAACACCGGAAACGGTATGCCGTATTTCGTCCCCGGATGCGAATTTAGAAGGATCGGAACCAGCACGATGATGTTGCCGAGCAATATCGTAATCAGCGCCTGCCACCAGTTCATACCCGCAGAGATCAGCCCAGACGCCATCATGTACGTCGGTATGCAATGCGCCATCGATATCCACAACGCCGCATAGTTGTAGGTAGTCCAATTACGTTTAGCGACCGGTACCGGAGCTAAGTCTTCGTTAAATAAAGGCGACCCTTCGATCTCGTCAAGAGCATACGGCTGCAGCTCAACGCGCCCGTCAGAGTGTTGAATGGTTTGTGTCATAGGTCTTGCCCCGGGAACATCAGCAAATTCGACAAACTTGAGAAACAATACATCTGCAATAGGTGTATTTGGAAGCCCGGACTATGAACCTGCATCTACTTGAGACCCGACTGCCAATTTAGTATGAGGGTCATCGGCAACCGGCTGGCTTCATCCGCCGCATCGTTTACAATAAATTTTTGCCCATTATCCATCGGAGCGTATCTATTACGGCTTCGCCATGGGTTGTTAGCCGGAAAGCTTACCTGAAACAGACTGGTATGTTCACCGAATCGGATAGCACTCGACGTATCGACCTTGACGGCAGTCAGATTCTTATCCGGGTCCACGTAATAAAGCTCTTTTCCATCACTGCTCCATATGGGTTGGATGCCGCCCGCCGTTGTAACTTGCCATTTTCCGTTCGGTCCGGAAAAACTCCTTACATATATCTCCGGGCGGCCCGATTCATCCGAGACATATGCGAGCCACTTGCCGTCAGGTGAAAAGCGTGCATCTGATTCGTTTGCCGCAGTTTGCATATAGGCAATCGGCGTTCGATCGCCCGCAGTCGGCAAAAGCCACAGATCGACACTGTTATTTACTCCGTCTTGTGATTCGTAAAGGATATACTTGCCATCCGGCGACGCATCTAATGTGTAAATATTCTTACCATTAGTCGGCAGAAGCATTTCGTCGTCGCCTGCTCCGGATGCAGGCCTTTGAAGTATCGAGTTCGTACCGGTCCGACCTGACGCAAAAATGATCCGGTCACCATTGATCGACCAAACCGGAAACACATCAGGTGCAGGATCAAATGTCAATCTGGTGGATGCACCGGAGCTAACGTCGATCATCCATATATCTTGTGTACTTTCATCCTCACGCGCCACAGCGATCTTTGACCTGTCCGGCGACAACGCGAAATCATGATAAATGGCCGGCTGGCCAAGAACCCCTAAAACCTTGCCTGTTCGGTCGACAAACCGGAGCTGCGTGATTTGATTTTCCGCGGAAAGAAATGCAATGTGGCCATTGGACGAGGAGCTGAATGACGCCAGCGCTGTGGCGCCGGACTCGCCGGCATTATTCAACACTTTTCCAACAATCGTTTTCGCTTCGCCGAGTATCTCAACCCGTGTCGGGTCGAACGGGGTGGACACGAGCGAACCGTCACGAATCGACAATATGAATCCCTCATTTTGATTCCGGACCGCAGGAACAAATGCAGCTTGGAGCCGTGACCGGAACAGAAACTTGGGCTGATCGGAATCGAGCGAGTTAACAAATATTCCTTCAAGATCTTTCTGGGTACCACGGGCAAAATATATGAATTGCCGGCCATCCGGGAGGAACGACGGCCATCGATGAGATGTTTCGGCACGGGACTGATCCAATGTCGTGACTGGTTTAGATGGACCGCCACTCGATGAGACCGCGAACAGCGGGTTATTGATTGATGGTGTGTAGAGGATCGTGCCGTCTTTCCCCCAGCAGCCGCCTCGCGGGTCGGTTGAAACCTCAGCGAGTATTTCAGGCTGACCGCCTGCCGCTTCGATCTTTTTTAGCTTTCTCGAGGCAAAGAACCCGATAAATTTACTGTCAGGCGACCAAAAGGGAAACTGGGCACCCTCGGTACCGGAAAGTTGCCGGGGAGTTGACGAATCCAGCTGGCGCACCCATAAGGTACGTATCCCATACCCGTCGGTCGCTGTAAAGGCAAGCGAGCTTCCGTCAGGCGAGAACGCGAGAGCGGGCTCGAAGCTCATCTTTTGCGGCGCTTCGATCGAAAGTTGCATCGGAGCAGTGAACGTTTCCTTTCCCTGAAAATACTTACCTGCGATGATAACGGCAAGGCCCGCAATGATGCCCGCGGCGATCCAGCCGAGCCATCCATAGCGACGCGGCACTGTACTAAAAGGTTGCGAACTTTGGGATGTGTTGATCGTTTGGTATCCGGATGTTTGATTACCATCCAGGGAACTAAGAGCGAAAGCCAGATCGCTTGCCGAATGAAAGCGCTGTTCGCAGTTTTTCTCGATGCAGCGCCGCACGATGCGATCGAGAAACGGACTGACAAGGCGCTCTTTACTGGATGGCTTCGTAGGATCTTCTCTCAAAACGGCCGCGATAGTATCGGCGGCCGAACCACGGCGAAAGGCATGCTCCTGATACAGCATTTCATATAGGACCACTCCAAAAGAGAAGATGTCCGTTCGCTGATCGACCGCTTTGCCCCGCAGCTGTTCGGGAGACATATATCCGACGGTTCCTATCACTGTCCCTGTATCCGTTTTTATCCTGACAGTCGGCGAATCGTCATTTACCTCGCCCTCCTCCTCAATGAGCTTGGCGAGTCCGAAATCCAATATCTTAAGCTGCCCGTCGGTTTGCACGAAGAGGTTTTCAGGTTTGATATCGCGATGAATGATGCCCTTTTCATGTGCCGCCGACAAGCCGCGCACCGCCTGCAGGGCATAATCGATGACCTTTTCCGGTGCTATTGGCCCGGTGTCCATCACGTCCCGAAGCGTTTCCCCGACCAACAACTCGGAGACCACATACGGCGAACCTTCATGGGTGCTTACGTCATAGATTGCTAAAATATTTGGATGTTTCAATGCACCCGCTGCCTGGGCCTCCAACTCAAATCGACGGAGCCGCTCCTCATTATTTGAGAACGACGCCGGCAGAAGCTTTATCGCTATCTCACGATTTAATCGGGGGTCGAACGCACGGTACACTTCGCCCATTCCACCCGCCCCTATCATTGAGAGGATCTTATACCGTCCGATACTGGTTCCCGATTCGAGCGACATTTGATATTTGATCCGATCGTACCGGATCTGTGATTTTATAACTTTAGGCAGATTGTTCCACCATTGACGGGCGAAAATCTAAGTCATCTTAGTATAAGAAAACTCCGGTGACAACCAAGTGAACCTACGCACATCGAGGTTATCGGTCGCCTGGTCGAGAATCGCGAATGAGGCCAGCTCAAAGTCGTCGTTAAATAAGGCAAGCCCTCGATCTCATCCAGAGCGTGCGGCTACAGCTCAACCAGACCGTCATCGTGTCGGATTATTTCACTATTCGACATGTTTTTTCGAGATTTCAAACAAAAGCTGAGTCGGGAAAATTAAGTTTCCGCAAGATATCCAGAAATACCGGCTCGGAACGTACCGAATCGAAAACTGGTTCGGTTCCGAGCCACAACAGACCGATCGCACGTCTCGCGTATGCTTTTTCGAGCCATTCCAAGCCTTGAGTTGTTTCGCCCAATCCGAGATAGATCTTTGACATACAAAGCGGTGAAACGTACCGAATCTTCGCCTGTTCTTTGAAATTTTCAATAATCTCTCGGGCTTCATCAGCTTGGCCTGCCATAGCCAACGCAACTCCCAAATCGGCTTGTAATGCCAATATCCCGCTTTGCGATACACATTTTCGAAAGTTGTCAATGGCATCGTCGAGTCGTCCGGTTTGACCGTAAGCGACCCCAAGAACCCAATGCGTGAAGAAAAAGTCGGGCGTGATCTCAAGGCTTTTTAGAGATAATTCGATAGCTTTTTCATACTGACGCGCGTGACAAAAGCCGCGGGCTACATTTCCGGTAACAATCGGCGACAGCGGGTCAAGTTCCATTGCGATCCTTCCCTGTTCACGCGACTCCTCGAACCGTTTTTGAGCGGCGAATACAGAACATAACCAATAATGAGCAGTTGAAAAATTTGCGTTCAACTCTATCGCTTTGAGCAGGCCGTTTTCGCATGCATCCCGATCAAACTCATAAAACTCCTTATACATCGCAAGCGAAGCCTGCACCTCGGCCAGATTTTCGTCAAGCTCCAGCGCCTTCAACACCGCAGCTTTCGCTTTGGGCGCGACCTCATCGGGTGAAAAGGCTTCGAAGTATCCAAGGAAACTGTGACAATCCGCTAAACCCGAATACGCCAGGGCATATTCAGGATCGAGAGCGATAGCTTGCTCAAAATATTCGATTGCCCTTGTAAAGTCGGCAAACGTTCGCTTGTTCCATAGGGAACGGCCACGCAGGTAAAGCTCGTATGCCTCGGCGTTGTCGGTCCCTTTTTTCAACATCGCCGATCTTTCGTCGCCAAATAATTTGAGCTTGAGTGCGGCGATGACCGCAAGCGTGATCTCGTCCTGTACATCAAAAATGTCATGCATCTCGCGGTCGTAACGCTCCGACCAGACATGATAGCCGTCTGATGCATTAATAAGCTGCACCGTAATTCGCAGCCGATTGCTCGATTTTCTCACGCTGCCCTCAAGAATGGTTTTGACGCCAAGTTTCTCTCCGATTTCGCTTATGTCCGTATTTTTATCCTTAAACGAAAACGCGGATGTACGGGCCGCCACCTTTAGATTGTCGATCTTTGAAAGTGCATTCAGCAGTTCTTCGGCAAGGCCGTCACAGAAATATTCGTTCTCGGCATCGGCACTCATGTTTACAAAGGGCAGCACAGCAATCGAGTTGGACGTATCGATCTGCGATGCTGACGAATTGCGAAACATCGCGGTTGATGCCTCATCGGAAGAAAACCCAGTCGCTATCGCTCCCGGTTCTGACAGGATCGCGGTCACCGGTTCATTTGCGGACGCGCCGTAAATTAGCGGCGTTCCATCGTCGAGGCAAAAGCTGAGCGTGTCGTCATAATAATCCCTCCTGCATTCAGGGCATTTTTTCATAAAAATTTTATTCCGGCTGATTCATACGTTTTAACAAGTCCTTGAATCGCGGATCGTCGCGGAGAGATTCAAACTGAAGTTGCCATCGTATTTCAGCCAACTTCCCGTTTCGAGCGTCGAGGTCTTTTTCCAACCATTCAAAGGCTTTGTCCTTGTCGCCTAACCCAGCATATACGACGGCCAGATATTGCCCGATAGCTTCCTTTTGCGCATATTTAGTTTCAAGTTCCTTGATTACGGAAATTGCTTGATCCCGGCTGCCCGTGGAGGCATAGGCATAACCCAGATCGCCGAGTGCAATACCAGATCTGTTACTTAGTTCTACGGCCTTTTCCTCTTCGGCGACCGCTTCCGCGTTTCGTCCGGTACGAAGATACGATAGTCCGAGATATTCGTGAGCGGGACCGAAATTCGGATCGATATCGATCAGCTTATGCGAGTTTTCAATGCTCGCTGCGTCGTTATTTTGGAGTTGATAGAATCTCGAAACATTAACGGCAATCACGCTCGAGAGCGGATCAAGTTCCTGAGCTCGCTTTATCATCGCCGTGGCCTCGTCATTTCTTCCAACACTTTTGAGGAAGATCGAATACCAATGAAACGCCGTTGGATAATTTGGATTCAACTCTATCGCACGTTTGAATTCTCTTTCCGCTTCGGCCCATTGCCACGAATTTTCGTAAACAAACGCCAATGTTGTGTGGGGCTCTGCTAATTGAGGGTCGAGAGCCATTGCCCGTTCGGCCAAGGCCGTTGCCTGCGGGAGTGTTTCACTCGTCGGAGTTCCGGCATATTCGTTCAGAACCACATAGCAATCCGCGAGACCGACAAATGCGAGGGCATAATTCGGGTCACGGTCGGTCGCAAATTTGAACTGTTCGATGGCCTTTTTGATATTTTGGGCGGTACGTCTGTTCCAATAGTAACGGCCTTTTAAGTAGGCTTGGTAGGCTTCAGGGTCCGCCGTCGCGGCTTTTGTAACTGTGGTTTCTTCGGCCCCGGATAACTTTGCCTTTACCTTTGTTGAAACGTCCCTGGCGATTTCGCTTTGCAGCGAAACAAGGTCGGATTGTTTTCGCTCGTACTGCTCGGTCCAGATAACACTGTTCTTTTGAACGTCAACCATCTCCAGGCTGAGTGTTAATTGGTCGCCGTGCTGCGCCACTCTGCCGTTAAGGATCGCTTGAACATTCAATTCCCTGCCGATCGTTTGCAGATCGGTATCTTTACCTTTGTACCGAAAAACCGATGAGCGAGGTTTGACGTCCAATCCCGGCAGACCTGACAAACTCTTGATCAGCGTTTCCGTCATCCCGTCCGATAGATATTCGACATCCGCATTGCCGCTTTCATTGACGAAAGGCATAACTGCGATGGACTCGATCTGTTTAGAATTAGCTGATTCAAAATATCGATAGCCGAAGAAACCGCCGATCAGGACAACAGCCGCGACGGCAACTACGACCAGCGGCTTTGCCGCTCGATGTGCGGAAATGCTTAGCCTTTCCGATGGATCACTCAAAGATTTATGAGGCTCCGCCTCCGCTCCCGTGCGTTGGAAAGCGGTCTGGTCGGTCATTTGTATCTGCGCCCGAGTCGCTGCTTCGCCGGGAGATACCGTTTCGTGAAGTATCGCTGTCGAGGGTTCGTCCATAGACGCGGGGCCCTCGAGCAGCGCATTACCATCGTCGAGACAATACAGCAGCGTGTCGTCGTAATAATCCCGCAGACATTCAGGGCATCGTTTCATAGGCTAACATCCTCAAACACTGAAAATTTGCAACTTTGGAAAAGCTGCGCGGTAAATTCCGTCATCGAGCGTCAAGAGGCTATAACCATTTTCGAAAGCGTGCGCTCCGATGTAGAAGTCGGTCAAAATACGTCGCGCTTCGCCGGACCGCCCACGCTGTCTGCGTGCGGCATGTTTCTGAAAGGCTAAACCCGCGATTCGCCAAACGGATTCGGTACTTGACCAATCGACCTTGATATCGGCGTCGCGGAGGAATTCATTTACGAATTTCTCGCTCCGATTCGGACCCGCGAGCAGCTCCCCATACACGGCGCCGCAGATGAGAAGGCCGCCGCTGCCAAACGCGGCGTCGAGAGATCTACGCGAAATGCGGTTGAGAGTATCATCCGGATTCCACAGCCCAACCAGTACATTCGAATCTATCGATGTGATCATTCCGGGTCTCGAAGGCTGCGAACGTACCGAATGACGGCATCGCGACCCTTGCCAATTCCGGGTGTGCCGATTCCCTGGTACTTTGCGAACGGACTTTCTCGTTTTTGCGGTCTAACGACCATCTCATCTCCGCTTTGCTCAAAGATCAGCCCGTCGCCTTCTTTAACACCCAACGCCCGCCGTACGGCCTTAGGAATCGTGATCTGCCCTTTACTTGTGATCTTTGCTCGTATCTGCATATTTCACCTCGACAAATCCTTACTTTATCACAGAACGCCTTACTTTTACTATCTTCCTGTCGCGTGAGGCTATTATCGTCTCGCCCGCGTTCAGGGCAGCACTTTCCTGACTATTCCGGCAGATTCAGCCGCTTCACCATCTCGTTGAACCTTGGATCGTCGCGCAGCGGGTCCATAAACGGATCGACCTTTAGCCGCTGCAGGAACCAGTCGTGAGCCTGGTATGCCTTTTCGAGTTCGGCAAAGGCCGCGTCTTTATCGCCGAGCGCGGTATAGACGACGGCGACCCAGTAGTTCAAAACGTACCTCGTTTTTTCGCCTTCCTTCCACCGGTTTATTATTGCCAGGGCTTCCTGACGCCGGCCCGTTTTGGCATATACATAGCCTGCGTCGGCAAGAAACGGATTTTCCGACTGCAGAGTTTTTTCCGAGATCAGGAGCGATTCCGGGTACATTCCTTTTATTTCGTATGTGTGGCAGAGCCAGCTTTGTCCCCCAAAGAAGGTTGGATCCAGATCGACCGTCTTTTTCGCCTGGTCAACGGCGAGGTCAAACTGTCGGGCGTACATATAAACGCCTGCAAAATTGGCACCCTGTATCAGCGACAGCGGTTCCAGTTCCATTGCCCGCTTCATTTCGGCGATTGCTTCGTCGTGGCGGCCCGTCGGGCTTAAGTAAACCCATCCGTAGCGATAGTGGGTTAACGCAAGGTTTGGATCAAGTTCAAGCGCCCGCTTAAATTCACGTTCGGCTTTTGCCCAATCCCAATCGTAAGTCGCCGCGATCATTCCCGCGACCGTGTGGGCTTCTGGAAGGTCCGGGTCAATCTCGAGTGCCTTTTCCACGGCTGCCTTTGCAAGCGGATTGGCCTCCTTCGGCGACATATAGGGGTACGACGGCATTACGGAATACGATTCGGCGACGCCGACATAAGCAAGGGCAAACTCCGGGTCAAGTTTTATTGCCTGGTTGTATTCGTCGATGCTTTGCAAAATGTCGGCCTTTGTCCGCTTGGCAAAATGGTAGCGGCCTTTGAGATAAAGCTGGTACGCCTCGTTGCTGTCAGTGTATTTTTTTGCAATGCCCTTTTCGTCACCGGTTAGCTTTAACTGAAGCTTTTGAACGATTGACGCCGCGATGTCACGCTGCGTCGCAAGCAGGTCAGACATCTTTCGCTGATACTGTTCGCCCCACAGCGATTTGTTGTTTCGCGTATCGACAAGCTCGACCGTTATGTCCAGATTGTCGCCGCGCTTGACCAGCCGTCCGGTCATTACGGAATCGACCCCTAGCTCGTTTGCGATCTTTGCAAGGTCGGTTTCCTTATCCTTGTATCGAATGACCGAGCTTGTCGGGCTGACCTTCAAACCAGGTAGTTGTGTCAGACGAAAAATGAGCGATTCCGTAAGGCCGTCGGAGAGATAGTCTGTGTCCGCGTCATCGCTTTTGTTCAGGAACGGCAGAACGGCGATCGAATTGATCGATGCAGCATCAGCCGAACTTGCGCCACGCATCTTGAAATACCAATAACTAAAACCGCCCACTGCCAGAACCAATATCGCAAGCGCAACCAAAACGCCACGCTTGTGGTTTTTCACCTCGGTGACAACGTATTCGGCGCTTGATGCAGGCTGTGAATTACTGCCTTGAATAGAGACGGAAGGCAACATTGTGGTTTGATCCGTCGTGCGCTGAAACACTTTAGTTGCAGATTCTTCATCGTTTGACCCGGTCGTTACCACTCCCAGTTCCGACAAGATGGCAGTTGCCGGCTCATCGTCTGAGAGCAGCCACTCGCCATCGTCGAGGCAGAAATTCAACGTCTCGTCAGCATAAGTTCGGCTGCATTGTGGGCATCGTTTCATAAGATTTACTTCTTCAAATCAGCTGTCCAGTTAAGTGTCACAGTTGGCGGCGGGGCTGACGGTTCGCCGACCAGCGTGCCGATAAGAAACCGTTGGCCGTCCGGTGAGACGTCGAACTCGTGAAAACTGCCGAAAGGAGCAAGCATGCGCGTCTGGAACAGTGCCTTAGGAGCAGTGAATTCGAACGCCTCACCATTCGTTTTGACCGCAGCCGACATAAGTTTGCCGTCCGTCGCTATAAAGTACAGCTCGCTGCCATCGCGACGCCAAACCGGCATGCGTCCGCCTGTTGCGGAGATTCGTTTCCTGTCCGACACGCCCTCGGGCGAAAAGGGCTGGACGTAGATCTCCGATCCGCCTGTGTCGTCGGCGTCGTAGGCGAGCCATTTGCCGTCGGGCGACAGCGCCGGGCTCCTTTCATCAAAGGGCGAATTCAAAAGCGGGATCTCCTTCTTTTCGCCATCGAGCATGACCGCGTATAGATCGAGACGCGACTTTACGCCGCGTTTTACGTAAATGATATAACGTCCGTCAGGAGACCAGCAGCACGGAAATGCCGCCTGTGTCTGTGACGATGGAAGAAAGACCTCCGGCTCCCCCAAACCGCTCGACGCCTTTGTGAGCAATCCGCCGACACCGCTGTACGCAAGCCGCAACCCATCAGGCGACCATACAGGCATTTGCCCAAAATCCGAAGTTATCCGCACGCTGCTGCCCTTTTCGAGATCTATTACCCAGAGAGTGTTCGGCGGGTTTCGTTTTATAACGAGGCGTTTGCCGTCCGGCGAGATCCGCGGGTCTTCGCCGGCGGCAATCTTTGTCGGGGCCTCGACCGTTCCGACCTGCTTGCCTTCGCGATCAAACCACGTAAGCTGATATTCCCTCTCCCAAACGCCTTGCCAAACCAAAACGCCGGTGTCGGATGCCGAAAATCGAAAGTTGTTGACCCAGCTTTTTTGATCGGAGACGAGCGTCGTTACCTCGCCACTCAAGCCTAGTCGCGAAGCGTCGAACGCTTGTGCGACTAGAGCGTCGTTACGAATAAAGATCAGCCATCCGCCCTGCGCATAAACCGCCGGAGAATTGTCCGGAACGATCTGGACAATGTCAGGAGAGTCAAGCGACCCGGCCCAAAGGCCTTTTTGCTCGTTCAGGAATAAAAAATGACGGCCATCGGGCAAAAAATTCGGATAGCGATGCCGCTGGATCTCACCTTCGGGAAAGTTCATCGCAACGGGCTTTGGTTCGCCGCCGGTCGCCGGAACCTGAACGAGAGTCGTGCGATAATCGGGAACAAAAATAATGGTTCCGTCCTTGCTCCAGCTTCCCCCGACCATTCGCGTCGCGTCACACAGTATCTGCGCGTTGCCGCCGTTGAGATCGGAGCGTTTCAGTTTGCCGTTCGAGCCGTATGCGACCGAACGGCTATCAGGCGACCAGAAAGGTTCGAGCGGGTTATCTGAACCAGGCAAAAGCTTCGCGTCGGAAGAATCGAGGTCGCGGACGTACAACATACTCTTTCCGTCTGCAGACGTAGCTGAGAACGTGATCTTCTGTCCGTCCGGCGAGATAACGGCCCAGTCGGGCTGAACGTCGTTAAATGAAAGATTTGCCGGAGGACTGAATGAAAGTCGAACTGCCTTACTATTTGGCGATGAACGGCTGGAAAAAGTAAAACCGAGAGCGACCGCGGCTATCAGTGCAAACACGACTGCTGCGATCCAGGGAAAGCAGGCACGCCAATTAGAGGCACGTATGTGCGTATCGGGAGCAATCGAAGGGCCATTTTTGTTGTCCGCTGAAATAGTACGCGTCGGGGCTTCGCTAATAAACGCATCTTTGGATAAAACGGCCGTTTCAGGTTCGTCATTTACACCCTGAACCAGGCGCACACCGTCATCGAGACAAAAGCTCAAGCTCTCGTCATGATAGTCCTTTCGGCATTCCGGGCATCTTTTCATCTATTTTACCGGGCAAAAGCAGGTTAGCTTCGGCATATTATCACCGAAACGAGTGAGTTCGGCAATAACTAAATTATCGACCCGATCAACTCAGATTTTCCGTTCCAATTTTCGCTTTGCGTTTCTTTGCGGGAGATCATTTCACGCAAAGCCGCCAAGGACGCAAAGAATCACAAGTTTCGTTTCCGGCGCTATAGAACCATACGGGATTAAAAGACCGATTAAATTGACAACTGTTCGTTTGGCAGTTAGAGTACAGGGCTACACGGTAAACTGCTAAACATATCGGCGTTGGCCGTTTGAAACATTATTGATTCAAAATCAGGAGATATATTTATGACCAACGAACCCGAACTTGACGACGACATCATTCAGGAACCCAACACCGGCGGCACACAGGAACCTAACACAGGCGTAATTCAGGAACCCAATACCAGGGTTGTTGACGAAACCGAGGTTGACGACATCCAGGAACCGAACACAAAATAATTGCTTTCGGTTCGCTCCCACTTTTTCAAACCTCAAACCCGATCCTTTTTAGCATTTCGCCCCAGCGTTTGTCGTCTCGAAGCGCTTGAAAATGCGGATTGACCTTAACATGGGTCAGCCCCGAATCCCGCTCGTGATACGCTCTCTCAAGCCAGTCGAATGCACGG
>Ga0308175_100002288_pt1 | contig 13082 bp, 13 predicted proteins | sample PhyCR1_3_FD_203893 | JGI IMG/M metagenome (GOLD analysis project Ga0308175, IMG submission 203893) | Soil microbial communities from UC Gill Tract Community Farm, Albany, California, United States - DLSLS.C.R1 | ecosystem: Environmental > Terrestrial > Soil > Agricultural land | place: USA...
GCCGTACACAGCGCCCCGGGCCCAAAAACAGCTTCCGTCCACCGGGAAGCGAGCAAGGTGACTCTTCAACAGGAAGGTAGAGCGGAGCAAAGACCTGCACCAGTTGCGCCCGCAATTGCCGAAGCTCGAACGAGTCCTCGACCAGCACCGAAGAAGGATCCCCGTCCCGCGGAGCGAAACAAACCTGTACAGTTGAGCGCCGAAGCCGGAGACATGCACCCCCACCCCGCGGTTTCGCAACAGGTTACCGACGGAGGACGAAACCCCTGGAGTGTTCCGGTTCCGCCTCCGCCGCCGAATTCGGTCCCGTCTTCTCCCCAGACGAGTCCACCTGCACAAACCTCGACACAGCCTCCCCAGCCACATGTTGTGACGCTGCCGGCAGGCACTACTCTCAGTGTGCGTCTGGGCGAAAGCTTAAGTAGCGATAGCACCAACGAGGGAGACAAGTTCCAGGCAACTCTCGATGCGCCAGTCGTTTCGGACGGGTTCATCATTGCCGATCGTCGATCCAGGGTGGTCGGGCGCGTGGTTCAAGCGAACCGGGCTGGTCGCGTGAAGGGTTTGTCTAACCTCGCGCTATCCGTGACGGAGATCAACACCACCGACGGTCAACGTGTCCCGGTGGAGACAGATTCCTACGAGAAGTGGGGTAACAGCTCGGTGAAGGGAGATGCGGCAAAGGTGGCTGGCGCAGCCGCCCTCGGGGCGATCATCGGCGCCATTGCTGGCGGCGGCAAGGGGGCTGCCATCGGCGCAGGAGCCGGCGGCGCAGCAGGCACCGGTGTGGCGCTCGGGACACGAGGGGCCGCTGTTTCCGTGCCCAGCGAATCGCTCCTTACGTTTCGACTGGCGCGGCCCATAACAATCACGGAGAAGTTCAACTGACGGGAAAGTCCGCGCTGCCTTCGCCCGCGCCGAGTCGCCATTTGGCCGGGTCAGGTTTGCGCGTGGCGGCGTCGATTTCTGCTCTGGTTGCAATCGCATCCGTGTTGGCGGGCCGCAGTTCCTGGAACCGGCGTGCTTGCGGAAGCACCTTCTTTTCGAGCGACCCAAGCGTGTCGTTGTAGGCCGAAACAGTCTTCTCGATGGCATCTCCCAGCCGCCCAAAGTGCGCGTGCATCGTGCTCAACCGCCGGTAAAGCTCGATCCCTGTCTCCCGGATCCGTTCTGCGTTCTCCGCCAGCGCGTGTTGCCTCCATCCGTGCGCGACCGTAAGCAGTAGCGAGATCAATGTGAGCGGCGTGGCCAGCAAAACCTTCTTTTCGACTCCGAAGTCGATCAGAGTCGGATCCTGTTCGAGGGCCGCGCTGAACAGCGACTCTAGCGGCAGAAATGCAACAACGAACTCGGGAGAGCAGGGAAGCCGTTCCCAATAAGCCTTCTCGCCCAGCGACTTAACGTGAGTACGGACTTGCCGGGCGTGGTCGACGAGGTATTTGCGCCGTTCGGCTTCGTCCTGCGTCTCGGCGGCCTTCAGGTAGGCCTCCAACGAGACCTTGGCATCCACAATGACCTGACACTCATTAGGCAAACGCACGGTCAGGTCGGGCCGCTGGTTGGTTTCGCCAAACAGAGTCTTCTGTTCCGAGAAGTCGCAGTATTCCAGCATGCCGGCGAGTTCCACTACGCGTCGAAGTTGCATCTCACCCCACCGGCCTCGTTGGATAGGTGAACGCAGAGCCGTCTTCAGTTGTTCAGTGGATTGGCGGACGCGCTCCTGCAGATGAGTGAGCGCGCTGACCTGAGCCGACAATTCCGAGTAGGCACCGACTCGCGACCGCTCTACCGCTTGTACCTGTTCCTCGAAGCGCCTCAGAGATTGATTCACCGGCTCGATCAGGTGCTGAATCTGGTTTCGGCTGTGATCGAGGAAAAGCTGGCTGTTTGAATGGAGAGCGTCGGCCGCCAAAGCCCGGAACTTCTCTTCGAGTTGTTCCTGCGCCTTTGTGAGCAGGGCGGCTTGCGCCTCCGCTAAGCGCCGCGTAGTTGCTGATTCGCTCTCTTTCTCAATCGCAATGCGCTTGGCCGCATCGAGTTCCTCCGTCTGCCTTGAGCTCTCTTGTTCGAGCTTTTCCGCGGTAAGTCGCCAGCGGCGCGCTTCGGAAAAGTAATAAGCGGCGATAGCCACTAAAACAAGCAAGCCAACGAATAGGAGGCTCATGGAACGTAGAGAGTGTCAGCCTTTCGGGCCTGACTGAAACGATGTTTCGCGCTTAAAGAGCTCAAGCGAATTAAAAACAATCGGACAATATACGGCACGATCAGCCATGTGCCACATACGGCTTACGAGGGATCCGCTGCCCTTAACGAGATGAGGGAACAGCTCGCAAGTCTGTGGGCGTGCCTCATAGACCGAGCAGAGATTGCCATTGAGGAAGATACATCCATTCTCCGTTCGCTTCAGGACGCGGCCTTCCTCCGCAGTTTCGACCGTATAATCCCGGACGAATTCATTGAACTTCAGACCGAGAAAACGGCAGAGGTGATTGATGTCGCGATCGGTGATCTGTGTTGTGGCAACACGGCAACAATTAGCGCATGAGGTGCAGTCGATCTCGTCTTCGACCTCCTGCGCGATCGCCTTGAAACGGCGTTCGACGAAGTTGTGCCGCCTGAGCCAGGCACGGAAACGCCCATTTTCTTCACGATTCTTCTCCCCGTAGCGCTTAATCTGTACGAGGTCTGTTAGCACTCTTTCATTATCTCAGGCTTTGCCGCTCCTCCGAACATACGGGTACAATTTTGTTTCGGCACACCCTCAAGCCGGATAATGAGGTTGTGACCGACCAACTTTTCCTGTCCATTTGGCTCGATCGACACGCCCAAACAGATCGTCTCCGGTATTACCGCAAGCTGCTGAGCCTCTTCCCCTTCTCGCAACGAGAGCAGCCGCAATCCACCGTTTCTATTCACGCAGTAGACGTCACAGAGCCTCCACTGCTTGAAAAGGCGGTGAACGGCCCGATTGATCTCGCGCAAATCGAACCGATCTTCGCCGAATACAAAGGCGACGATATCGCTTACGAACTGGAGAGTTGGTGGGATCTCTGGCAGTTTGACGGTGACTGGAAGCTGAAGCCTACTCGCGTGAGTCTGTCATGTTTCGGCAGGCAGTTCGACAATGGGACCGATGACGAGGCTGCTGACCAGGAAGATCTGCGAATCGATTTCGGCGTCGACACGACATTTCTGCCCGCTCCGCAGATTCCGGCCAGTGCGCGTCTGATCGAATCGAACATCAAGAGCCTGCTTCGCCTCGTGCACGAGGTGGAATCAGCCCTTCCCACGCACAAGCGACTCCTTGCTACCGAGTCCGGGGAGAACTTCGCCGAGCGCCTTCAGCAGACGCTCATGGCGTCGGGCGGCGTTCAGTAGGCCGTCCGAACTAATAGAGCGTGGCCGGGATGCTACGGGAACTGAAGATAAGCCCGAATGAGAGCCGGTTGTCGATGATGGAAGGATATGGAGTCAAGTTTCCGTAACGAACCCAATCGTAGCGGACGTTGCTACCCAAGTAACGCATCAACTGATAGCTGTACGATGCCGCAAATCCCGCCGCGCTGTAAGAGTACGTGACAGTATTGGCCGCACTCTCGAGCCGATACCAGTTCCCGCCGAAGCTGAGGTTGGCACGGCGGAAGCTCTTCGAATAGTTCCCATTCGCGTACTGATTGCGGGAGGCCAGATAATATCCGTTCCCTGACATGATGCTTTGTCCGCCGCTCGCAGACAGCTGAAAGCGCCGGAATATGCGCGTCACCGTCGCGCCGAAGGACGGGAAGTTGGAGGATGTATTATATCGGCCGACAACGTACCCGCCAGCGCCCACGTTACCCGTCAAGGCACTCACTGGAATCGAGATGAAACCGTTGACGTTGCTGTGTGTTACACCTCCGTTGACCGAAAGGAACCAGTTGTGCGGAAACAGGTGCGACACGGTGCCGCTGATACTGTGCAGGCGCGAATCGCCTGAACCGAATTGATACGTGAATGCGCTGAAGCCGTAATTCGCACTCACAGTGGTGCGAGCCGTAGTGCGGTAATTAACCCCGAAGTTGCCGGCGCCACCCGTGGCGCCGATGGCATTCACAAAGCTATAACGCTGCAGGAAAAAGGTCCCCGAAACGACATAGCTCAATCTTCGTGTCTGTTGGTAGGCAAGACTCACGCCTGCCGAAGCGTATCTTGTATTGGCGCTGAATGGGTTGGTCGCGATGGCATTGGGACCTTCCGAGGCGGGACCGAAGTAGCCGGTTCCATACAGCACCGTGCCCGCGTTTGCGGATAAGCCCAACGTCCAGCGGCGTCCCAGACGACGCATGAAAGAAAGCGCGAGGTTCTGGTCCGTTCCGTTTGAGAACAAGGGAGAGTTGTAATTCCGATAAGTTCCCGAATAACTTAGGGACAAAGTTGCTCTCCGAAACGAATGATAGGCAGACAGCCCGCCGCCCACCGAATATCCGAAGCTTCCGTTGTTCGTCTGCTGGCCGGTGGTGTTGTTGTAGGTGGGCGCGTAACTGTCGTACATGCCGTTCACCAGCGCGTAGTAGTTGAAGTAGTTGTTGTGCTCGAAGAACTGGCTCGCGAGCGAAACCGGATTGTAATTGATCGGGTTGTCCATCTGCGTTGGTTCCTGCGCAAACACCGACGCCGCCACAGCAGACAGCAAGGCGAAAATTCTAATCTTCACCGATCCCCCTTCATCACGCTAAGCACTTGTTCCACAATACGTTACCCACGCGTCCTTTCAGTCTCCCGAATAGACGGAAGGGTGTCAACTTAAGAAGTGCACGCAGGTGATTGCTAATCTCAGACTTGCGCGTCGCTTTAATCGGTTACGGCAATGTTGGAAAGGCGTTTGCTCGCCTGCTGTCCCAGAAACGGGGAGTTTATCCGTTTCGCATCGTCGGGATACATACGGCGACGCATGGCACCGCCTATAATCACCGCGGAGTTGAACTCGATCCGGAATTCGGGCCTCCAGCCGGTTCCGTGGGCGAGTTTCTCGACCGCTCGCGGCCTGAAGTCGTTGTCGAAATTACCACGCTGAACCCGCAAACCGGTGAGCCGGCCATCACGCACATACGAGCTGCGATAGAACGCCACCTGCACATCATCACCTCGAACAAGGGGCCCATCGCACACGCATACGCGGCACTCAACGCAGAAGCGAAACTGTCGCAAGTCGAATTCCGCTTCGAATCCACAGTCATGGACGGCGCGCCCGTATTCAACACAGTACGCAATAACCTGCCGGGGCTCACGATCCTCGGCTTCACAGGCGCTCTCAACTCTACGTCCAAAATTGTAGTTGCAGCGATGGAGCGTGGCCTTTCGATGACGGACGGCATCCGGGAGGCGCAAGCCTTGGGCATCACAGAAGCTGAAGCATCCCATGACATCGAGGGCTGGGATTCAGCGGCTAAAGCGGCGGCCCTGGCCAACGTATTGATGGATGCGCGCGTCACTCCTGAGCAGGTGCAGCGGCGCGGCCTCGGCGATTTCACGACGGACCAAGCGATCGCTCTCGCTCGCGAGGGGCAAACAATGATGCTGCTTAGTAAGGGCGAGCGTACGGGCGGCACGGTCCGCCTGGAGGTGAAGCCGGAGGTAATAGCGCAAACCGACATGCTCGCCACCGCCAAAGGCACATCAAACCTGCTGCTCTTCCACACCGATCTCATGGGAACAATCGGAACAGTTTCGATCAACCCTGGCGTGGAACAGACCGCCTATGGCTTGTTTATCGATCTCGTCGATGTCGCGCGCTCGATCTAGCTGAGCAGTGTCTTCACCTTCTCCAGATCCGCCGGACTCCCAAATGAGACACCCTTGAGACTGGGATCAATACTTCGGCAAAGGCCGACCAGCACAGTTCCGGCGCCCACCTCGACAAATCTCCTGATCCCGCGCTGAGCCAGCGCTCGTACCGAGTCCGTCCATAAAACCGGGTTGGGGATCTGATGGTATAGACTCTCGCGTGCAGCATCGCCGGTTGTGATTTCACTGGCGCGCCAGTTGTTGATCAGCGGTACGGAAAGGTCGTTGAATCGTGTGGCATCCAATTCCCGCTTCATGTTGTCCTGTGCGGGCTTCATCAGGGGCGAATGGAAAGGAGCGCTCACGGCGAGAGCGATCGCTCGTTTCGCGCCAGCTTGTTTTGCAAGGTCCATAGCACGCGTGACAGCCGCCGCATGCCCGGCAATCACAATCTGGTCGGGAGAGTTGAAATTAGCTGCCGTGACTACCTCTCCATCCCGCGCTTCGCTCAATACCGCATCAAGCTTGCCTTCGGGCAGTTTCAACAGCGCGGCCATCGCGCCTTGGCCCTGAGGGACGGCCTGCTGCATATAGCGGCCGCGCTTGTTCACAAGGACAACAGCATCCTCGAACGCGATCGCTCCTGCGGCTTCGAGGGCCGAGTACTCGCCCAAACTGTGCCCGGCAACAACAGCAGGAGCATATCCGGCGTCCTTGAGAACGGCGGTTGCCGCAGCGGAAACGGTCAGGAGAGCCGGCTGCGTCAATTCCGTCTTCTTCAGGCTTTCTTCCGGACCATTGAAGCAGAGCTCGGAGATCTTGAAGCCGAGAGCACGATCGGCCTGCTCGAATACCTGACGAGCTATCCGGTACTGCTCGTAAAGCTGCTTGCCCATCCCGACAAATTGTGAGCCCTGCCCGGGAAACAAGAACGCTACGTCACTCATGCGCCACCTGGTCGCGCGTTAATCCGCAATGTGATTACCTTCCTTCATTAAAGTTTTACAACGTGTATACTTCCTGGCTCCTGAGGGGCCATCTATTCCGAAGCCGCAAGGGTCATTGCTGCGTCACATGGGTAGGAGGAGTACTCAGGCAATCGATTAGATCGCCGAGATTTTCGGTGATCTCGCGGAAACCCAGGACTTCTGGACTATAGTGAAATCAACCATGAAGAAAAAATCGACCGCTGAGCCAATCGTTGCACCGGAGATCATGAATTTGGCCAAAAAGTCGGTCGAGCCCGAGCGCGCCCCGGCCCCTAAGCGGTGTGCCGTGTGCGGCACGGTGTGTACTCCTTTAGCTGGCCCGTCCGCTCCCGATGACGAAAGCCTGTGCTGGGTTTGCCGGAGGCTGAAGATCAGCGCCTGGCGAGAGGCCGACCAGCAAATTTCCGCACAGGAATAACCTCACTTCCCACCCGTTTATCCGTCCCAAAGGGCGAAGCATGTTCCGGGGCAGGCCGGACGAGTTTGTGCCGATGAGCCTCACGAGAACCTACCAGAGTCCTTGGACTTTCATCCAGTCTGCCAGCCTCTCAGGCCAAGTCCGTAACACGGGGTCGAACGGCGCGAGTCCCACACCATGCGCACCTTTGAGATAAATGTGCATCTCGGCCGGAACGCCTGCCTTTCGGAGCGCTGAGTAGAACATAATGCTGTTTTCGACGGGAACTGTTTTGTCTTCGGTCGTGTGGAAGAGGAATGTGGGTGGCGTCTTCGCGGTCACCTGCGTTTCGTTAGAAAACAGGTCGACCAGAGCGGGATCAGGTGTTTTGCCGAGAAGGTTGACGCGTGAGCCGGCATGCGCAAGAGGATCGTGGAACGTAATGACGGGGTACGCGAGGATCATGAAGTCCGGCCGGGAGCTTTGCCGGTCCAGAACATCGGACGTCGACCGATTGCCTTCGTCGAAATGCGTTCCCGCGCTCGACGCCAGATGTCCACCCGCGGAGAAACCCCAAATCCCAATTCGATCGGGTTTGATGTTGTAGTCGGCCGCGTGCGCCCGAACATAACGGATGGCTCGCTGAGCATCGTTTAGCTCGGCGGGATGGTGATACTTCGGCCCGAGCCGGTATTTGAGCACGAACGCCGAAATGCCCAGATGATTGAGCCAGATTGCAATATCGGAACCTTCTTTCACCATCGCAAGGTGCTGATATCCGCCACCGGGACATACGATCACGGCCGTTGGCGCCACGCCGGCACCCTTTGCCGGATACGCCGTCAATGTCGGCTTGTCGACGTCTTCATTCCCGAGAGCGCCCGGCGCCCCATTCGGCCATAGGGGCATCGGCTCAGGCGGTTGCGTTTGACCGTACGCGGGAAGAAGAGCAAGCAGCAGAATGGGAACGAGCCCAACTGGACCGACCGGACTTGCGAGGCGCATTCCTACAGAGTAGGAGACTCTGAATCCAATACCGGTCGATTTGCAACCAGCCTGCCATCTCGAACTACGACAAACTTATGAATTCAGATGGATTGATGAGAAATCGGCAGCGGCGCGGCGAATATCCAGGAACAGCGTACCGATCTGGTAAAGCGTGAAAAACGCCAGCATGTAGAAGACCGGCCGGGATGACCGTTCCCACAACATCAAGCGACGCCCCACCGAAACGATCCACGGTGATTGCGATGCCCAAACCACCATCGCGGCAAATGCGGCGCCACCAACGAGGTCCGACGGATAATGCGCCCCCATGTAAACGCGTGCAGACTCGATCAAAACAAGCCAGGCAGCCGCAAACAGACCCCACCGCGGACGTACGAGATAGATTGTTAGCGCCAACCCGGAAAACACGGCCGCATGGTCGCTGGGAAAGCAATTCCAGGTGTTGAATGGCTTTTCCAGGAGCGCAGGCGCGTGAAACCCGATGCCCGGATCGTAATACGGACGGATGTGGGTCGGAAGGTGATGCTGCAGGAAACGACTGAGGGCTCCTGCCCCGAGTGACGCCAATGTTGCAACCAGAATTCGCGCCCGGGTTTGGACACGATCGTCGCTGAACCAGCAAGCAGAGATCAAAGCGATAAGAACAACACCTGAAAACGTAAAGTAGGTGTCGAACGCATAGAACAACGTGTCCAACAGAGCATTACGGTTCGCGTAACTGTTCAATAGTTTGACCGCTGGTATGTCGATGAGTCCGGGGTAGCACACTAAAACGAGGGCTGCGACAAACAAGGCGCCCGAAATAAGCACATTCCGCTGATACGCTATTCGGGAAGCGGCGACATCAATGGGGCAGACGTCAGCACGATACACTCCCGAAACCGCGGTGTACGAGGCGTTTTGCGTAGAGTCCTTGGCCGGATGGGCTCCAGCCGAAAGGACGCTACCGATCTCGCCCAAACTCACGGTGGAGAAAGTTGTACGTGTCATGAGTCACGTATCGTCCGGAGTGGTGCTTTCGTTAGCAGATCTTCACGAAAATCAGAAAACTCTGGCGGGGCCGTCCGATAAAGTTATTCGGGGCTCGGGAAGGGAAGTGCGGGACGGAAACTCCGAAACATGCCCTCATAAACTTGGGCAAATCGTGTCCGCTCGATGGCGAAGCTCAACACGGAAGTCAGGACAATACTGATGAAGACTACGCAGTAGGTGACGGCCTGCAGGGCGCTGCCGCCTTCGAGATGCCGTTCGAGTGGAAGGGAGGCAAGAACCACCGCGGCGAGTCCCTTTGGACTGAGGATCGCCACCAGCGAGGCATCCCGCGTTGGAGTGGTTTTGCGGTTCAACCCGAGCCAGGTAGCGGGAATCCGCAGCAGGAAGATCAATATTGTGAGCGCAAGTCCGATGTAGACCAGACGGAAATCGGTGAAGCGGATAGACACGCCCACATATACGAAAAAAAAGGTCTTCAGCAGAAAAACAGCTTCGCCCATGAAGATGCGTTCCGTTTCATTGAGCGTAATCGCTTCCTGGGGAAGATATCTGCGCATCCAGAGAATCCCGTGGAAAACCTGGATATTTCCGAGCACCGCGCCGAACACAGCGGCCGCAACATAGCCGCTGAACCCGAGAAGCTCGACTGATCCAAAGAGAACGAACACAAACGCCGGTGTCGTGAAGATCGAATTCTCGAGCCCGCGGATGCGACGAAGCATTGCGGACCACAGGAATGCTGCCGCGAGGCCCGCAAGACTGGCGAGAAGTAACGTTGCGATCAGGTTGCCGATCATCTGTCCGAATCGGATACCACCCATGCGGAAGCTATCGAGGAAGCCCATGGCCACCACGATGCTGAGCACGTCGCTCACGGCAGATTCCAGGAAGACGACAGTCTTGGATGATTCCTGCATGCTCAAGCGGCGTGCCAGCGGCACTATGACTGCGGGAGACGTGGAACCGATGATCGCGCCCAGAGTAAATGTCATCCGGAAGTCCAGATGAAGCAGGTAATGAGCCGCAACCCCAACGGCAGCCATAGTCAGAGCGAAGTTGGTGAAGGTGAGCGTTAGGGTGGAGTGCACCACTCCGCGCAGGATCTTGAGATCGATGCTCAGCCCGGCTTCGAACAGGATGATCACCAGGGTGACGGTTGCGAAGACAGGTCCTACCGCGCCAAAGTTTTCCGGTGTGACCAGGTGGAGAACCGGGCCGAGAAAAATGCCGATTATCGTGAGAAGCAGGACATCCGGGACTCTCGTGCGGCTGAAGAAACCCGTGAATGCATGTGCCACGAAGATGAGAAATCCTACGACGAGGATGTTAGCGGCTACATGCATGTGTTAGGCCAGGAAATTGTTGTTGACCTCCTGAAGCTTTGGAGCGCCGTAATTGCCGTTGGAGTCCTAGGAACGGTGCTTTAATCGCCGCGCGCGAGCGGCATAACGGTTCAGAACGCTATGTAATTCGCTGGCGGAAGCGGGCCACTCAACGTTCCGGGCCATAATCTGTTTGTTGGTTAATGGACGGCCGAAGATTTCGGCGTTATCGTCAACATCCTGGCGTAAGGTCGCACCGCTCAACGAAACGCCGGCGAACACTCCGCGCGCTCGTGAGTAGGACAACATCTCCGCTCGGAAACTGGCGTCCGTTTGTGCGGTAGAGGAGCGACCAACAGGGCCCGCCGCTACTTGCGCCGCGCCTCCGAGCGTAAATTGCGTCGATAACAACCGGTTCTCGCCTTTTGCATTCATGACGAGCAGAACCAGGTCTGATTCGAGCAGCCCTATCTGGAAGCCAACGCTTCCCCCTTCGATGCGCACAGACGCGGGTGCAGTCCAATCCGCCCCGCGTCGGCACGAGAAGAAACCCTTCCCGTACTTTCCACCGCCGATGAATGCCGCCTGTTTGAGTCCGGGCACAATCACGATGCAATGAGCTCGTGCCAGCAGATTGGTGGGAATACCCTTGTCGGGAGCCGACATGACTTCCGACAGGACGCTTGCCGCGGCATTGAGACGCTGATTCGGCTCCTCCGCGCGAAGAAAAGCGGGCAAGCAGACAAGTAATGTGGCGATAGTTTTTTTCAAGTTGTACTCCGTCGGACGTGGTTGAACGTTTGTGTCAGATACTGCGAACCGGCATACTCATGATGTCGTCCACACGGATAGACTCTTTTACAACAAAAGGCTCTCCGTATTTTACGCCGATGAGATTGCCGTAAAATCGCGCGACGGAAGCGAGCCGCTCACGAACTTCTTCGTGCGACGGAAAGAGTTCAGCCGCTTCGCCGGTATTCCCATACTGGGAGGCGTAGCTGAACAGAGCATCCATTCGACGCTCGAATTGACGGGAGATATCGACGACAAACGATGGCTGAACGTTTCCGTAAAGTGATGAGTACAGAATCTTGAAGGGCCGATGTGGCGGAACGTCTTCTTCCAGTTTCTTCAGTCCAGCCAGGAAACAAGCTTCATACCCGATCTCGGCGGCGCGATAGTGATCCGGATGCCGGCCGGTCCAGTACGGAAGAATAACGACACGCGGTTGCAGGCGGCGTATGACCCCGGCCAGAGTCATCCGAGCGCCGATATTGTTTTCGAGTCTTGCGTCGGGCCAGCGGAGATTCTCCCGCCAGCTAAGCCCGAGATGTTCAGCCGCTGCCTTGGACTCCCGAATGCGCAACTCCGGTGTGCCGCGTGTGCCCATGTCGCCGGCCGTGAGATCCAGGACACCAGTGCGATAACCAAGTTCGCCCGATCGCACGAGCGTACCGCCGCAGGTTTGCTCCACATCATCCGGATGCGCGGCAATCGCCAGCACATCAAGAGGGCGCAGATTTTCGAAGGGCTCGTTGGGGTCGTGCATAGCTGTCTTAGTTGTAGCCGACGGCTTAAAGCGCGCGAAGCGCTGGTTTTAGTATCGCGGGCGGAGACGCCGTTTCGCGAACAGACGCACGAAGACGAGCCCCGCCACGAAGCCTCCAACGTGCGCGAACCAGGCAATGCCTTGACCCTGGGATCGCACCGTGAGCGATCCCAGGCCACTCAGCAGTTGAATAGCGAACCAGTACAGAAGCATGAACGCTGCCGGAAGCTCAATGGTTGTGATGAAAATGAAAAATACGAGAGTGATCACTCGCGCATGCGGATACAAGTACAGGAATGCACCCATGACGCCTGCGATGGCTCCGCTCGCGCCGACTGTTGGAACGGAACTGCCGAAGCTGACGAATAGCTGAACAAGAGCGGATGCGACTCCACTGATGAGATAGAACGCGAGGTAGCGTGCTGCTCCGAGCGCCTCCTCCAGATAGGAGCCGAACACCCAAAGGAACCACATATTTCCAATTAGGTGGAACCAGCCTCCATGGAGAAACATGGACGTAATGAGCGAGGATTCGTGGAACTGATCGGGAATGAGAGCGTAGCGCCAGACGAAAACGCGTTGGGCATATTCCGGAAGCGCGTTCTCGTAAACGAGCGTGAATAGGTTGATCGCGATCAGGACAAGCGTAATAACCGGAGTCGTTCGGCGGAGGAGTAAAACCCTCAGCGGAATCATTTTGCTCCCGGAGCCGCAGCAACGAAGTCGCCTGCCCGTTCAGCCACGGCGGAATCGATTCTACGTTTTACCTGACCGTCTTTCGCTTTTCGGAGAAGAGTATGAACTTCCTCGCGCACCGCGATGTGTCCGCGCGCACCTACCCCAGTGCAATTCAAAGCTGCGGCGGCATTCGAAAAATCGAGCGCGTCTCGCATGGGAAGGCCTTCGACCATGGCGCAGCAAAATGCGCCGTGGAATGCGTCTCCGGCTCCGGTTGTATCCGCGCAGGCGATCTCGAATGCCGGCGAATAAAACCACCTGTTCTGATACAGCGCGAGCGCGCCGAAATCACCCAGTGTCATGGCCGATACAGTGAGGCGATA
>Ga0308175_100002289_pt1 | contig 13081 bp, 12 predicted proteins | sample PhyCR1_3_FD_203893 | JGI IMG/M metagenome (GOLD analysis project Ga0308175, IMG submission 203893) | Soil microbial communities from UC Gill Tract Community Farm, Albany, California, United States - DLSLS.C.R1 | ecosystem: Environmental > Terrestrial > Soil > Agricultural land | place: USA...
CGCGGACCACACCAAGCGGATGGTCGAGCTGTACCGGAAGCGGTACGCGCACTACGGGCACGGCACGCCCGAGCAGGCGATCGTCGGGCTCGGCGGCCAGGTGTTCATGCGCCGCAACTCGCAGGACGCGGTACGGGAGTTCCGGCCGTACTTCGACAACGCGCCGGTGTACGGGCACGGCCCGTCGCTGGAGGACTTCACCGAGCAGACCCCGCTGACGGTGGGCTCGCCGCAGCAGGTGATCGAGAAGACGCTGTCCTTCCGCGAGTACGCCGGGGACTACCAGCGCCAGCTCTTCCTGATGGACCACGCGGGTCTGCCGCTGAAGACGGTGCTGGAGCAGCTCGACATGCTGGGCGAGGAGGTCGTGCCCGTGCTGCGCGAGGAGTTCGCGAAGGGGCGCCCGGCGGACGTGCCGGCCGCGCCGACCCACCAGGCCCTGCTCACCGCGAAGGAGGCGGCCACCGTATGAGCGACCGCCTGAAGCTCGTCGTCGTGTCGGCGGGACTGGGCGTCCCCTCCTCCACCCGGCTGCTGGCCGACCGGCTGGCCGCGGCGGTGGACCGGCGCGGGCCGGTGGACGTCCGGGTCGTCGAGGTGCGGGACCTCGCGGTCGAGATCGCGCACAACTTCACCAACGGGTTCGCCGGGAAGGCCCTGGCCGCCGCGCAGGACGCGGTGGCGGGAGCCGACGGTTTGATCGTCGTCACGCCGGTGTTCAGTGCCTCGTACAGCGGACTGTTCAAGTCCTTCTTCGACGTGCTGGACAGGGACGCGCTGACCGGCAAGCCGGTGCTGATCGCCGCCACCGGGGGTACCGGCCGGCACTCCCTGGTACTGGAACACGCGCTGCGGCCGCTGTTCGCGTACCTGCGGGCCGTGGTGGTGCCCACCGGTGTCTACGCGGCCTCGGAGGACTGGGGAGCCGAGGGGCTGGCCGAGCGGATCGAGCGGGCGGCGGGGGAGCTGGCCGGGCTCATGGCGGGGCTGTCCGCGGCCGGGACGGACCCCGTGGACGGGCCACGGGTCGTGCCGTTCGAGCAGCAGCTCGCGCGGCTCGGCGCCGCCGGCGCCTGACGCGGTCGCCGCTGTGACGGTGAGAGCGCGGTAAAAAGGGTGATCGTCGGCCCGCCTGGCCCGGCCGAACCGCCGGCGGCCTTGGCAGACTGGGGACGTGCCCCAGACTGTGCTGCTCGCCGAAGACGACCGTGCCATCCGCCATGCCCTCGAGCGTGCCCTGACGCTCGAGGGCTACGAGGTGACGGCCGTCGCCGACGGGGTCGAGGCGCTGGCCCAGGCGCACCGGACCCCGCCGGACGTCCTGCTGCTGGACGTGATGATGCCGGGCATCGACGGGCTCCAGGTCTGCCGGGTGCTGCGGGCCGAGGGCGACCGCACCCCGATCCTCATGCTCACCGCCCTGGTGGAGACCGCCGACCGCATCGCCGGCCTGGACGCCGGCGCCGACGACTACGTGGTCAAGCCCTTCGACGTGGAGGAGGTCTTCGCCCGGCTGCGGGCGCTGCTGCGCCGCACCAGCCCGGTGCCGACGGGCGGTGCCGGCGCGACGCCCCCCGGTGACGGCGGCCGGGACCCGCAGGTCTCCGACCGGCAGGTGGGCGCCGCGAACATCAGGATGGACCTGCAGGCCCGCCGCGCCTGGCGGGGCGGCCGCGAGCTGGAGCTGACCCGCACCGAGTTCGAGCTGCTGGAACTGCTGGTCCGCAACGCCGGGATCGTGCTCGACCACTCCACCATCTACGACCGGATCTGGGGCTACGACTTCGGCCCCGGCTCCAAGAACCTGGCCGTCTACGTCGGCTATCTGCGCCGCAAGCTGGACGAGCCCGGCGCCCCGCAGCTGATCCACACCGTGCGGGGCGTGGGTTACGTGCTGCGGGAGGACTAGTGGGCCGCGGCCGGCGGTCCGGGGCCGGGCCCCGGCCCAGGCTGGTCTCCCTGCGGACCACCTTCGCGGTGTCCTTCGCGGCCGTCACCGCCGCCGTGACCATCCTCGTCGGCATCCTGTCCTACAGCTCCGCCGCCCGCCTGGTCCGGGTCGACCAGCAGTCGGTGTTCACGCAGGTCGTGTCCGACGTGCGGGACGAGGTGCGGCAGCACGAGATGGTCCCGGAGGACTTCTCCTCCTCCCGGCCCGGCCACGATCTGGTCCGGCCGGCCCGGACCGATGTGCAGGTGCTGGGCGCACGGGGGGAGATCGTCGACCACGGCAGCCCGGTGCTGCCGGTCACCGCCCGGGACCGGGCCGTGTCCGGGGCGCGGACGGCCGGCCGGGTGGTCGAGCACAAGGACGTCCGGGTCGGCGAGGACCTGTTCCGCATCGCCACCGTCTCGCTCGGCGACGGCAAGGGCGCGGTGCAGGTCGCCCAGGAGTTCAGCGACACCGAGGACCTGCTGCGGGCGCTGCAGCAGCGGACGCTGATCCTGATGTCGGCGGTCGTGGTCGCCGCGGGCCTGTTCGGCTGGTGGCTGGCCCGCCGGATCACCCGGCGCCTGGTCATCCTCACCTCCGCCGCCGAGGACGTGGCCCGCACCCGCCGGCTGGGCATCGAGGTGCCCGTCGCCGGGCTGGACGAGGTGGGCCGGCTCGGCCGCGCCTTCGACCGCATGCTGGGCCGCCTCGCCCAGTCCGAGGAGGACCAGCGGCGGCTGGTCCAGGACGCGGGGCACGAGCTGCGGACGCCGCTCACCTCACTGCGTACGAACATCTCGCTGCTGCGCAGGATCGACGAACTGCCGCCCGCCACCCGGGAGGAACTCGTCGCCGACCTCACCCAGGAGGCCCGGGAACTGACCGACCTGGTCAACGAGCTGGTCGACCTCGCGGCCGGGCAGTCCGACAGCGAGCCGCCGCAGCAGGTCGACCTGGCCGACATCGCCGAGGACGTGCTGGGGCTGGCCAAGCGCCGTACCGGCCGGGAGATCGTGCTCCGCGCGAGCGGCGACACGCGTACCGACGGGCGGCCCGGGATGCTCCAGCGGGCGCTGTCCAACCTGGTCGACAACGCGGCCAAGTTCGACCGGGGCGGCCAGGAACCGATCGAGATCGCCGTCACCGGTCCGGCGCGCCCGGGAACGGTCCGGGTCGAGGTGCTCGACCGGGGGCCCGGAATCGCCGAGGGCGACCTCATCCGTATCTTCGACCGCTTCTACCGGGCCGCCGACGCGCGGTCCCTGCCGGGCTCGGGCCTGGGCCTGTCCATCGTCCGCGAGGTCGCCATGGCCCACGGCGGGGCGCCGTTCGCCTACCGGCGGGAGGGCGGCGGAGCGGTCATCGGCTTCACGGTCGGGGGCGGGATCGTCGGCGCCGGGGATGCGTGAGGGCTCTTCGAGGGGGCGCCGCCCCGGCTTCGCCTTCGGCGGGAGGGCTCCCGGCCGCCACCGCCGCGAGTGCGTGTCCCTGCGCGAAGTGACCGAGGTGGCCCGGGCGTTGGTGCTCACCGTGCTGCGGACGGTTGGGGGTGCGGTGAGTGCGGCGGCCGCCCGGATCGCTCCCACGGGCATGCGATACGTTGCCCGTCATGCCTGAACTCGGTTCCGTAGCCTGGCCACCCGCCCCGATCAGCACCGAGCGGCTCGTGCTCCGCGAGCCCGAGGCCCGGGACCGTGCGGCGTTCGTCGAACTGCTCAGCTCGCCGGAGGTGCACACCTACCTCGGTGGCCCTCGACCGCGTGACGAGTGCGAGCGCGCGTTGCCCGAGACGCCCTACAGGCGCCCCGGCCTCTTCGTGATCGAGCTCAGCGGAACGATGATCGGCATGATCGAGCTCAAACCGCACGGCACGAGCGGTTCGGGGCACGCCCGCCGGGATGTCGGGGAGACCGAGATCGGCTACCTGTTCCTGCCGCGGGCATGGGGCCGCGGCTACGCCGCCGAGGCGTGCGCGGCGGCGCTCGGCTGGTTCGCCGGCGCGCTTCCCGGCGAGCCGGTGGTGCTCTGCACCCAGACCGCCAACGACCGCTCGATGCGCCTCGCGGCGAAGCTGGGGTTCACCGAGGTGCAGCGGTTCGAGGCGTGGGACGCCGAGCAGTGGATGGGTGTGTGGTCCCCGGTCACGCCGTCCGGCTGAGCCGGACCGTTTCCGAGGCGGTCCGGGCCGCGCTTCCCCGGGCGCCGGTACCGGGCATGGCGCCGGGGAGCGACGGGCCCGACGGCGTTACGACCGGCCCCTCAGCACCGGCAGGGTGAGGAAGCCCTCCGCGCGGGCGCTGGCCAGGCCGATGCGGGGGATGTCGCTGCTCTTGGCGAACAGCAGGAAGCGGGGTTCCCACAGCGGGCGGTACTTGGCGTTGGCGCGGTAGAGGGACTCGATCTGCCACCAGCGGGAGAAGAAGGTGAGGACCGAGCGCCACAGGCGCAGCACCGGGCCGGCGCCGAGGCGGGAGCCGCGTTCGAAGACCGAGCGGAACATGGCGAAGTTCAGGGACACCCGCTGGATGTCCGACTCTGCGGCGCGCAGCAGGAGTTCCACCACCATGAACTCCATCAGGCCGTTCTCGCAGGCGCGGTCCCGGCGCATCAGGTCCAGCGACAGGCCGTGTTCGCCCCAGGGGACGAAGCTCAGCAGGGCCCGGGGGACGCCGTCCGCGTCGCGGCACTCCAGCATCACGCAGCGGCCGTCACCGGGGTCGCCGAGGCGGCCCAGGGCCATGGAGAAGCCGCGCTCGGTGGCGCCGTCGCGCCAGTGGTCGGCGCGGTCGACGAGGAGGGCCATCTCGTCGTCGGGGATGTCCTCGTGACGGCGGATGCGGACGGTGTAACCGGCCCGGCGGACCCGTTTGTGGGCTTGGCGGACCGCCCGCATGGCGCGGCCCTCCAGGGTGAAGTCGGCCAGCTCGACGATCGCCTCGTCACCCAGTTCGAGGGCGTCCAAGCCGTGCCGGGAGTAGACGGTGCCGGCGTCCTCACTCGCGCCCATGACGGCCGGGGTCCAGGCGTGCCGGCGGGCCTCGGCGAGCCAGGCGTCGATGGCGCCGGGCCAGGCCTCGGGGTCGCCGATGGGGTCGCCGGAGGCCAGGCTGACCCCGCCGACGACGCGGTAGGTGACGGCCGCCTTGCCGCTCGGCGAGAAGATGGCGGCCTTGTCCCGGCGCAGCGCGAAGTAGCCGAGGGAGTCGCGTTCGCCGTGCTTGCCGAGCAGCGCGCGCAGCCGCCGCTCGTCCTCCGCGCCGAGCAGGCACGCGCCGCGCGGAGCGCGGAAGCAGGCGTACAGGACGAGGAGGAAGGTCGCGGCCATCAGGATGTTGACGGTCATGTCCGCCCAGCGGGGGGCGTCCACGGTGTCGACGCGGTCGGCGAGCGGGCCGACGCTGATGCCGCGCAGCAGGGTGTAGGAGATCTCCTCCTTGAGCGTGGCGCCGGGAATCCGGTTCGTCTCGCGCACCAGCAGCGTGCCCAGCGTGGCACTGACCAGGGCGCCGCCGGTGCCGACGGCGAGGGCGAGGCGCGGGTTGGAGCGGTCGCCGATGGCGTCGAACTCGCGCCGGCCGAGCAGCAGGGCGGCCACGAACAGGCCGGTGAGGGCGGCGGAGAGCCAGTTGAAGAGGTGCTCGCCGTAGGGGGCGCGGGTGAGCGCGAGGACGTAGAGGCAGAAGAGCGGGCCGGCGAGGAGGAGGTTGAAGACCCAGGCGGCTCGTTTGCGGCGCCGCATCACCACGGCGAGGAAGAGGGCGAGGAACGCCGAGACCAGGCCGGCGGTGGCCAGGTAGGGCGTGAAGAACGAGCCCACGTTGTGCTCGTGCACCTCCTCGCGGAAGGGCAGGGAGAGCACCGCGAGGATGTTGAGCGCGGCCTGCAGTCGCAGGTACCAGACGGTGGACGCCGCCGCCCGTTTCCTCAGCCGGCCGTCACCGGCCGGCGGGGCGGGGGAGCCGGGGCGGGGGGTGTGCTGGGCGGGAGCCTGTGGGGAGGCCAGGCTCGGCTGTCGTGCGGGCATGGTGACGGGCACCTTGGGGGAGGGGACGGGGCGACGCCGACCCTACAGCTCGTAGGTTAACGCGGGTGCAAAGGTGCGCACATCAGGTGCACAGGTTCTCATCCGGACCGTCCGCGCCGCGCCGGGCCGCCGCCAGTGTCCAGGCGAGGTTGCCCACAGCGGCCCCGGCCGCCACCGCGGCGACGATCACCCCGCCGGTGGCGAGGCCGTCGCTGAACAGGTGCGGACGCCGGTCGAGGCTGTGCAGACCGAAACCGCACAGCTCGTAGACGCCGACGGCGGCGACGACGAGGCTGACGACCAGCACGGTCAGCGTAGGGGCGAGCCCGCGTACGGCGAGCCGCGCGGCCGGGGCCGGCTCCGTGTGTGTGTCCCGCATGGTGTCCCCCGATGAACAGACGTGTGGCCGTTGGCGTTCGGGGATCCACGATATGGCCGGAAACGCGAGCGCCGTCGCACGAGGCGTGTCGGCTATGTCTCGTCGGACCGGGTGCGGCGGGCGTACGCGCGGGCCGCGCGGGCGCGGTCGCCGCAGCGGGTGGAGCACCAGTGGCGGCGGCCGTGCCGGAGCAGGTAGCGGTTGCAGGGGGCGGAGCCGCAGGCGGTGAGCCGGGCGGCGTCGGGGCCGGTGAGCAGGTCGGCGGCGTCGGCGGCGAGGGCCGCGAGCGCGTGCTCGACGATCTGTGTCGTGGGGTGGGCGGCCGCCCGGTACAGGCCGCGGTCGGGGTGCCAGTGCAGCAGTGAGGCCGCGGGCGCCCGGGTGAGCGCGTCGTTGACGGCGCTCAGGGCGTCGGCGGGGGCGGGCCGGCCGTCGACCCGGGAGGCGAGCAGCGGGCGGATCCGCTCGCGCAGGGCGCGCAGCCGCTCCGCGCAGGTCTCGCGGAGCACCGTGTCGGCCGGGGCGAGACCGTGCGCCACCAGCCACCGGTGTGCCCCGGCCGGTGTGCCCAGCGGGTCGGCGACCTGGCCGCCGGGCAGGGTGACGGCGCTGTTGGCGAGGTCGAGGGCCGGATACCGCTCCGCGCCGGGGGCGGGCGGCGGGCCCGGCTCTTCCTGCACGCTCGCGTTCATGGCTCTCATGGTAAGGCTTGCCGCCATCCGTGAGAAAGGGCTAACGTCGTCTCACGGATGATGTGTCACTCATCCGTGAGACGACCGAGAGGTGTGTCATGGCTGCCGCCGTACCGGCCCCCGACCCGACCAGCGGGCCGATCCCGGTCCCCGTCCGCGTCCTCGGCGGGCCCACCGTCCTCATCGAGTACGGCGGGCTGCGCTTCCTCACCGACCCCACCTTCGACGCGCCCGGCGACTACCCGGCGCCCAGCGGACGGGTCCTGACCAAGACCGCGCCGCCCCGGATCGGCCCGGACGGGCTGGGCCCCGTCGACGCCGTCCTGCTCTCCCACGACCAGCACGCCGACAACCTCGACCACGCCGGGCGCGCCCTGCTCGCCGAGGTGCCCCGCACCTTCACCACGCCGAGCGCCGCCGGCCGCCTCGGCGGCACCGCCCGCGCGCTCGCCCCCTGGCAGTCCGCCGAGCTGCCCCGCCCCGGCGGCGGCACCGTCACGGTCACCGCGGCGCCCGCCCTGCACGGCCCCAGGGGCTGCGAGCCGATCGTGGGCGAGGTCACCGGGTTCGTGCTGACCTCCGCCGGCCTGCCCACCGTCTACGTCAGCGGCGACAACGCCTCACTGGAGCTGGTCCAGGAGATCGCCGACCGGTACGCCCCCGTCGGCACCGCGGTGCTGTTCGCCGGCGCCCCCCGGCTGCCCGTCCTCGACGACGCCCTCCTCGTCCTCGACGGCGCCGGCACCGCGACCGCGGCCCGCCTCCTCGACGCCCGCCGGGTGATCCCGGCCCACTGCGACAGCTGGTCCCACTTCACCGAGGGCCGTGAGGAGGTCGTCGCCGCGTTCGAGCGGGCGGGCCTGGCGGACCGCCTGGAACTGGACTGAGCCCGGCCCGCTCGCGCGGGCTCGAGGTCAGTACCGCAGCGCCGCGTTGACCACCGTGTGCACGTCGCCGGTCAGCTTGCGGTTGCTCTGGGCGGTGGCGTCGCCGGTGGAGCCGGCCGCCACGTCCTTGAGCGTCACCACGGTCACGTCCAGCAGACTGCCGTTCTTGTCGGTGAAGTTGATCTGGACGGCGAAGGACTTGGCCGAGGACGCCGTGTTCTTGGCGCTCACCTTGACGGTGGCCTTGCCGTCGTTCCCGGTGGCCGGGGTGCCGAGCGTCACGTCGTCCTTGGCCTTCACCCCGTTCTTGACGCCGTTGAGCTTCTGCCGGGCCTCCGCCGAGGCCGAGGCCAGTGCGTCGGACCCCTTCGAGGCGAGCGAGGAGGCCGCGGAGGAGGCCGCCGAGGCCGCCTTGCTGGCGGCGCCCGACGTGTTGCCGGAGTTGCCGTCGGAGCAGCCCGCCGCCGCGACCGCGACGACCCCGGCGAGGACCACTCCCGCCGCTCCCCGTGTCCATCTGCCAGTCATGGTCCGCCTCCAGAGAATCCCCGAAACGGGCTTTCCTCCCAGTGAAGGGGCCGTCACCACGAACTGCATCCCGAACGGGACTCCGAGGCCCCCCCGCCCCCGGCGCCTCCGGGAGTGCGGGCCCCGCGGGCGGGTGCTGCAATGGCTGGAGGGAGGGGGCGCTGCCGGGCACGGGTCCGTGAGCGCGACATCCCCGGCCGAAACGGGAGGAACGGTGCCGTGACGCCGCCGGAGCCGCCCACCGCCCACGCCGCCGTCACCCAGCCGGAAGAGGCCGACCGGCTGCGCGGGTTGCTGCGCTCCCGCCCCTACCAGAAGGCACTCGTACTGTCGGCGGTCATCGGCGTCCCGGTCTCGCTGGCCGCCTTCTTCTTCCTCGCCGGACTCCACGAACTGGAGCACCTGGTGTGGGCCGGACTGCCGGCCCGGTTCGGCTGGAGCGTTCCCCCGTGGTGGTGGCCCCTGCCGCTGCTGACGATCGCCGGTCTCGCCGTGGGCCTCGTCGTCACGCGTCTGCCGGGCGCCGGCGGGCACATCCCCGCCGGAGGCCTGCACACCGCGGGCATGGCCCCGGCCGCCCTGCCCGGGGTGATCCTCGCGGCCGTGGCAAGCCTGCCGCTCGGCGCCACCCTCGGCCCGGAGGCCCCGTTGATCGCGCTCGGCGGCGGCCTCGCGCTGTGGTTCAGGAACCTGGTCCGGGCCCCGGGCACCCCGCGGAGCACGGCCCTGCTCGGCGCGGCCGGTGCCGCCGCGGCCCTGTCCGCGATCTTCGGCAACCCGCTGATCGGCGCCGTGATCCTGATCGAGGTGGCCGGTGTGGGCGGCCCGCAGCTCTTCGCCGTCATGCTGCCCGCCCTGCTGTCCAGCGGGATCGGATCGCTGGTGTTCACCGGCTTCGGCCACTGGACCGGGATCGCCACCGGCAGCCTCTCGCTCAAGCTGGGCGTCCCTTTCCCCCGGCTCGACGCCGGGGACGTGCTCTGGTCGGTGCTGATGGCCGCCGCCGTCGCGGCCGCCGTCCACCTGACGCTGTCCACCGGGCGCCTGGCCGCGATCTTCGTCGCGGGCCGGCCGGTCGTCCACACGGCACTGTGTGCCCTCGCCGCCGGAGCGTGTGCCGCGGTGTACGCGCGGGCCGTCGACCGGTCCCCGGCCGACGTGGCCTCCTCCGGCCAGGCCACCCTGGCCCAACTGGCCGCCGACCCGCACGCCTGGGGCGTGGGGGCCCTGGTCGCCGTGCTGCTGTGCAAGGGCCTGGCCTACGCGCTGTGTCTCGGCAGCCTGCGCGGCGGACCCATCTTCCCCTCGCTGTTCCTCGGTGCCGCCCTGGGCGTGCTGCTCGCTCCGCTGCCCGGTTTCGGCGTCGTACCCGGGATGGCGGCGGGCATGGCGGCCGCGTCGGCGGCCGCGCTGCGGCTACCGGTCAGCAGCGTGGTGCTGGTCGTCCTGGTGCTCGGCAGCGCCGCGATGATCCCCGTGGTGATCCTCGCCGCCGTGGTCGCCTTCGTGACGGCCGAGCTGCTGCCGCCCGGCCGCCCCGTGCCGCCGGTGGGCAGGCCGGCCGGACCACCGGACGCCCGGCCCGCCGCCACCTGGGACGACGGCACCGAGCGCGATGCCGGGCCGCGGAAGAGGAGTTCGCGATGACCTCGCACGAGCGGCCCGCCCCCGCGCGCCCGGCGACACCGGGCACCCTGACCGAAGCGGCCTTCCGGGACCTGTACCGCCGGCTGCGGGAGCAGGCCCGGGAGGCGGCGGTACTGGGGCAGGGCGCGCTGGACCGGCTCACCCCCGAGCGGGTGGTGGCGGCCGCCGCGGGGGTGCGGTCCGGGCGCACCGTGTCGCTGGCCGCGCCCGTCGAGACCGCGACCGCTCCGGACAGCCCGGAGCCCGCGACCCACCGGATGACCGCGCCGGCCCGGCAGGAGCGGGACGAACCCGGGCTGCACTTCGCCCGCGACCGGTTCGCCATGAACGTGCACGGTGACGTCGACAGCCACCTCGACGCGCTGTGCCACGTGATCTTCGACGGAGAACTGTACGGCGGTGTCCCGGCGAGCACGGTGACCCCGGACGGCGCCGGAGCGCTCACCCTCGACCTGGTGCGCGACGGCCTGGTCGGCCGCGGTGTCCTGCTGGACATCCCGCGCCTGCGCGGCGTGCCGTGGCTCGAACCGGGCGAGCAGGTCACGGCCGAGGACCTCGCCGCGGCCGAGACCGCCCAGGCGGCGCGGGTCGGGCCGGGCGATCTGCTGCTGGTCCGGGTGGGCCACCGGCTGCGCCGCCGCAGTCTCGGTGCCTGGGACGTGACCCGGGCCAGGGCGGGCCTGCACCCGGAGGCCATGGGCTTCCTGGCCGAGCGGCAGGTGTCCGTCCTGGGTTCGGACGGCAACAACGACGCGGCGCCCAGCGCGGTGACCGGAGTCCCGTTCCCCGTACACGTCCTCGCCGTCAACGCCATGGGGCTGCACCTGCTGGACTACCTCGACCTCGAGGAACTGGCCACGGCGTGCGACGAGACAGGCCGCCGGCACTTCCTGTGCGTGGTCGCCCCGCTCCGGCTCCCCGCGGCGACCGGCTCACCGGTGAACCCGATCGCCGTGCTGTGACCGGCCGCCCGGCGCGTGTCCGCTCCGGGTGCCGCGTCACCGTAGGGCGCGTACGTTCGAATGGGGGAAAGCCCGCACCGGCCGCGGACCGAAGAGCGAGGACGGTGGTTGACGTGGACGCCCGCAACTCCTACGACGTCATCGTCATCGGCACCGGTGCCGGCGGCGGCACCATCGCCCACCGTCTCGCCCCCTCCGGCAAACGCGTGCTCATCCTCGAACGCGGTGACTACCTGCGGCGCGAGCGCGACAACTGGGACTCCACGGCCGTGTTCGTCAAGGCCAAGTACCGGGCCCCGGAGTTCTGGCTCGACCGGAACGGTGACGAGTTCCCGCCCGAGGTCAACTACTACGTCGGCGGCAACACCAAGTTCTACGGCGCCGCCCTGTTCCGGCTGCGCCCCGAGGACTTCGGCGAACTGCGCCACCACGACGGCATCTCGCCCGCCTGGCCCATCGGTTACGAGGACCTGGAGCCGTACTACACCCAGGCCGAGCACCTCTACCTGGTGCACGGCCGGCACGGCGAGGACCCCTTCGAAGGGCCGAGCAGCGCCCAGTACGCCCATCCGCCGGTCGAACACGAGCCGCGCATCGAGCAGTTGAGCCACGACCTGGAGGAGCAGGGACTGCATCCCTTCCATCTGCCGATCGGTGTCAACCTCACCCAGGACGAGCACGGCCGCGCCACGCACTCCAGCGTCTGCATCCGCTGCGACCGGGTGGACGGCTTCCCCTGCCTGGTGCGCGGCAAGTCCGACGCCCAGGTGATCTGTGTGGAGCCGGCCCTCGCCCACCCCAACGTCGAGATGGTCACCAACGCCCGGGTGACCAGGCTGGAGACGGACCCCACCGGGCGCAGCGTCACCACCGTCGTCGCCCGGCTGTCGGGCGGGGAGGAGGCCCGGTTCTCGGCCGACGTGGTGGTCGTGGCCTGCGGGGCCGTCAACTCCGCGGCCCTGCTGCTGGCTTCCGCGAGCGACCGGCACCCGCGCGGTCTTGCGAACAGCTCGGACGTGGTCGGCCGGTACTACATGCGGCACAACAACCTGGCGCTGATGGCCATCTCCAAGGAACCGAACGACACCCGGTTCCAGAAGACCCTCGCGCTGCACGACTGGTACCTGGGCGCGGACGACTTCGAATTCCCGCTGGGCGGGATCCAGATGCTCGGCAAGTCCGACGCCGAGCAGATCCACGGTCAGGCGCCGCGCTGGGCCGGGGCGGTGTCGCCGGACATGCCCTTCGAGGTGCTGGCCCATCACGCCGTCGACTTCTGGCTGTGCGGCGAGGACCTGCCGCAGCCGGACAACCGGGTCACCCTGGAGAGCGACGGCCAGATCCGGCTCACCCTCGACGAGTCCAACAACGTCGCCGGCCTGAAGCACCTGCGGCACAAGCTGCAGCACATGCTGGGCCGGCTCGGCATGCACGAGCACCGGTTGCTGTCCCGCAGCATCTACCTGCACAAGGGCATGCCGATCGGGGCCACCGCCCACCAGGCCGGCACGGTGCGCTTCGGCACCGACCCGGCGTCCTCGGCGCTGGACCTCCACTGCAAGGCCCACGACCTGGACAACCTGTACGTCGTCGACACGAGCTTCTTCCCGAGCATCGGCGCGGTCAACCCGTCCCTGACGGCCATGGCGAACGCCCTCCGGGTGGGCGACCACCTGCTGGAGCGGCTGGGCTGACCCACCGCCCGCGCCAGGCGTCCGACCGGGCGAAGATCCTCAACCGCGCAGCGCAACGCGGTCCGCTCCGGCAAGCCGGTCGCGCGCAACGGTGCTTGGCTGACAGGGCAGCTCCGGGCCCACGGCCCGGCCGGTCCGGACACCCAGGCAAGGAGCGGGGCATCGTGAGTTCCACCGAGGGCGCACCACGGGACGTGATCCCCGCACATCTGCTGAAGGGCCAGAAGGCCCTGGACACCGGCGCGAACACCGGAATCGGCAGGGCGACCGCCGTCGCCCTGGGCCGGGCCGGGGCCGACGTCGTGGTGAACTACGTGGCCGGCCGCGAGGCGGCC
>Ga0308175_100002290_pt1 | contig 13079 bp, 9 predicted proteins | sample PhyCR1_3_FD_203893 | JGI IMG/M metagenome (GOLD analysis project Ga0308175, IMG submission 203893) | Soil microbial communities from UC Gill Tract Community Farm, Albany, California, United States - DLSLS.C.R1 | ecosystem: Environmental > Terrestrial > Soil > Agricultural land | place: USA...
ACAGTAAGGCTTGGGAAGGAGTCGGCAAAGCCTATTTGCTGGCCGCGCAACAAGCATTTCAGTTTGTGGAAGAGCACGGAACATTTTCCGCTGAGTGGCATGGATTGCTCGCGCGCTCCTACTCGAGCGCTGGAGATTACAAGATGGCCTTCCGCTTCTTTCGTGAAGCTGAGTCGCGCGCTCCTGATCTTCCGGGCGTGCACTCCGGGATGGCGGAGGTCTACAAACAAACCGGTCATCCCGATTGGGCTGCGCTCGAACTCGCGAAGGACGAAAAGCCAAGCGTCCATGTCTCAACGGAGTTGCGCCGTAAGTATCTGGACGTCTTGCAGTTTCAAAGTCACGGCGCTGAAGCATTGGCTCGTTTGGCTCGAAATCCTGAGACTTCTGAATATCACGCCCTGTTGGGGTTGGCGTATCGGGTGAAACACCGAGATGTTGAGTCGGTCGATGAATTCCGTCGAGCGCTCGCGTTTTCACCCAACAGCTTGAACATGAAGCTTGAGCTCGCGATCTCTATGGGCGTGCTCAAGGACTGCAAGGGCGCCATGCCGATCCTTCGAGACGTTATAAAGGACGACCCACATTCAACAGAAGCGAACGAAGTATTAGGTGAGTGCCTTGTCGATCAAAATCGCCCTGAAGAAGCAATCTCAGTGCTCAAGGCGGCATTATTGCGGGATCCGCGATTGCTTCCTGCGGAATTGGCGATCGGCCGCGCCTACCTGCACATGGCTGATTATCCGAATGCTGCGCTTCATCTCAGAAGGGCGGCGGACCTGGGCGACCCATCCATCCTTTATCAACTTGCGATCGCTTATCGAAAGCTAGGTGACGAGAAGGCATCGGGCGAATACTTGGCTAAATACAAGATTCGCGTTCAGCAAGTTCAACAACGAAGCCAAGCTCCGGCGGGCGAGATAACGCCCCCGTGAGTCAATATCCGTAGAGTCACAATCACCAGGGCACGGCAGACGTTCGATCAATTCACACCTGATCCCTGTGAACTTGAATCCAATTGGGTCAGGCACACGCCTCGCGCGCCTTTCCTGTCGTTCCCTGTCGGCATACATCGCATCTGCGTAGAGGCGAATTAGCGAGAGCGCCTCAATGAAAACGCTTTGAGCAAAAGCGGGCGGCGAGTCGAATGAACACAATCCACGACGGACGCTGATGAGCTGATGAGGATGGGTCGGCTACCGTCGCGACCCCGACATTCCGGGAGCCATCAAACGCGGCAAGCGCTCGAACCGGAGGGTGCTGTGATAAAAATCCGCTGAACGATCTTTTTTCAGGTGGGCGAATCTTCGTTGAAGGTGGGGGGCGATCAGTTCGGGCGTGACGCCTTCACTGCGCCGAGCCAACGAGGGCCTACTCTTGCGATGTTCGTAAGTTGCAATCGCAGAACGGGGACACGAGACTACCATCGTCCTCCCCCCTAAAAGATAGGGGTTAAGCTTCAAAGATTCTGCAAAAGGTAGTTGGGTCAGACTGGACCTTTCGAATTCAGTTAGCCGCTGAAGAAAGGAAAGGTAACAGGTGACCCGAAAGCAGGATAGCGCGAAAGGAAGAATCGCAGCAGAGGATCTTAAGAAGCTGTTGTCAGAAGACCGGGATCTGCTGAAGGTGATTGTCGAAGAGACGTTACAGCAAGTGCTGGAAGCGGAGATGGACGAGGCGCTGCAAGCGAGCAAAGGTGAGCGCACCGCGGGCCGGCTCGGATACCGAGCCGGTTACTACAACCGGATGCTGGTGACGCGTGTGGGGCACATTGAGTTGCGGGTGCCGCAAGATCGCCAGGGTCGCTTTCGGACAGAGGTTTTCGAGCGGTATCAACGAAGCGAGAAAGCGCTGGTGGCGGCGATGCTCGAGATGTACGTGCAAGGCGTGTCCACACGCAAAGTAAAGACCATCACCGAAGAGCTTTGCGGCCACGAGTTCAGTTCTTCGACTATCAGTCGGATTGTCCAGAAGCTGGATGAAGAGCTGGAGCAGTTTGCCAGAAGGCGATTGGAAGAGCCGTATCCCTATCTGATTCTGGATGCACGCTACGAGAAGGTGCGCGAGGCTGGTGCGGTACGCAGTCAGGCGGTGCTGATCGCGATTGGGATCAACTGGGAAGGACGGCGGAACATACTCGCCGTCGAACTCGCCAGCCGGGAAAGCGTATCCAGTTGGAAGGAGTTGCTGGCCAGCCTGCGGCAGCGGTCGCTGCATGGCGTGGAGTTCGTCGTCAGCGACGATCACGCTGGACTGCGGCGTGCGATTCAGGAATCGTTACCGGAAGCGGTGTGGCAGCGCTGCTACGTACATTTCCTGCGCAACGCGCTCGATTATCTGCCGCGTAAGGCCGATGACGATTGCCTGCAGGAACTGCGCTGGATCTACGATCGGCGCGACGCCCAAGAAGCCCGCCGTGATCTCGCGGCGTGGTTGTTGAAGTGGGGCAAGCGCTACGCCAAGCTCTGTGGCTGGGTGGAGGAGAACATCGAGGAGACACTCAGCTTCTATCGCTTGCCGCGACAGCATCACAAGAATCTGAAATCAACCAACATGCTCGAGCGCTTGATGGAAGAAATCAAGCGGCGCACCCTCGTCGTGCGCATCTTCCCAAATCCCGCTGCCTGCTTACGGCTGGTGCGGGCGTTAGCCGCCGAAACTCATGAAAACTGGATCGAGGCCATGCAGTACCTCAACATGGAACCTCTGAAGGAACAGAAGAAAGAAGCGCTGCGCAAACTGGGAGGCCCGGCGTGACGGTTTCTACAGGGCTGACCAGGGCAAGGCGCTCCCAAGCCGCCCTCGTCCTGGACCCCCTCCCGGCTTCAAAGGTCCAGTCTGACCCACACGAATTGCGGAACTTGACAAGCACAACTTTGCAACCTGACCGCAGGGCAGGATGGAACGGCTGTATCTCACGGGCGCTTGAGCAATAATCCAAGGCGTTGTTGCGTGTAGTTTAGGGAGGCACGGCGCGGTCGTCAGTCACTTAGAGGGAGTAACGACGCAAGACCGATGTGAGGCTACTGCTCATGTTGGTTCCCTGAGCTGTGGTCGCCCGACTCGCCAAAGCACGTTGACGCCGCTGTCGGCACACCTTAACGTTTTTGTATTGGATGACTAAGGCTCTTGACCGAAGGCGCGATTTAGATCAACAACGAGGGATGCATGCGCACCAGAGATAGAGACCTGCTTGCAAATCGGGCGGCGTAGCCTATTGATATTCGGGCACTGACGAAAGTAAACGGTTTCCGCTGGACGTTTGAGCGATAAATCCAAGCACGTGGGAACTTGTCCCGGTCAGCTGGCTGGCATCAAAAAGTTGGTGCGGATGAAGAGACTTGAACTCTTACGCCCATTACAGGCGCTGGAACCTAAATCCAGTGCGTCTGCCAATTCCGCCACATCCGCGTTTCGGGGCGAGAAATCTTTTTCAGCGTACCATCGACAGATTCTGAGCTGGTTTGGACCTTAGGAAGCTCAGAAACTGTTGCGGATTGCGGGTTAATTCAGGAAACGTCGCAATCACGTGCTGGTCCGGATCGAGGATTGCGTAGAACGGTATGGACGCTGTACCGAACCGGGAGTCTTCGAGCTGTTGGTTCTTCTCTGACTCCGCATCCGTTCCGTCCGTGAATAGATCCACGATCACCATGTCTTTCAGGGCCGCCTGAATCTCCGGCCGCGGGAACATGTTCGCTTTCATCCAGTGACAGTTCGTACAAGCGTATCCCGTGAAGTTGACCAGGACGAGCTTGTTCTGCTCACGAGCCGCGGCGAGTGCTCCTGGAAGATCGTTCTTTAACGTTGCATTCGCGTTCGCAGTCACGCCGCTCGGTAGAGATGAGGCCGAGACTTCCGGAACAAACGCATCCAGATCGCCCAGCCGCGCGTTAAACAGACCGGGAACAAGGCTGACCGCGAAAATCAAAAACGCTGACGCAATCAAGGCGCGAGTGACACTCAACCGCTCGTCGCGCTTGATCCCTTCCATCGGCAACAATCCGAGCAAATACAAGCCGGGCAGCGTGAAGAGTACGATCCAGGCGGCGAGAAAACGCTCTCGTGTAAGCCAATGCGTCTGGAGCACCTGATCGATATTGCTCAGGTACTTGAACATAACCGCGAGAACCACGAACCCGAGGACGATCTTTACGCGCGCCATCCATCCGCCGCTTCGTGGCAGCCGCTTCAAGTAGCTCGGGAAGAGAGCAAGCAAAAAGAATGGCGCCGCCAGACCGGCCGCAAATGAGACCATTCCCAACACCGGTTGTGGACCCTTGCTCTGCACGGAGGCGATCAGCAGCGGTCCGACGATCGGCCCGATACATGCGAATGACGTCAACGAGAATGTCAGACCCATCAGCAGCGTGCCGACGTACCCGCCTGCTTGTGATGCAGTATTCAGTCTGGTCAGCAGGCCCGAAGGCAATGTAAGTTCAAATGCGCCCAGCAAGCTGAGTCCGAAGACAAAGAAGACGAGCGAGATAAATCCATTCACCCAAGGGCTCGAGCCAAGCTGAACAACACCGAAGGGACCGGCGATCGCCGTCACCAGGAGACCAAGGGCGGTGAAGAGGACCACGATGCCAAAGCAGAAAACAAAGGCTTGGGCCAGAGCGCCGCGTTTCGCGCCACTTGTGTCCTGCCCGATAAAGAACGACACCGTGATCGGAATCATTGGGAACACGCAGGGAGTGAACAGCGCAGCAAGTCCGAAAGCGAAGGCGGTCAGCATGAATGGCAACGTGGCCTCGTCACCAGCTTTCGGCATCGTTGACTTCGACGACGGGGTGGGAGTCGCTAGCGCCGCCGACGATTCGGGTGAGGAAGGAGCGCTGGCCGCGCTGGCTTCGGGAACAACCTTATAACCGGCGGGAATCTCGAACGGTTCGCTTGGGGCGCCCGACGTAAACGTCAGCGACGTCTGGACGACTTTCTTCACCGGTGGCAGGCACTTCGTGTCGGAGCAGGCTTGGTAGCGCGCTGTCGTCTCGAGCGGCACGGCGCCCGTCGCTGAAGCCGAGGTATCAGCTTCGATCAGGAACCGCGCAGTCCCCGTATAGGTCTCGGTGTCGATGTTGAAATTCGGGTCAAGCTTTCGGACGGGCTCGGGCCGGTAAAGCCGGACCGCCGAAAGGGCGGGATTCGGCGTCACGACGATCTTCGTGATAATAGGACCGCCTGGAGGAGTGGTCGGTGAATACAGATGCCAACCTGGTTCGATTTTCGCGTCGAGCCGCAGATATGCTTTCGAGCCCGGCGCAACGCTCTGCCGGTTGCTTTCTGGTGATACTGTCCAGGAAACGGGGTCTTCTTTGGCGAAGAGCGCAGACGCAAGAAACACTAATGCCAGAAGAGCAGAACGCAGCATAGATACCTTCCTAAGCTGATGTCAGTATGCCTAATTCCGATGCAATCCGTTCGTCGACTTTGCCGGCGGAGAACTCGCGAGCTACGCGGATGGCATTGTAGATGGCTTTCGCAGGGGAGCGACCGTGGCATATGATGCAAACGCCATTCAAGCCCAATAGCGGCGCCCCACCATACTCCGCGTAATCCACCCGCTTTTTAAACTCCTGAAAGGCGCCACGAGCCAGATAAGCGCCCAGTTTCCGCCCAGTCGAGGCGTTCAGATACTGTTTGAGCATCTTACCCACGACCTCAACCAAACCCTCACTGACCTTCAGAGCTACATTGCCCACGAAACCGTCACACACGACGACATCCACCGAGCCCGTATAGACGTCGCGCCCCTCAACATTGCCGATGAAGTTGATGTCCTTCAGTTCTTTAAGATGTTGCTGGGCTTCAAGCGTGAGCGCATTTCCCTTGTGATCTTCCTCACCTATGGAGAGCAGCCCAATCCGCGGGTTCGTCGTGTGGAAAATCACTCGAGAATAGGCGTCTCCCATGATCGCGAACTGGCAAAGCATCTTGGGCGTGCAATCTACGTTCGCTCCCACATCCAGCATGACGGCGGAAGAGCCGTTTAGGGTTGGGAACATAGATGCCAGCGCCGGGCGATCGACCCCGGGAAGCATGCCCTGTACAATCTTGGCGGTCGCCATAACGGCTCCCGTGTTACCGGCAGAGACGACACCCTGAGCCTCACCGCTCTTCACAAGACGCGTGGCGATACGGATGGAACTATCCTTTTTCTGACGGAGCGCCTTGCCAGCGCTATCCTCCATCGTGATCTGCTCACTCGCGTGACGGATCTCGAGAGGAAATTGCTCCCATCCGGGGTGCTTTGTTAATTCTCTTTGGATAACTTCTTTGCGGCCGACGAGAATAACCCGGACATCCAGGGCCTTAACGGCCTGCAATGCACCTTCGATTTCGGGCGCGGGAAAGTTATCCCCTCCCATGGCGTCAAGGGCGATTGTCACCATGTGGGGGCGTTAGAGGAACGTGCGAAGAAGGCCTGGCGCAGACAACTCGGCTAGGCCTCGACAACCTCGATGACTTCGCGGCCCTTATATTTGCCGCAGTGGGGGCACGCGCGGTGGGCGCGGATTTTCTCGTGGCAGTTCGGGCACTCGGCAAGCTGCGGGATGGCTAAATGGTCGTGAGCACGTCGGGTGGAAGTGCGGCGCTTAGAATGGCGTCGTTTGGGATTCGGCATAGCTAACTCGTTTCTTTACTTCAATCCAGAATACAGTAAGGCGACCTTGGGATCAGTGGCTGTTCCCTGTCCGGAAATCTCTCAGACCGCTCCAGCGATCGTCGACAGCAGGAGGGCGGCAGTCACAGTCCCGCTGATTCTTGTTCTCTCCGCAAACGGGGCATATACCTTTACATGCCTCCGTGCAGACGATCTGCATGGGCAGCGTAAGAAGGACGACCTCACGCAGAACGTCGTTCAGGGCAAGGCCATTTCCTTCATAAAAGCCAACATCGATGGCTGACTCGGACACCTCATCTTCGCCGCCATCCGATTCATCCGCCGGGAAATAGACCAGGTCGAAGCGCTTTTGCAGCGGAACCGCGACCGTTTCGAGGCACCGGTCGCAGGACGCGGTCACGTCGACCTTCAAATCCCCTTGCACCCGGATATCCTTGACGGCGTGGTTCAGCAACTCCGCCCGACCCTCGCAATGGAGATCGGAGTTCTGACTGATGTTTCCACCGAACTCGATCTCTCCGGCGGGTACGTCAACGTCGAAGCGAACGGGGTTTTTTTCCAGTTGAGGAAGACTGATGAACACGACTCAAATCCAAGCGGAAGACGCGGGCGAGGAAGCTTCGAAGCAGCTTTCAGTTAAAGTCGCGCGGCGCGGGCACGTAAACATCTAATAATAACATCCGGCCTGTCCCATTTGCGACAACTCGCGGTCCTTGGCCTCGATCCGAGTTTACAAAATATGTACAACAATTTGAGTCGTATCCAGACGGTTGAACTCCTCTAAGAGGGCATTGGAGAACGCATGAGGAAACGCAAGCTTGCCCTATTCTTCGCCGCGATCCTGTTCTCACACGGCGAATTATTTGCACAATTCGTTAAAATCACGCCGCTGGGAGCCCACACGGGAGAGTTCTGTTCCCCGGATCGTGCTTTGGTTTTTGAAGATCCTACTGGGGTCAGGATCCTCTATGATCCCGGAACAACAGTGGCCGGGGGAAACGATCCCAGACTCACAATGCACGGGCGCCTGGATGCCATCCTCGTCAGCCACGCTCATGGCGATCACATTGGTAGCTCGAAAATGACCCAGTCACCGGATGACCCGGGAGCGACCTGCGCGTCTGTGGCCACTGTGCCCACTCCGGATTCGAACGCGGCGGAAATCGCGGCAGCCCAAAAGCTCGCTATCGTTGCTTCTCAGGATCTCGCGCCCTTCATTGGAGGCAAAGTGCAACGCCTGCTAGGTGGCAATTCCATTCCCTCGTGCCAGACTAGCGGAACCGGGAACGAAACTGTTACGCCGCTCGCGGGTGCTTGCGTCGGAACTATCGGGTACGGTGCTAAGCGTACGATACGGGCAGGGGACGCCGCCACTGGAGTACAAATTGCCTTAGTGCAAGCACTCCACGGAAATGCGCTCCCGAATAGCCTGTTAGCCGAGCCGCTGGTTTCGGCGCTGACGGCCAGCGGAGTTAGTTTTTCGCCGGGCGCGCCGACCGGCTATGTTGTGAGTTTCACGAACGGCTTGCGGGTCTACCTTTCAGGTGATACAGGACAAACCAGCGACATGTCGACAGTCGTGAAAGGTTACTACGGAGCGAATCTCGTTGTCCTGAATATCGGCGACGTTTTCAGCACAGGTCCCGAGGAGGCCGCCTTCGTCATCAACCAGCTCATACAGCCTCTGTCCGTGATTCCTTCTCACGCGAACGAAGTTGCCACTTCGGGTGGTGCGCTGTTACCCAACACCAAGACGGCCCGGTTTGCTCAAGCGGTCACGACCGCGTCCGTATACCCTCCGCTAAGCGGCGTGACAATGGAGTTCGATGGTTTCGGCCACTGCATCATCGGGTGCTCCGGGCAAAACAAGCCCCGGTCACGGTAAGCCGAACCGTTAACAGCCTGCTTAACTCAACTGTACCGCGATCTCGAACTGCCGTTCCCTACCGGGCGTGATAATGACGCAATCGTTGTGCATGCTACCGATCTTCGCCGGCCTGCCGTTTACCGTTGCTGATTTGAGCGCGCTCTCCTTTGGCAGTCGAAACCTCACGGAGAGTTCTTTGGCCGCCGCGCCCTTCGGCAGATCAACGTGAGCCGTTACTGATTTCGCGGGTTCGTCCGAGGCGAGGCGAAAATTAACACGCCCCCAGCGAGTGGGCGCCTGATCTATCCGGATCTCTTTTCCGGAGGCTACCCACACGCTGGGCAAGGCTCGTCCAAAGTGCAGGCGCTCTTCGTCCGAGTCTTCGGAAACCAGCATCCATCGAATCAACAGCGGGACTGTTTGCTGGGCTGGAATACAGAACAGGGGAGTGCCTCCCGTGATTCCGGACACTTCGCCCGCCGTCCAACTGCCGCGGCTGTGATCATGAAAGCGGTGTGAATAGAGGAATAGCAGGTATTCGTCGACTAGATCCAGACGCAATAACATCTGGGCGTACCCATACGAGATAAAGCCGAGAATGGCACGTCCGTTCGGGTTTCGCCGGCCAATGTTCGCGACAACGCCCAGAGTCGTTGCGCCGTACGCGCGCATGCAGTCGATCACCCGCTTTGCGATCTCCGGTGGAAGCACGTCTGCCTGCAACAGTTCCGCGTAGAGCCGGTGAGGCCATTGCTGGGGACTCGGGTGTTCCTGGGCCATGGATTCTCGAAACGTCAACTTCGTCCCGGGCAGCGGGCTCACGTAGGGCGGCTTCATGTCGGAGCGCGTGCTTTTCTCAATTCCCTCGATGGTTGTCTGTTCGAGAAGTCGAGAGCGACTCGCCCAATCCGAAGCTTGCTTTTCGCTTGCGCCTCCGGAGCCGTAGATCTGCGTCCACACTCTGCCAAGGTCACGGAAGCCACGAGCGGCGAAGGCGCTGTTTGCGAAGTAAGGCTGCCACCAGGTATCCGGCTTCGGTGCAAGACAAGCATCTGACTCGCTCCACCCCCGTATCAACCCGTAGGACACGTCTTCTTTTGGCAGCTTGAGACTCTCGTCGTGCATCGCCGCCAACATCGCGGCCGTGGCAACGATCTTGTCCTTGTGCTTAGTGAAGAGCGCCTTGTCATGCGTGTAGTTGTAATAGCGTGCCAGCAGAGAAAGGGTCAGGCCGTACTGCCCGGTTTCGGGGCCGCGCATGTTGACGTTGCCCTTGGCATCCACGAAATCAGTGAAGTAGTTGTCGATGATGCGTCGAGTAACGTCAAAACGTCCCCACTCGAGGTTCGTATAAACAGACATCGTGAAGATGTCCTGGAATCCGTCGTATTCCGGCCCATAGTAGTCGCGATCGACGGCCCCGTACTTGGGATAGATTCCGCCTGGACGCACCATCAGTTCCTTGACGATGGCATAACGCGTCATGTTGTCCCATACGTTGTCAGGTAACGTCGGCGAGGACATGTCGGCCACCTGCTTTTCCCAATACTCAGCAAAGACCAGGAGGGCCCGGTAGAACTCATTTGCCTCGGGATCCGTGCGAGCAGGTGGATAAGCCGGGTAGCTGTACCCGTAGACAACTTTTGTGATCTTCCCGTTTTCGATCTTTGCGCTGCGATGCCAGGTCTGGACGATGAACCTGTCTTTGGCTTGGACGTCGCCGAAGATAATTAGCTCGATGTGTGCCGTTTCAGAGATCGGCATGATCTTGAGCACCGCGGGCATGTATCCGCCCAGCAATCCTTCGTAGCGCTTGGCGGCAAGTTCAGCTGTAATTTCCGGGAAGTATTGATTGGGATGGTAAGTGCGTGTGTTCCCGCTCGGGTACACAGGCATTGTGTCCGAGCATTCAACCGTCCCGACGATGGTGTTCCAGGTGACGCGTGCGTTCGGGATATTGGGGTTCCGCGGAGCCGAGCCGATAGGCGGCGCGGCAGAACGCACCTTTTCCTCATTCGGTTCACCGTCTTTCAGAAGTTCATCGGCCAGCAGATCGGGTCCGGCAGTCCCGATGTCACTCAGTTTCAGACCCAGGTGAGGAGGATTGGCTTCGGCGAAATTAGGTTCCGCATACTTACCGAGCACGCGTCGGGCTCCCTTTGCCGAAACAAACACGATGGACCCATCTCGTTTGGAGAGATCCTCGTACACTTTCCAACTCTCACTTCCGGAGTTGAATTCCGCTTGGAGCGTAAGTCCCTCGATCGGAACCGGGCCGGGCGCTTTCGTTGTTTCGCTTTGTGCTCGGCCGCCTTGAAGTTCAACACCCAGAGTTGCTCCGGCGGCGGTTACACCCGCCACGTTCTTCAGGAATTTGCGTCTTTCCATGGGTCTTTCCACGTATCCTTTGCACGAAGGGGCAAAAGGAAGGCCGCTTACGCGGCCTCCCTCCTTTTGAATTTTGCTCGAACTTTAGAACACGATATTGGCGCGAAGCTCAATCTGCCGATAATTCGTCGGGCCCGATGTCACCTGGCCAAAGCTCAAACTCTGCACGCTGAAGCTCTGCGGATTGCTCTGACCGCCGTTCAGAATTGCGAACGTCGGATGATTCGTCAGATTGATGAACTGCCCCTGCAAGGAAAAACGCACACGCTCCGTGATCGGAACGTCCTTTGTGATCGACAGGTCGTCGTTGAACCAGTGGGGTCCATAGATGTACGGCCGGGTTCCCATCACGCCGGGAACGTTGGCGGGACTGAGTGAACTGACTGCGGCGCCATTGCGAGCGATCAAGCTCGGATCAACAAGCGTTACCCACGGATTACCGGATTTATACACGCCAGTCTGGCTCTGGACCTGGGCGGTTGTGATTCCATTCATGTAGATGCCGTCGTCACCGCTACCACCAGTGGCGTTGTTATAGTTCAGCGTTCCAAAACCGCCATTCAACTGGAACGGTGTACCGCTCTGCATGACGAAGATGGTCCCGATGGTCCACCCGCCGAACACACGGTCCAGGAATCCATTCTGGTTCATGAACTTCTTGCCTTTGCCAAAGGGCAGATCGTACGTTCCGCTCACGTGGACCACATGCCGGATATCGAACAGGCTGGGTCCGTAGTTCAACCGGAAATTCCGGTCCGTGTAGTAGATATACGCTCCCTGGCCCTGAATGCCGTTCTGAGCCGCGAGCGCGAGCGAGTGGCTCCAGGTATAGTTCACGTTGAACTGCGCGCCGTGTGTGGGACGCTGCCGGAACTCGACCTGAAGCGCATGGTAGTTAGACGTTCCAGCCGCATCCAAGTAGTTGACGGACGCGCCGGTTGCGTATGGGTTCACCTGGAAGAAGTTGATGGGATAACCAGCCCCTGGAGCATTAGTGATGCCGCGAGAGGCGCACGCCGGGAACGCCGCCGTCCCGACCATGTTGCAGAAGAATGTCGGATTGTTGGCTATCGTCCTGGCAAGTGTCCCGGCAGCACCGGTATTCAGATTCGTAATATAGCTGCCGTTCGTGAAGTTAGATGAGTTGCCGCTTCCGAAAGCGGCAGTCATGATCGGAAGCGGAACGTCTCCGGGCACTCCCGCCATGTTGGCAAAGCTGTTACCTCTTCCTGCTGCCACATTCCGGGCCAGGTTTCCTTGGGCATTCTTGAATTCATTGAGAAATCCGTTCTCGATGACGTTGACTTCGTTGATGTTGTAACCGAGCCACTGGTGAAGGGAAAGGTTACCGACGTATCTCACTTCAAGCGCGCTGTTCGTGCCGAGTTGGCGCTGAATACCGAAATTCCACTGCTGGACATAGGGCGCCCTGATGTTCCGGTTCATAGCCCAAAAGGAATTGCCGGTACCAAATAACGCAGAAGCGGGCACAGTAGTGGAGTACACCGCTGGACTGAGTAGGTACGGGGGCAGTGGATCACCGAGGGTGAGTGAACCAGGCCTGAAGTTTCCTAACGTGGTAGTTGGATTAGCGGAGAGCGAACCACTCTGGTAGAAGAATTGGCCTGAGTTTGAAGCATAGGCCCAGAAGTTCTGCGCTCCTTCAGTGTAGTGGCGGAGGGAGTAACCCGTTCGGATCACCGTCTTGCCGTTTCCGAACATCTTACCCATGATGCCGCTGTCCTTCTGAGGATTCCAGGCCAGCGCAAAAGCTGGTGATGGTGTACGCCACTGGCCGTTATAAGCGTGCACCTGAGCCTGGAAGACCGGGTTCATAACGCCGCCGTTTAGAGTCCCCGGCAGGAATATTCCGCCGACGGGAGTCGGTCCCCATAGATCGCTTAAGGTAGGCGGCGCGCTGTAGTTCCCGGGGAGGTTGTGATTATCGCCTACTACATCCCAGCGCAGCCCATAATTGATAGTTAACGTCGGACTTACTCGCCAGCGATCCTGCAGCCACATGCCGTAAGCCGTTTGCGCTTCGTTGAGGTTGTAGGAGCCGTACTGCTTATATTGCAGCGTTTGAGGGTCGAGCGGACGTCCTACCGCAATACTTGCCGCGCTGATTCTTCCCGTCAGCTGCCCATACAGATTTTGCGCATTGGTTAGAGCACTCGTTGGAGCGTTGGAGAATGC
>Ga0308175_100002291_pt1 | contig 13079 bp, 12 predicted proteins | sample PhyCR1_3_FD_203893 | JGI IMG/M metagenome (GOLD analysis project Ga0308175, IMG submission 203893) | Soil microbial communities from UC Gill Tract Community Farm, Albany, California, United States - DLSLS.C.R1 | ecosystem: Environmental > Terrestrial > Soil > Agricultural land | place: USA...
GCAGCTCGCGGAGCGCGTCCCAGTCGTCCGGCGGGAATGGCAGCACCACGCGACGGGCCCGCCCCTCGGCGGGCACATAGTAGCGGGCCAGGAACGCGCTCAGCACGGCACCGTCCTGCTCCTCCTCGAGCCCTTCCAGGAAGCGATGCTCGCGTCCAACCACCCGACCGTCGCGGACCCGCATGAGCACGCCGACGGCGTCGTCGCCATCCCGGGCGTAACCCACCACGTCCGCGTCACCGGTGCCCATGACCTCCACGCTCACCGGCTCGTCCAGGCGGTCGAGCCAGCGCAGGGCGTCGCGCATGTCCTTGGCGCGCTCGAAGTCCTCGCGCTCGCTCGCGGCGAGCATCGCCTCGCGCACCTTCTGCCGGACGTCCACGGTGCGGCCCTCGAGGAAATCGACCACGTCGCCCACCATGCGCCGGTAATCCTGCCCGGTCTGCCAGCCCACGCAGGGCGCCTGGCAGCGGCCGATGTGATAGTCGAGACAGGGCCGCTCGCGCTGCTCTGCGGGCAGATCGTCGGCGCAGCTCCTCACGGTGTAGAGCCGGCGGATGATGGCCAGCGTGCGGCGGAGCTGGGCGACGTCGGTGTACGGGCCGTAGTAGCGCGCGCCGGGGATATCACGGCGGCGGGTGACAATGACGCGGGGAAACGGATCGGCCAGCGTGACGGCGATGGACGGGTAGCTCTTGTCGTCCTTGAGCCGAACGTTGAACCGCGGCCGGTACTCCTTGATGAGGTTGTTCTCGAGAATCAGCGACTGGGCCTCGGACGCGACCACGATGGTCTCGACGTCCGCAATCAGTCGTCGGAGCAGCCGGTCTTTGGGGCTGCCGTCGAAATCGGCGGCGAAGTAGCTCCGCACCCGCTGCTTAAGCCGCTTGGCCTTGCCGACGTACAACACTTCCCCGTTCGCGTCCTTCCACAGGTACACGCCGGGGCCTTCGGGGAGGGTGTCGAGCTTGCGCTGGAGCGCGTCGGAGATGCCTGATGCCGTCATGAGCCGTGCCGCCGGTTAACCCGCGCCGCCGGGCCGCGGTTCCCCGGGGCGCAGGCGGCGCATGACGGCTCGCGCCTCGGGGATCCCGAGGCGGTCCGTCACCAGAAAATACACCGCTCCGTAGGCGCCCAGCACGGCGAGCGCGGCGAAAATCGGATGCGCGCCGGGAAGCGCCAGCCGCAGCCCCCAGGCGAGCGCCGCGGCCACCAGCCCCGCCCCCCAGAGCCGCGCCACCAGTCGACCGGGAAGGCCGGTCACGCCGATGCGCGCGTTGAGCGCGCGGCGGAGGAGCAGGAACTCGATCCAGCCCGCCAGTCCCGCCGAGGCGGTGAGGCCGGCGGCGCCCCACCGGGGGTCGACGCCCAAGGCCCGCGGAAGCGGCAGCGCACACAGGTAGCCCAGGCCGATGGTGAGGGCCACTCGGAGTACGGCAAACCGGAGCGGCGTCCGGGTGTCATGCATGGCGTAGAACGCCGACGAATACAGCCGCCCCATGGTCGAGGCCAGCAGGCCGACGGCCGAGCCCGCCAGGATTCCCCACACGTACACCGTCATGGCGCGGGTGAACGCGCCCGACTGGTACACCGCGCCCGCCACCACATCGCCCAGCGCGAGGAACGCGATCGCGGAGGGCACGACGAGAAAGGCGATCTGGCGGAGCCCGTCGCTCAGCCGGCCCCGGAGCTGGGCCGCGCGCTCGGCCTCGGTGCCCATTGCGCTGGCCATGGCCGGCAGCTCGGCTGCCGACACCGACATCCCGAACAGGCTCACCGGCAACGTGTAGATCACCTGCGCATACGAGAGGCCGGCCACGGCACCGGTGGGCAGGAGGCTCGCGAGCACGGTGTCGACGTAGGCGCTGATCTGCACCACGCCGCGCCCCACGAACACCGGCCCGAAGTTGCGCAGCACCAGCGCCACCTGCGTCGATCCGCGCGCCAGTCGCGGGCGCAGCCCCTCGAGCAGCCGAGCGACAGTCGGTAGCTGGACGCCGAGCTGAAGCAGGCTCCCGGCCACCGATCCCCACGCGGCCATCTCCGCCAGCGGATACCCCGCCCTGCTCGCGCCGAACGCCACCAGGCTGACGATGATGGCCAGGTTCCACAGCACCGGCGCGGCGTAGCTCAGGAAGAACTGCCGGTGGCTATTCAGCACGCCGAGACACCAGGCAGAGAGCACCAGCAGGCCGGCGCCCGGGAACAGGATCCGCACCAGTCGGACGGTGGCCTCGCGCTTGGCGCCCTCGAACCCCGGGGCGATGATCGCGATGAGCCACGGCGTGAGCAGGATGCCCAATGCCACCAGCACCGCCGTGACCAGGCCCAGCAGCGCGGCCACCGCTCCCGCTACCCGCTCGGCTTCCTGGTCTTCACCGCGCGCCCGGAGCCCCGCGTAGACCGGGATGAAAGAGGCCGAGAGCACGCCTTCGCCGAACAGGTTCTGGAGAAAGTTGGGGATCCGGAACGCGGCGTTGAAGGCGTCCGCGGCGTCGGAGGTGCCGAAGTAGTGGGCGAAAACGCGATTGCGGATGAGGCCGACCAGCCGGCTCAGGAGGATGCCGGCCGCCACCATCACCGCTGGTCGGGGGGGGCGGCGCGCCGGCGGGCTCAGGACGCGGACGGCGGTGGGAGGGTGGAGCGCGACGGGTCCGCCAGCAGCCGCTGCAGGAAGGCGTTGTCGTCCTGCAGGGTCTGGAGGCTCCGGTTCAGGTCGTCCATTTCCGCCTCCAGCAGCTCGACCCGCTTGGCCAGCGCTGCCACGTCCGGCGGCGTTAGCTGCGGGCCTTCCAGCCGCCGGGCCAGTGCGCGCCCGATGGGCGAGTCCACCACGATTCCCAGAATTGGAATGAGGAGCGCTACCAGGAGGAACAGCGCGATCACCGACATATGTCGAGTCTATGCCGGTCCCGACGGCCCTTCAAGGGCGCCGCCATACCACTGCTCGAACGCCGCGGTGAGCTCGGCGAGCAGGCCTACGCCGAAGCGCGCGAGAAACGGCGCCACGGTAAGGACGCGCTCCTGCGGCTTCCCCGCCGGCAGAACGGCGGTCCGCGCCCGGGCCAGCTGATTGAGCTCGGTCTCCTGCCGCCGCTTGAGGTGCTGGACCAGCTTCTTCTCGATATCCTGCGTCCCGCTCAGGGCCTGCTGCCGGGCCGCTTGCGCGGGGCGGACCAGCGTGGGATCGACGTCCGCGGCGGCGCGCTCCAGCACGCCGTACCCCGCGTCGATGTCGGTGCGGAGCCGCTCGAGCGCCTCCAGCGCGTCGGCGGGCAGCTGGGAGCGGACCAGGTGCGCCTCGACCGCGCCCGGCGGACCGAACAGGTCGGCGAGCTCGATCCCGAACTTCTCCAGCACGCGATCCACCCGCGGCTCCACGATGACACCCGACCAGCGCGGCAGCGGCCGTTGCCGCGCGACCTCGAGGCGCTGATAGATCGGTGGAGTCATGGCCAGATAGCGCAGCTCGCCCGGGCCACCCAGATACGCCACCGTGGGCAGGATGGCGCTCTCGATCACCGGGCGGAGCAGCACGTTGGGCGAGAGCCGGCTGGGCTCCTCGGCGGCGATACGCTCGAGCGCGGCGAGGTCGAACCGCTCGCGGCTCCGGCGGGTCATGAAGCCGTCGCCGTCCTGCACCAGACGGTCGCGGCCCAGCGACGCCTCCAGCATCACCAGCGCGGCGCCATCGCCCACCGTGATGCCCGACGTCCGCGCCGTCGCGCCCTGGGCCTCGGCCCAGCGATCGAGGTCCTCGTCGAGCACCCGGGCCGAGCGCAGCGCCGTGAGCAGGTGCGGCGCGATGGCCCGCTTGGCCGCGGGATGGGTGCTGTCGAAGCACAGGATGCCCAGCGGCCCGAGCAACTCGGCCATCGCGCCGGCGTAGCTCCCCGCGACCGTGGCCTCGGGCCGGTAGTGGCGCGCTAGCCACGCGAGGGTGACATCGCGGAACTCCGAGGTGGGCAGCCCGCTCGCCAACGCCTCGAGGGCCGGCTGCACGCCCTGGCCCAGCGGCAGCCGATACATGGGGGTGAGCGGCGCGTCCGGCGGCCTCGGGGGCAGCGAGGCGGAGGCGAGCGAGCCGTCGGCCGCGAGCCACGACGCCGTGCTGGCCTCGGCGAAGTCGTGATCGTCGCCGGCCAGCCAGAACACCGGCACGACCGGCCGCGACCAGCGGGCCTCGAGCCGGCGTGCGAGGGCCGCGGCGCTCAACGCCTTGTGCACCGTATAGAGGGGGCCGGTGAAGAGGCCGGGCTGCTGGCCGGTCGTCACCGCCAGCGCGTCGGGGCGGCGAAGCCGCTCGAGTTGAGCCTCACGGGTGGCCGACGCGACGAAGGCCTCCGCCAGCCCGGGATCCATCGCGCCGGGACGCGGCACGGGAGCCTCGAGCGGGTGCTCGAGCGGCGTGGCGACGAACCGGAGGCTCATCCGGCCTGTCCGAACAGGATGGTGCGGGGGGAGTCCGGCAGCAGCGGCGAGGCGTCGTAGTCGCCGTAGCGCTCGCGAACGGTGACGCCGGCGGCGGCCAGCATGGCCTCGATCTCGCCGGCCCCGAACAGCCGGACCCGCTCGGTGAAATGCCGCCCGGTGGCGGTGCGGATCTGCTTGCAGACGTACCGCCCATCGGGCGACACCGAGCGCTCCACCTCGGCCGCGACGCCGTTCAGCCGCTGCACCTCGTGGGGCACCAGCCGGGCGCGCACCGAGCGGGCGTTGAGGAAGTCGATCACGAACCAGCCGTCGCGCCGCACGGTGGACACCATCTCCCGCAGCGCGCCGGCGTGCTCCGCGTCCTGCTCGAAGTAGCCGAAGCTGGTGAACAGGTTCACGGTCAGATCCATCGACCGGGGGCGGATCGGGAGCGCCCGCATGTCGGCCCGGACCAGCGGAGCGGCGGTCACGGTACGAGCCACGCGCAGCAGTGCCGCGGAGAGATCGAGGCCGACGCAGCGGGCGCGGGCCTGCTCGAACGCGCGGGCATGGCGTCCCGCGCCGCAGGCCACGTCGAGCACGCGCCACCCCGGCTTGAGCCCCACCCGCTCCGCGATGAGCCCGACCGCCCGATCGGCCTCGGCCGCGTCGCGATGAGGGTAGAGCTGCAGGTATTCCTCACCGAACCATTCCTCGAACCATTCGGTCATTCCCGGTTACCGGCGCCCTTGTGATAGGGCTCCCCGCGGAGAATGGTGAACGCGCGATAGAGCTGCTCGAGCACCACCACCCGCGCGAGCTCGTGCGGCAGCGTGAGCGGCCCGAGACTCCACCGCTCGGCCGAGGCCAGCAGCTCGGGTGAGAGGCCACGCGACCCGCCGATGGCCAGGGCGACCGGCCGCGCATCGGTCTGCCAGCGTGCGACGTGTCGCGCCAGCTCCTCGCTGCTCCACGCGCTGCCCTGCCGGGTCAGCGCCACCAGGCGCGAGCCGCCCGGCCGCCGCGCCAGCAGCCGTTCGCCTTCCTCGGCCCGCTGCGCGGCCACCGTCGGCGCGCGGCTGGCCTCGCGCACCTCGACTTCGCGCGCCTTGGCATAGCGGCTCAGCCGGCGCAGGTAGTCGTCGCAGGCCTCGCGATAGCTCGGGCGCAGCTTGCCCACGGCCAGCAGTACGAGCTCCACCGGCGGCGATCACCGGGCCGGGGGCGCGGCGGGTGGACCCGCCGGAGGCGCCGGGCGTGCCGGGTGCGCCCGAGCGGCGGAGCGCACCATCATGCGTACATGCCCCGAAGCCGGTGCACGGCCGCCACCCGCTCGATGGCCTGCATGTAGGCGCCGACGCGGCTGTTGACCGCGTGCCTATCGGCCATCGCGGCCACCTCATCGAACGACTGGACCATGATGCGCTCGAGCCGCTGGTTCACGGTGTCCTCGTCCCAGAAGTAGCCGCCGCGGTCCTGCACCCACTCGAAGTAGCTCACCGTGACGCCGCCGGCGTTGGCGAGGATATCGGGGATGACGAAGACGCCCTTCTCCTCGAGGATGCGGTCGGCGTTGGCGGTGGTAGGGCCGTTGGCGCCTTCGCAGATGATGCGCGCCTTCACGTCCCGCGCGTTCTTGCTGGTGATCACGTTCTCGAGCGCCGCCGGCACCAGCACGTCGCACTCCAGCGTCAGCAGCTGATCGTTGGCGATGTGGTCGGCCTCCTTGTACTCGCTCAGGTAGCGGTGCTGCTTGACGTGCTGCTGCACCTCCCGGATGCGGAGGCCGCTGGGGTTGTAGATCCCCCCCGACTTGTCGCTCACGGCCACCACCGTGAGGCCGAGGTCCTCCATGAGCTGGGCCGCGATGGAGCCGACGTTACCGAAACCCTGCACCGCCACCTTGGTGCCCTTGACCGGCATGCCCAGTCGCTTGAGCGCCTCGCGGGTGACCAGCATGCAGCCGCGCCCGGTCGCCTCGCGGCGGCCCAGCGAGCCGCCCATCTCGATCGGCTTGCCGGTGACCACGGAGGTGACGGTATGGCGCTTGTGCATGGAGTAGGTGTCCATGATCCACGCCATCATGCGCTCGTTGGTGTTCACGTCCGGCGCGGGCACGTCGGAGTCGGGTCCCAAGGTCTCGATGATGGCGGAGGTGTAGCGGCGGGTGATGCGTTCCAGCTCGGCGAGCGAGAGAGTGGGCGGGTCGCACACGACGCCGCCTTTGGCGCCGCCGAACGGAATGTTGACCACCGCGCACTTCCAGGTCATCCACGCCGCCAGCGCTTTCACCTCATCGAGCGTCACCTGCATGTCGAACCGGATGCCGCCCTTGGCCGGGCCTCGGCTGGTGTTGTAGAGCACCCGGTAGCCGGTGAACACCTCCACCTCGCCGGAGTCGAGGTGGATGGGCACGCTCACGATGATCTGCTTCTCGGGACTCCGCAGCACCTTGTAGAGCCCGGGATCGAGGCTCAGGCGCTCGGCCGCGTAGTCGAAGCGGGACATCATGGCCTCGAACGGGTTCTCCTCGTTGAGGAAGGTGTCCTTATCCGGGCGGATGAGAAGCGAGGGGCGGCTCGTGGTGCTCATAGATGGTCCGGGTTGCTCCCAATAAGAGGTTACAGGCGATCCACCGGGGTGACGACGGCGTCCAGCACGGCGGCGATGGCGTCGCCGCCTTCCTCCCACGCGAGGTCCAGCAGGGCCACCAGCGGCTCGGGGACGGCCGCGGGCCAGCGGTCGCGCAACTTGACCGCGTCCTTCTGGGTGATCACGACGTGGTCGGCCCGCCGCGCCGCGTGGGCCAGCCAGGCGACGTCCTCGTCGCGGTAGTCGTGGTGGTCCTTCCAGGTGGCCACCTGGACCGCGGCGCCGGTCGCCTTGGTCTGGGCCACGAAGGCGTCGGGATCGGCGATGCCCGAGGCGGCCACCACCCGCTTGCCGGCCAGGGTGCTCGCCGGCCGGCGGGTGCCGCTCACCAGCCCTTCGAGGGTGCCCAGCCCCAAGTGCGCCACCGCGATCGGACCGCGCACCCGGCCTTCCACCTGGCGGGCCAGCGCCTGGGCGGCCTCGGGCGTGGCGCGCTTCCGGGTGATGATCACCGCGTCGGCCCGGTCGAGGGCGTCCCACCCTTCGCGCCAGGGGCCGGCCGGCAGCGGCCAGCGCACCGCGCGAGTGGTCTCGGCACTCATGACCAGCACATTCAAGTCGCGATGGACGTCGAGCCGCTGGTAGGCGTCGTCCAGCACCAGCACCTGCGCGCCGTTGGCGAGCGCCCGCTCGGCGCCGGCCACGCGGTCGGGGTCGGCCACGACCACGGCTTCGGGCACCGAATGCTGATGCACCAGGATCTCGTCGTTGCCGTACCCGCGGAGCAGGATGCCGGGCCGCACGCCGCGGCTCACGTAGTGGCGCGCGATCCAGGTGGCGATGGGCGTCTTGCCGGAGCCGCCCACCGTCAAATTGCCGACCGCCACCGAGGGCAGCGGCAGGTCCCGGGTGGCGAACCAGCCGCGGCGATAGGCCAGCCGTCGGGTGTCCATGGCGAGCCGCCAGAGTCCGGAGGCCGGCAGCAGCGCCAGGCGGGCAAGCCGGGCGTCGGGGCGTCGGCTGGTCCACAGCCAGCGCATCACGCGATGGGTATCGCCTCGACGGCTCATGGGTGCCTCACGCTCCCGTCCCCGCGATCTCCTGCAATCGCGCCTCAGCCTGCTCGAGTCCCGCCGCCAGCCCCTCGTCGCCCGCCGCGACCTCGAACGGCCGGCCGTAAACGATGCGAACCCTGGTGCCGGCCTTGGGGATCACGAATCGGTCCCACGAATTTAACCGCCACGCGCGATCCACCTCCGCGTGGAGCGGCACGACGGCCGCGCCGGCCCGCTGCGCGGCGGCCACCACGCCCGGCTTGAGCACGCGACGGGGGCCGCGCGGACCGTCCGGCGTGAAGGCCACTGCGGAGCCGGCCTGAAGCTCGCGCACCGCCCCGAGCAGCGCGCGGGCGGCCCCCCGGGTACTCGAGCCGCGCACCGCCCGATAGCCGAGCGAGGCGGCGAGATCGGCGAGATACTGCCCGTCGCGCGCCTCGCTCACCACGATGGCGATGGACTGTCCGCGATGCTGCCACAGCAGGGGCAGCAACACCTCGTGCCACAGCAGGAAGACGTGGGGCCGACGCGCCTGGTACAGCGGCCGCCAGCGCTCCTCGTGCACGGTGCGGATGCGCCAGGAGGCCGCCAGCAGCTTGACCGCGGGGCCCGCGAGCCATCGCGCGGCGGACGGTGGAACCCGGAGCTTCACGCGCCGAGCAGCTCGTCCGCCAGCGCCACGACCCGGGTGGTGGCTCCCGGAGCGCCGAGCCGCTCGCGCACCAGGGCCAGCCCTTCCCGCTGGGCCACGGTGCGCGGGTCGCGGGGGTCGAGCAGCGGGCGCAGCGCATCGGCCAGCGGCCCGGCTTCTGCCCGGTCCTGCAGCATCTCGGGCACCACCTCGCGCTCGGCGACCAGGTTCACCAGGCTGACCCAGCGCACCGTGCGCAGCCGCTGAAACATGAGCCAGGTGAGGTGGTGGACCTTGTAGGCGACCACCATCGGCACGCCGGCCAGTGCCGCCTCGAGCGTCGTGGTGCCCGATTTCGCCAGCGCCGCGTCGGCCGCGGCGAACACCGGCAAGGGATCGCCCACCGAGATCTCGAGCGGACCCGGATCGGGATACTCGCCGCCGGGCGTACCGGCCACGATCACCCGGTCGCACCGGCCTTCCTCCAGCATCCGCCGGGCGGCATCCCGGAACGGACCCCAGAGCCGCCGCACCTCCTGGGTCCGGCTGCCCGGAAACAGGCCCAGCACGCGCGCGTCGGGCGGCAGGTCCAGCCGGGCCCGAGCCTCCGCGCGGCTGGGCCAACCCTCCCGGTCCACCAGCGGGTGTCCCACGTACTCGCTCCGGAGCCCGAGCTCGCCGAAGAACCGCTGCTCGAACGGCAGCACCACGGCCAGGCGATCCACCGCCGAGGCGAGCCGCCGGGCCCGTCCCGGACGCCAGGCCCAGAGCTGGGGCGCGATGTAGTAGAGGACCTTGGTGCCGGCCGCGCGCGCGGCCTCCGCCACCCGCACGTGGAACCCCGGATAGTCCACCAGGATGACGAGGTCGTAGCGGCCGGCTCGAAAATCGGCCTTGAGCGCGCGCAGAAGCCTGAGGTGCGCGCCCAGCTTGGTGACGACCTCCACCAGGCCGAACGCGGCCAGGCCCTCGATGGGATATCGGACGGTGGCGCCGGCCGCCTCCATCTGCGGCCCGCCCAGCGCCTCGATGACGGCGTCGGGATAGCGGTCGCGCAAGGCGCGGATGACCCCGGCGGCGTGCAGGTCGCCCGAGGGCTCGCCGGCGGAGACGAAGATGCGCGGGGCCCGCCGGGCGATCATCCGGCCGCGGGCACGGCGAGCGGCGACGTCCGCACCGCGGCCGCGACCCGAAGCGCGAGCGCGAGGGCGGCGCGGCCTTCCTCGCCGCTCACCACCACTTCGCGCTGGCCCCGCACCGCGTGGACGAAGCTCCGGAGCTCGAGCCGGAGCGCGTCGGCCTCGGGCGCCTCGAGTACGATGCGCTCGACCACGTCGGCGAGGGCATTGCCGGTCCCGGGGCGCCAGTCGCCCCGAACCCGCATGAACTCTCCCGCCCCGCTGGCCAGGTCGAGCGAGAGATACCCGTTGGGCTGGAACACGCGGAGCCGTCGCACCCGCTCGCGCGAGACCCGGCTGGCCGTGGCGAGCGCCACCGCGCCATTGGCGAATTCCACCCGGGCGTTGGCGAGATCGAGATGGGAGCTCAACAGGGAGAGGCCCGAGCCGCGAACCTCGGTTGCCTCGGCGCCGCCGGTCAGGTGGAGGACGAGGTCGAGATCGTGGATCATGAGGTCGAGCACCACGGCGACATCCGTACCGCGCGGCTGGAACGGCGCCAGCCGCTGGCTCTCGATGTAGCGCGGGCCATCGAGGTACGCCTCCGCGGCGCGGAGGGCGCGGTTGTACCGCTCGATGTGCCCCACCTGAAGCTGAAGGCCGCCCCGGGCGGCGATGGCGATCAGCTGGTCGGCCTCCGCCACGGTGGCCGCGAGCGGCTTTTCCATGAGGACCGGCACGCCACGCTCCAGCGCCCGGGTGCCCACCGCGTGATGAGCCGGCGTCGGCACGGCCACCGTCACCGCCTCGACCTGCGCGAGCAGCGCGTCGACGTCGGGAAAGGCGGTCGTACCCAGCTCCGCGGCCACGGCGCGGGCGCGCTCGGTGTCGGTGTCGAACACGCCGACGAGGCGGGCCTCGGCCAGCTGCGCCAGGTGGCGCGCATGGTGGCGGCCGAGCGCGCCGACGCCCACCACCCCGATCGGCAGCGGTGGGCTCACGCCGGCACGCCCCGCTCGGAGCTCTCGACGAACGCCAGGAACCGGTCCACTTCGGGCGAGGTGGGCAGATCGCTCCGGGCTCGCTCGAGCGCCTGCGACAGGTTGAGCTCCGAGTTGAAGAACAGCCGATAGGCCCGCTTGAGGGCGGAGATGGTTTCCCCCGAGAAGCCGGCCCGCTGCAGCCCGATCGAGTTGAGTCCGTAGAGCTCCATCGGATTGCCCACCGCCTTCACGTAGGGAGGAACGTCCTGGCTGACCCGGGACCCGCCGCCGACGAACGCGAACGTGCCGATGGTGACGAACTGGTGCACCGCGTTGAGGCCGCTCAGCACCGCGCGGTCGTGGATGGTCACGTGGCCCGCGCACTGGGTGCCGTTGGCGATGGTCACCTCGTCGCCCACGTGGCAGTCGTGGGCCAGGTGGACGTACGTCATGATGAAGCAGCGTGAGCCCACGGTGGTGCGGAAGCTGTGCGAGGTGCCGCGGTTGATGGTGGAGTACTCGCGGATGATCGTCCCCGCGCCGATCTCCACCCAGGTCTCCTCGCCCTTGAACTTGAGATCCTGCGGATCGCCGCCGAGGATCGAGCCGTCGCCCACGCTCACGTCCTCCGCGAGGATGACGTTCCTGACCAGCCGAGACCGCGGGCCCAGCCGGCAGCGGTCGCCGATGGTGACCTGCGGTCCCACCATCACCCACGGGCCGATCTCGACCCCCGCCCCGAGCCGGGCGGAGGGGTCGACGATGGCCGTCGGGTGGACCTGACTGCTCACCGATCCACCACGCGCGCCATCATCTCGGCTTCGGCCACCACGTTGCCGTCGACGTAGGCCACGCCCTTCATGCGGCAGGTGCGGCCCCGGTTCTGGAGCATCTCCAGCTCGCAGCGGAGCTGATCGCCCGGGAGCACGGGCCGGCGGAACTTCACGTTGTCGAGCGACATGAAGTACACCACCTTCTGGTCCGGGTCCTCGATGGTGCCGAGCAGCAGCATGCCGCCGACCTGCGCCATGGCCTCGATGATGAGCACGCCCGGCATGATCGGATGGCCCGGGAAGTGGCCCTGGAAGAACGGCTCGTTGATGGTGACGTTCTTGATCCCGACGATCCGCTTGGTGCCTTCCACCTCGAGGATGCGGTCCACGAGCAGGAACGGGTACCGGTGGGGGATCACGTCGAGGATCCGGCCGATGTCCATCGCCACGCCTCCGTCGCGCTGCGCGGTGCGGGTGAGCCAGCGGGCCAGCGCGATATTGCCCTGATGGCTTGGCTTGGTCGCGATCACGTGCGCCTGGACCCGCCCGCCCACCAGCGCCAGGTCGCCCAGGATGTCGGCGGTCTTGTGGCGGACGAACTCGTCCGGCCAGCGGAGCACGGCGTCGCCGACCAGCCCGTGGTCGGAGAGCACCAGGGTGGATTCGAGCGCCGCCCCCAGCGCCAGCCCTCGAGCTCGAAGTGCTTCCGCCTCATGAAGGAATCCGAAGGTGCGGGCCGGCGCCAGCTCACGGCGGAACTCGTCGGCCGTGATGTCGTAGGCCCCGCTCTGGCGGCCGATCAGCGGATGGGGCCACTCGATGGTCGTGGTGAGCCGGAGGGTGCGCGCGGGGGCCACCACGTAGGTCGAGTCGCCCTCCGCCAGCTGGAACGGGGTCATGACCCGGTACACCGTCGGCTGCCCCGCCGTGGTCTCGACGCCGGCGGCGGTGAGCGCCGCAAGGAACGGCGCGAACGAGCCGTCGCCGATGGGCGGCTCCGGTCCATCGAGCTCCACCGTGAGGTCGTCGAGCTCGAGCGCGGCGGCCGCGGCCAGCAGATGCTCGACGGTCTGGACCGAGGCCTCGCCGTCGCCCAGCGCGGTGCGCCGCTCGGTGGACTGCACCTCCGCCACCCGCGCCGGAATGGTCGGGCTGCCGGGCAGGTCGACCCGGCGGAACACGATGCCCTGGCCAGGCGGCGCCGCGACACAGCGCGCCGTCGCCTCGCGGCCGGTGTGAAGTCCCACGCCGCGCACTTCGGCAGGCGCCGCCAGCGTGCGTCTACCGGTCATGGCCCGCCTCGGCGGCCAGTCGCTCGAGCTGGGAAATGATGGGCGCTACCCGGTACAGCGCCGCCTGTGCCCGAAGGAACTGCCGGTGGGGCCGCGCCGGATGGCCGCTGAAGGCGGCACCCGCCGGCACATCGCCGAACACCGCGCTCTTGGCCGCCAGGCGGGCCCCGTCGCCGATCACCAGGTGATCGGTCACCCCCACATGGCCCGCGAGGATCACGT
>Ga0308175_100002294_pt1 | contig 13071 bp, 6 predicted proteins | sample PhyCR1_3_FD_203893 | JGI IMG/M metagenome (GOLD analysis project Ga0308175, IMG submission 203893) | Soil microbial communities from UC Gill Tract Community Farm, Albany, California, United States - DLSLS.C.R1 | ecosystem: Environmental > Terrestrial > Soil > Agricultural land | place: USA...
CGTGCGAATGGTCGTGCTCGTGACCATGCGCCTCATGATCATGCGACTCGTGGTCGTGATGCGCCGCATCCTCGTGATGCTCGGAATCGTGCGGATGCACCTCGCCGGCATAGGCGCCGTCGTGCGGATGTGCATCGCCTTCATAAGGCTGGGCGGCCTGCGCGGGATCCTGGGCGGCGCCATCGACGATGCCGCTCTGAACACGATCGCCATGGCCGCGGCGGCGCGAATTGCGGTGACGCGACCGGCTGCGGTGGCGGTTGGAGGAGCGGTTCTCGCTCTCTTCCTCGGCCTCGCGGTGGGCGCGTTCGTCGGCCTCGATCAGCGCCTGACGGTCGGCCACCGGGATCTGATAATAGTCCGGATGGATTTCGCTGAACGCCAGGAACCCATGGCGATTGCCGCCATACTCGATGAATGCCGCCTGCAGCGACGGCTCTACGCGCGTAACCTTGGCGAGATATATGTTGCCGCGGAGCTGCTTGCGCTGGGCGGTCTCGAAATCAAACTCTTCGACGCGGTTGCCGCGGACCACAACGACCCGGGTCTCTTCCGGGTGGGTGGCGTCGATCAACATCTTGTTGGGCATTTTGGAACTCTTGACGGCGGCGGGCGCGGTGCATGGCGCGCGCAAATTGCGCGGCCCGGTGACGCGACGGTCCACCTGATTCGGGGGTGAGGGGAAGGCCAAAACGCACGTCTGGGCGCCGCGCCGATCGGAGAGCCACCGGAGCGAGGCGACGTGCGAAGCTTTCGCCTCGCGTCGGCGCGAACGTTCCGTGGAACCTGGTCGGCAATACAGTCTGGCGCATCAAGCGTCGGCCCGTCTAAACATGTTGGCGGAAGGATACCGCCGTATCTATCGCTGAAAGCCCGGTTCGGCGCCGAAACGCCCGCCGGTCATCGCATATCGGACCGTTCTGGGTCCGGATAATCAGTTATGCCGTGTCTCAAACCGTCCCTGGTAAAGTACTCAGAAAGTACTTGGGACCGGACGCCGCCCGGGCTCGAACCGCCACTCCGTGTCAGCCGCGCGCGGCGCTGGCCGGGGAGGGATCGGGAAGGACGCAGGTTCCTTCGGCTTCGAAGGTTCCGGCGCTGCACCGGGAAGCTGAACGCGACACAACCGGGAGTATTAGCCGTCAGCACCTCGTACATACGTGGATTGGGGGCGGGGTGCAAGGGAAGCGCGATGGAACCCATCCCCGGGCGTCGCCGGGCGGCAACACTCGACCCATTTCACAGAATAGCCTTTAAGGTCCAATTAACCCTGCGCTCCTAATGCGGTAAGGGAAGGCTCTTCCGGAGGCACCGAATCGTTGGCGAGCCGCGCAAATCACCCTGTTTTGCTGGGATGTAGCCTGTTGTGCGGCGCAGCATTGCTGTGCGCTTACATGATCGTCCCCAGCGTGGCCCAGGCGCCGGCCTATCAGGCGCCGCCCGCCTATCAGACGCCGCTTTATCAGGGGCCGGCCGCCATTCCGGCTCCGGGGGCGGGGTCGAACTTCCCGACCGCCTCTGACGCGCGCCTGGCCGGCGATGCCAGGCAGACCCGGTTCATCCTCGATCTCGACAAGCCGGTCCAGTTTCGGGCGTTCACCCTGGCGGACCCCTATCGGGTGATCGTCGACCTCAACCAGGTCAATTTCCAACTTCCGGCCGCCGCCGGCGCCACGGGGCGGGGACTGGTCAAGGCGTTCCGCTACGGCCTTGTCATGCCGGGAGGATCGCGGATCGTGTTCGACCTGGCCGGCCCCGCCAAGATCGCCAAATCCTATGTGCTGGAGGCGGCCAACGGCCAGCCGACGCGGCTGGTGCTCGAACTCGAGGAGGTCGACCGCACGGCCTTCGTGCAGTCGCTGGCGCCGGAAAACCGGCCCGAACTGCGACCGGGGATCGCCGAGGCCAACGCCGCTGCTATCCGGGTAGATGCGCCTGCCGCGCCGGCATCGCCGACAGACAAAAGGCCTGTGGTCGTAATCGATCCCGGTCATGGCGGCGTCGACAACGGCACCCAGGCCGGCGGCAACGACATCATGGAAAAGAATCTGGTGCTGGGGTTCGGGCTGGCGCTTCGCGATCGGCTGGAGAAATCGGGTAAATATCGCGTCGTCATGACCCGGACGGACGACACCTTCATTGCGCTGGGCGACCGCGTAAAAATCGCGCGCAACGAGTCGGCGGCGCTGTTCATCTCGATCCATGCCGACGCCTTGAAGCGTGGCGAGGGCGACGCCCAGGGCGCCACCATCTATACGCTGTCGGATAAGGCTACCGACTCCGAGGCCGAGCGGCTGGCGGACACCGAAAACAAGTCGGACGCGATCGGCGGGGTCAGCCTCGCCGACGAACCGACCGAAGTGGCGGACATCCTGATCGATCTGGTGCAGCGGGAAACCAAGACCTTCTCGAACCGGTTCGCGCGGACGCTGATGGGCGAGATGAAGACCACGGTGCGGATGCACAAGCACCCGCTGAAATCGGCCGGTTTCCGGGTGCTGAAGGCCCCCGACGTGCCCTCGGTCCTGGTGGAACTCGGCTACGTCTCCAACAAGGGCGACCTCGAACACCTGGTGTCTGAAAGCTGGCGGAACCGGACGGTCGGATCGATGGCGCAGGCCATTGACGCGTATTTGGCCAAGCGACTGGCAACTGCCGGACCGGGCAAGTGAAAACTGCGATACGCATCGTGTAAGTGAAGGCCGATAAAGCGTGCTTTCCAGTGGCCCAAGCCCTAGTTTGGCCACAGCGGCAACGGTATAGAAATCAACTGTTGGTCTTCGGAATCGGTCAATATTGTCCGCCGGACCATTTATTGTTCGACCGCGTGACGGCGACCCGTTTGGTGGGTGCCGTGTTAGGGTAGACGCCTGAGATTTCGGCGCACAGGGTGGAACGGAACTTCGATAATGCGCTTTCTGGTCCGGTTTTTTGGTTTCCTGTTCGCCGCCGGCACCGTCGTGTTCCTGGTCGGCGTGGCCGGCGTTGCGGGCGCGATCTGGCATTTCTCCAAGGACCTGCCCGACTATTCGCAGCTTCAGGACTACGAGCCGCCGGTCATGACGCGGGTCCACGCGTCCGACGGCGCGCTGCTTGGTGAATATTCCAAGGAGCGGCGGCTCTATTTGCCGATCCAGGCGGTGCCGAAACTCGTCATCAACGCGTTCCTGGCGGCGGAGGACAAGAACTTCTACGAGCATGGCGGCATCGACTTCACCGGCATGGCGCGTGCGGCCGTTCTCTATGCGCAGAACTTCGGCTCCAATCGCCGTCCGCAAGGCGCGTCGACGATCACCCAGCAGGTCGCGAAGAACTTTTTGCTGACCAACGAGGTCTCCTTCACCCGCAAGATCAAGGAAGCGCTGCTCGCCATGCGCATCGAGCGGGCCTATTCGAAGGACCGTATCCTCGAACTCTATCTCAACGAGATCTATCTCGGCCTCGGCGCTTACGGCATCGCAGCCGCGTCGCTGGTCTATTTCGACAAATCGGTGAACGAACTCACCATCGCGGAAGCTTCCTATCTGGCGGCGCTGCCCAAGGCGCCCGCGGCGCTGCATCCGGTGCGCAACCGCGACCGTGCGATCGAGCGTCGCAATTACGTGGTCGATCGTCTGTTGGAAAACGGCTGGATCAAGCAGGCCGACGCCGACAAGGCCCGCAAGGAAGCCCTCAACGTCACCAGCCGCGGCACCGGCGCGCATATCTTCGCCGGCGAGTATTTCGCCGAGGAGGTCCGGCGCGACATTTTCGAACGCTACGGCGAGAAGAAACTGTACGAAGGCGGCCTGTCGGTCCGCTCCACGCTCGACCCGAAGATGCAGGTCATGGCGCGCAAGACCATGGTCGCAGGCCTCGTCAGGTATGACGAGAACAGCGGCTGGCGCGGCGCGCCCTCGAAGCTCGACATTTCGGGCGACTGGGGCGTCAAGCTCGCCGACGTCAAGGCGCTCGGCGATATCGCGCCGTGGCGGATGGCCGTGGTGTTGGAGACGTCCGACCAGTCGGCGCGGATCGGCTTCCAGCCGGGCCGCGAACTCGGCGGCGCCATCAGTAAGCAGCGCCAGACCGGCATCATCACGCTGGAAGGCGTGCGCTGGGCCAAGGCCGCCTCGGGACCCGCCAGAGGCCGGACCCCGACTTCGGTGGCGCAGGTGCTCGCGGCCGGCGACGTGATCTATGCCGATCCGCTGTTCGACAAGGAAGGCAAGGTGGTCGAAGGCCAGTACCGGCTGCGCCAGTTGCCGGAAGTATCCGGCGCCATGGTTGCGATGGATCCCTGGACCGGCCGCGTGCTCGCGATGGTCGGCGGCTTCTCGTTCGACCAGAGCCAGTTCAATCGCGCCACGCAGGCTTACCGGCAGCCGGGTTCGTCGTTCAAGCCGCTGGTCTATTCGGCGGCGATGGACAATGGCTACACGCCGTCGACCGTCGTGGTCGACGCGCCCATTGAAATCGATCAGGGGCAGGGCGCCGGCGTCTGGCGTCCGGAAAACTATTCATCCGGAAAATATCAGGGACCGGTCACGCTGCGCAACGCGCTGAAGAATTCGCTGAACACCGTGACGGTGCGGCTGGCGCAGGACATCGGCATGCCCTTGATCGGCGAGTACTCCAAGCGGTTCGGCGTCTATGACGATCTGCCGAATTATCTGTCCTATGCGCTCGGCGCCGGCGAAACCACCGTCATGCGGATGGTGACGGCCTATTCGATGTTCGCCAATGGCGGACGCCGCGTGAAGCCGACGCTGATCGACCGCATCCAGGACCGCTACGGCCACACCATCTTCAAGCATGATGCCCGCGAATGCCGTGGCTGCGACGCGCCCGGCGGCTGGAAGAACCAGCCCGAGCCGCAGCTCGTCGACCGCCGCGAGCAGGTGCTGGATCCGATGACGGCCTACCAGATCACCTCGATGATGGAATATGTGGTGCAGGCCGGCACTGCGACCGTGCTCAAGGAAGTCGGCAAGCCGATCGCCGGCAAGACCGGCACCACCAACGACGAAAAGGACGCCTGGTTCATCGGCTTCTCGCCGGACCTCGTGGTCGGCATCTATGTCGGCTTCGACAAGCCGCGCAATCTCGGCCGCGGCATGACCGGTGGTCATCTGGCCGCACCGATCGCCAAGGATTTTATGAAGCTCGCGCTTGCCGACAAACCTGCGATTCCGTTCAAGGTGCCCGCCGGCATCAAGCTCGTGCGCGTCGATCCCAAGAGCGGCATGCGCGCGGGTCCGGGCGGCGGCGGCATTCTGGAAGCCTTCAAGCCGGGCACCGCGCCGCCGGATAATTATTCGGTCATCGGCGTAGCCGATGCGGACGGCCGGATGCCGCAGCAGGGATACCCGCAAGGATACCCTCAACCGCAGGGATATCAGCCCGATAACGGCAATATCATGCGTCCGGGCGGGCTGTATTGATCCGCAAGAAGCATTCACAACCGCAAGGCGTATCTTCGAACATTCAATAAAGAAGTGCTCGAGCCCGCAGGATTCGATCAGGTCGTGCGGGAGAGGAAATGTCCGATGGACGCGAGAACACGCGCCGCCTGTCGCGGCGCAACGGTTGGAATGGAACTTCGGTAATGCGCTTTTTAGTCCGATTTTTGGGTTTCCTGTTCACCATCGGGACCATCGTGTTCCTGGTCGGTGTGGCCGGCGTCGCGGGTGGGATCTGGTACTTCTCCAGGGACCTGCCCGACTATTCGCAGCTTCAGGATTACGAACCGCCTGTCATGACGCGCGTGCACGCTGCTGATGGCGCGCTGCTCGGCGAGTATTCCAAGGAGCGGAGACTCTATCTGCCGATCCAGGCGATGCCCAAGCTCGTCACCAACGCCTTCCTCGCGGCCGAGGACAAGAATTTCTACGAGCACGGCGGCATCGACTTCACCGGCATGGCGCGCGCGGCCGTGGTGTATGCGCAGAACTTTGGCTCCAACCGCCGTCCGCAGGGCGCGTCGACCATCACCCAGCAGGTCGCGAAGAACTTCCTTCTGACCAATGAGGTTTCCTTCACCCGCAAGATCAAGGAAGCCTTGCTGGCGATGCGTATCGAGAAGGCCTATTCGAAGGACCGCATCCTCGAACTCTATCTCAACGAGATCTATCTCGGACTCGGCGCCTACGGCATCGCCGCCGCGTCGCTGGTCTATTTCGACAAATCCGTCAACGAGCTGACGATTGCCGAAGCCGCGTATCTCGCCGCGCTTCCGAAAGCGCCGGGCACGCTGCATCCGGTGCGCAACCGCGAGCGGTCGACCGAGCGGCGCAATTACGTGATCGACCGCTTGCTGGAAAACGGCTGGATCAAGCAGGCCGACGCCGAAAAGGCCCGCAAGGAGCCGCTGGTGGTGGCCAGCCGCGGCTCCGGCGCGCATACCTTCGCCGGCGAGTATTTCGCCGAGGAAGTTCGCCGCGACATCTTCGAACGCTATGGCGAAAAGAAACTCTATGAAGGTGGCCTGTCGGTTCGCACCACGCTCGATCCGAAGCTGCAGGTGATGGCGCGCAAGGCCATGGCCGCCGGCCTCGTGAATTTCGACGAGGCGCAGGGCTGGCGCGGTGCCATGAGCAAGCTGGACATTTCCGGCGACTGGGGCGTGAAGCTCGCCGAAGTCAAATCGCTGAGCGACATCTCGCCGTGGCGGATGGCGGTGGTGCTGGAGACATCCGACCAATCGGCCCGCATCGGTTTTCAGCCCGGACGCGAACTCGGTGGCGCGGTTTCCAAGGACCGGCAAACCGGTCTCATCACGCTGGAGGGTGTCCGATGGGCGAAGCCGATCGCCACTGTCGCGGGGCGCGGCCGGCCGGCGACGGCCTCGGTCTCGCAGATCCTGTCGCCGGGCGACGTGATCTACGCCGATCCGCTGTTCGACAAGGAAGGCAAGGTGATCGAGGGCCAGTATCGCCTGCGGCAATTGCCCGAAGTGTCCGGCGCCATGGTCGCGATGGACCCGTTGACCGGCCGCGTGGTCGCGATGGTCGGCGGCTTCTCATTCGACCAGAGCCAGTTCAATCGCGCGACCCAGGCCTATCGGCAACCGGGATCGACGTTCAAGCCGCTGGTTTATTCGGCGGCGATCGACAATGGCTATACGCCGGCGTCGATCATGATCGACGGGCCGATCGAGATCGACCAGGGGCAGGGCAACGGCGTCTGGCGGCCGGACAATTTCTCGGTCGGTAGCTATAAGGGGCCGATCACGCTGCGCGAAGCCCTGAAACACTCGCTCAATACCGTCACGGTGCGGCTGGCGCAGGATGTCGGCATGCCCTTGATCGGCGAATATGCCAAGCGCTTCGGCGTCTACGAAGAATTGCCGAACTATCTTTCCTATTCGCTCGGCGCCGGCGAGACCACGGTGATGCGGATGGTGACGGCCTATTCGATGTTCGCCAATGGCGGCCGGCGGGTGAAGCCGACGCTGATCGACCGCATTCAGGACCGCTACGGACGAACGATCTTCAAGCATGACCAGCGCGAGTGCCGCGGCTGCGATGCGCCGGAGGGTTGGAAAAATCAGCCCGAGCCGCAACTCGTCGACCGCCGCGAGCAGGTGCTCGATACGTTGACCGCCTACCAGATCACGTCGATGCTTGAAGGCGTGGTGCAGGGTGGCACGGCGGCGATCCTGCGCGAGGTCGGCAAGCCGATCGCGGGCAAGACCGGCACCACCAGCGACGCAAAGGATGTCTGGTTCGTCGGTTTTTCGCCGGATCTCGTCGTCGGTCTCTACCTTGGCTACGACAAGCCGCGCACGCTGGGCAGGGCTGCGCAGGGCGGCCGTATCGCCGCGCCGATCGCCAAGGATTTCTTGAAACTTGCGCTGGCCGACAAGCCGCCGACGCCGTTCAAGGTTCCGCCCGGGATCAGGCTGGTTCGCATCGATTCGAAGAGCGGACTGCGCCCTGCACCCGGCGATACCGGCCGTACCGTCCTGGAAGCCTTCAAGCCGGGCACCGCGCCGCCGGAGAATTACGTGCCGGCCGCTGTCGGCGTGGTCGAGGGCGATGGACGCGTGCCGCCGGGATATCCGCCTGAAGCCGCCAGCATGCAGGGCGTTTCGCCGGAGTCCGGGAATATCATGCGGCCCGGAACGGGGAGAATTTACTAGCGGATTGCGCTTTGCTGCGTACGCCGCTACATCGGCCCCGTTGAATATCGACCCAGCCGCGGTTTCGACCGCAGACAGAAGGCATCATGCGCGCCGAAGTCGAACGCCTCGTAGAAGAGATCAAGCAGTCAGTCGGGCTGCTGAGGAGGCATCTTTGACGTCGAACAGTCCACGGCTCGCCTCGCCGAGCTGAACAAGCTCGCCGAAGATCCCAATCTCTGGAACGATCCCCAGAAGGCCCAGAAGCTGATGCAGGAGCGCACCTCGCTGGTGGATGCGCTGGAGGGCATCGGCAAGGTCGAACGCGAACTCGACGACAATGTCGAGATGATCGCGCTCGGCGAGGCCGAAAACGATGAAGGCGTCGTTACCGAGGCCGAGAACGCGCTGAAGGCGCTGAAGAAGGAAGTCGCGCGCCGCGAACTCGAAGCGCTGCTGTCGGGCGAGGCCGACAAGTTCGATTCCTATCTCGAAGTGCATGCCGGCGCCGGCGGCACCGAAAGCCAGGACTGGGCCTCGATGCTGCTGCGCATGTACACGCGCTGGGCCGAGGAGCACGGTTTCAAGATCGAATATCTCGAAGAAACTCCGGGCGAAGAAGCCGGCATCAAGTCCGCGACCATCCAGATCAGCGGGCACAACGCCTATGGCTGGCTGAAGACCGAAGCGGGCGTGCATCGCCTGGTGCGGATCTCGCCGTTCGATTCCAACGCGCGCCGGCACACGTCGTTCTCGTCGGTCGCGATCTTTCCCGTCGTCGATGACTCCATCAAGATCGACATCAAGGAATCCGACGTGCGCACCGACACGATGCGTTCGGGCGGCGCCGGCGGCCAGCACGTCAACAAGACCGAATCCGCGGTACGCCTGACGCATATCCCGACCGGAGTCGCCGTGGTCTGCCAGGCCGGCCGCTCGCAGCACAAGAACCGTGCGCAGGCCTGGGACATGCTGCGCGCGCGGCTCTACGAGATCGAGCTGAAGCGCCGCGAGGAACAGGCCGCCGCCGACCAGGCCGCCAAGACCGACATCGGCTGGGGCCACCAGATCCGCTCCTACGTGCTGCAGCCCTACCAGATGGTGAAGGATTTGCGCACCGGCGTGCAGACGTCCGATACCTCGGGCGTGCTCGACGGCGACCTCGACGAATTCATGGCGGCAACGCTGGCGCAGCGCGCCTTCGGCACCACGCCCGGCGCGGTCGAGGATGTGGATTAGCGCATGGCAAAGATAGGCTTCATCGGGCTCGGGCGCATGGGCCACGGCATGGCCGGCCGCTATCTCGACGCAGGGTTTTCGGTTGCGGTGTGGAATCGCAGCAAGGCCAAGGCGGCAGACCTGATCGCGCGCGGTGCGCGCTGGGCATCATCGCCGGCGGACGCCGCCGACGGCGCCGACGCCGTCGTGACCATGGTTGCCGACGACGAGGCATCGCGCACCGTCTGGCTCGGCAAGGACGGCGCAGCTTCAACGATGAAGCCGGGCAGTCTCGTTATCGAATGTTCGACCGTCTCGCATCAGCACGCGCTCGACATGGCCCGCGACCTGCGCGGCCGTGGGCTGGTCTATATCGATTGTCCTGTCACCGGCCTGCCGCAGGCGGCCGCGGACGGAAAATTGACCTTGCTGGTCGGCGCCGAGCCTGCCGACCTCGATCGTGCAAAACGGTTCCTCGCACCGATCGGCAACGTCGTCAGGCATTTTGGTGCAGTCGGTACCGGCACCGTCTTCAAGCTGATCAACAATTTGATGGGCGCGGTGCAGATCGCGAGCCTTGCCGAAGGCGTCGCCATGGCCGAGCAGGCCGGACTCGACATGAACCTGGTGGCGGAAGCGCTGGCGACCGGCGCGGTGGCTAGTCCGCAGGTGATCCGTCACTCCAAGCGCATGGTGGCGCGCGATTTCTCCGGTGCGTCGTTTACATCGGCGCTTCGCCACAAGGACGCGGCCTACGCCGTGAAACTGGCGGAGAGCCTGCTGGCAAATCCACCACTCGTCGGACGCGCCGCGGTCGAGGCCTATGCTGAGGCGAAAGCCAAAATGCCCGATGACGACGAGGGCCGCATGATCGAGATCGTATCGCGGCCGAAATAATCGCCGCGGACCTTCATCCAGAAATCGGGTGGGCAAGCGCGTCGCGGCCGGAATAAATCTGCGAAATCGCAGATATGAATTGCCATGACCGCCAAAGACGTTTCGATCGACGCCCGTGACTGGGTGCTTCTCGGGCTGCTTTCAGTCCTGTGGGGCGGGTCGTTCTTTTTCAACGGCGTGGTGTTGAAGGAGTTGCCGCCGTTCACGCTGGTGTTGCTGCGGGTGGCGCTCGCGGCGCTCATGCTGTTGCCGTTGCTCTGGCTCTATCGCATCCGCTTCCCAGGCGGCCTCTCCGGATGGATGCCGTTCATCGCGATCGGGCTTTTCAACAACGTGCTGCCGTTTTCGCTGATCGTGGTCGGGCAGACCTATATTCCGAGCGGGCTGGCCTCGATCCTGAACGCCACGACGCCGCTGTTTACGGTGATCGTGATGACGGCCGCCGGCGAGGAAAAGTTGCTGGCGCGGCGGGTCGCGGGCGTCGTTGTCGGCCTGCTCGGCGTGATCATTCTCCATGGCGATGGCATTGGACTGGAGCGCGGGCAGGGGATTGGCGTTCTGCTGTGCCTGGCGGCCGCGCTCTCCTACGGCGTGTCGGCGCTGGTGGCGCGACGGCTGCCGTCGGATGTTCCGCCGCTCGGCGCCGCGACGTTCCAGATGCTGGCTTCGGCGGCGATGATGACAACTGTCGCCGGCATGGTCGAGCATCCCTGGCGGCTACCGATGCCGGGCAATACGACATGGCTCGCCGTGATCGGGTTGGCCGCGTTGTCCACCGCGCTCGCCTATATCGTGTTCTTTCAGATCCTCCGGCGATCCGGTGCGACTAATGTCATGCTGGTGACGTTGCTGGTGCCGGTCACAGCTATCCTGCTTGGCTGGCTCGTGCTCGGCGAGCAAATCTCGCCGCGCGAGATCGCCGGTGCGCTGGTGATCGGCAGCGCGCTGCTGCTGATCGACGGGCGCGCGCTAAAATTCTTTCAGCGCTGAGCGACCTGCGCCCGGCTCTTCCATGCTGCGTGCCAGCCGGTGAACCTGCCGCTGTCGCGCTCGCCGCCATGCCAGGCCGCACGCACTTCGCCATTGTTCGCGACCAGCACCACGACGTCGAGCCCCTTGGAGCGCCGCAGCGTATCGATCGCCTGTTGCGGAGTCTGCGCAATGGGGCCGGCGACATTGAAGGACGTGTTGACGGAAAGCTCGACGCCGATATGGCGGCCGAGCGCTTTCAGATAGGCGTAGGTGAGGGGATCGTCTGCGGCGCGCACGATCTGGATCCGCCCGGTGCCGTCGGCATGGATCACGGCCGGGATCTTTTCACGGGCATGCGGCTTCGAGCGCGCCGTCAGCACCATGTAATGATACGCGTTGTATTCGGCCGCCGAGGCGCCGGGCAGCAATTCGAAATATTCCTGCGCCGCCTCCAGCGTCGCCATCGGCGCCAGCGGGCGGATCGCCTCGCGGTATTTGACGCGTTCGTTGAGGCGCTCGCGCGCCAGGGGATCGCAGGGGTTGGCGAGGATCGAGCGGTGGCCGAGCGCCCGAGGGCCGGTTTCCGCCGCGCCCTGATACAGCGCAATCACGCCGCCTTGCGCCACCATGAACGCCATCAGGTCGGCGATGGCGTCGCGGCCTTGAGGCGTCGAGACATCGCCGATGCGTTGCGAGGCGACGTCATCGGCGGCGAGCGCGGTGGCAATGTCGACCTGCGTCGGCGGTGTGCCGCAATAGAACGCGTGGGTCGTCGGCGCGCCGCGTGGGGCGCCGGCCAGATGCGCGAACATCCAGGCCGCGCCGATGGTGACACCGGGATCGCCAGGGACCGGCGGCACCCATAGCTGCAGGCGCGCGTGGCGCTGTTGCGCCGTGGCGAACCACGCCTCGTCGAAATGTTCGAGCAACCGCATGTTGCCGACCGCGTTCAGCGCCACGCCGCCGGTCAGCACCAGCCGATTGGCGCCGGTGCTACGCAGCAGATGATCGACGACATGGATCATGGCGTCCTCAAACACCAGTTGCGTCGCGGCGGCCTTATCGAGGCGATCCTGGGTGTCGGGACGGTGATGGATGTCCTCGACGCGCAGCACGGCGTCGGGATTCCAGAGCTGATCGGGCTTCAGGGGCTCGCCGAGAATGTCGGCCAGCGCTTTCTTGTAGGGATGATAGGATGGATCGCAGTGCCAGTTCGCCATGGCGCGGTTAAGCTGCACCTCGCCTTCGCTGCCCAGATGCAGGACGTCTTTCAGCCGCGCGTAATAGCGGTTGGTCGACCGGTCCATATCGCCCCAGGCGGCGGCGCCCATGTAACGGCCTTCGCTCGACAGCAGGGTCCAGCCGCCCTGCGTCGACGAGATCACGCTGTAGAAGGCGCCGATCGAGTCGAACATGCTGTCATTGCAATAAACCTGCCGCATCGCGGCGCGCTCGACAACATAGAGCGAGATCGAGCCGGCGTCGCCGGTGCCGTCGAGCACCGCGACAGCAACCGGTTCTTCATCATCGGCAAAAGGCGATGCCGCGTGGGAGAACCAGGCGTGATTGTCATGGTGCGGCATGCAGATCAGCGGCACGCGCCCGGCAAGGCCAAGCTGCCGCGCCAGCATCTTCGGCGACCGCGTCATCTGGTCGAGGCGGCGGGCGTCGAAGCCGGGCGCCTCCGTGATGCGCAACATCGCAAGACTCTGCGGCAGCTCTTCCAGCACCGCGCGCGCGGTCGTGCCGGCAAGCGTCGGGTAGTCCCAACTGGTGAGCCAGGCGTCGATATCGCCGATATCGCGGTCCATCGCGCGCAGCGTCGCGACCATCTCGTCGAGCGAGGATTTCGGATATTCCGTGGTGTGTTTGTTACCGGAGAA
>Ga0308175_100002295_pt1 | contig 13067 bp, 15 predicted proteins | sample PhyCR1_3_FD_203893 | JGI IMG/M metagenome (GOLD analysis project Ga0308175, IMG submission 203893) | Soil microbial communities from UC Gill Tract Community Farm, Albany, California, United States - DLSLS.C.R1 | ecosystem: Environmental > Terrestrial > Soil > Agricultural land | place: USA...
GGCCGGTGAGCGGGGGCCGCCAACCTGTCACCCTGAGCGAAGCGAAGGGGGCATGCCCGAACGCATGCTCCCTTCGCTTCGCTCGTTCTTACTCTGGTCCGCCGGCGGACGGCGCGACCAACCCGGTTATCATCCCCTGTACCATGACGGGCCGCGCCAGCTTCGAGCCAAGCCGCATTATCCGACCCGCCGTCGGCCTGGTCGGGCTCATCCTGGCCGCGTGCGGCGGCCGGGATACCGGTGGCGACTGGACCATGCGCGTGGACACATCCCGCGCCGGAGGCGGCACCCAGGTGACCGCGTCGCTTCGGGCCGACGGCAAGGAAGGCGCGGAGGGCCAGGCGCCGACGCGGCCCGTGGTCCTGAGTTTCGACTGCTTCGGCGACAACGCGACCGTCGCCATCATGACCGACCAGGCGCTGCGGCAAGGCAGTACCGAGGTCCGGATGAGCCTGGACAGCGCCCGGCCCCGCACGCTCAAAGCCTTCGCAGGCACGACCACCACGGGCGGGAAGGTGCTACTCACCATGGCGCAGGACAGCCTGCTGGCGCTGCTCAACGGGCATCGCCACGCGACCGTCAGCTATGCCGACGGCGCCGGCTCTAACAAGACCACCGCGGAGTTCCCCATCGCCGGGCTCCAACGGCACCAGGCCTCGTTCCTGGCGGCCTGCGGCAAGCGGGACATGAAGCACAGCTCCGGCGCCGCCGCCCGGTAACCTCACCCAACGTGTGGTACCACCCCTGTCCATGGTCAGGGGTCCAACCCTTCCATCAGGGAGTGGTTGCGCATCCGCGCGCACCCTATGATCTGCCCCTACAGCGATCGACTCGTTCGGCACAACGCGAAAGGATCGGATCATGGGCATCAGGTTCCTGCCTTCGGCGGCGATTCTCACTCTGTCACTCACCAGCATGGCGGGCCTCACTCCGGCCACCGCGCAGACCGCCGCGCAGCACACGGCGCTCGCGTCGGACAGCAATTTCATCCAGCAGACCATGAGCCTCGGCCTGCTCCAGGTGAAGCTCGCGAAGCTGACGCAGCAGAAGGGCTCGAGCGAGGTGGTGCGGGACTTCGGCAAGCAGGTGCTGACCGACTACACGAAGCTGAACGAGCAGCTGGCCAGCGCGGCCAAAGCGGCGGCCTATCCGCATCCCGTCCTGCTGCGGGAGCACCAGCAGATCTTCGACCGCTTCAACACCATGGGGCGGGGCTCGTTCGACAAGAACTACATGGCCGAGATGGTGAGCCGGCACGACGAAACCGCGGGGCTGTTCCAGGCCGAGGCCAAGAGTGGAAAGGTGCAGTCGCTCAAGCAGCTGGCCGCGGCCCTGCTGCCGGATGTGCAGCGGTACCAGTCGCTGGCGGCACAGGCGGCTGGCTCGGTGGGCGCCGACGTCACGGCCAGCGCCTCGAGCGAGCGGTAGTGGCGTGGCAATCCTTCGTTACGCGATGATCGCGGTCGGCCTGATCTTCATTGCCGGCATCTGGACCCTGTCGGTGGTGTGGCCCTCCGGGTGGAGCTGGGGAATGGGCCCGTCCCACTACTGGCCGATGATCCTCGGCGTCTACGTGACGCTCGGCATCTTCCTGATCCGAGCCTCGGGAGATCCGCTGGGCAACCTCAGTCTGATCTGGTTCACGGTGTGGTCGAGCGTGGTGCACGCCGTGGTCATGACCGCCAGTGCGGTCAAGGATTCGACCGAGTCGGGTCACCTGATCGGCGACGTGCCGGCGCTGCTGATCGTGGCCGCGCTGCTCGCCATCCTGACCCGCCGAGCCGAGGCCGAGTCGGTGGCTGTCCAGCCGGGAGCGCGTCGGGCCGCCTGAGTTTGCATGAGACCATCCCGCTGGGGGTTCTCCCCGGCGCCGCCCGTGGGCTTCGGCTCACGGGCATTCTCATGTCCGTCACCGCGCGGCCAGGCCGGAGCGATCGAGCACCTTGCCTCGCAGGATGACCAGGTCGATGGCGTCGTAGGCCTCGACCCGCTCCAGGGGGTTGGCCCGGAGAAGCAGGAGGTTGGCCACCTTGCCGGGCTCGACGGTGCCGTACAGGCTGTCGAGATGGAAGGCCCGCGCCGCCTCGATGGTGGCGCCCTCGAGCAACCGCGGCAGCGGCACGCCAGCCGCGGCCAGGAGCTCGAGCTCCAGGGCGCCGTTGAGGCCCGGGGGATTGCCGTACGTCGGCCCCGACGGAGTGTCGCTCCCGAAGACCAGCCGGCCACCGCGCGATACCAGGTAGCGGGTGGCGGCGGCCCCGTGTCGCGCCACGCGGTGGAAGATCTCTCGAACTTGCGCATCGGTTCGGTTACCGAAATTGCGCCGCATCTCGACCGCGAACGCCTGCCCGGCGGCTGTGCGGTACCAGGCGATCATCGCCGGCGGGAGCACGCGAGCCAGGCGCGGGTCGTCCAGAAACGTGGGGTCGAACAGCGCGGCCAGGCCTTCGATCACCCGGAGGGTGGGCATGAACCCGATTCGGCGCGCCGCGACCGTGTCGAGCAGGGCTCGAATTTGCGGCGGCAGCGTATCGCCCGCCCGCTCGAGCTCGTCCCAGTTCCACATTCCGTGGGCGATGACGTCGACCTGCGCCTGGACCGCGAACCGCCAGGCCGAGAGCGAGTTGGCGTGCATCAGCACGGGCAGCCCACGCGCATGGCTCTCCTCAACCACCTGTCGTATCATCTCGAGCGAGGGCGTCGGCAGATTCCGCGCGGGGCCGTACCCACGCTCCTCGAAGGTCTTGACGCAGATGCCGCCCTCGGCCGCGACGCGAGCCACGGTTGCCTTCGGGGTGTGATCTTCGGGGCGAAACCGGGCGGGAATGGAGTCCCGCTGACGCGGATCCCAGAGGAAGTTGGGGAAGAAGTCCCAGTGCTTCTCCTTGGGGTCCATTGCCATCGGGTAGCCGTTGGCCAGCGCCAGGGCGCCGTCGCAGTCGTACACGTCCGGGTGCAGGGGCGACGCCTTGAACCGATCGAGGAACGGCCGATCGAACACGATGAGATCGACGACCGTGGTGAATCCCGAGTACAGATAGCTCCGGGGCAACTGCTCGGCGTAGGCGGCCGCCAGCGGCCGAAGCTCCGGGGGGACCGGAAGCGGCATTCCGGCGACCGACGCGAGATGGGTGTGTCCATCGATCAATCCGGGAATGAGCACCCGTCCCCGGCCCTCGACGATGGAATCCCACCGCTCAGCGGGCGGTGTGCCCTGCCCAACCGCCGCGATCCGATCGTCCGCCAGGACCACGTATCCGTGCCGCAGCGGCGCCTTGCGCTCAGGCGAGACGATGGTGACGTCACGAATCAGGACGCGCGAAGGCACGGCAGGGGCCTGGACCAGCATCGCGGCCGCGACAACGACCAAGCCGTTCAGGCCCACCACGACACCAGCACCTTTTGCAGCAGCCACCCCAACCCGTACAGCGTCGCCGACGCGCCCACCACGCTCAGGGCCACCACGCCGCACAGCAGGACCGCGCCCACGCCGATCCACCCCGTCCCCACCGCCACATCCCACCAGGTGTACCCCGGGTCCGGCCGCTTGAGCCGCTTGCCGCTCGCGCCCGCACCAAGCCGCTGCAGCCGCCGGAGTCGCGGCTCGAGCGGGAGCTGCATGTGCATCAGGAGACTGGTCACGTCCGGCCGGCTGTGGTCCCGGTCCACGTCGGGGTCCCATACCGGAAACAGGAAGTGCACCGCCACCGCGCCCGGCACCTTCATTTTGCGCGACGCGAGGGTTCGATATGCCTGGGCCAGCGCATCGGGATAACGGGTGAGCTGGACCGCGGTGGCGTCGGCCAGCTTCCGGCGCGCGCGCCACAGCGCCGAGATGGCAGGCGCCATGACGAACACGGTAGACCAGATGATGGCTTTGGCCGCGATGGCGGCGAGGCCCACCGTCACGAGCATGGGCAGATAGAGGAACAGGAGCACCAGCGGGTGCGCGTCGGGCAGTCGCTCGAACTCGTCGGAGTCGATGCTCTCGAAGGTATTGCCGGCCATCATCGTGTCCACCGCCAGCTCGCGGCTCGGCGCGTCGGCCTGGCCCCGGAGGGTATCGAGCGCCGTCCGGCCCACCAGCCTGAGGCTGGCGCGCGGCTGCGGCACCAGCGGCGCCTCGAGCAGCAGCGAGACCAGCCCCCACACCTGAATCACGGTCAGGATCTCGGCGGCGAGGGTCAGGTCGCCGTTGCCGATGGACGCGACCACGTGCGCGATGACCGCCTGCTGCTCGTCCCGCGGGAGCCGGTCCACGAAGCCGCGGGTGACGACCACCGTCGCGTCGTCCATCGCCAGCCCGGCCGCGCCGACGTTGGCAGCCTTGGCGTCGATCAGCAAGACGCGCGGTGGGGGGACCCCGGCGGCAATCGCGACCTCGTGGACCAGGTTGACGAGGCGCTCCTCGGCCAGGTCGCCGGAGCGGGGCGGCCGAACCTTCATGCGCCGGAGCACGCCGCCCACGCCGGTGCGATGGAACGTCACCCGCACCACCGCCCAGAGCAGCAGCATCGCGATCAACCCGGGGTACACGAACAGCGCCAGGAGCCAGTCCCACGGCATGTCCACGTCCCGCCGTTGCACCGCCGACCACATGGTGGGGAGCAGCTTGAACGCGCGGTCGAGCCAGCCGGTGGCCGGCTCGGGCAGGGCGAAGGCGAGATCGGCCAGGTAGGCCGGCACGGCCGCGGCGGCTACCAGAAACGGTGAGATGAGAATGGAAAGCGGAATGCCGGACACCGCCAGCACCACGACCACCAGCACCGCCGACGCCGCGCTGGAGCGGCGGTGCCGGCGCTGCTCGTCCTGGAAGTGGACCAGGGGTGCGGCGGTCAATGGTGCGCCCCTCGGATTCTGGTGGCCCGATGCAATCAGGTGGGGGTGACCACCAGCGCGGCCGAGCCGCGCTGGTGCACCGGCGCGTGGGTGCTAGGCCTGCTTCTGCTTGAACATCCCCACGATCAGCGGGAGCAGAGCGCCAACGACCGCCGAAGCGCCCACGGTAGTCGCTGTCCCGCCGCCCATCGCAGCGCCGGCCACCTGTCCGCCGCCCAGCCCGCCGAGCGCGCCGAGAATGGTGTTGATGATCGGCCCGAGATTCTTGGCCTTGTTGGCCATTCCCGCAACGTTTCCACCAACGGCACCCGAGATCAGCTGAATGAGCAGAACAGTCAGATCCATAGGGTTGCTCCGGTAAGGGATGGCAAGAGGGGACTCAGCCAAGATGCTCCGCCCACACCACCGCGCAAGGGCGCTTCATGACAACGGATCGCGCCGAGGTCTGCCTCGGCGCGATCCTGCACTGATGTGTTGCCCTGCGGATTACGGCTGCCAGGCGGGGAAGTCGTCGTTGCCGGGCTGGCGGATAGAACTCGCCCGAGTCCGGGGTCTGGGTCAGGCGCACCGGATCGGTGCCGTCGGCGTTCATCACGTACAGCTCGTCGTTGCCGTCGCGCCAGGTGCTGAACACGATGCGTCCGTCGGGGCCCCAATCCGGCTGGATGTTGCGGCTGGTGCCGTCGGTCAGCCGAACGGGATTCGAGCCGTCGGCATTTATGACGTACAGGTCGACGATCGGGATCGGGGGCGGCGAGCTGCCGTCGGTGCACGAGTAGGCGATCCGGGTGCCATCGGGCGACCAGGAGGGGTTGTCCGCGATGCACGCCCCGGTGGTGAGCTGGGCCTGCCCGGTGCCGTCGAGGTTCATGCGGTAGATCTGCCGAGTCCCGCCGCGATCGCTGCTGAAGGCGATGTAGGAACACGCGATGTCGAAGTTCACGGTAACGTTGGCGCCCGAAGCGACGGTGACGGACTGCGTCGCGGCCGGCTCGCAGTATCCGGGCAGGCCGCTCAACGAGAGCGTATAGCTGCCCGGCACCTCTCCGGCAGCATCCTCGCTTCCAGCGCCGCGGGCAACCTGGCGGTCATGCTCGACCAGGCCGGGGAGCACCGCGAGGCGTCCGAGCTCCATCGCGAGGCCCTGGAGCAGACCCGGGCCGCCGACCCCGATGCCGGCGTCCATCCCATCGTCGGGTTCAACTACGCCAGCACCCTGGCCGCCATCGGCGAGCTCGATTCCGCGCTGGCCTGGTATGAACAGGCCGCCGTTTCCGGTCACAGTCGGCAGGTGCCCGATATCGAGCGGCGCGCCTACATGGGCATCGCCCGCACCAACGCCCGGCTGGGCCGGATCCGGCCCGCGCGGGAGGCCTTTGCCCGCATGCTCGCGCTGGCCCGCGCGCAGCAGAAACCGATGTCACGCGAGAGCACCTTCGTCGCGGCCACGATCGCGCGGGCGGAGGGCGACCTGCCGCGTGCCGCCGACGGGCTCACAGCGATGCTTCGGCAGTACGGATGGTTCGAAGGCAAACGGACACCGGCGATGCGGCCGGCCCTGGGCGAGCTGTCCCGGATCGACCTGCTGCGCGGGGACCCCGCCGCGGCGCTGGTTCATGCCCGGGCGATCCGGGAGGTGGTGACGGTCGATTCGATCGCCGAGCTTCGGAGCGCCGATCTCGGCGAGGCCGACCTGCTCGAGGCCCGGGCCTACGCGGCGCTCGCCGCGCCGGACAGCGCGCGACAGTATGCCCGCGCCGCGCTCGCCGCGCTCACGGTGGGCGCCGGCGAATCGAGCCCGCTCACGCGCGAGGCAAAGGCACTGGCGGATTCGCTCGGGCCCTGAGGTTCACCGGTTGAGCAGTCCGCCCTGCCAGCCCGGTCGGGGCTGCCCGGCCGATGGCCGGTTCCGGCCGGGTTCTACGCCATAGGGAGTAAGCAGAGCAGTTCGAGCGGTGCCAACCTCAACCGAGAGCCTGCCATGTCGCCCAAGAAGACCAGCACCAAGGCGCCGGAGCCCGACTCCCAGCTGCCATCCGACCCCCAGTCCCACGCCGACTCCGAGCTCAAGCCCGAGAAGCTGGAGCAGCGCATAGCTCCCAGCCGGATGCTTTCCGCCAACCACAACGAGGTCGTGCTGGCATAGCGGAGGAGCGAAGGCGATAGCGATCAGCGATCGGCTGACCGAACGGCGGGGTGCTAGCTTCCGTACCAGATGCCACTCCGCCGACCCCTCGCGGTTCTCCTCGTTGCGACCTTCGGCTCGACCCCAGCCGCCGCGCAACGAATCGCCTACGACTCGACCACCCGGGCCTGGACGCTGACCTCAGGCCCGGTGTCCTACCGGATGCTCCTCCGCAATCGCCAAGTCGCGTTCGATTACTTCGGCCCCAGCTCGCGCATGGATCCGACACCGGACTCGGCCGAGCCGTCCCCCGCCGAGCTGAGCGCCCTCGTCGCCGAGCAGGCACTGGAACCCGCCTCGCTGCGCGTCCAATGGGACTCCACGGTGACCGTGTCCCCCGGCATAGAGCAGCTCCGGCTGCATTTGGTGCACGTCAGCCTTCCACTCGAGCTCGACGTGCGTTACACGGCGTGGGGCGAGACCGGCGTGCTCTCGCGCGAGATCCGGCTGACCAATCGGGGCGATCGCGCGTTGCCGGTCGCCGCGCTCGCCACGCTCGGCTGGGACCTGCCCGCCGGGGATTACGCCTTGCGCTACCTGTGGGGCGGCTGGGGCCAGGAGCGGCAGCTCGCGACGGAGCCGCTGGCCGCGGGCGCGCGCCGCTTCGAGCAGACCCGCGGGCGGGCCACCAACGGCTACGTGCCGTGGCTTTCCCTTCGCAACCGGACGCTGGGCGTCGAGTACCTCGCGGAGCTGGCGTGGTCCGGCAACTGGTGGATGCAGGTGGAGCGCCAGCCCGGTACCGGCGCCTCTCCGCTCCACGACCAGCGGGTGCGGGTCGGGCTCGGCATGCATCCCGACTTCGGAGGGCCCCTGACGCTGCTTCCTGGTGACACCATCACCCTGCCGCGCGGCGTGTTCACCGCGTCGGCCCGCGACCTCGATGACGCCGCCAATCAGATGCACCGCTACCAGCGCGACTTCCTGGTGCCGAGGGTGCACACCAACCAGCCGCCGCTGGTGCAGTTCAACACCTGGTTTCCGATCGGGCCCAAGGTGGACATCGCGAACACGATTCAGGCCGCGGATGCGGCCGCGGCGATCGGCGCCGAGGCATACGTGCTGGACTCGGGGTGGTACGGCAGCGGCGACTGGGAGCGGACTCTGGGCGACTACGAGCCCGCTCCCCGCAAGTTCCCGCACGGACTCGAGGAGCTCGCGACCCACGTCCACGACAAGGGCATGAAGTTCGGGCTGTGGGTGGAGATCGAGAACGCGGGGATCGAATCGCGCCTGTTCCGGCAGCATCCGGACTGGTGCCTGCCCTACGGCGGCAAGCCGTGGATCACAGCCAATCGATGCCAGCTCGATTTCGCCATCCCGGCCGTGCGGCAATGGGCAACCGCCACCGTGGACCGCCTGGTGAGCCGATACCGGCTCGACTGGATCAAGATCGACTACAACATCGACGTGGGAGATCGGTTCGACCCGGCGCGGAGCGGTCAGTCGGGCCGCCGGCTGCACGATCACATCGCCGCCTACTACGCCTGGCTGGACAGCGTCCGCGCCGCCCACCGCGACCTGGTGGTCGAGAACTGCTCGAGCGGCGGTCTCCGGCTCGACCTCGGCGTCATGGCACACGCGCACACGGCCTGGCTATCCGACGTGGTGGACCCGATCGCCTCAGTCGAGCTGGGCTACGGCTGCACCGTGCAGTTCACGCCCGAGGTGTGTAATCATTGGATGGTCGGCGACGCGGACAGCGGCGTGGTGAACCCAGGCAACCCGCGAGGGTGGTGGGACTTCATGCTTCGGGTGCCGATGAACGGGCAGTTCGGCATCTCCGGGCGGATCTCGGAGTGGAGCCCGGCCGTGCGGAAGCGGGCGGCGGACAATGTGGCCCTGTACAAGCGCATTCGCGGTACGATCGCGGGCGCGGATGTCTACCATCTGACTCCGCCGCCCCGGCGGAACAATCCCACCGGATGGACGGCGCTGGAGTACGTGCGGGCGGACAGCGGCCGGGCGGTGGTGCTGGCCTATCGACTGGCGCAAAGCTCCGGGTCCGCCACCCTGCGTCTCCGCGGGCTTCGGCGACCCGCGATATATGAGGTCACGGTGGACGGCCGCCGGGTGGCAGCATTCAGCGGCAGGACGCTCGCTAGCCGCGGGCTGCCGGTACGACTGCCGGAAGTCTGGCGCGCGGCGGTGGTCGAAATAACTCAGGAGGCGCGTCGCTGAACGAGACCAACTGTCCCCCAGCGGGCACTCCTGTCCCGTCCAGAGTTTGGTCCGCCGAGCGGCATCCATGCCCACCAGGTCTCACCACAGGCGCATCCACCCTCGCTCGGCGCGGTTACGCCGTCTCCCGCCTGGGAAACGCCGCTTTGAGTCTCGGGGGTGACCGAGGGTACCCGGCGTCGGAGCTGGCATGCCCGATGCGTGATGCGGCTTGCGACCGCAGGGCCGGCTCGCGGTGCTCGCGATTGACAGCCGGCCTTCATCTGCTATCAGGAGAGTCCACCATACGCCGCCTGCCGGCCGTTCTGGCACTGCTCGTCGCGTGGGGCGGCGTCGCTCCGATCAGCGGCCAGTCGCCCGACCCATCCCGGCCGCCGCGACTCGGCGTGCCGTTCGGACCGTTCGGCCTGTGGGAGAAGACGGTGCCCCGGGAGACGGCGGTCCGGTTCACGGCGAGTCAGAATTTCACCTCGCCCGAGACCGTGGTGACGCTCATCGACAACGCGCGCACGGCCAGGCAGTCCCTCATCCTGGTGCTCACCGGTGGCAACATGGGCCGGTACAGCAGCGATGGGGCCTTCGATCTCGCCAAGTGGGAGCGACGGATCGACCAGTACAACACGCCGGCCATCCGCGACGCCATTGCGGCCGGGGTGGCCGACGGCACGGTGATCGCCAACTCGCTCATCGATGAGCCCGAGCACAGGAAGTGGGGCCCGTCCATGAGCAAGGCCCTGATCGACTCGATGGCGGCCTATGCCAAAGTGGACTTTCCCACCCTGCCGATGGGGCCGAGCCACGGGCCCAATGGGTATTACCAGTGGCATCCGAACGAGCGGTACCGCGTGGTGGACTACGTGCTGAACCAGTACAACTGGCGGGTGGAGAAGGGAAACATCGCGGCCTGGCGTGACAAGGTGCTGGCCCAGGCCAAGCTCGACGGTGTCGCGGTGGCGTTCAGCCTCAACATCATCGACGGCGGCGAGACGGGGTCGAAGGTCGGAAGCTGGACCTGCCCGGCGGGCACCTCGGCAGGACATGGAACGAAGCAGCCGAACTGCCGGATGACAGCGTCGCAGATCCGGGACTGGGGCAAGCTGATCGGCCCCTCCGGGTGCGCCTTGATGATGTGGCGCTATGACGACGACGCCATGGAGCGGCCCGACAACCAGCAGGCCATGGACGACGTAGCGGCCGCGCTGGCGAAGCTGCCCAGGCGGCCGTGCACCAGGCCGCCGGCGTAGGCGTAGCGCCTCGGCGTCAGCCTGAGGTCACCGGGCCACACCGCGGCTCGGGTCGTTGAGCGGGCTCGACAGTCGTCATCACTAGCGGGACAGGGCGGCAAAACGTATATCTGGGCCGTGCAAACGCTCATCCGTCTTCTGGTTCTCTATCTGGAGTACTCCCTGGTCACCCTCGCCCTGGGCGTCGTGGTGGCGGTGGGCCTCTGGTTCTGGGTCGGTCTCTCGTCGTTCGCCAGGAACGCCCGCCACGATCTCTGAAGTCAACGCGGGTTGAGGAACCGCCGCCGAGAGACCGCATCTCTCGGCGGCCCAGCTCCCGCAACGGAGTGCGCATGCGTTCTCTTTCACTCGCTCTTACCCTCGCCGTTTCACCCACGGCGCTCCTGGCGCAGCAGTCGCCCCCGGCGGCCAGCACGCCACCACTCGAGGTCGGCGCCGTGGCCCCCGACTTCGCCCTGCCGGGCGCCACCCGCTACGGCGTTCTCGCCAAGCCGATCCACCTCTCCGACTTCAAGGGGAAGACGGTGGTTCTGGCCTTCTTCTTCAAGGCCCGAACCAGCGGCTGAACCATTCAAATGAACGCGTACCGTGATCAGTACGCGACGCTCTTCAAGAATGGCCGAGGCGTGGTGCTCATCGCCATCAGCGCCGACCCGGACACCGCGCTCGCTTCGTGGGCCCGGGACTCGGAGTTTCCCTTTCTGTTCGCCAGCGATACCGCCACGGCGGTGGGCAAACGATATGGTGCGCTGGCCAGCCGGCCGGGGCTCACCAATCGCAACCTCTTCGTCGTAGGGCCGGACGGAAAAATCACCTATCGAGCGACACCGTTCCGGGAGATCGATCCGACGGCGTACAAGGAGCTGGGCGCGGCCGTCGCCCGCACGAGTTGACACTGCTCCGGCGGGCGCACGGCGCGCCCGCCGGTCACCCCCCAGTCCGCCTCCCAGCCATAGTCAGAGCTTCCACCCCACCAACGGCGGTGGCCAAAGATGGGAACATCCCCCATCTTCTCCGCCACCCAACTGCTGACGACCTCGCGGATGTGCCCCAAGGGAGTGATCCATGTGCGGCATCGTGGCCATCTATGCCCCGAACGGTCGGGTGCAGCCCGACAGCCTCGCGCGAGCGACCGCCCGCCTGCACCACCGCGGGCCTGACGCGCAGCGGCAGTGGATCGCCCAGCACGGGCGGGTCGGGTTGGGGCACGCGCGGCTCAGCATCATCGACCTCGTGACCGGCGATCAGCCCATCGCGAACGAGGATGAACAGCGGCGCATGATCGTGAACGGCGAGCTGTACGACTTCGACCGGGTCCGGCGCGAGCTGGAGCTGGGAGGTCACCGGTTCCGGACCGGCTCGGACAGCGAGATCGCGCTGCACCTGTACGAGGACCTGGGGCCGCGCTGCCTGCAGCGGCTGGGATTGGCGACGTAGGGCGGCTGTTACGGAACCCGCCACGGCGGCTCACGGCGGTTCCGTCCCGCGTGGAACAGGCAGAGCACGTTGCCGGCGGGGTCCCTGAGCCGCGCCTCGCGCCACAGCCACGGCTGGTCGGCCGGCGGGCTGTCGAACCAGACGCCCTCGGCCGCCAGGCGCTCGACCGTCGCGTCGAGGTCGTCGCACTCCAGGTAGATGACCGGCCCCGGCCCGGAAGGGAGCGCGGGCACCTGCTCGACCGACAGCGTGCTCTCGCCGTCGGGGCACTCGAACCGGGCATAGCGCGGGAGCGCGTCCACGATGAGGCGAAGCCCGAGCCGCCGATAGAAGGCGACGGCGGGCTCGAGATCCACGGCCGGCAGCGTCACCTGGTTGAGGTTCATGCCGGAGGCGCGGCGATCGGCGTCCCCTGCGCCGAGGCAAGGCGCCAGCCGGCATCCCCGACGACGTACACGTGAGTGTACCGGCTGTGGGCCGAGAACGGCTGGTTCTGGTACCGTCCCCCCATGCGGGTCTGCCCGGTAACCACTCCCGCCGAGCCGTACACCCGCACCCGCGAATCGATCCGCTCGATGGTCTCGAACACCAGCTGCCCACCGCCGACCAGGTCCACCAGTGCCGAGCCGGGAATCTCCGATCCCGTCATGACGTCGATGAGCACGAAGTCGGGCGTGAGGACCGCACGAAGGGTCTCCCCATCGGCACCGAGCAAGGCCTGGAAGAACCGGTTTTCGGCCGCGTGGATCGCATCCTCGGTGGTCACGTTCGCCTTTCGAGCGCGCGGCGGCGGCCGGCCCATTCGTCGACCGACCACGCGCTCGGTCCGAGCAGTGCCAGCGCCAGCAGCGCACATATATAAAGGAGGTTGATCTCGTAGCCGGGCGGCCCGAAGACCGGCCCGGATGGGGTGAGTCCGATGGTGTTCACCGAGCTGAAGCCGAAGCGGCCCTGCACCGTGACCATGGCCACCAGCATCGAGACGATGAGCGGAACGCTGGCCACCGCCACCAGCGCCCCGAGCATGAGGGCGAGTCCGCCGAGGATCTCGGTCAGCGTGACCACCCATGCGGTCAGGAGAGGCACCGGCGCGCCGATCTGGTCCAGCAGCCTGGCGAAGCCGGCCGGCCCCCGGCTCCACTTGGCCCAGCCATGCGCCAGGAAGCCGAAGCCGACGACCA
>Ga0308175_100002296_pt1 | contig 13061 bp, 14 predicted proteins | sample PhyCR1_3_FD_203893 | JGI IMG/M metagenome (GOLD analysis project Ga0308175, IMG submission 203893) | Soil microbial communities from UC Gill Tract Community Farm, Albany, California, United States - DLSLS.C.R1 | ecosystem: Environmental > Terrestrial > Soil > Agricultural land | place: USA...
ACCGCCCTGGTCCCGGTCGACACCAGTCGCCTGACGCTCCCGCCCCGCCACAAGGCCCGCGAGCGTCGGCTCGCGGTGGCCGTCGGCGGTCTGGCGCTGGTCGGCGCGACCACGTCCATGGCGATGGCCGCACAGAGCTCCCTGCCCGGCGACTCGTTGTACCCGGTCAAGCGGGCGATCGAGGACGTGCGGACCGGCCTCAGCGTCGGCGAGGGCCAGAAGGGCTCGGCGATGCTCGCCAACGCCGGTGACCGGCTCGACGAGGCCACCCAGCTCAGCCACGGCGACCGCGCCCAGGACGACCTAGCGGTCGCCGACACCCTCAACGACTTCACCGACCAGGCGGCCCAGGCCTCCGACCTGCTGCTGGGCGACTACCAGCAGACGGGCAACCAGGCCTCCATCGACCAGCTCCGCGCGTTCACCGCTCGCAGCCTCGACCAGCTCACCGCCCTCGAGTCGGTCGTGCCCGCCGACGCGCGCGACGAGCTGATGCACGCCGCGCAGGTGCTGATCACGATCGACGACGCGACCCACCAGGCCTGCCCGTCCTGCGACGGTGGCGGCATCACCCAGATCCCGCCCGTCTTCACGCCGGCCTCCGCCGCGACCGGCAACCCGTTCACCACGTCGCAGCCCGCGGCACACCACGGCCGGCACCGGCACGGATCCAAGGCAGGGGACGGCACGCCGAACCTCCCGTCCGTGGGCCAGGGCCCCCTGCCCCCGGGCAGCGTCACCGACCCGGTCACGGGTGGCACCACGGGCGGCGGGGACCAGTCCGGCAGCTCCCCGACCGACCCGATCACCTCGCTGACCGACGGGCTGACCGGAGGCGGGTCCCAGCCCACCTCCAGCCCGGACGTGCCGGGCGTGAAGAACACCGTCAAGGACGTCACCAACGACGTCGGTCAGATCCTGGACGGAGCCACGGGCACCGTGCAGGACACGCTGCCCTAGCGGAAGACCGACTGGCGCTGCATGAGCAGCGAGTACAACGTCTGCTGGATGGTCTCGCGCACCTGGTCGGTCACGTTGAACACCAGCATCGGGTCGTCGGCAGCGCCCGCGTCGAAGTCGTCGGTGCGGATCGGCTCGCCGAACTCCAGCAGCCACTTGGACGGCAGCGGGACCAGGCCCAGCGGCCCGAGCAGCGGGAAGAGCGGCGTGATCGGGATGTAGGGCACTCCCAGGAGCCTCGCCAGCGACGGGATGTTGCCGACCAGCGGGAAGATCTCCTCGGCGCCGACCACCGCGAGCGGCACGATCGGCACACCGGTGCGCAGCGCCGCCGAGACGAACCCGCCGCGGCCGAAGCGCTGGAGCTTGTAGCGCTCGGAGTAGGGCTTGCCGATGCCCTTGAACCCCTCGGGCCAGACCCCGACGAGCTCGCCGCCGCGCAGCATCCGCTCGGCGTCCTCGTTGCAGGCCAGGGTCGCACCGCCCTTGCGGGCCATGGTGCTGACCACGGGCAGCTTGAACACCAGGTCGGCGCCCAGCGGCCGCAGGAACCTGCCGGTGTGGTCGTGGATCGAGACCATCGTCATCAGCCCGTCGACCGGGACGGTCCCCGAGTGGTTGGACACCACCAGGGCACCGCCGTCGGCGGGGATGTTCTCGGCACCACGCACCTCGATGCGGAACCACTTGTCCGCGATCGGACGCAGCGCGGCCATGAAGAACTGCTGGGCGATCTCCTGGTCGAAGCCGTACTCGTCGACGACGTAGTCGCCGGTCACGCGGCGGCGCAGGAAGGCCAGGAAGCGAGCCAGCTGGGGCTCCCACTGCTCGCCGAAGACCTCGCGCGCGGCGTGCTGGAAGGCCGAGAGCCAGTCGGAGGTGGGGATGCCGCTCAGTGGCCCGCGCTCGCGCGTCGTGGCCGGGACCCGGCGGGGCTCCCCTTCGACGGACGCCGCCCCCGCGGCCTCGGCGGCTGCAGCCTCGGCGGCCTCACCCTCGACGGGCTCGTCAGTCACGTCCTCGGGCGGGATGGCCGCGGGCTGGGACCTGCGCGGCGTCGAGGGCGCCGGCTTGGAGCCGGTCGCCAGGCTGCGCGCCGCGGACGAGGGCTGCTTGCCCGTGCCACGGCCGGGACGGCCGCGCGTCCCGATGGGGATGATCTCGGCGTCACCCATGTCGCGCTCCGATCGAGGTCTGGACGTCGGGCAGGGCCCGCGCGACCCGTTCGAGGGCCTTGTCGGACAGCCCGCCCGTGGGCGGCAGCGCCGACCCGAAGTCGGCGAACGCCTCGGCGCTGGTGAAGGTCGGCTCGAAGCCGAGCACCTGGCGCATCGCCCGGGTGTCGACGCCCCGGCCGTAGGTGAGGAACGCGAGCTGCTCGGGTGAGAAGTCGGCGACGTGGGCGGAACGGAGCGCGGTGCCGAGCGAGCCGACGGCGAAGGCCGGCATCGGCACCGAGGGACGCTGCAGCCGGCGGACGGCCTGGGAGAGCATCAGGACGCCGTCGCCGGCGATGTTGAAGGTGCCCGGGACCTCGCGGCCCACCGCGTGCCGGAGCGCGGCGAGCAGGTCCTGCTCGTGCAGGAACTGCAGCCGCGGGTCGTGCCCGAGGACGGTCGGGATCACCGGCAGCCGGAAGTACGACGTGATGGGGCTGCTCACGTCGGGACCCACCACGTTGGCGGCGCGCAGCATCGTCACGCAGACGTCGGGGCGGCGCCGGGCGAAACCACGGACGTACCCCTCGATCTCGGCGACGTCCTTGGCGTAGCCGGCGCGGGGCGCCTGCCGGGGCTCCATGTCCTCGGTGAACATCGCCGGGTCGCGGCTGCTCGCGCCGTACACCGTCGTCGTCGACTTCACCACGAGCTGCTGCAGGCTCGGCGCCTTCTGGCACGCCGCGAGGAGCTGCATCGTCCCGATGACGTTGAGCTCCTTCATCGTGTTGCGGCCGCCGGCGCTGCCGGGGGTCGCGATCACGCTCATGTGGACGACGGTGTCGACGTCCTCCTTGGCGATGATCTTCGCGATGACGGGGTTGCGGATGTCGGCCCTGACGAACGAGACGTCGCCCAGGTCACCGCGCGGCGGGACCACGTCCACGCCGATCACGCGCTCGACGGCAGGGTCGGCGGCGACGGCTCGTGCGAACCGCCTGCCGAGGTCGCGGGAGACCCCGGTGACCAGGACTGCTCTGCCGACCCTGCCCATCGCGCGACGGGCCTACTTGCCGAGCTTGCGGCGCTGCACGCGCGTCTTCTTCAGCAGCTTGCGGTGCTTCTTCTTGGCCATGCGCTTGCGCCGCTTCTTGATGACAGAACCCACGGGATACCTTTCACAATGCTGAGTCGTCGCACCGGGAGAACACCGGAGGACCCGGACAGCCTATAGGCCCGCGCGAGACGGGCGGAATCCAGCGGACCGAAGTCCACCATGTGGGTGTTGTTTGCGCAGCGGAGGCTGCCCGATCAGCCGGCGTTGAAGAAGCTCTTGCGGAGGTACTCGTTCGCGTCCTCCTCGCGGACGCGGAACGAGCGGCCCACGCGGACGGCGGGTAGCTCGCCGTTGTGGACCAGGCGGTAGACGGTCATCTTGGAGACGCGCATCATCGCGGCAACCTCGGCAACGGTCAGGAACTTCGCTTCGGAGATGTCCCCGGACGAGTTGGTAGCCATCGTGCACCGACTTTCTTTGCGACGCGCCACAGGCTTCCCCACCAGTGATTGCACGCGTCGCGCACGGTGAGAATAGAGCCTGATGTGACTCGTGGGGAAGGGGTTCACTAAAGCAACTTGCGTTACTTCGGCGTGTCCCCTTGCACTCCCCCACAATTGTTTACTTGAGTCCCACTGTTGCACGTTCAGGGGAGCGGATCGAGCCCATGCCAGGGGAAGATCTCCATCCGCGTCGCGTGGATGGCCCGATCGAGCCAGGTCTCGGGGTCGTAACCCTCCGACCAGTCGCGCCACGCGATGGTCCGTCCGTCGGTCAGGCGGTACGGCGGGGTCCGGCCCAGCACGTCCCGCACGTAGGCGCGCCAGCCCTCGGGGGTGTCGGTCTCGGGGTCGAGCGGATGCCCCGAGACGACCGCGAGCAGGTGGGTCCACGCCCGCGGGACGACCTCGACCAGCGCGTAGCCACCGCCGCCGGTCACGACCCAGCGCCCGCCGGCCACCTCGTGGGCGAGGTCGTGCAGCGCGAGGTACGCCGCCCGCTGGCCGTCCACGGTCAGCATCATGTGGGCCAGCGGGTCCTCGATGTGCGAGTCGCAGCCGTGCTGGGTGACCAGCACCTCCGGGGCGAACTCACGCAGCAGCGGCGGGACGACCGCGTGGAAGGCACGGAGCCAGCCCGCGTCGCCGGTGCCGGGCGGCAGCGCGACGTTGACCGCGCTCCCCCGCGCATGCTCCCCGCCGACGTCGTTGGGGAAGCCGGTGCCGGGGAAGAGCATCTGCCCGGTCTCGTGCAGGCTGATGGTCAGCACCCGGGGGTCGTCCCAGAAGATCCGCTCCACCCCGTCGCCGTGGTGGACGTCGATGTCGACGTAGGCGACGCGCTCGGCGCCCTGGTCGAGGAGGTGCTGGATGCCGACCGCGACGTCGTTGTAGATGCAGAAGCCGCTGGCCCGGTCACGCATCGCGTGGTGCAGGCCGCCGGCGATGTTGACCGCGTGCAGGCTCTCACCGGTCCAGACCTGTCGGAACGCCTCCACACTCGCGCCGACCACGTGGGCGGCCGCGTGGTGCATGTCGCGGAAGGTCGGGTTGTCGTCGGTGCCGAGCCCGAACTCCTCGTCCACCACCCCCGGCACGGTCCCGGCCCGCTCGACCGCCGCGATCAGGCGCGGGTCGTGCACGGTCGCGATCAGGGCCTCGTCGGCCACCGGGGCGGGGACGATCCGCAGCCCGTGGTCGAGCACCCCGAGCTCCTCGGCCAGGCGCATGGTGAGGTCGACCCGGAGCGGGGACATCGGGTGGGCGGGACCGAAGTCGTACTCCGTGAGCGACTTGTCGAACACGACCGTCGCCGGTCCGGGGCACTCGGGCATGGGGGCACCGTACCCGGGAGCGTGGCACCCCGAACCGTCGCGCCACGGAGCGGTGCTGTGCCAGACTGGGCGCGTGCTGACGAACCTCCCGGCCTCCCGCGCCGGTCAGTGGTGGCCCGCCTGACGGCGGACCACTCCCGAAGCACGCAGCTTCACCGGCCGCCCTCGAGGCGGCCGCTCCCATCTCCGGGTCCGTGAGGACCGTGGTCGCCTCCGGGGCCCTCACCCCAGGAGAACGACCATGGCCACCACCCTCTCCCTGCTCACCCCGTCGGGCAGGCTGACCCTCGGCAACCTGCTCGGCGCGCTCAGGCCGATGGCCCAGCTGGTCACGCAGCGCGGGGACGACGCCTACTACGGACTCTCGGACCTGCACGCGATGACCACCGCCCACGATCCGGGGCTGCTGCGCGCGCGGACCCTCGAGATGGCCACCCTGCTGCTGGCCGCGGGCCTGGACCGGGCGACCCTGTTCCGCCAGAGCCAGGTGCCGGCCCACGCCCAGCTGGCCTACCTGCTGGAGTGCACGGCCTACACCGGCGAGCTGAGCCGGATGATCCAGTACAAGGAGAAGGGCGCCGCCTCCAGCCGGGTCTCGCTCTTCACCTACCCCGTGCTGATGGCCGCCGACATCCTGCTCTACCGGCCGGCCGTGGTGCCGGTGGGCGAGGACCAGCGCCAGCACGTCGAGCTGACCCGCGACCTCGCGCTCCGGTTCAACCGGGCCTACGGAGAGGTCTTCACGGTCCCGGAGACCGCCACCCCGAAGGTCGGCGCCCGGGTCATGGACCTCGCCGACCCCACCCGGAAGATGAGCAAGTCGGCGGACGCCGCCGGGTCGATCTTCCTGCTCGACCCTCCCGACGTGGTCCGCCGCAAGGTCGCCCGCGCGGTCACCGACTCCGAGACCGGGCCGGACGCGGTGCGGCCCGACCGCGGGTCGAAGCCGGGCGTGACCAACCTGCTCGAGATCCTGGCCGCCTGCGGCGGCTCGGCCGAAGGGATCTCGACGTACGGCGCGCTGAAGAAGGCGGTGACCGACGCCGTCGTGGCCCAGCTCGAGCCGCTCCAGAAGCGGTACGCCGACCTCGCCGCGGACCCGGCCCACGTGACCGGGGTGTACGCCGCCGGGGCGGCGCGCTGTCGGGAGGTCACGGCCCCCGTGCTCGCGGCCGCCGAGTCGGCGATCGGGCTGGGGTGAGGGCGTCGGTCGTCTCCTGGTCAGTCGAGCAGGGCGGCGCGGACCAGGTGGGCCGCCTCGAGCGGCCGCTCCAGCGAGGGCAGGTGCCCGGCCCAGGGCAACTGGACCAGGTCGGCGTGCGGCAGCGCGGCGACCAGCCCGCGCGCGGTCTCCACGAAGAACGGCAGGTCCAGGGCTCCGACCACCACCGTGACGGGCATCGCGAGCCGGCCCAGGTCGACCGGCAGCTCGGCGTTCTCCACCTCCCCGGCCGCGACCTGGTGCTCGAGCACGCCCCGCTGCATCTTCCACAGCAGTTCCCGCGCGTCGTCGGTGGCGTCCGGGCCGAGGAAGGTCGCCACGTTGAGGTCGGTGGCGGCGTCCAGGTCGCCGGCATCCGCCAGTCCGCCCTCCTGCTGCCAGAAGGCCCGCAGCCGCTCGTCCGGCTCGGCGACCTCCGCGAGCGGGTCGAGGAGGACCAGGCGCTCCACCCGGTCCGGGGCCGCGGTGGCCACCTGCAGCGCCACCCACCCGCCGTACGACGCGGCGACGACGCTGCAGCGCTCGACACCGAGCTCGTCGAGCAGCGCCAGCACGTCCCCCGCGTCGGAGTACGACGCGCCGGTCTCGAGCGGGGTGTGGCCGAAGCCGCGCAGGTCGCACCGGACCACGCGGTGGCCCGGGACCAGCTCGGCCACCTGGGCGTCCCACATGCGCAGGTCGGCGACGCCGGCGTGCAGCAGGAGGACGGTGGGGCCGGAGCCCTCGACGCGGTGGTGGAGGTTCGTCATGCGGCGATCATTTCAGCCCGACCGGTCGGGCGCACCCCGGTTTGCGGCGCGGTCGGGGCCTCCCGATGGCGGGCTCAGCCGATGAAGCCGGCGACGACGCGGCCGAGCTCGGCCCCGGCGTCCTCCTGCAGGAAGTGGCCGGCGTCCGCGATGACCGGGTGGTCGAGCCCGCGGGTGCCGGGGACGAGCTTGCGCAGCACCGGGGCCATCGCACCGGTGATCGGGTCGCCGTCGCTGAACGCCGTGAGGAACGGCTTCTCCCAGCGAGTCAGCACCTCCCAGGCGGCGCGGTTGGCCTCGGTCGCCGGGTCGTCGGGCCGCGTGGGCACCAGCGTGGGCATCACCCGCGGGCCGACCTTGGAGGCCTCGTCGGGGAACGGCGCGTCGTAGGCGGGTCGCGTGGCGTCGTCGAGCCCGCGCACGCAGCCGGCGGCCACGAGGCGACCGACGTCGAGCACCTCGGCCTTCTCGACGGCGTTGCGGAACATCCACCAGACCTCGGGCATGTCGAAGTCACCGGTCGGCAGGCCGGTGTTGGCGGCGACCACGCGCGCGAACCGGTCGGGGTGCTCGGCCACCAGGCGCAGGCCGATCAGGCCGCCCCAGTCCTGCCCGACCAGCGTCACCTCGCGCAGGTCGAGGTGGTCGAGGGCGACGGCCCGCACCCACTCGACGTGGCGGGCGAAGGTGTGGTCGGCCGGGTCCAGCGGCTTGTCGGAGCGGCCGAAGCCGACCAGGTCCACCGCGACCGCCCGGATGCCGGCCTCGGCGAGCACCGCCATGACGTGGCGGTAGAGGAAGGACCAGGTGGGCTCGCCGTGCAGCAGCAACGCCACCGGGCCGTCGGCCGGGCCCGCCTCGACGTACGCCATCCGCAGGCTGCCGCCGTCGCCGTCGGGCACCTCGGCGTACGCCGGCTCCCACGGGAAGTCGGGCAGGTCGGCGAAGCGCTCGTCCGGGGTGCGGTAGGTGTCCATGGCCGCCAGTGTGGCAGCGGGGCCTCAGCGGGACGTCATGCGAAGTGTGGGTCAGAGCCCTCGGAACGCATGACGTTGCGGCGTCAGCTGCCCTCGGCGAGCGCGCGCGAGCGGTCCCGCGCGGCCTCCATCGCGGCGAGGAACGCCGCCCGCACCTTGTGGATCTCCAGCTCACGCAGCGCGGCCGCGGTGGTGCCGGCCGGGGAGGTGACCTGCTCGCGCAGCACGACCGGGTGGGTGCCGGTCTCGCGGAGCATCTTCGCCGAGCCCACGACGGTCTGGACGACGAGGTCGGTGGCCGTGGAGCGGGGCAGGCCGAGGTGCACGCCCGCCTCGATCATCGACTCGACGACGAAGAAGATGTACGCCGGGCCGGAGCCGGAGATGGCCGTGACGGCGTCCTGCTGCCGCTCCGGGATGCGCAGCACCCTGCCCACCGAGGCCATCAGCGCCTCGGCCTCGGCCAAGTGGTGCTCGTCGCAGTGCGACCCGGGCGAGATCGCGGCCATGCCCTCGTCGACCAGGGCCGGGGTGTTCGGCATGACGCGGACGACCGCGACGCCCTCGGGCACGTGGGACTCGATGAAGGCGGTGGTGATGCCGGCGGCCAGCGAGACGACCAGCTGGCCCGGACGCAGCTCGCCCGCGATCTCGGTGAGGAGGTCGCCCATGTCCTGGGGCTTGACGACCAGGGCCAGGGTCTCGGCCTTGCGGGCCGCCTCGACGTTGGAGACGACGGCGACGCCGTACCGGTCCTCGAGCTCGCGGGCGCGCCCGGCGCGCTTCTCACCGACCAGCAGGTTGTCGACGCGGCGACCGGCACGGACGAGCCCCGAGAGCAGGGTCTCCCCCATCACGCCGGCTCCGAGGATGGCGGTCTGCGCCTGCTCCGTCATGCTGTGCCTACTCCTGGCCCCACTCGTGGGGCTACTTCTTCGAGATCAGGGACTTCAGGAAGAATGACAGGTTCTGCGGACGCTCCGCGAGCCTTCTCATCAGGTAGCCGTACCACTCGAGGCCGTAGGGGATGTAGACCCGCATCGACTCACCCGACTCGGCCAGACGGCGCTGCTCCTCGGGGCGGATGCCGTAGAGCATCTGGAACTCGTAGGAGCCCTGGGCCCGGCCGTAGCGGCTGGCGAGCGAGGAGGCGATCTCGACCATGCGGGGGTCGTGGGTGGCGATCATCGGGTAGCCCTGGCCGGCGAGCAGCACCTTGAGGCAGCGCACGTAGGACTTGTCGACCTCGAGCCGGTCCTGGAAGGCGACCGACTCGGGCTCCTTGTAGGCGCCCTTGCAGAGCCGGACCCGCGAGCCCTCGTAGGCCAGCGCCCGGCAGTCGGCCTCGGTGCGGTGGAGGTAGGCCTGGAGCACCGCGCCGGTCTCGGGGAAGTCCTTGCGCAGCTCACGCAGGATCGCCAGCGTCGAGTCCGTGGTGGTGTGGTCCTCCATGTCGAGGGTCACCGTGGTCCCGGCATTGCGCGCGGCGCGGCAGATGGAGCGGGCGTTCTCCAGCGCGATCTTGTTGCCGTTCTCGGGCAGCGCCTGGCCGATCGCCGACAGCTTGACCGAGACCTCGGCGTTGCGGGTCAGGCCGCGGGCGGCGAGCTGCTGCAGCACGTCGAGGTACGCCGCGACCGTCGCCTCGGCCTGCTCGGCGTCGAGCGTGTCCTCCCCGAGGAAGTCGAGGGTGGCGCGCATCCCGTGGTCGACCAGCCCTGCGGTCGCGTCGACGGCGGACTCGGTCGTCTCACCGGGGACGTAGCTGGTCACGATCCCCGACGAGACGGGCAGCGTGCTGACGAGCTTCTTGACCTGCTCGCTGCGGGCGAGCAGCAGGATCGGCTGACGGAGCAAGGACATGCGGCACAGGCTACGCCGTGGGTCGAGCAAGTCACGAAGCGGCGACAGCCCCGCCGATCCGGGTGCCGGCAGGCCCCGATCAGGCCGTACGCCGGCGCAGCGTGGCGGCCCCGAGGGCCAGGCCGGCCAGGGCGAACCCGGCCACCACGGCGACGTCTCGCCAGACCTCGGCGGTGGAGACGCTGGTCGTGAGGTGCTGCATCGCGTCGACCGCGTAGGAGAGCGGCAGCACGTCGCTGACCTTCTCCAGCGCCGTGGGCAGCAGGTCGCGCGGGACGAACAGCCCGCACAGCAGCAGCTGGGGGATCAGCAGGGCCGGCATGAACTGGACGGCCTGGAACTCGGTCTGGGCGAAGGCCGAGACGAAGAGCCCCAGCGCCGTCCCGAGGACCGCGTCAGCGACCGCCACGAGGGTGAGCAGCCAGACCGGCCCGAGCACGTCGAGACCGAGGAACCCGACGCTGATCGACACCGCGAGCACCGACTGGACCGTGGCCACCAGCCCGAACGCGAGCGCGTAGCCGACCAGGAAGTCCAGCTTGCCCATCGGCATCGAGAGAAGTCGCTCGAGGGTGCCGCTGGACCGCTCGCGCAGGGTGGTCACGCTGGTCACGAGGAACATCACGATGACCGGGAAGATCGCGAGCAGCGCCGGTCCGATCCGGTCGAAGATCGCCGGGTCGGAGGCGTCGTACATCCACCAGAGCAGGGTGATGAGCAGGCACGGCAGGACCAGCAGCATCGCGAGGGTGCGGTGGTCGCGGCGCAGCTGGATCAGCACGCGACCAGCGACGGCGAGGGTGATGCGAGGCGTCATGACGCGTCCTCCGCGACGATGGCGAGGAACGCCGACTCGATGTCGTCGGCGCCGGTCTTCTGGCGGATCTCCGACGGGCTGCCGTCGGCGATGATCCGGCCCTCGCGCATCAGCAGCAGCCGGTCGCAGCGGTCGGCCTCGTCCATGACGTGGCTGGAGACGAAGACCGCGGCCCCGTCGTCGGCGAGCCGGTGGAAGAGCTGCCACAGGTCGCGGCGCAACACCGGGTCCAGACCGACGGTGGGTTCGTCCAGCACCAGCAGGTCGGGCTTCTTGAGCAGGGCGACGGCGAGGCTTGCCCGCGAGCGCTGGCCGCCCGAGAGCCGGCCGACGACCTGGTCGCGCTGGGGGCCGAGGTCGACCGACTCGAGGGACGCCTCGGCCTCGGCGCGACCGACCCCGAGCACCCGGGCGAAGAACATCAGGTTCTCCCCGACGGTGAGGTCGTCGTACACGCTCGCGGCCTGCGTGACGTAGCCGATCCGGTCGCGCAGCGGGCGACTGCCCGCGTCCTGCCCGAAGACGCTCACCGCGCCTCCGGCGAGCCGCTGCACCCCGACCAGGGAGCGCATCAGCGTGGACTTGCCGCACCCGGAGGGGCCGAGCAGCCCCGTCACCCCGCCGCCGATGCTGATGTCGAGGTGTCGCAGGACCTCGTGGCCGCCGCGGACGACGACCAGGTCATGCACCTCCACCGCGTTTTTCATCATGTGTTGAATTATGAGCGGGCGAGTCGGCCCGGGCAAGGGGTTGTCGGCCATTTCCCTCGGTTGTCGGCCGGTGCAACGGCCGACAACCATCGGACTCCCCGGCCAGCCGGGGAGTCCTGCACCGAGGAGGCGCTACCCCAGCGGCCCGGTGAGGTAGCGCTGCAGCGTCGGCGCGTACGCCGCGACCAGCTCGTCGGGGGCCATCGAGGCGAGCGGCTCGGCGCGCAGGAGGTAGCGCAGGATGACCACGCCGACCATCTGCGAGGCGACGAGTGCCATCCGGCGGTCGGGCTCGTCGATGCCCAGCCCCCGACCGACCGGGCCGAGCACCATCTGCAGCACGCCGTCGCGGACCAGCCGTTGGCCGCTCGGCTCCGCGAGCCCGCGCACCAGGGCGAGCAGAGGCTGCTGGTTCTGCTCGTCGTCCCACACCCCGAGGAACACCCGCAGCAGGTGCTCGCCGGCGTCGGGCAGGCCGCCCTCGAGCACCGGCGCCATGGCCGTCCGGGGGTCGATGGGCAGCTGCAGTGCGGCCAGGAAGAGGTCGTCCTTGGTGCCGAAGTAGTGGTGGACCAGCGCCGCGTCCACGCCGGCCGCCGCGGCGACGGCGCGGATCGAGGTGCCGGCGTACCCACTCGAGGCGAAGAGCCCCCTCGCGGCCGCGAGGATCGCCGCCCGGGTGTCGGGCGCGCCGGGGCGGCGGCCGCGCCGGGTCCGGGCCGCTCCCGTCGCTGCACCCCCGGCGGGGCCGGTCGTCGCTCCCGCCGCGGTGCCGGTCACGGCGTCGTCACCGCCGAGTGCTCGCGGGCGAACTGCAGCGACTCCAGCAGGTCGCGCTCGCGCTCATCGCGACTGCTGCACTTGCGAGTGTTGATCTCCAGGACGATCTCACCGTCGAACCCGGTGCCCGCCAGGCGGCGCAGGAACGCCGCCGCATTCATCGAACCGCGACCCGGGACGAGGTGCTCGTCCTTCGCCGAGCCGGTGCCGTCGGTGAGGTGGATGTGCCGCAGCCGCCCGCCGAGCCGCTCGGCCATCTCGATCGGGTCGGAGCGGGCGATGGCCGCGTGCGACAGGTCGATCGTCGCGTTGGCGTAGCTCTCCGCCGAGGGGTCCCACCCCGGCAGGTACATCTCCATCCCGCGCCGCGAGGACGCCCGCCAGGGGTACATGTTCTCCACGGCGAACGCGATGCCGGTCGACTCCTCCAGCGCGGCGATGCCGTTGACGAAGTCGCGGGCGTACTCCTTCTGCCAGCGGAACGGCGGGTGCACCACGACGACCTCGGCGCCGACCGCGACCGCCATCTCGGCCGAGCGCTCGAGCTTGCCCCACGGCTCGGTGCCCCACACGCGCTGGGTGAAGAGCAGGCACGGGGCGTGAACGGCGCAGATCGGCACGTCGTGGTGCTCGGCGAGCTGCATGACTGCGGAGGTCTGCTGGCTCAGGGCGTCGATGCCGACCATGACCTCCACGGCGTCGTAGCCGAGCTGCGCGGCGTAGCCGAAGGCGTGCGCCGTGGACTCCGGGTAGACCGAGGCGGTGGAGAGGCCGATGCGGGGCGCCATGGCTAGCCGAGCACGCTGATCTGGTCGAGGCGCTCCAGGATCACGCCCTCGCGCAGCGCCCACGGGCAGATCTCGAGCTCCTCGAGGTCGAAGATGTCCATCGCCCCCTCGGCGACCAGGGCTCCCGGCACGATCTGGTGGGTGCGG
>Ga0308175_100002297_pt1 | contig 13055 bp, 6 predicted proteins | sample PhyCR1_3_FD_203893 | JGI IMG/M metagenome (GOLD analysis project Ga0308175, IMG submission 203893) | Soil microbial communities from UC Gill Tract Community Farm, Albany, California, United States - DLSLS.C.R1 | ecosystem: Environmental > Terrestrial > Soil > Agricultural land | place: USA...
CCTTCAGGGCGGGGCGCGCCTCGACGAAGGTCATCAGGGCGTCGTACGCCTCGACCAGCTCCAGCGGCGTCGAACCCCCCGAGGGCTCGACGTCGTCCACGAGACCGGGCAGGTAGCGCTGCTGGCGGTGCTCGACGCAGGCCGTGCCCAGCGTGGCCACGGAGGCCGCGGCGGCGACTGTCGCCAGCGCGTACATCCGCTCGCCGTGCGGGCCGGGGCCGAAGGTCACGCTCTCGCGCTCCAGGAGCGCGCGGCGCACGGCGCGGTTCCAGGAGACGGGGGCGATGTCCAGCAGGTCGGGGCGCTTCGCCAGGGTGAGCGGGCCCGCGGGCATGGAGGCCAGCTTCTCCAGCGAGCGCGTCGAGCGGGTCTTGCCGCGGAAGGGGCGCTTGCGGTGGCCGAACAGCAGCACGTCCGGGTCGCCGGTGGAGTCCAGCCGGTCCACGACGTCCTGCAGCGCGCCGGGGAGGTGGATGTAGTAGCCCTCCAGGAACAGGACGTAGTCCCCGGACGCCTCCTCGATCCCGGCGTTGCGGCGGCCGTGCGCGCCGGCGCCCGGCTCCAGGTGCACGGCCCGGACGCGGCTGTCGCGGGTGGCGAACTCGTCCAGTACCAGGCCCGAACCGTCCGGCGCGCCGTCGTCGACCCCGATGACCTCGATGTCCGTGAACGACTGGGAGAGCACCGACTCCAGGCACTCGCGCAGACTGCCTCGGGCGCGACGGACGGGGATGATGACACTCAGCCGGGGCATACGGACTCTTTCTCGGACTGTGCGTACTGGGAAGGCACCCAGCGTACTGGGGCGGGCTCCGCAGGACGGGTCAGGGGGCGGGCAGGCGTACGAAGGTCGAAGAGGCGGGCGCGTCGGGCCCGCGCGTGATCGACCGCGCGGCTGATCAAGGCCCCACTTATCATACTACCCGGGACAGTAAGTGAACCTTGGGCAAATCGGGGCGTGCAGGCGCATGCCGGGCGCCCCCGGGCCTGTGAATCCGGGGCCCCACAGGGGTGCGGGGCGCCCCGTCGGCAGACCGGAGCGCCCCCCACAGTTACGTGGCTGCTACTTGACGGCCCCCGCCATCACGCCGGAGACGAACTGGCGCTGGAAGGCGAAGAACACCGCGAGCGGAATGACCATCGAGACGAAGGCGCCGGGCGCCAGCACGTCGATGTTGTTGCCGAACTGGCGCACCTGCTGCTGGAGCGCCACCGTGATCGGCGGTGAACCGGAGTCCGCGAAGATCAGCGCGACCAGCATGTCGTTCCAGACCCAGAGGAACTGGAAGATCCCGAGCGAGGCGATCGCCGGACCGCCCAGCGGCATCACGACCCGGGTGAAGAGACGGATCTCACCCGCCCCGTCCAGCCGTGCCGCCTCGAGGAGTTCCCGGGGAATCTCCGCGAAGAAGTTCCGCAGCAGGAAGATCGCGAAGGGCAGCCCGAACGCCGTGTGGAACAGGACCACCCCGAGCGTCGTCTCGAAGATGCCGATCTCGCCGAACAGCTTCGACACCGGGATCAGCGCGACCTGCACCGGGACCACCAGCAGCCCCACGACCAGCAGGAACCACCAGTCGCGGCCGGGGAAGTCCATCCAGGCGAACGCGTATCCGGCGAGCGAGCCGATCACCACGACCAGGACCGTGGACGGCACGGTGATCATCACCGTGCTGAACAGCGAGTCCGTGATCGTCGAATTGTCCAGCAGCCGGGAGTAGTTGTCGAAGGTCAGCTCGGAGGGCGCGGTGAGGACCTTCCACCAGCCGGTCGACGCGATCTTGTCGGGGCTGCGCAGTGAGGACAGCAGCAGCCCGACGGTCGGCATCAGCCAGAACAGGGCGACCAGGACCAGGACGACCCGCATCACGCCGCCGCCGGCCCGCGCCGCGATCCGTGCGCCCAGCGACCGGCGGGCCTTCACCGCGCCGGCCTCCGGGGCGGTGGTGGCCGAGGGCGTCGTCATCGGCGCCCCTCCTTCCGTATCCGCCTGATGTTGAAGAGCATCACCGGGATCACCAGCAGCAGCAGGAGCACGGCGATGGCGCTGCCGACCCCCAGGTCCGCGTCCGTGCCGAACGAGGACCGGTACAACTGGAGCGCCAGCACGTTCGCGTCGTCCTGGGACGAGCCCGGCGCGATGATGAACACCAGGTCGAAGACCTTCAGTACGTTGATCATCAGCGTGACCAGCACCACCGCGAGGACCGGGGCGAGCATCGGCACGGTGATCCGGCGGAACACCTGCCACTCGTTGGCCCCGTCCACCCGGGCCGCTTCGAGGAGTTCACGCGGCAGACCGGCCAGGCCCGCGGCGATCAGCACCATCGCGAAGCCCGCCCACATCCACACGTAGCTCCCGATGATGCCGGGCGTCACGAGCGTCGGGCCGAGCCAGTCCACGCCGTTGTACGGCTCCTTGAAATTGGTGGCCGGGAGGCGGAGTTCGGCACCGTCCGCCGAGGCGGGCAGCGTGAACGTGCCGTCCGCCGCGGCCTTGGCGGTCGCGACCACCTCGCCGTTCCTGACGGCCTCCACCTTCAGGCCCTTGAGCCCGAGCTCCTTGGCGTCGATGACATTGGGTTTGCCGCCGCCGCCCTTGGTGAAGTCCAGCCACGCGGTCCCGGTGATCGCGCCGTCCGCTCCGGCCGCCGGCGCCTTCGCAGGCTTCGCGTCGCCCGGCATCTTCGCCGGGAGCACCCCGACCAGGGGGAGCTGGACCGGCTGCCCGGCGTGCACCACGGTCTTCGTCACGAACGCCCCGCCGCCGGCCGCCTTGAGCGGGTGCACGGGCAGCGGATGCGCCTTCGGGAAGCCCGAGGACTCGGCGAACGTGTCGTGCACGCCCACCCAGACCGCGTTGGCCACCCCGCGCTCCGGCGCCTGGTCGTACACCAGCCGGAAGATGATGCCCGCGGCGAGCATGGAGATCGCCATCGGCATGAAGACGATCAGCTTGAAGGCCGTGCCCCACCGGATGCGCTCGGTCAGCACGGCGAAGATCAGCCCGAGCGCGGTGGAGACCGTCGGCGCGAACACCACCCAGATCGCGTTGTTCTTGACCGCCGTACGGATGGTGTCGTCCGAGAACAGCGTCCTGTAGTTGTCGAGGCCGGTGAAGCCCGTGCCCGCCTGGTCGAAGAACGACCGGTAGACGGAGTACACGATCGGGTACACCACGAGCGCCCCGAGCAGCACCAGCGCGGGCAGCATGAAGAGCGCCGCGACCAGCTTGCGGGTGCCGGTCACGCTCCGGGGCGTGCGCCCCGGAGCGCCGGAGGGGCCGCTCCGGGCCGGGCCGGCCTTTCTGGGGGCGGGTACCGAAGTCCCGCCGGACCGTTGCCTGTCGGGGAGCGCCTCGTCGGCGCCCCCCGCTGCCGCTGTCGTCATGCCGTCAGCTCTTGTACGCCTTGGCCGCGTCGGACTCCAGCTTCGCCTGGGTCCCCGCGATGTCCTTCGGGTTCTTGAGGAAGTCCTGGAGGGTCTTCCACTCGCCCTTGCCGGGCGTACCGCCGAACGACTGCGGCGCCTGGTCGGACATGTCGAACCGGACGGCGTCCCCGGCCGCGATCAGCGCCTTCGCCATCGTCCGCTGCACGTCGTTGGGGTACGCGGACGGGTCCAGGCTCTTGTTCGGCGAGATGAACCCGCCCTGCTCGGCGGCGATCTTCGCGGCGTCCGCGGAGGCCAGCCAGGTCAGCAGCGCCTGGGCGCCCTTGCCGTCCTTCAGCGCCACCGCCGCGTCGCCACCGGTCACCACGGGCGACTCGGCGCCGACCGCGGGGAACGGGAAGACCTTCGCGTCCGTGCCGATCTTCGCCTTGGTCTGCGCGATGTTGACGCCGACGAAGTCGCCCTCGTAGACCATGGCGGCCTTGGGCTGGTCGCCACCGGTGAAGGTCTGCGTGACCGACGCCGGGAACTCGGTCTGCAGCGCGCCGTCGGCGCCGCCCGCGATCAGGGACGGCTTGCCGAACAGCTGGGCCAGCGTGGTCAGCGCGTCCTTGACGGACGGGTCCGTCCACTTGATCTTGTGCTGGGCGAGCTGGTCGTACTTCTCCGGGCCCGCCTGGGAGAGGTAGATGTTCTCGAACCAGTCGGTGAGCGTCCAGCCGTCCGCGCCGCCGACCGACACCGGGGTGACGCCCGAGGCGGACACCGTCTCGGCGGTCGCCAGGAAGTCCTTCCAGGTCTTCGGCTCGCTCGCGCCCGCGTTCTCGAACGCCTTGGTGTTGTACCAGATCAGCGACTTGTTGGCGGCCTTGTAGTAGACGCCGTACTGGGTGCCGTCCACCGCGCCGAGGCCCTGCCAGACCTTCGCGTAGTTCTTGCCGAGCTGGGCCTTCGCCTCGTCACCGACCGGCTTGGCCCACTTCTTCGCCACGGCCTGCTGGATCGCCCCGACCTGCGGGATCATCGCGACGTCCGGCGGCTGCCCGCCCGCGATCTTCGTACCCAGGAAGTTCACGATCGGGTCCTGCGCCGGGACGAACGTCACCTTCGCGCCGGTCCGCTTCTCGAACTCCTTGAGGACCTTGACGAAGTTGGCCTGTTCGGCACCCGTCCAGACCGCGGCGACAGAGAGGTTCTCACCGTCCAGTTTCGGTAAGGCGACGCTCGGCGTCGAGCCCTTGCCCGTCGTGGAGCCGCCTTCGTCCGACTTCTTGCCTCCGCCGTCACCGTCGTCGCCGCAACCGGTGAGGGCCAGTGCGCCGATGGCGGTGAACACCATGGCCGCCCTGCGAATCCGAAGGGTTGTGCGCATCCCTGCCCCGTCTCTCTGTGCGCGTCCGCAGGACCGGCACCGGTCCTGAAAGCCGGTGCTTCCGGTCGTGCGGCACGTCGTCGTGTGCGCACAGTCCTATGCCCGGCGTCGGGGCGCCGCAATACCGCCCTCGCCCCTAATTCCTTGATCGTGATGGCCTCGTGACGTCGCGTCAGTGCAGGTATCCGGCCATTGGGGGACGATCGGGCCGCCCGGCTCCGGCGCCACTCAGGGGTGACTCCGGGGCCGGTCAGGGGCGGCTCCGGCGTGACTCGGGGGCGACTGGGGGGCGGTTCAGATGGACAGGGGTGCGAGGGGTTGTGCGTTGACCGAGCGCGCCGCCCGTTCCAGCGCGCTGGCGAGCAGCGCGAGGTCCGTCGGGCCGTTGCCGAGCTCGCGGACCGGGCGCCGGGTGGGCGGGTCGCCCATCCGCTCCCACTCCAGCGGGACGACCGTCGGGCGCAACGTCGCCGTGCGCGGGATGCGGCCGGTCACCCTGCCCCCCTGGAACGGCGTCACCCGCCCGTCCGGATGCCCCAGCCGGCCCCGGCCCGGCGCCGGTTCGTCCGGCGAGGGCGGGACCGCCGGCGGATCGAGCACGACGCGCAGCCGCGCGCCGCGGGCCAGCTCCGTGTCCTCCGTGCGGTCCGGGCGGGCGGAGGTCGCGACCAGGTGGATGCCCAGCCGGCCGCCGTCCCGGGCCACCGCCTCCAGCGCGCGCACCACCGAGCCGGCGGCGGGCCGGCCCGGGCTCCCGAGCGCCGGGGCCATCAGCGCGTCGAAGTCGTCCACGAGCACGACCAGCCGGGGCAGCGGTGAGGGGCCCGGGTCCACGGGGCGGCCCGCGGCCGGGCGCAGGCGGAGGGTGCCCGTGGAGGGCGACTCGATGTCGCCGCGCTGTTCGGGGATCGGCACGGACGTGCGCCCGTCCTCGTGGCGGCGGTGCCACTCGGCGAAGTCCAGCTCGCCGAGCAGCTCGGCCCGCCGCTTCACCTCGCCGCCCAGCGCCTGGGCGAACTCCCGCATCCGGACCGGGTCCGACGCCACCAGGTGCGTGAACGCGTGCGGCAGCTCCGTACAGGGCCGCAGGGACTCGCCGCGCTCGCCGCCCGCCCCGTCGACCAGCACGATGCCCAGTCGGTCCGGCCGGGCGGCGGCGGCCAGCGACGCGGCGACGGCCCGCAGCAGCTCGGTCCGCCCGCTGCCGCCGGGCCCCTCGATGAGCAGGTGCGGCCCCTCGTCCGCGAGATCGACGCTCACCGGCCCCCGGGGCCCGGCCCCGAGCACGACGACCGGGCGCCCGGCGTGGACGGCGGACCGGGAGGCGGTGCGCGTGGCGGTCTGCGTCCCTGCGCCGGGCGTACCTGCGCCGGGGTACGGCGTGCGGCCGGAGTCGCCGGTGGCGGCGCGGGGGTAGAGGGTGCGGCCGGAGTCGCCGGTGGCGGCACCCGGGTATGGCGTGCGGCCCGAGTCGCCCGTGCCGGCCCCTGGATGCGGCGTGCGGCCCGAGTCGTCCGTCGCCCGGGGATACGGCGTGCGCCCCGACCCCGAGGTCGTCGCGCCCGGATACGGTGTCCGGCCCGAGCCCACCGCGTCCGGCGCGTCGGCCGCCGTGCGCTGGGCGCCCACGCGCGGTGCGGCGCCCGGCTGGTCGTCCGCCGTCGACGCCCAGCGGGCCATCAGGGAGGCCGGGGTGGCGCGGGCCAGGCCCAGTTCGTCCAGGAGGCGGGCGGACGGGGGGAGCGCCACCGGCACCTGGCGGCCCGGCAGCGCGGTCGAGCCCTCCGCCCGCAGGGGGGCCAGCGCCCGGCCGAACCGCTGTGCCCAGTGCGCCGACACCGCGTCCACCGCGGCCACCGTGCCATGGCCCGCCGCGCGGCCGCCCGCCGTGCGCAGCAGCCGCAGGGCCGTCGCCACGTCGCCGCTCAGCATCCCCACCGCCCCGCACTCGCGGAAGGCGATCGACGCGTGGCACGCGGCCTCGTACGTGGCGGCGACCGGCGAGGTGGGCGTCGCGGCCGGGGTCTCGGCCAGGCAGATCAGGTGGATGCCCGCCGCCGCACCGGCAGCGGCCAGCCGGGCCGTGTTCTCGCGGAGCACCGCCGCGCCCGGGTCGCCGTCGAGGATCACCACGGTGAACGGACCCTCGTAACCCTTCGCGGCCTCGGCGACCGCGGCCGGGTCCTGGCTCGCCCAGCCGGGTCCGAGCGGCCCGTCGTCCAGCCGGCGGACCAGCTCGGCGGTCCTGGCGAGGGCCTGCTCACGGTCGTACGCGAGGAGCAGCCGGCAGTCCTGGCCGTGCATGGGCCGCAGATGGGGCAGCCAGCCCAGCCAGGCCCACTCGCGCCGACGCTCCTCGGTGGAGCGCGCCCGGTCCGTACTGATCAGCACGATCTCCAGATCGGCGGGGGAGTGCAGCGCGGCCAGCTGCGCCACGGCCGACCGGGCGAGTCCGGCCAGCCGCTCACGGGGCCCGGCGAGCCCCAGCGAACCGGCCTCGCGCAGGCTCACGGTCACCGGCACGGCCGGCAGGCCGGCCCGGTCGGTGGTGCCCAGCCGGACCACCAGCGCCTCCGGGTGCGCGGGGTCGCGCTCCCACAGCCGGGGGCCCGGACCGAGCGCGGTCAGCAGGACGGCCGCCGGATCGGGCCAGGTGCCCTCCGGGGCGGTGGGCGGCGCGGTGAACGTGGCGGGGGCGGCGGGCGGGTCCGGCTGCGCGGGGATGCCCGCGGGCGCGGCCTCGGTCCTGGGGCCCTTGAGACGGCGGGCCCAGGCTCCTATGCCGCCGCGCCGGGGGGCCTCCTGCTCCGGGTAGTGGCCGGGGTGCCCGGCGGACGAGCCGGGCCGGGACACGGCCTCGGGCTCGTCCGGGGCAGGCCGGTCGTGGTCGTACAGGTCGGCCTCGGGGGCGGGGGCGGCCGGCGCGGCCGGGACCCGCGCCACCCGCAGATGGCCCTCGCCGTCCGGGGTCGTCGGCAGCACCGGCGTACGCGCGCCGGAGGCGAGCCGGAGCGTCGACTCGCCGAGCCGCAACAGCGCGCCCGGGGCGAGCCGGACCGGGCGGTCGTGGACCTCGGCCCCGTCCAGCGAGGTGCCGTTGGTCGAGCCCAGGTCGGCCACCGCCACGCGGCCGTCGTCGGAGACGGTCACCTCGCAGTGCAGCCGGGACACATCCGGGTCGTCGAGCGGGACGTCGGCCTCGGCGGAGCGGCCGATCCGGATCGTGCCGCCGTGCAGCAGATGGACACCGCCCGCGTCGGGCCCCGCGATCACCTGGAGGCGGGCGGGGACCGCGTCGTCCACGGTCTCGTCCTCGCCCGGCGCCTGGAGCGAGAGCATCGCCCCGTCCACGAGGGGCGGCTCACCCAGCGCGCAGCGCTGCGCGTCGAGCCGCTCCCGGCCCGCGAAGAGCACCACCGCACCGCTGCCGAGCGAGCCGTCGGGACCCGCGACGGCCATCGCCAGCCCGGACGCGACGGTGGCCAGCGCCGTCCCCGCGGGGGCGGTGACCAGCACGTCGCAGGCGCGCGCCGGGGTCTGGCCGCTGGGCGGCGCGAGGACGGTCAGCCGGATCTGCATCGCCGTCAGCGGTCCCTTCTGCGCGCGGTGCCGGCCCGGGGAGACGCCCTGTGATTCCCCCCACCCGGCACGGACGCGTCGTCCGGTACAGGTTCGTCACGCACCGCGAGGCTCCCGACCCCGCAGTCGTGCTCCAGGCATCCTCGCATCCGCCACCGACAACACGCCCGACGGTGACCACTAAGTGATCTTGAAAGGTCTGCTGTGGCCCCAAAAGTGCGGCATGACCGGTTCCCCGCACCCGCCCGGCAACCATCCGCCCGCCGCCGGCGTCTTCCCCGGCGACCGGTGCGCGCGGGAAACCGCGACCGCTGTGTGCGGAAAAGGACGGCGCACAGCGAGGAGTCAATGCGGCGCAGAGGGTATACATCCGGGGATTGCGGACAAACGCGTAACCTTCCCGACCCGGCCGGCCTCTCCCGTACAGCCTCTAGAGTGGGCCGGAAACTCCGGGGGTACCCGGGCACCACGACCAGCAGGGAGCGCATGACGTGCGGCCGGTAGGCAGCAAGTACCTGCTCGAGGAGCCGCTGGGACGCGGCGCCACGGGCACCGTCTGGCGCGCCAGCCAGCGCGAGGCGGCGGGCGCCGAGGCGGCCGTGGCCGGCCGGCCGGGCGAGACCGTGGCGATCAAGGTCCTCAAGGAGGAGCTGGCCAACGACGCGGACGTGGTGATGCGGTTCCTGCGGGAACGCTCCGTCCTGTTGCGGCTGACCCACCCCAACATCGTGCGCACCCGCGACCTCGTCGTCGAGGGGGACCTCCTCGCCCTCGTGATGGACCTGGTCGACGGCCCCGACCTGCACCGCTATCTGCGCGACAACGGCCCGCTCACCCCGGTCGCCGCCGCACTGCTCACCGCGCAGATCGCCGACGCGCTCGCCGCCAGCCACGCCGACGGGGTGGTCCACCGCGACCTCAAGCCCGCCAACGTGCTGCTCTCCGACCCCGACGGCGAGATGCGCCCGATGCTCACCGACTTCGGGATCGCGCGCCTCGCCGACTCGCCGGGTCTGACCAGGACCCACGAGTTCGTCGGCACCCCCGCCTACGTGGCACCGGAGTCCGCCGAGGGCCGCCCGCAGACCTCCGCCGTCGACATCTACGGCGCCGGCATCCTGCTGTACGAGCTGGTCACCGGCCGCCCGCCGTTCGCCGGTGGCACCGCGCTCGAAGTCCTGCACCGGCACCTCAGCGAGGAACCCCGCCGCCCCAGCACCGTCCCCGAGCCCCTGTGGACGGTGATAGAGCGCTGCCTGAGCAAGGACCCCGACCGCAGGCCCAGCGCGGAGAACCTGGCCCGCGCCCTGCGCACGGTCGCCCCCGGTATCGGCGTCCACGCGAACTCCGCGCAGATCGCCGCCGCCGACGGGGTCGCCGCCCTGCTCGCGCCCGACCCGGCGCCCACGGCCGTGCCCGAGGTTCCCGGCGCGGCCGACCCGACCCAGGTGCTGCCGAGCAACGCGGGCTCGTACGACCCGAACGGGGCCACCAGCGTCCTGCCGCACAGCGGCGGGCCCGGCGCCGGCCAGGCCGACCCGACCGCCGTCCTGCCGCCCGTGCCGCCGCGCCCCGACAGCGACCCGCGCCCCGAGGACCCGCACCCCTGGCAGTCCCAGCTCCGGGCCGCCCGCGACCGCAACGAGCAGACGCAGGTGCAGTACCTCGACCCGAGCCAGGACCCGCTGCGCCGCCGTCCGCAGCGCCGGCAGCCGCCCCCGCAGCAGCCGCGCGACGGGCAGCAGTACCAGCAGCAGCCGCAGCAGCAGTACCAGCGGCAGCAGCAGTACCAGCCGCAGCGCCAGCAGTACCAGCCCCAGCCGCAGCAGCAGGCGTACGCGCCGCCGCAGCAGCCCCAGCAGCCGGCGCAGCGCCCGCCCCGCGAGCCGCGGCGCAGCGCCAACCCGATGAAGATCCCGGGGCTCGGCTGCCTCAAGGGCTGCCTGTTCACACTGGTACTGCTCTTCGTGGCGAGCTGGCTGATCTGGGAACTCACCCCGCTGAAGGACTGGATCGGTACGGGCCAGAGCTACTGGCACGCGATCACCGACGCCTTCTCCACCGTGAAGGACTGGATGTCGAAGCTCGGCAGCGGCAACTGACAAAGGCCCGAGGCGTCCGCCGCGGCCGGCCGGAACCACCGGCCGGCCGGACAACTCTGTAGCTATATCGACTTCCGCGGACCGATTCCGAGGTATTTCGCCCACAGAAGCGAAGGTTGGCGCCAACCGCGGCACGCGGGCCCCCGATCGCCGCGTAACTTTGTCGACCGGGGGTTGTTGGGGTCCATCGCCAGCCGCTGAGGGAGCAGTCTTGGCACGGAAAATCGGCAGCCGGTACACCGCCCACCAGATATTGGGGCGCGGCAGCGCCGGCACGGTGTGGCTCGGGGACGGTCCCGAGGGCCCCGTGGCCATCAAGCTGCTCCGCGAGGACCTGGCGTCCGACCAGGAGCTCGTCGGCCGGTTCGTCCAGGAGCGCACCGCGCTGCTCGGGCTCGACCATCCGCACGTCGTCGCCGTCCGCGACCTCGTGGTGGACGGCAACGACCTCGCCCTCGTCATGGACCTGGTCCGGGGCACGGACCTGCGCACCCGGCTCGACCGCGAACGCCGGCTGGCCCCCGAGGCCGCCGTCGCCGTCGTCGCGGACGTCGCCGACGGCCTCGCCGCCGCGCACGCCGCCGGGATCGTCCACCGCGACGTCAAGCCGGAGAACATCCTGCTCGACATGGAGGGGCCGCTCGGTCCCGGCAACGCCCACCCCGCGCTGCTCACCGACTTCGGCGTCGCCAAGCTCATCGACACCCCGCGCCGGACCCGCACCACCAAGATCATCGGTACGCCGGACTACCTGGCCCCCGAGATCGTCGAGGGCCTGCCGCCCCGCGCCGCCGTGGACATCTACGCCCTGGCCACGGTCCTCTACGAGCTCCTCGCGGGCTTCACGCCCTTCGGCGGCGGGCACCCCGGCGCCGTCCTGCGCCGCCATGTCACCGAGACCGTGGTCCCGCTCCCCGGCATCCCCGACGAGCTCTGGCAGCTGCTCGTCCAGTGCCTCGCCAAGGCCCCGGCCTCCCGGCTGCGCGCCTCCGAGCTGGCCGCCCGGCTGCGCGAGCAGCTGCCGCAGCTGGCCGGCATCCCTCCCCTGGACGTGGACGAGCCGGACGAGGAGCCGGAGACCCCGCAGGGCTACGACGAGCAGCAGTACACCCCGGCGGGCGACGAGCCCCGCAGGCGCGGCGCGGTCCCGCTGGTGCCCGGCTCGTCCCCGGACTCCAACCGCGACACCCACACGAGCATGCGGGTGCCTGCCCCCGACGAGCTGTCCGGCGGCCCCCGCGGCACCGCACGCGCCCCGCGCGCACCCGGCCGCCCCCGCCCCGGCTCGGCCCGCAACAAGTCGGCGGCCGTCCGCAAGCGCCGGCTGACGCTGGGTGTAGCGGCCCTGGTGCTGGTCGCCGGGATCGGTGTGGGCGGCCGGCTCGCCCTCGGCGGCGACGACGCGGACCCCGGCCCGCAGGACAACCGGAACTCGGCCCCCGCACAGCCCTAGCACCAGGCGATCCGGCGGCCCGAGGAACGTACGCGCCGACAGCCGTTACGCTGGACCCGTGGCAGTCGTCGATATTTCCGAAGAGCTGAAGTCCCTCTCCTCGACCATGGGGTCGATCGAGGCCGTCCTGGACCTGGATGCGCTGAGGGGGGACATCGCCGTGCTCGAGGAGCAGGCGGCCGCCCCGTCCCTGTGGGACGACCCGGAGGCGGCGCAGAAGATCACCAGCAAGCTTTCCCACCTCCAGGCCGAGGTCCGCAAGGCCGAGGCCCTGCGCAGTCGGATCGACGACCTCGAAATCCTCTTCGAGCTCGCCGAGGCCGAGGGCGACGCCGACGCGCTCGCCGAGGCCGAGACCGAGCTGGAGTCCGTCCGCAAGGCGCTGGACGAGATGGAGGTCCGCACGCTCCTCTCCGGCGAGTACGACGCCCGGGAGGCGCTGGTCACCATCCGCGCCGAGGCCGGCGGCGTCGACGCGGCGGACTTCGCCGAGCGGCTCCAGCGGATGTACCTGCGCTGGGCCGAGCGGCACAACTACAAGACCGAGGTCTACGAGACCGCGTACGCGGAAGAGGCCGGCATCAAGTCGACCACCTTCGCCGTCGAGGTCCCGTACGCCTACGGCACGCTCTCCGTCGAGCAGGGCACCCACCGCCTGGTGCGCGTCTCGCCGTTCGACAACCAGGGCCGCCGCCAGACGTCCTTCGCGGGTGTCGAGGTGCTGCCCGTGGTCGAGCAGACCGACCACGTGGAGATCGACGAGTCCGACCTGCGCGTCGACGTGTACCGCTCCTCCGGCCCCGGCGGCCAGGGCGTCAACACCACGGACTCCGCGGTGCGCCTGACCCACCTGCCGACCGGCATCGTCGTCTCCTGCCAGAACGAGCGCTCGCAGATCCAGAACAAGGCGTCCGCGATGAACGTCCTCCAGGCGAAGCTGCTCGAGCGCCGCCGCCAGGAGGAGCAGGCCAGGATGAACGCCCTCAAGGGCGACGGCGGCAATTCCTGGGGCAACCAGATGCGCTCCTACGTCCTGCACCCGTACCAGATGGTCAAGGACCTGCGTACGGAGTTCGAGATGGGCAACCCGGAGGCGGTCTTCAACGGCGAGATCGACGGCTTCATCGAGGCCGGCATCCGCTGGCGCAAGCAGAGC
>Ga0308175_100002298_pt1 | contig 13054 bp, 9 predicted proteins | sample PhyCR1_3_FD_203893 | JGI IMG/M metagenome (GOLD analysis project Ga0308175, IMG submission 203893) | Soil microbial communities from UC Gill Tract Community Farm, Albany, California, United States - DLSLS.C.R1 | ecosystem: Environmental > Terrestrial > Soil > Agricultural land | place: USA...
GGCCACGACCCCGTCATGGATGCGCCGGGTGAGGTCGCCCGCCACGGCGAGCAGGGCGGCGGACAGGGCCATGGCTTCGGAGTTCTGCACGGAGGCATTGAAACACCCTTGACGAAAAGGTCAAGCGGCTTGACCATATAGACAAGCTGCTTGACCACTTGAACGGAGACCACCATGCCCGTAGTGCGCTCGGCCGAGGCCGTGACCCACGAGATCCACGGCGCCCGCTTCGTCTCGTACGCCACCCCGCTCACCGGGAGCAGGGAGTTGTGCGCGTGGCGGGGCGAGATTCCCGCCGGGACCAGGGCGCCGGCCCACACCGTCGACCGGGAGGAGATCCTCCACCTGCTCGTCGGCGAACTGCTGATCACCCTCGACGGCGACACCGAGCGCGTCCGCGCCGGTGACACGGTGATCGTCGGTGCCGGCGCGACCCTGACCGTGGAGAACCCCACCGACCACACCGCGATCTCCTGGGTCACCACCTCCGTGGGCCTCACGGCCCGGCTGGCCGACGGCACGCTCCTCACTCCGCCGTGGGCCAACTGAGCCCGGGGAGCGGGTGACTCAGGCGGCCAGCGTCCCCGGCATCACCGCCCGGGGCCCGAACTTCGCCCGGGCGCGGTCCGCGACCTCCTCGATACGGCGGACCTTCTCGTCCACGGGGTCGAAGGTGAGCTGGTGGGCGGCCTGATCAGCGGAGGTCAGACCCTCGGCGCGCAGGGCGAGCGCGCGGACCCGGGCACGCTGCAGGCCGAGCGCCTCGTACATGCCGTAGGCCGCCCTCGTCAGCGCCGCCGAGTGCGCGGTCGGCTCCGCCAGGGTGCGGCTGCGGGTGGTCGAGGTGCGGTCGGCGTAGCGCACGGTGAGGGTCAGGGTGCGGCAGACCTTCTCCACCGCGCGCAGCCGGGCGCCGATCTCCCCGGCCGCCGAGAGCAGCGCCCTGCGGTGCCGGCCGGGGTCCAGCTCGTCGAGGTCGAAGGGGCGTTCGGCGGCGAGAGACCGGGAGATGGTGTTCGGCACGACCCGGCCGCGGTCGACGCCGTTCGCCTTCTCGCGCAGCTCGCGGCCCGCCTTCGCGCCGATCAGCCGCTGGAGCGTGGACAGGGGCGCGCCGGCCACCCGGCCGAGCGTGTCCAGGCCGTACTCGCACAGGGTGCGGGCGGTCGCCGGACCCACGCCGGGCAGCGCGGCCACGGGCCGGCCGGCGAGGAACTCCGCGATGGCGTCCGGCTCCTCGGGGACGGCGCGGGTCACCCCGGGGCGGGCGTCGCGCAGCGCCATGCGGGCCAGCATCGGACCCGGTCCGGCGCCGATCACGCAGTCGACGCCGTGCAGCGCGAGGGCGCGGACCCGGATCACCGAGGCCAGCTCCACCGCGCTGCGCCCGAAGTACCGTTCGGCGCCCCGGAGATCGGCCAGCGCCCCGTCCGGCGGCAGCGCCTCCACGACCGGGGTGAACTCCTCCAGCAGCCCGAGCAGGCCGGGCAGGGCCGCCTCGTACATCGGCGGCGGCTGGAAACGTACGCAGAGGATGGTCATCCCGCACTCCCCGGACTCTGGTGCCACAACTTCCTTCCCACCGCGGGCCCTTCGCCCGCGGGGCGCAGATCGGCCCAGGGGTGCATCTCGTACCCCGTGGACATGCGGATCGTCCGGCCCTCCATCGGGTCACGGGCAGCCGAACCGGCCGGCCGGGGCAGCCCGTCCGAACCGGCGGTCCGGGCCCGGGACGGACCTGAGCCGTCCCCCGGCGCGGGGCCGTCCGCCGGCACGGGGCCGCCCCCGGTGCCGCCGGGCGGCCCGGCCAGCCGGGCGGCGACCCCGTCGAGGCCCTCCTCGCGACGCACCTCCAGCAGTTCGGCGAGGTTCCAGGCGGCCGAGCCCACCACGCTGAGGCTGCGCGGACCGCGCCGCTGCACCACGCCGCGCACCAGCAGCAGCCAGGAGTGGAAGACGGTGTGCGCGCAGGCGTCGTGGGAGTCGTCGAAGAAGGCGAGGTCGACCAGGCCCGTGCCGTCGTCCAGCGTGGAGAAGATGACCCGCTTGCCGGACCGGATGGGCGGGGTCTGGGTGGCCGCCTTGGCGCCCGCGACCAGCACCGTCTCCCCGTGCCGGGCATCGCGCAGCCGGCGCGCCGGCACCACGCCCAGCTCCTCGAGGAACTCCCGGTGGTCGTCCATCAGATTGCGCGAGGCGTCCATGGACAGCACGCCCAGCTCGGCGCTGAGCCGCTCCTCCGGGGTCAGGTCGGGCAGGCCGGCCGAGGCGGTCTTCCGGCCTCCGGCGAGAGGGAGCTGGCCCCCGCCGCCGCCCCGGGCGCCCCGGTGCAGTTCGGTCAGGTGAAGTTGCAGGTCACGGCGGTTGGCGCCGAACGCGTCCAGCGCGCCCACCTGGGCCAGCCGCTGGGCGAGCGGGCGGCTCGGGCGGGCCCGCTCCCAGAAGTCCAGCAGGGAGGCGTACGGCTGCCCGGCCGCGATCCGCTCCGCCTCGGCCTCGCTGATGCCGTGCACGTCGCAGAGGGCGAGCCGGAGTCCCCACACCCCCGATTCAGACACCAGTTCGATCCTGTGTGCGACCCCGGACACGTTCACGTCCAGCGGCAGGACCGGCACCCCGCGCCGCCGCGCGTCCGCCAGCAGCAGCCGCTTGGGGTACATCCCGGGGTCGTGCGTGAGCAGCCCGGCGTAGAAGGCGGCCGGGTGGTGCGCCTTCAGCCATGCCGACTGGTAGGTCGGTACGGCGAAGGCGACGGCGTGGGCCTTGCAGAAGCCGTAGGAGCCGAAGGCCTCGACGATCTCCCAGGTCCGCCGGATCGTTTCCGCGTCGTATCCGTTCGCCGCCGCGGCCTGCGCGAACCACACCTTGATCCGCCCCTGCGACTCCGGGTCGGACAGTCCGCGCCGGACCCGGTCCGCCTCGCCCCGCCCGCAGCCGGTCAGAACGGAGACGATGTCGATGACCTGCTCGTGGAAGACGACGACCCCGTACGTGTCCTTCAGCGCCCCCTCCAGGTCCGGATGCGGGTAGCGGACGGGCGCCCGCCCGTGCCGCGCCTCGATGAACGGCCGCACCATGTCGGCGGCGACCGGTCCCGGCCGGAAGAGGGAGATGTCGACCACCAGGTCGTGGAAGGTGCTCGGCTGCAGGCGGCCCACCAGGTCCCGCTGGCCCGGCGACTCGATCTGGAAGCAGCCCAGCGTCTCGGCGGACCGGATGAGCCCGTACGTCGCCGGGTCGCCCGGCGCCACCGCGTCCAGGTCGATCCGCTCCCCCGCGGCCCGCTCCACCTCCGCGACCGCGTGCGCCATCGCCGACTGCATCCGCACACCCAGCACGTCCAGCTTGAGCAGTCCGAGGTCCTCCACGTCCTCCTTGTCGAACTGCGACATCGGCAGCCCCTCGCCGCTGGTCGGCACCACCGGCGTACGGGCGAGCAGGGAGGCGTCGGACAGGAGCACCCCGCACGGGTGCATGGCGACTCCGCGCGGCAGGGCGTCGAGACCCTCGACCAGCTCCCAGAGCCTGCCGTACTTCTCCCGCTCCCCCGCCAGCTCCTTCAGCTCGGGCAGCTCCTCCAGCGCCGCGCGGGCGTCCCGGGCCCGGATGTGCGGGAAGGACTTGGCCACGCGGTCGATCTCGGCCGGGTCCATGGACAGCGCGGCCCCCACGTCCCGGATGGCGTGCCGCACCCGGTAGGTCTCGGGCATGGAGACGGTCGCGACCCGCTCGGTGCCGAACCGGCCGATGATCGCCCGGTAGACCTCCAGCCGGCGCGCGGACTCCACGTCGATGTCGATGTCCGGCAGGACCACCCGCTCCTTGGACAGGAAGCGCTCCATCAGCAGCCCGTGCTCGACCGGGTCGGCGTGGGCGATGCCGATGAGGTGGTTGACGAGGGAGCCGGCGCCGGAGCCCCGGGCGGCCACCCGGATCCCCATCCCCCGCACGTCGTCGACCACTTGGGCGACCGTGAGGAAGTAGGAGGCGAACCCGTGGTGGGCGATGATGTCCAGCTCGCGGTGCATCCGCTCCCAGTACTCGCGCCGGCCGCCGTGACCGAGCCGCACCATCCCGGCCGCCGCCCGCGAGGCGAGCGCCCGCTGGGCGGTGCGGCGGCCGGCCCCGACGAGGTGCGCCTCGGGGAAGTGGACGGTGCCGATGCCGAGGTCGTCCTCGGGGTCGACCAGGCACTCGGCGGCCGTGGCCCCGGTCTGCTCCAGCAGCCGGTGCGCGGTGTCGCGCCGGTAGCCGGCCGCCTCCACGACCCGCTCGGCGACCGTCAGCATGGCCTGCGCGTCCTTCAGCCAGGCCTCGCCCGAGTCCAGCTCCTTGCGGGGGTCGATCGGCACCAGCCGGCGGGCGGCGTCCAGGACGTCGGCGACCGGCCCCTGACCGGGGTCGGCATAGCGGACGGCATTGCTGAGCACCGGCCTGACCCGCTGCTCGGCGGCGAAGCCGACGGTACGGGCGGCCAGTCGCAGGGAGCCGGGACCGGTACCCGCGCGGTCGTGCCAGACGGCCTCCAGCCGCAGCGCGTCACCGTAGACCTCGCGCCAGGGGGCGAGCAGCCTCGCGGCCCGGTCGGGGCGCCCGGCGGCGAGGGCGCGGCCCACGTCCGATCCCGGCCCGAGCAGCACGGTCAGGCCGTCGCCGTGGTTGCCGGACCAGGGCAGCAGCGGCGTGCCCTCACCCTCGTGCGCCGCCGTGACGATCCCGCACAGGTCGGCCCAGCCACGAGCGCCGTCCCGGGCGAGGAAGGTCACCCGGGGGGTCGACTCGTCGATGAAGGCGCCGCCCCGCACCGGGGTGCGGCGCCTCTCCCGCCGGGCGGTCTCCGGCCCGGCCACCGCCAGGTTCACGCCGAACAGCGGGCGGACCCCCTCCTTGGCGCACGCCTTGGCGAAGCGGACCGTTCCGGCGAGGGTGTCGCGGTCGGTGAGGGCGAGGGCGTCCATGCCCCGTTCCCCTGCGCGCCCGGCCAGCCGCTCCGGGTGGGAGGCGCCGTACCTCAGGGAGAACCCGGAGACGGTGCGCAGATGCGCGAAGCCCGGCACACGCACCTCCCGCACTCGTGAGCCCCCAACGGCTCTCGAACATCAGTTCCCTACTCCGTCATCCACCATACCCCCATTCTCGAACAAGCGTGCGACATCGCGATGACCCCCTCCCACCTGCGCAAACACCCCGCCGACCGGACACCTGGGCGCCGGCAGCACGAAGTCCCGCCCCCTCGCGCGCGGGGGCGGGACTTCGAAAGCGGGCGTCGTCCGGGTCAGCCGATCTGCGAGCCCGTGGCGGACAGCGCCTCGGTGACCGGCTGGAAGAAGGTCTCCCCGCCGGAGGTGCAGTCGCCACTGCCGCCGGAGGTCAGACCCACGGCCTTGTCGCCGGAGAACAGCGAGCCGCCGCTGTCCCCGGGCTCGGCGCACACGTCGGTCTGGATCAGACCGCTGACCGTGCCCTCGGAGTAGTTGACGGTGGCGTTCAGGCCGGTGACCGTGCCGTCGTGCACCTGGGTGGTCGAACCGCTGCGGGTGACCTTCATGCCGACGGTGGCCTCGGCCGCGCCGGTGATCTGCCGGGCGGAGCCGTCGTAGAGGTCGACCTCGCTCGGGTGGTCGACCTGGGCCGTGTACTTGACCAGGCCGAAGTCGTTGCCCGGGAAGCTGGACTGCTCGTTCTGGCCGATGACGTCACCCGAGGAGTCGGACCAGCTCGAGATGGCCTCGGTGCAGTGGCCCGCGGTCAGGAAGTACGGCTGACCGCCCTTGACCACGTTGAAGCCGAGCGAGCAGCGCCCGCCCGATCCGCTGATGGCGTCGCCGCCGGCGATGAAGGGCTTGTACCGCCCCTCGGAGCGCTTCAGCTCGGCCTTGCCGCCGAGCCCGTCGACGACCTTGCCCAGCCTGGTCCACTCGGCCCCGGACACCGTTCTGTCGGCGGTGACGACGACCTTGTTGGTGACCGGGTCGGTCGCCCAGGAGGTACCCGGGATGGTCGCGTCCTGCTTCAGCGCCGAACGCGCGCCGTCGAGTTCGGCGATCGAGTTGGCGACGACTCTGGCCTTGGCGCCGGCCGCCTCGACGGTCCTGGCGGCCGTGGCGTCGAGCACGTTGACGACGAGGCTCTTCGCCCGGGCGTCGTAGTAGCTGCCGGCCGCGCCGGAACCGAGGTCCCGCACGAGCGTGGAGGCGAGCTCTCCGGCCGCCGGGGCGGACAGGATCCGCGCCTGCGGGGCGGACTTGGCGGGCTCGCTGGCGTTCGCACTCTGGAAGGTGACTCCCGCGGCGACCAGTGCGGCGATTCCCGCGCCGGCCACGGCGATCCGCCGCCCGGGTATGCGTCGGTGCTTCAACTCATGTCCTCCTGTGGGGGATCGGCTCCGCGGGTTGTGGGGACCGCACGGGCCGGAAGGCTGGTTGACGGGCGCCCACTCTTCCGAACGGCACAGGGGGCACACAAGGTCGACTTCAGGACGCGCGTGCGGAGGACGCGTGCGCCCCCACCCCGCTTGACGGTTCACGGCCACCCCAGGGAATTCGCACTGCAAACACCCGGTGCGAGTAACAGCTCTGCGGACAGTGACCGTTGCCGCTGGCCGGAATTCGATCCTCCGCATCGGCCGCTGCCGGCGGACAGACGGAAGCCCCCGCACGCGAGGAGCGTGCGGGGGCTCGGTGCCGTCACGACGCCGTCACGGCCGCGTCCGGCCGCGGGACACGGAAGGCGGTCCGGTCCTAGTAGACGTGGACTCCATAGGCGCTCAGCGCCTCGGTGACCGGCTGGAAGAAGGTCGTACCGCCGGAGCTGCAGTTACCGCTGCCGCCCGAGGTCAGACCGTACGCCGTGGTTCCGCCGTACAGCGGGCCGCCGGAGTCGCCGGGTTCGGCGCAGACGGTGGTCTGGATCAGGCCGTAGACGATGTCGCCACCGCCGTAGTTGACCGTCGCGTTCAGCGCGGTGACGCGGCCGCTGTGGGTACCGGTCGTGGATCCGCGACGGTAGACGGTCGTGCCGACCGAGGGCGTCGCGGCGCTGGTGATGTCCTGGCTGCCCACGGCACCCGACTTGGTCACCGAGCTGTTGGTGTAGCGCACGATGCCGTAGTCGTTGCCGGGGAAGCTGGAGCCGGCCGTGGAGCCGAGCGTGGTCGAGTGCGAGGAGTTCGACCACCAGGTGCCCGCGCCGTCGGTGCAGTGACCGGCGGTCAGGAAGTAGTAGTTGCCGCTGGAGTCCTGGACGTTGAAGCCCAGCGAGCAGCGCCAGCTGCTCGCGTAGATCGCGTCGCCGCCGGAGATCAGCTTGTTGAACTTGCCGGACGTGTGCTTGACGACGAGGGCGCCCGAGTTGCTGCCGGCCTGCTGCTTGATCTTGGCGATCTCGGCCTGGGACACCGTGCTGTCGACGGTGACGACGACACGGTCGGTCTTGGCGTCCACCGCCCAGGCCGTGCCGGGGATGTCGGCCTTGAGGACGGAATCGCTCGCCCTGGTGAGCTGGTTGGCGCTGAACGTGTGGGCGTCGCTGGCGTTCGCGGTGGGGGCGGCGAACGCTGCCGCGGCCAGGAAGCCGGTCGCCACGGCGGTCAGCCGGGTCCGTCTTGCGATACCGCTGCGGGGAGTGGTGCGCTTGATCCTCACGTTGCATTCCCTCCCAGGGGAAGTCGAGGGCCCGCGTGGGGCGGGGCCCGGTGAGGCGCAGTCAGGGACTCGTTCGGGGTACCGAACAATGCTCATGCCCCTGACAAGCGCTGAGGGGGAGTATTCGGCCGAACGGCCGGTCGGCACAAGGGTGCCTTTCGGCCGTCAAGCTTTGAACCACCTATGCGCACCGGCCCCTTGACGCCGACTCGGCGACGGGGCGGCCGGCGGACACCGCCCAGGCCCGGCGACCGGTGGTGCCAGGTCGACTCCGGCCAGGGTGAAGGCGGGTCCACCGGCGGGGACGCGGCCGCGCACGGGTCCACCGGTGCCACCCGCCCACGGCCGGGCCGCCGGACCCGGTGACGATGAACACCACACCGTCGCCATCGGCCGCCCCTGTCCCGGGCATGGCCGGAATTCACCCCTCCGGATGGTCCCCTAGCAGTCGCAGCACGAGCAGCACTCACAGCATTCGCAGCACTGGCAGGCCTCGCAGCACGAGCAGTCGCAGTCGCAGTTGCCGCACCAGCCCTCGCGCTTCTTCCGGGACCAGGGGCCCTCGTACTCGTCGGCGCAGCACACCTTGCAGGTGCAGCACACCCCCAGGGCGGCCGCGCACCCGGCCCAGAAGCCCCGCTTGTCCGGGCGCGGCGGCTCGCCCCCGAAGGGGTTGCCGTACGGGTTGCCGAGCGCCGGGGGTGCCTGGTGCCCCGGGGGCGGCCCGAAGGAGGCCTCGGGCGCGTGTCCGCACGAGTGGCCGCCGAACGCCCGGTCCACCGACCGGCTCAGCTCGTGCGCGAGCAGCAGATGGACCAGCCTGCCGTCGGTGAACTCCGCCTCGCGCAGCGCCAGCCGGATGCCGTGCAGGGCGTCGTCGGCGAGCCGGCGGGCCTCGGCGAGGGAGGTGCCGGTGGCGGTGAGCGGGTTCCAGGCGCCCGAGCGCGCGTCCGCCTCCCGGTCCTCCACGGCGTCCAGCAGGTGCGCGAGCCGGCCGAAGAGGCGGCCGGCCTCGGCGAGCGGGTCGGCGTTGCCCGGCCGCCCGGCCAGCACGGCGGTGTGCGCGAAGGCGGCCGCGGTCGCCGTCTCGGTCGGCTCGGTGACCGTCAGCAGCGGGGTGCCGTACCCCGCCAGGGCCTCGATGCCGGTCTGCCGTTCGACGGCGTCGACGAGGACGGCGGTGTCGAACCCGACGGCGGCGCCGCTGTGCGCCCCGGCCTTCCCCCAGCTCGCCGCGACCCGGCGCGCCGCGAGGGCGACCGGCCTGCGGGCCAGCAGCCCGTCCCGGTCGGCGACGTGGTCGCGCACCTTGGCTGAGGCGAGGATCAGCGAGACGGCCGCGGCGAGCCGGGCGCCCTCGCCCTGGGCGACGGACGCCGTCCGCATGCCGCGCAGCGCGCACGGCCCGGCGGTGCGCCGGGACCCCTCCACCGGGCCCGCCTGAGCTTCCGCCAGGACGGATATCAGCAGGCCGTCGTAGTTGGTCACGACGCGGGCGAACTGTCCGTGATCACGGCGCAGGGCGAGACACAGCCCGCACAGGTGCGCCATCCACTGGGCCCTCAGACCCTCCCCGAGCCGGTGACTGCACGGCCGTACGATTCCGAACACGCCGATCCCCCGTGATGTGCCGCGACGTCGAGCCGGGGCATCGTATCGACCGACTGTCGGCTCGTATCAGGTATGCCGTTCACCCGTACGCTCCGTATATCACCCACCCGCCGACGACAATCATATTTCACTCACAGTCAGCAGCCGTATGAGTCAAGACCCTTGGGGTACAAGGGCTCTCGACGTATCCGCTGTGCACCAGTACCGTCACAAACCCCCCGCGCGGCGTCTATCCACTTGGCGCGCCGTCCGCATCATGGATGACCATAGGGATGCGGAAAGCAAGAAGACAGCTGTGAGAGGAGGCGTCCATGGGATCGGTACGCAAGGCGAGTGCGTGGCTCGGCCTCGTCGACGACAACGATGACGAGCGTTACTACGACGACGACTACTCCGAGGGCACCGGGTCCGCGGACGCCTGGGTCACGGACCCCCGGGTGAAGGTGGCCACGGACACGGCCGAGGAGACGGGCCGCCGGATCGGCACGGTCACCCCGGACAGCTTCCGGGACGCCCGCGCCATCGGCGAACTGTTCCGGGACGGCGTCCCGGTCATCATGAACCTCACGGCGATGGAGCCCGCCGACGCCAAGCGCGTGGTGGACTTCGCGGCCGGGCTGACCTTCGGCCTGCGCGGCACGATCGAGCGGGTCGCGAACCGTGTGTTCCTGCTGACGCCCTCGAACACCGAGATCGTCAGCGGTGAGCCGGCGGCACGCCGCGAGGACGGCTTCTTCAACCAGAGCTGAGGCAGGGCCGCTCACCGGCCGTGCCGCCTCCGGGGACTCACCGGAAGGCGTCGAGCCCGGTGAGCGCCTTGCCCAGCACGAGCTGGTGCATCTCGACGGTGCCCTCGTAGGTGAGCACCGACTCGAGGTTGGTCGCGTGCCGCATGACGGGGTATTCGAGGGAGATCCCGTTGGCACCGAGGATCGTCCGCGCCGTACGGCAGATCTCGATCGCCTCGCGGACGTTGTTGAGCTTGCCGAAGCTGATCTGCTCGGGACGCAGGCGGCCGGCGTCCATCCGCCGCCCCAGATGGTGGGCGAGCAGGATCCCCTTGTGCAGTTCCACCGCCATGTCGGCGAGTTTCGCCTGGGTGAGCTGGAAGCCGCCGATGGGCCGCCCGAACTGCTCCCGGGTCTTCGCGTACTCCACGGCCGCCTCGAAACTGCTGCGCGCCGCGCCCATGGCGCCCCAGACGATGCCGTAGCGGGCGTGCGAGAGACAGCCGAGCGGTCCGCGCAGGCCGGTGACCTCCGGCAGCACCGCGTCGGCGGGCAGTCGTACGTCGTCCAGGACCAGCTCGCTGGTGACGGAGGCGCGCAGGGACCACTTGTGCTTGATCTCGGGCGCCGAGAAGCCGGGGCGGTCGGTCGGCACGACGAACCCGCGGATGCCGTCCTCGGTCTGCGCCCAGACGACGGCCACCCCGGCCACCGATCCGTTGGTGATCCACATCTTGCGCCCGTTGAGCACCCAGTCGCCGCCGTCGCGCTTGGCGTGGGTGCGCATGGAGGCGGGGTCGGAGCCGTGGTCGGGCTCAGTGAGCCCGAAGCAGCCGATCACCTCGCCGGCGGCCATCCGCGGCAGCCACTCCCGCTTCTGCTCCTCGCTGCCGAACCGGTGGATCGCGTACATCGCGAGCGAACCCTGCACGGAGACCAGGGACCGGATGCCCGAGTCGGCGGCCTCCAGCTCCAGGCAGGCGAGCCCGTACTGCACGGCCGTGGCGCCGGCGCAGCCGTAGCCGGTCAGGGACATGCCGAGCGCGCCGATGCCGCCCAGTTCCCGGGCGAGCTCCCGGATGCCGGACAGCTCGCCCTTCTCGTACCAGTCGGCGACGTACGGCAGCACCCGGTCGGCCGCCCAGCCGCGGACGGTGTCCCGGATCGCCAGGTCCTCCGGGTCGAGCAGGTCGTCGATCCCGAGCGGGTCGGCGGCATCGAACGGGGGCAGCTTCGCGGACGCGGACATGGGACACCCTCCGGAACACTGGAACTCACCAAAAACTAGCAGCGCTAGTTACGTCTCTCCGGCCGACGTTACGGTGCGGTGTCCCGCACGTCCAGAGCGGGGGTCAGGCCGACACCTTCGGCTTCTGCGGCTCCCGCGGGGAGGGCACCGCCCCCACTGCGGGGACCTCGTCCGCACTCGGCTCGCCGCACTGCATGATCCGCGGCAGCCGCAGCGCCATCATCGCACCCAGCAGCAACAGCACGGCGCTGACCAGCAGGGTCACATGCAGCCCGTGCACGAAGGAGTCCCGGGCGGCCCGGCGCAGGGCCTCACCGGCGGGCCCGCCCAGGCGCCCGGCGACCTCGTAGGCCTCGCCGAGCGAGTGGCCCGCCGCCCGTGAGGCGCCCGAGGGGACGCCCGGCACCGGCGTGAGGCCCGGCGCGTAGGCCTTGTTCATCACGCTGCCGAGCAGCGCGATCCCGATCCCGGCGCCGAGCTGGTACGAGGTCTCGCCGATCGCCGCCGCCCCGCCGGCCTGCTCGGCCGGGGCCTCGCTGAGCATCGACTCGTAGGCGCCGAAGAGGGTGGTCTCCAGGCCGAAGCCGAGCAGTACGAAGCCGCAGAGCAGCAGCCTCGCGTTGTCCTCGCCGCCCATCGCGGTCAGCGTCACCACCGCGGCGGCGGTGAGGCAGAAACCCGCGCAGACCATCCGGCGCGGTCCGAAGCGGCGCAGCATCCGGGCGCCCGCGAGGCCCGCCGCCATCGCCGCGACGGTCAGGGGCAGCAGCCGCAGGCCCGTCTGCAGCGGCGACAGACCCAGCACCAGTTGCAGGTACTGCGCCGCGATCAGCTCGAGGCCGACCAGCGCGAGCATGGCCAGCACGATGCAGCCCACCGAGGTGCTGAACGCCGGCCGCCGGAACATCCGCAGGTCGACCAGCGGGTGCGGGCGGCGCCCCTGGCGCCGGACGAAGAGGAACAGCAGCACCGCGCCCAGCAGCAGCGGAACCGCGGTGAACGGGCTCGCGGCGGACTCCCCGCCGCCGAGCCGCTTCACGCCCAGGACGACGCCGAACAGGCCGGCCGCCGCCATCAGCGCGCCGGTGACGTCCCAGGGGCCGTCGCGCTCGCCCCGGGACTCGGGCAGCAGCATGCGCCCGATCGGCAGGCTGACCAGCATCAGCGGGATGTTGACCAGGAAGACCGAGCCCCACCAGAAGTGCTCCAGCAGGAAGCCGCCGAGCAGCGGGCCGACGGCCGCGCCGACGGCGGCGACCGCGCTCCAGATGCCGATGGCCAGCGCCCGCTCACGCCGGTCGGGGAAGACCTGGCGGAGGATCGACAGGGTCGCGGGCATGATCATCGCGCCGCCGACGCCGAGCAGCGCGCGGGCGAGGATCAGCGTATGAGCGCTCGGCGCGAAGGCGGCCACGCCGGAGGCGACGCCGAACAGGGCGTAGCCGAGCAGCAGCACGCGCCTGCGTCCGATCCGGTCGCCGAGCGTGCCGAAGAGGATCAGCAGCGAGGCGCAGACCAGCGGGTAGACGTCGACGATCCAGAGCAGTTCCACGGCGCCGGGTCTGAGGTCCTCGGTGACGGCGGGGACCGCCACGTGCAGCACGGTCGAGTCGAGGGCGACGAGCAGCAGGCTGAGGCAGAGGACGACCAGGACGACCCAGCGGTTGGCACCGGCCCCGGCCGCCCGACGGCGCGGGCGAACGGCAGCCGTGGTCGTCCCGGACATGTACGTACCTCCCAGATGATCCCTCGCGTGCGGCGGATCGGCGGAGTGGGGACTCTCCGTCGTACGGCCGGAGAGGAGCGGGGTCTCCGGCCCGCGC
>Ga0308175_100002300_pt1 | contig 13051 bp, 10 predicted proteins | sample PhyCR1_3_FD_203893 | JGI IMG/M metagenome (GOLD analysis project Ga0308175, IMG submission 203893) | Soil microbial communities from UC Gill Tract Community Farm, Albany, California, United States - DLSLS.C.R1 | ecosystem: Environmental > Terrestrial > Soil > Agricultural land | place: USA...
CTACGTAACGATCCAAGAAGACAACAACGACGACGACTGGGTCGTGTACGCGGCGGCGGCCGGGTACACCGGGATGATGGTCGCGTGGGGCTGCACGGTGTGGGGCTCGGGTTGGTACTATCCGCCCTACTGGGGTTATGGCGGCTACTATCCTTATTACTACCCGCACTTTCCGACCTACGGATATTCCGCCTGGTACAACCCGTGGACCGGAGCCTATGGCCGAAGTGCCCGCGTGTATGGACCCTATGGGGGCGCCGGCGTAGGGGCTCGGTATAACCCGCGAACTGGCACGTATGCGCGCGGCGCAGCCGCCTACGGTCCGTACGGAGCGCGCGGCGTGGCGCAGGCCTACAACCCTCGCACCGGCACCTACGCGTCGACCCGGCAGGGATCGAACGTGTACGGCAGCTGGGGATCCACATCGGTGCAGCGCGGCGACGACTGGGCGAAAACGAATCGATACACCAACAACAGGACCGGCAACACCACCCGGACGATCCGAACCGATGAAGGCGGGGCGGTCACTCGCCGCGGCGAAAACGGCGGAGCGGTGGGCGTGGGGGATGGCGGCAACGTCTACGCAGGGAAAGACGGAAACGTGTATCGCAAGCAGGATGGCAGCTGGCAGAAGTACGACAACGGCGGCTGGTCCAACACCGATCGGCAACCCAGTGGGGAACGGCCGACGCCCTCAACCGATCGTGCGACCCCGAGCACGACGGACCGCAGCACCGCCGATCGGGGCACCACCGATCAACTGAATCGAGATTCCGCCGCGCGGCGCGAAGGCACGACGCGAACCAACGACTATGGCAATTACCGCAGCGGCAGTGGAACGCGCGGCACCGGCAGCTACCGCGGCGGCGGCGGGTCTCGCGGTGGCGGCGGCGGCGGCAGACGACGGTAGGGTGAGATGCCGATCCTGAGTGTCACAACTATGCAGCAGACTCTTCTGCGGCTGGACAGCATCGCCAGTCAGGTCTCGACGACACTGCTCGCGCTGAGTCCCGACGATCTCGATGGCGCATTCGAGCGAACACTGCGTTCGCTCGTCGAGGCCCTCGAGGGGCGGGAGGCGACCTTGCTCGAGCACGCGGAAGACGCGTCGCTCTTCGACATCGTCAGCACGTGGAGCCGTGCCGGTTCCGCGCCGGACGGCATGGACGATGCCGGCGGATCGCTGACGGTTGAAATTGCGCAGCATATCGACGGCGATCAACCGCGCACGCTGCGGATCCCGGACGACCTGAGTCCGGAAGCGATCGACAGACTCGGCCCCCGTCTCGAACACATCGGTTCGGCGATCGGCGTTCCCGTTCGTGTGGCAGGACACCGCGTCTGCGCGCTCATCGTGACCAGCGCTCGAGATGCCAGTGCCTGGGATCAGCAGCTCGTCAGCCGGATTCAACTGCTGGCCGAGATCCTCACCTATGCGGTTCACCGGCGTCGTCAGGCGCGGACGCTTCGCTTGCGGGAAGCGGAGCTGACGCGGCTCTCGACGCAGCTCAAGTCTGAAGCGGTCTACCTCCGCGAAGAGATTCAGACGCTGCATGGCTTCAACGAGATCATCGGTGACAGCGAGGTGCTCAGAGATGCGCTCGACCGCGTCCGCGAAGTGGCGAGTACCGACGCGACGGTACTGCTGCTCGGTGAGACGGGGACCGGGAAGGAGCTCTTCGCGCGCGCGGTGCACGACCGCAGCCCGCGACGGAACAGGACCCTGGTGCGCGTCAACTGCGCGGCGCTTCCGCCGACGCTGATTGAAAGCGAGCTGTTCGGCCACGAACGCGGCGCGTTCACCGGCGCAGTGTCGATGCGACAGGGACGATTCGAGCTGGCCGACAAGGGCACAATCTTTCTCGACGAGATCGGCGACCTGCCCCCCGACCTTCAGGCCAAGCTGCTGCGCGTCCTTCAAGAAGGCGAGTTCGAGCGCGTGGGATCGTCGCACATCAGGAAAGTCGACGTCCGTGTCATCGCGGCGACGCATCGCAGCCTGACCGCGGCGACCGAAGCGGGTCAATTCCGTGCCGATCTGTACTATCGGCTCAGCGTCTATCCCATTCACCTGCCGGCGCTGCGCGAGCGGCCTGACGATATTCCCCGGCTCGTCTGGTTCTTCGTCCACCGGCGCCAACGCGCGCTTCACCGTCAGATCAAGCGCATTCCGCAGGCGGTGATGGACACACTCCAGACCTACTCGTGGCCGGGAAATGTGCGGGAACTCGAAAATGTGATCGAGCGGGCGATGATTCGCTCGACTGGCGACACGCTCGCACTCGACAACAGCTTCGGGCCGGTCACCCGAGCCTCCGCGCGGGCCCACGCCGACAGTCTCGACACGGTCGTCCGGCGGCATATCGAGGATGTCCTGCGCCGATGCGGCTGGCGTATCAGCGGTAAAGGGAACGCCGCCGATCATCTGAATCTCCACCCCAACACGCTGCGCTTCCGGATGAAGAAACTCGGCATCACCCGGCCGCTGCACGCGCCGGATCCTGCGCCACGGCAAGGCTACTGAGCCGAGTTGACACGCGAAAGCGAGGCGTCCCCTTGAGGTCCCGGGCCAGAGGTTTTACGGTTTGTTTCGCTGTCTGTGTGCTCGTATGCGTGCCGGCGTGGGTGAAGGCGCAGGAGACTCGCGCCGACGAAATCGCCGCCCAACAGGCGCGCAAGGCCGCCGAACTGAAGCCCTATCAACCGGGCACCGCCGAGCGATGGGTCACCAAAACGCATCGCAACCTGATTGAGCTTCCGTCCGGTGTCTATCCCTATTTCGGCAGTGTGTACAGCGGCGGTGGCTTCACGCTCGGTGCCGGGTATCGCGACTACTACGGCGACCGCACGCATGTCGACCTGAAGGGCCTGTATTCGATCGAGAACTACAAGTTGATCGAGGTGAGCACGGATTCATGGGGCCAGTCGCACGGGCGTCTCGATCTGCACGGACGTTTCGGCTGGCGCGACGCGACCCAGGTGGCGTTCTACGGCATTGGCAACGAGACGCCGGCCGAACGGTCGGCGTTCCGCATGAAACAGGGTTACTTCGGCGGTGATCTCGCGCTTCGGCCTGGCAAGTACTCGATGTTCGGTGCCGGCGTCATGTACGAAGACTTCACGATGGAATCCGGCTCTGGCAGCGATCCGTCGATCGAAGAGGTCCATACTCCCGAAACCGCGCCCGGGCTCGGCGTCAATCCAAAGTACATGCATAGCTGGGTATCCGCCGGAATCGACTCGCGGCCGGCGGCCGGTTACGCCCGCCGCGGCGGCTTGTATGAAGTTCGGTACCTCAACTACGCCGACCAGGACCACACCTACACCTTCGATCGCGTCGAGGGGGAGGTCGTCCAGCACATTCCGATTCTGCGCGAGACGTGGGTGATTTCGCTGCATGGCCTGGTAAAGACCACACTCGACGACAACGACAACGTGCCGTACTTCCTGATGCCGGCGCTCGGAAGCGGCAGGACGCTTCGCGCCTACCCGAGCTGGCGCTTTCGCGATCGCCAGTCGCTGCTGATGTCTGGCGAATTCCGCTGGATTCCCAATCGGCTCGGTCTCGACATGGCGTTGTTCTATGACACGGGAAAGGTCGCGCACCAGTGGGATGACTTGAGCTTTCGCGGATTGAAGAGCGACGTCGGCATCGGCGTGCGCTTTCACACGCCGCTCGCCACGCCGCTTCGCATCGAGGTCGCGAAAGGGAGCGAAGGCTTCAACCTGGTGTTCAGCGCGAACGCCGCATTCTGAGGCGAGACCACATGACCACTCGGCATCGCCTCACGATCGGCACGCTCGCCGCGATCGCCGCTGTACTCCTTTTGCAAAGCGCGACGCCCCGCGGCGCGACGGTCAAGTTCTACAGCGACGATCCTCTTCAACGGGAGCCCGACTCTCAGGATGCGTCGCAGGTCAAGAAGTGGGAACTCGATCTGCTGTGGGATCTTGGGGAGAACCTCTTCGCCAATCCGGGTGCCAGAACCCCGATCGTGAAGGCGCGCGACGTCAATACCATCGATGAAGTGCCCGATTCGAGCTGGTTCACGAACCGCATTGGCGTCGACAAATTGACGACCGCGGATGTGATCCGAGGCCCGCTGACCGGGGAGGGTCCGGCGCCGGGCACGTGGTCCGTGACGCGACCGAAAGAAACCGGGTTTGCGCCTGGCTTCACCATGAACGACGCGAAGGGGCAAACGTGGTTCGTCTCGTTCGATGCGAACGGGTTCCCCGAGGCCGCGACCGGCGCAATCCTCGTCGCCAACAAGATCTTCTGGGCCCTCGGCTACTGGCAGGTCGAGAATTATCTCGTTCACATCACACCAGGCGAACTGACGATCGCCGATACCGCCCTGGTCAAGGTGTCGTCGGGCCAGCGCCGGAAGATGAAGTTCAGCGATCTTCAGGAGGTCTTGCGGCGAGCCCAGAAGAGCCCGGATGGCACGTATCGAGCGGTGGCGGGAAAGTTGATTCCCGGGCGCGATCTCGGCGGGTTTCGATATTTCGACACCCGCCCCGACGATCCGAACGACATCGTCCCGCACCAGGACCGGCGTGTGCTGCGCGCGTTGAGAGTGTTTGGTGCATGGACGAACCTCGTCGACATGAAAGCAGGCAACACGCACGACACGCTGATCACCGAAAACGGCAAGAGCGTGGTTCGACACTACCTGCAGGATGTGGGATCGACCTTCGGAACGGGAGCCAATGCCCTTCGCGAGTACGACGAAGGATGGGAGTACCTCTTCGAAGGCGAGCTCACGTTGAAGCGGCTGATGACGTTCGGATTCTTTCTCCAGCCGTGGCAGACGGTGCGTTACGATGAGCATCCCGCGATTGGCCGATTCGAAGGAGTGGAGTTCGATCCCACCGAATGGAAACCGCGTGTGCCGACCGCCGCTTTCATACGAGCACGGGCCGACGACAACTTCTGGGCCGCTCGTCGCGTGATGGCATTCTCGGACGACATGATTCGAGCGATCGCGTCAACCGGCCAATACCACGACGAGGCCGCAGCGAAGGTTCTCGCTGACGTGCTCATTCAACGACGCGACAAGATCGGCCAGGCATACTTGACGGCCATCAACCCCGTCGTGAACCTGACGCTCGACAGCGGCGACACATTGCGTTTCGAGAACGCCGCGCACCTCGCGACCGAGCCAGCCAGCGGCTACGTTGTGCGCTGGGCCACATTCGATAACACGACCGGCGACAGCACGCCAATCGGCACGGCAGTGACGACGACCGATCGGCAAGTAAAGGCGCCCGCAGGCCTGCCGTCGCAGCCCGGCGCGATTGTGAAAGTTCAGGTCGCTGCCGACGACCCGGGACATCCGTCGTGGGCGACGCCAGTAGATGCCTATTTCCGCCGGGGTGCGACCGGTTGGATGCTGGTAGGTCTGGAACGCATGCCCGTGCAGTGAAGGAGAAAACGATGAAGACATGGATTGTGGGCGCGACGGCAGCCACCGCTGTCGCCGTCATTTTGTCCGGGGTCACAACCGCCGCACGCCAGACCGAACCCGGGCTGTTGCCGCTGCCGCTTCGGATGACGGCCTTCGCGGTCAACATGAGTAATGTCGCCTCCGGCAAGACGACGGCAGTGATGGACATCCGGATCACCCGGTGGTCAACGCAGAAACAGCGTGAAGATCTCATCACCACTGCGACCGAGAAGGGACAGGATGCGCTGCTGCGGGCGTTGCAGAAGATGCCCGACCATGGGCGGATCAGCATTCCGGGCTGGCAGGGACCGGACCCTCACAATGCGCGACTCGGCTGGGTCCTCCACTACGCGTATGAGACGCCCGGCGAAGACGGCGGCTACCGCATCGGCATTGCAACCGATCGCTACATCGGCATGTGGGAAGCGCGCAACCAGCCGCGCACCATCGATTATCCGTTCAGCCTGATAGAGATTCGCGTGGGCAAGGACGGCAAAGGCGTCGGCAAGATGGCCGTCGCGACGAAGATCGACTACGACAAGAAGAAGAAACAGATTGTGCTCGAGAACTACTCGTCCGAGCCGGTACGGCTCAACGACGTCAAGATCGAGAAATAGCAGGACCGGAGGAAGGTGATGGTTGTGATCACTCGACAGATCGTTTTGGCTGGAGCGCTCGCCGGCTTTCTGTTCGCCGGCGTTGCCGTTGCGCAGAAGGTCGAGATCAAGACCAATCAGGCGCCCGACACGGATTTCAGCGCGCTGAAAACGTACGCCTGGCTGCCGCCGGTGCCGGTCGTGAAGAACGTGGCCCCCGATGCGGTTACCAATCCGACGCTCTCGGCGGAGGCGCTGGTTCCCCATATCGTGTCAGCCGTCGAGCACGAGCTCGAGTCTCGAGGGCTCAGGAAAGGGCCGTTTGATACAGCGGACCTTCACGTCGCGTACTTCGCAGCGCTCACGGTCGGGTTCAATCAAACGTATCTTGGCGAGTACTACGGCTACCTCAGCGGGTGGGCTTCACCGATTCCCATCGGTCTCGCGCCGACGACGTCGGTATCGATGTATGAAAAGGGAACGGTGCTCGTCGATCTCGTTCATCGCGCATCGAACAAAGCGATCTGGCGCGCCACGGCGGTGACGCGCATCGCTCAGGAACACTCACTCGAGAAACGGGTCGAGCGCATCAACGAGGCGGCGAAGAAAATGTTCGAGAAATATCCGGTACGACCGTTGAAGTGAAACAGGCGCGTGCGCGCTACTTCTTCTGGGCCTTGGCCAGCCCCTGTTTCTGCATCTCCTTGATCGTCGCGCGTGCCAGATCACTGATGAAGGGCTGGAGTTCTTTGGGGTTCGTCGTTTGGGTGACCGACGCCCAGACCAAACCGTTCGATGCCATGTCGAACACCAGCGTTTCGACCACCACAACGGTGTCGGTCCGGTCGATGCCGGGGCTGTAGTAGGCGCCCCAACCGTACCCGTAATAGTTCCAGAAGGAACTGTAGTACGACGAGGTCCAGGTCGCCGGCGAGTATTCACGGACCTTATCCTTGCTGATCGGCCGCACTGCGATAACGCCTTGAATCCCAGCCCTTTCGAACCATGGCTTGGCGCGATCGGCGGTCGCCAGCTCCGGCTTGGGGACGATACGGTAGGTGGCGATTGCGGGGATGCCGCGCGCCTCGAGTTCCCGCGCCAGCGCCTCCTCGCCAGCGACTCGCAGGCCTTCTTCCTCGGCGATGACGAGGGTCGCCACTTTCTTGCCCACCAAGCTGGTCGTCGCAGCGTCAGGCGATTTCCAGGTGGACAGAAACTTGATATCTGCCGCGAACAGCGTGACGCTGAACAGAACAGTGGCGAACGTGCTCCAGCGAACCAGCCTCATGAACGATGCCTCCACACGAATCCCTCCTAACTTACGCCGAAAGCGGGTCGTTTGCTTACGGACGGCGCCCCGCGGCCGATGGCGGCAAGCGGTGAGGGCCCACCATATTTTGTGACCGCCGCGAGCCGAAACCCACACAGGCGCGTGGATTCCGGCGAACAAGCGCTTTCGCCGTCGGCCGTCTTCTTGCTGTCCCCCACATTGATTAGTCCATGTCTCACGTGGCCAGGATGCAGCACGGCGACATCGCGGGCACCGATGCCGGTGCCGTCGTCCGCCTATTCGGCGGCTCCGCTCCGGACACTCCCCGACACGCATTTTCGTCCGCAACATCCTCGCGTTGGATCGACTAGCGAGTGTCGAAGTATGACGACCACAGAGCTCCTGGCAGAAATCACACGAGCGATCGAGAACGCCAGAGCGGATCTCGACAAGGCCCTGTTTGAACTCGACCAGTTGCCGGCATTCGATGCCTCAGCGGTCGGCTTTGTTGCGCACGCGATGAACAATTACCTCACCATCACCGACGCAACCGTTAGTCTGCTCACTCATGCGCTACGCGGCCACCCGAACCGCGACGTGGCGACGTGGCTCGACGGACTGCATCACACAGCCGCGCTGATGCAGCACACCGTCGGGCGTCTTCTGCGTGTTTCGACACCAACCCACTTTCCTCTGAAGTTCGAGTACGTCAATGTCGCGGTGCTGATGGAGCGGGCGTGCGACTACCACAGCCGCCTGGCCGATCGAAGGCACGTGAAGATTTCGCGACAGGTCGTCGGAGAAATTCCGCCCGCCTGGGCCGACCGCGTGGCCGTTGCCGTGATTGCCGACAACCTCCTGTCCAACGCGGTGAAGGTTTCCAATACCGGCTCCGAGATCGAGGTGCAGGTCATGGCGGATGGCGACGACGTCGTCTGCACGGTCCGCGACTACGGGCCGGGCATGAGCGACGTCGACCAGGCCAGGTTCCTGCAGCGCTCCGCCACCCTCGGCGGCGCCGAGGATCTGAACGAACCGGCAGGGTTCGGGCTGCGGCTCTGCAAGGATTTCCTCGATCGGATGCACGGCACGTTATCAATCGAGAGCGAGCCTGGGCGTGGGGCGCGGGTCTCCGTCCGCCTGCCGTCGCATCGGCCAACATCGGATCCGCGCCAATGACGCACTCGGCCGCCGGAACGGCGCTGGCGATCGCTCTTGCGGCAAGCCTGATGCCCGTGTGCCTCTACGCTCAACCGGCGGCGCCGCGCGTAGGCGTCGCCTTTGGTGGCGGCAGCGCACGCGGCATTGCGCACGTCGGTGTCATCAAGTGGTTCGAAGAGCACCATGTCCCGATTGACGTGGCGGCCGGGACGAGCATGGGCGGTCTCATCGGCGGCGCATTCGCGTCAGGGATGTCAGCCGAGGAACTGCGAGTGCTGATTGCGAGCATCGACTGGGATCAGATGTTCGGCAGCAGCTCCTTCCCGTTCAAGAACGTGCGGCGCAAGGAGGATGGGCGTGATTTGCCGGCCCGCCTCGAATTCGGTCTGAAACGTGGTCTCGTCTTGCCAACCGCGCTCAACAGCGGCCAACAGGTGGACCTCCTGCTCGCGCGAATCGCGGCCGCGTACTACGATCTGGACAGCTTCGACACGCTGCCGACCCCCTTTCGAACGGTTGCCGTCGATCTGAAAACGGGCACGCGAGTGGTCATGGATCGCGGCGCCCTCGCGCCAGCGATGCGAGCGACGATGTCGCTGCCGGGAATCTTTCCGCCTGTTGAAATCGAAGATCGGGTGCTTGTCGATGGCGGTGCCCTCGACAACGTTCCCGCCGACGTCGTCCGCGATATGGGTGCGCCTTTTGTGGTGGCAGTCGATGTCGGAAACGCACCCGAGACAAGCGTCAACTACTCCATGTTTGCGCTGATGGGGCAGACCGTCGATTCCATGATGCGGGCCAACACGACCCGCGCGCTGCAGTTCGCCGATCTGGTGATCCAGGTCGATGTGGAAGGATTTGGATCGCTCGACTGGCGGCGCAGCGCGGAACTGATGCAGCGCGGCTATGAGGCAGCGGAGAGTCATCGCGCCGAATTGCTCCCGCATGCGCTGGACGATGCCGCATGGCAGGTGTGGTTGCGCGCGCGTCAACAACACCGCCGCCATCCGCTGCCGGTACCTGCGTACCTTTCTACCGCGGGCGTGGCACCTTCGGATGCGGTCGGCGTACGGCGCGTCCTCGCGGCGCATGTAGACAAACCTCTCGATTTACCGAACGTCGAGAAGGATCTGTCAGCGTTGTCCGGACTCGATCGGTATCAGACCGTTGTCTGGGAGATGATGGGACCGCCTGGAAAAGAGGGCCTGCTCATCGAGGCCAAGCCGAAGACCTATGCCCCGCCTTTCATGATGCTTGGTTTCAACCTGGAAAACCGCACGTCCAGCGATTTTCGCGTGCAGCTGGCCGCCCGCTATCTGTCGTTTGACGTCCTCGGGTCGGGATCGGAGCTGCGGATCGACGGTGTATTGGGGTCGGACCCGTCGGTTGGTTTCTCCCTTTACCGTCCGATCTTCGGAACCCGGATCTTCGTCCGTCCGTACGCGGCGGCGACCTCAAGCACGCTGGACTTCATTCAGGACGATCGGATCGTGGGCCAGTACAGCGTGCAGCAGCAGTACATGGGTGGAGACGCGGGCGTGTCTCTCTCTCATGAGAGCGAAGTATCCGGTGGGCTTCGATTCGGGCACGTGGACGCAACGGTGCGGGCCGGGGATCCCAGACTACCGGAAACGGGCGGCGCTGAAGACCAGTTCCGGCTCGACTTCATTCACGATGGGCAGGACAGCCCAATCGTGCCATCGCGCGGCACGCAGGCGGCCCTGAACCTCAGGTACTACGTCCGGTCACCCGAGGCGGCGGGTGTCGAGAGAACCAACGACGGCGTGACGCAGCTGGAAGGTGGCATTTCCCGCTTCTGGTCGTGGCACCGCCGCAATCGTCTCTTCGCCATCGCGACCGGGGGGACCTCGTTCGATGGCCATCCGATTTCCCAGTTCGAACTCGGGTATCCGTTTCGCCTCGATGCGTTTCGCATCGGCGAGCGGCGGGGCGATCACTATGGCGTGCTGACGCTTGGCGCCGCGCGGCAGGTCGGACGGCTGCCTGACTTCATTGGCGGACCGGTGTTTGTGGGGTCGTGGTTCGAGAACGGATCTGCGTTCGATACGCACGAGAATGCGGACATCAATTCACAGGTCGCGGTCGGACTTGTGATGGATACGCTGGTCGGCCCGGCGGTGGCGGGCACGAGCATCGGCTTCGACGGTGGGTTCCGCTTCTTTGTCGGGATTGGTCGCGTGGTGCGTCTTCGGTGATTAACTCTAATTGTGAGTGGACGTGATGTATGAGAGTTGGACAAGTGTTCTCGTGCGCAATCCTGACAGGGATTCTCTTGACCGTCGCTGCCTGCCATCCCAAAGGAGGGCCGGTGAACACCGGGCCCCAGTCGTTGACGGCCGCGCGCACGTTCCTCGAAGGTCGCTGGGTGCTCGAGTCGTTCGAAGTGCGGCCTCCCGGCAAGCCGCCCATCGTATTGAAGGGGAACGGCACCCTCGTTTACGACAACATGGGCAACCTGAAAATGGATATCCGTGCTGATGAAGCATCATCGGACGTCCTGCGCGCCTCAGGCATCGACATTCGGGATGGAATGATCTCGACCGACGGCCGTACCGCGGTCGACATGCAGAACAAGACCTTGACGTATGTCGTCAAGGGACAGGCGCCGCTCATTCGTGGACCGCTCGGCGTCGAGCGTCCGCGCCACTGGGTGGTCGAAGGGGACACGCTGATCCTCACCACTCTGGACGATGCGGGTCAGCCTCTTTCGGTGGGGCGGTGGAAGAGAAGTTCGTAGCCTAGACGTGGAGGACGGCCAGGCGAACGAGCGCGCGAGAGAGCGTGTTGGGGAGTCCGAGGGGCGAAGCCCCTCGGTGTTAATACGACCAGCCGAGCGAAAAGACGAACCCGACGTCGTTTTGCTCGGCTGACGGATTGGGCGGCCGGCTGTCGAACGTGTTGTAGAAGTTGAGCGAGGCGAAGAAGTCTTTCCAGAGCTCTCGTTTGACACCGGCATCGACCTGTAGCCTGTGCCGGCCGATGTTGCTCAGGCTCGGGTAGTACTGAATGCTGACGTCGAGGTTGGTCCTGGGTCGATCGTAGGTGTAATACGAGGTCCGCAGGAGCAGCAGGCCCTCGATGTTTTGTGTCGGTTCGACATCGACACCTTGTTCGTCGTTGAACACGAGACCTCCCCCCATCGCTAATTGCGCCCTGTTGGTGTTGATCAGACGCGGACCTGTTGCCGCGCCGACCTGCGATCGCAGTTTGATCCCGACGCTCTCGTTGCTTTCGAACCGAACCGCTCCGATCACAAACACGTGCTGCCATGGATAGCGAAGGTACGAGCCCTCCACGCTGCCCCGATCGTCACGCCCTGGGTCGTCGTTCTTCTCGGTGATCGTCGCTGAGGCGGTCAGGCGTGTCTGCGCCGCAGGTTGGCGGTAGACGGTATCGGAGTTCACGTTCAGCTGCGCCACTCCGCTCGATCTCGTGTAGTTGTACCCGGCATCGATGGTGCCGTCGACCTTGGCCCAGAAGCCACGCCCGAGCGTTCGAATCAATGCCACATCAGACATCGGAAGTGGTTCGCTCAGGTCAGATCCCGCGACGTTGAGCGTTCGGTCTGCCGCTTTCGCCAGGCTGCCAAAGAATCGACGGCCATCTTCGGCGACGACCTCGACGAAACGCGTCGTGACCACGCTGGTGAGCTTGTCCCATTCCAGGTACAACGTCCCTGCATCGTCTGTCTTGAACTCGAGCCGTCCGCGCTCGAGGCTGACGACTTCGCCGGTGATGTGGTCGCCGTTGGAGAGGATGACCACGTCCGTTCGCCCCTGGGCGAACGCCACTGCGGCTGGCGCGAGGGTCAGGAGAATAGTGACGAGGAGGCGGCGGAGAGAGGCCGGGCGCTGCGCGACGGCAGCGCCCGGATAGTTATAGAGACCGAAAGCGCGACGCACGAACCACATGTGAACGCGCCGGTCTCTCCGGCGTTAGCTGCCAGCCTTCTTGGGCGCGTACGGATTTCCGCCGAGCGCGTTCGAGATGTCGGCGATTGCGCGCTGCGCGCGTATGCTGTTGCCGGCATCATCGAGCGGAGGAGAGACGACGGCGATTCCGAACTTTCCGGGAGACACGGCGATGATACCGCCGCCGACACCGCTCTTCGCCGGAAGACCGGTGTGATAGAGCCACTTGCCGGAGTCGTCATAGAGTCCGGCGGTCGCCATGACCGCGAGAACGCCAGGCACCTTGTCTCCGTCGATGACCTGTTTGCCGGTCACGGGATTCTTGCCGGCGGCGGCGAGCGTCGCCGCCATGGTGGCGAGATCCTTCGCGTTCACACCGATCGAGCACTGGCGCGTATAGAGATCGACCGCCTGCTGCCAGTTCGTCTTGATGTACCCGTAGGCGAGCATCAGCGCGCCGATCGCCTGATTGCGCTGATTGGTGTCCGACTCTGACTTGTAGACGTCCTGCAGGACGGTCAATTGACGGCCGGCCGCATCATTGTGAAAGCCGGCGATCTTTTGCCAGACGGCGTCCGATGTCGAGCCCGAGACCATGCTGGTGGTCGAGATTGCCCCTGGATTGACCAGAGGATTCATTTC
>Ga0308175_100002301_pt1 | contig 13047 bp, 9 predicted proteins | sample PhyCR1_3_FD_203893 | JGI IMG/M metagenome (GOLD analysis project Ga0308175, IMG submission 203893) | Soil microbial communities from UC Gill Tract Community Farm, Albany, California, United States - DLSLS.C.R1 | ecosystem: Environmental > Terrestrial > Soil > Agricultural land | place: USA...
ATTCGACGATTCACGGTCCGTCCCGTCCTCCCTCCGGCCCTGACCGCCCTGGGGGACCTGGCCGGCAACCTCAGGTGGTCCTGGCACCCGGAGACGCAGGACGTCTTCGCGGCCGTCGACCCCGTCCTCTGGGAGTCCACCGGCCGCGACCCGGTGACCCTGCTGGGCGCCGTGGGCCGCGCCCGGCTCGAGGAGCTGGCCGCCGACGCCGGCTTCCTGGAGCGGCTGGCCGAGGCGCGGGCAGACCTCGAGCGGTACCTCACCGGTCAGCGCTGGTTCCAGCGCCGTGAGGCCGCCGAGGGACCGCGGGCCATCGCCTACTTCTCGCCGGAGTTCGGCATCACCGCCGTCCTCCCGCAGTACTCCGGTGGCCTGGGCATCCTGGCCGGCGACCACCTCAAGGCCGCCAGCGACCTGGGCGTGCCGATCACCGGCGTCGGCCTGCTCTACCGCCACGGCTACTTCGAGCAGGCGCTCTCCCGCGAGGGCTGGCAGCTCGAGACCTACCCCGTCCTCGACCCGGACGGCCTCCCGATCTCGCTGCTGCGCGAGAAGGACGGCTCCGCCGCGATGATCTCGATCTCGCTGCCGGAGGGCCCCGACCTGCTCGCGCGGATCTGGGTCGCCAGTGTCGGCCGGGTCCCGCTGCTGCTGCTCGACTCCGACGTCGAGGGCAACCCCGAGCACTACCGCGACGTGACCGACCGCCTGTACGGCGGCAACAGCGAGCACCGCCTGCGCCAGGAGCTCCTGCTCGGCGTCGGTGGCGTACGCGCCCTGCGCGTCCACTCGCGCATCACCGGTGCGCCGGCCCCCGAGGTCTTCCACACCAACGAGGGCCACGCCGGGTTCCTCGGCCTCGAGCGGATCCGCGAGCTCACCGTGGAGGAGGGCGGGCCGAAGCTCGACTTCGACACCGCGCTCGAGGTCAGCCGCGCCTCCACCGTCTTCACCACCCACACCCCGGTGCCCGCCGGCATCGACCGCTTCCCGCGGACCCTGGTGGAGCAGTACTTCAGCGAGGCCGGCGCCACCCCGGGCGTGCCGGTCGAGCGGATCCTGGCCCTCGGCACCGAGGACTACCACGGTGGCGACGCCGCGGTGTTCAACATGGCGGTCATGGGCTTCCGGCTCTCTCAGCGCGCCAACGGCGTCTCCCTGCTTCACGGCCACGTGAGCCGCGGCATGTTCAACGGCCTCTGGCCCGCCTTCGACGAGGCCGAGGTGCCGATCGGGTCGATCACCAACGGCGTGCACGCCCCGACGTGGGTGGCGCGCGAGGTGTTCGAGCTCGCCGTCGCGCACGGCGCCGACCGTGAGAACGACGACCCCGACGGCTTCCTGGCCACGGTCGACAAGATCCCAGGCGTCGACATCTGGGCGGTCAAGCGCCAGCTGCGCGAGCGGCTGGTCGAGGACGCCCGCGCGCGCCTGGCCCGGTCGTGGGAGAAGCGCGGCGCTGCCCGGGCCGAGCTCAAGTGGATCGACTCCGCGCTCGACCCCGACGTGCTCACGATCGGGTTCGCGCGCCGGGTGCCGTCGTACAAGCGGCTCACGCTGATGCTGCGCCACCCCGACCGCCTCAAGAAGCTGCTGCTCGACCCCGAGCGCCCCGTGCAGCTGGTCATCGCCGGCAAGTCCCACCCGGCCGACGACGGCGGCAAGAAGCTGATCCAGGAGATGGTGCGCTTCGCCGACGACCCCGAGGTCCGGCACCGCATCGTCTTCCTGCCCAACTACGACATCGCGATGGCGCAGCCGCTCTACCCCGGCTGCGACGTGTGGCTGAACAACCCGCTGCGCCCCTACGAGGCCTGCGGCACGTCGGGCATGAAGGCCGCCCTCAACGGCGGTCTCAACCTCTCCATCCTCGACGGCTGGTGGGACGAGTGGTACGACGGCAACAACGGCTGGGCGATCCCCTCCGCCGACGGTGTCGACGACCCGGACCACCGTGACGACCTGGAGTCGAACGCGCTCTACGACCTCATCGAGAACGAGATCGCGCCGCGGTTCTACGACGTCGACGCCGAGGGCGTGCCGACCCGCTGGCTGGAGATGGTGCGCCACACGCTCAAGTCGCTGGGCCCCAAGGTCCTCGCGACCCGCATGGTGCGCGACTACGTGCGCCAGCTCTACGCCCCGGCCGCGGGGAACGCGCGCCGGCTGAACTCCGACTACAAGGGCGCCGCCGAGCTGGCCGCCTGGAAGAAGAAGATCCGCGCGGGCTGGTCGGGCGTCCACGTCGAGCACGTCGAGAGCAGCGGCGTCACCGACGCCCCCGAGGTCGGCGACGTCATGAGCGCCCGCGCGTTCGTGGCCCTGGGCGACCTCTCGCCCCAGGACGTCGACGTGGAGCTGGTCCACGGCCGGATCGACAGCGAGGACGAGCTGACCGACTCGGTCGTCGACTCGCTGCACCTCGCCGAGAGCTACGAGGGCGGCCGGCACCGCTTCGACGGTGACGTCGTCCTCGACCACAGCGGCTCGTTCGGCTACACCGTCCGCGTGATCCCGCACAACGACCTGCTCACCTCGCCCGCCGAGCTGGGTGTGATCGCCCTGCCGTGATCGTTCGTGCAGGACTCCCCGGCTGACCGGGGACTCCTGTGCTTGTCGGCCAGTGCACCGGCCGACAAGCAACAGAAGAGGCCGACAACCCCTCGGGGTTGCCGGCCTCTTCCGTTGCCCGGACGGGTCAGCTGACGTTGTCGACGAACTCCGTGGTGTAGGTCTTCGACAGGTCGATGTCGTCCTTCTTGGCCTTCACGATGTCGCTGAAGGTGCCGAGCACGTCGAGCACGGTCTCGGGGCCCCCCTCGGGCATCTTGCCGTCGGTGGTGAACATCGGCGAGGAGTCCGTGATGGACTGCTCGTAGAGGGCGGGGTCGCCGCCGTTGTAGTCGGTGGGCATCTTCGCGGCGATGTCGGCGGCGTCGTGCTGGCTGATCCACTGCATGGTGTGGGCGAAGGCGTTCACCAGCTTCTGCACGGTCTCGGGGTTCTGCTCGACGTACGCGCAGTCCATGTACATCGAGGCGGCGGGGTAGAGGCCGCCGAGCGCCGCCTTGGTGCCCTTCTCGGTGCGCATGTCGATGAGCACCTTGCCCAGACCCTGCTTGACCGCGGTCGCGATCGTGGGGTCGGTGGTCATGCCGGCGTCGATGCCGCCGTTGTCCAGGGCGGCGAGGAACGTCGAGCCCGCACCCGCAGTGACCGTGGTGTAGTCGGCGGTGTCGATGCCGTTCTTGGTCGCGAGGTACTGGGTGAGGTAGTCGGTCGAGGAGCCCGGCGAGGTGACGCCGAGCTTCTTGCCGGAGAAGTCGCCGGCGCCGGTGACCGACTTCGCTGCCCCGGTGGAGACGACCTCGGCCTCGCCGGGCACCTTGGCCAGCTGTACGACGCTCTCGAGGCACTTGCCCTGGGCCTGGAGGGTGATCGTGTGGTCGTAGAAGCCGACCACGCCCTGGACCTGCCCGGCCACGAGGACGTTCTCGGCGCTGGCGCCGGACGGCTCGGTGAGCAGCTTGACGTCGACGCCCTCGTCGTCGAAGTAGCCGAGCTGCTGGGTGAGCATCGCGGGCAGGTAGATCACCTTGTCGATGCCGCCGACCATGATCGTGACCTGGGGGCGGCCGCTGGCTGCGTCACCGTTCTCGGCGCTGGCGTCGCTGCTGCGGCACCCGGCGAGCGGGACCACGGCGAGGGTGGCCGCAACGGCGGCGGCGATGCGCCGGCGGTGGGTGGAGGTGGGCATGGAGATGCGCATGGTGGAGCGCTCCTTCCCGGGCGGGGCCCGGTGGATGGGGGTGGGTGAGAGGGGGAGTTCTAGAGGCCCGCGGCCTGGCCGCTGGCGGGTGGGCGCCACGAGGTGAGCCGCACCTCGAGCTGGGTGATCAGCCACTCGGCGACGAGGGCGAGCACGGTGGTGATGAGCATGCCGGCGTAGATGCCGGCCGCGTCGAAGTTGCCCTGCGAGTGGTTGATGAGCAGGCCGAGGCCCTTGTCGGCGCCGGTGAACTCGCCGACGATCGCGCCGATGAGCGCGAAGCCGAACGCCACGTGCATGCTCGCCAGGATCCAGGATGTGGCGCTGGGCAGGATCACCGTGCGCATCAGCGCCCAGCGTCCGGCGCCGAGGATCCGGCCGTTGTCCACGATCACCTTGTCCACCTCGCGGGCGCCCTGGAAGGCGTTGAAGAAGACCGCGAAGAAGACCAGGACGAAGGCGGTCGCGACCTTGGACGACATGCCCAGGCCGAACCAGATCACGAACAGCGAGGCCAGCACGATGCGCGGGATGGCGTTGGCGCCCTTGATGAACGGCGCCAGCACGTCCGAGAGGAACTGGGCCCGCCCGAGCACCACGCCCAGCACGACGCCGGCAAGGGTGCCGATCACGAAGCCGAGCACTGCCTCCTCGAGGGTCACCGCGATGGTGCCCCAGATCGAGCCCTGGGAGCTGCCCTCGGTGAACCAGATGACGAGCTTGTCCCAGATGGCGCTGGGCATCGAGTAGTAGAACGGGTCGATCACGGTCCGGGCGGCGAGCTCCCAGGAGCCCAGCCACGCGAGCACGAGGGCCATCCGGACGCCGTGGGTGAGCAGGGTGCGACGCGACGTACGGCGGCGACGCGGCGCGCGCGGGGCGAGTGGGGTCGGCCGGGTGTCGGCCCTGGTCTCGACCTGGGTGTCAAGCGACACGGGAGGCTCCTCTCGCACGGGTGATCTCGACTTCCTCGCGCAGGCTGTCCCAGACGCGCTTGTAGAGATCGATGAACTCGGGGGTCAGCCGGATCTCCTCGACCCGGCGGGGGCGGGGGAGGTCGATGTCGACCACGTCCTTGACCGTGGCCGGGCCGGCCGTCATCACCACGACCCGGTCCGCGAGCGTGATCGCCTCGGTCAGGTCGTGGGTGACGAACACGCAGGCGGCGCCCGTGCCGGACCAGAGCTGCAGCAGCTCGTCCTGCATCAGCTCGCGGGTCTGCACGTCCAGTGCCCCGAAGGGCTCGTCGAGCAGCAGCAGCGAGGGCTCGGTGATCAGCGTCTGGGCCATCGCCACGCGCTTGCGCATGCCGCCGGAGAGCTGGTGGGGGTAGCGGTCCTCGAAGCCCGCCAGGCCCACGCGGGTGATCCAGTCCTGGGACCTGGTGTGGGCCTCGCGCTTGCCGACGCCGCGGTAGCGCAGGCCAAGGGCGACGTTGTCGAGGACGTTCTTCCACGGCAGCACCGCGTCCGCCTGGAACATGTAGCCCACCCCGTCGGGGATGCCGGCAACGGGATCGCCGTGCACGTGGACGGTCCCGTCGGAGGCGGGCTCGAGGCCGGAGACGAGGGAGAGGGTCGTGGACTTGCCGCAGCCGGTCGGGCCGACGATCGAGACGAACTCGCCCGGGGCGACGTCCAGGGTCACGTCGCGGAGGGCGGTGAACGCCTCCCCGCTCCGGGTCGGGAAGCGCTTGGTGGCGTCCCGCAGCGAGATCGCTGCGGGGCCTGCGCCGGGGGGTGTGATCTGGGTCATGGGGCAGGACCGTACGAGCGCGTGACGACCGTCACCAGTCTTGCGTGAGTTGTCGTCGATCACCGCACAAGTCACGTTGTGTGCGTTGTGCTCACCAGCCGGCGGTGGCGCTTAGGGTGACCGGGTGCACAGCCCCCGTCGAGCGTCGCTCCGCCTGTCCAGGCTCGCGCTCAGCACCCAGGCCGTGGTGGCGCTCGCGCTGCTGCTGGTCCTGGTCGTCCTCGGGTCGCTGATCGCCTCGACGGCAGTGCTGCGCAGCGACCTCGAGAAGCAGTACGAGCAGCGGGCGCTCGCCATCGCCCGCAGCGTTGCGTCCGACCCGACGCTCGCTGCCGACGTCGTCTCGAGGCGTCCGGACCCGCGCGGGCCGGTGCAGCGCGAGGCCGAGCGGGTCCGACGCGAGACCGGTGCCCTGTACGTCGTGGTGACCGACGACCGCGGGATCAGGTACAGCCACCCCACGCTGGCCAACGTCGGTCAGCAGGTGAGCACCAGCCCCGACGCGGCCCTCGCGGGCCACGAGGTGGTCACGATCGAGCGCGGCACGCTGGGCTACTCGGCGCGCGGGAAGGTGCCGCTGCACGACGCGACCGGTCGGGTCGTGGGGGAGGTGAGCGTCGGCATCGCGATCTCGCAGCTCGAGCGCGAGACGCACAAGCTGGGGGTGCTGCTCGGCCTGGTCGCCCTCGGGCCGCTCACCGTCGGGCTGCTGGGCGCCGTGTGGCTGGCCCGCCGGTTGCGGCGCACGACCCTGGGACTGGAGCCCGAGGAGATGGCCGACCTGGTCCGTGAGCACGCGGCCGTGCTGGGCGGTGTCCGCGACGGCCTGGTCGCGGTCGACCCGCGTGGCCGGCTGACGGTGAGCAACGCCGAGGCCGCTCGACTGCTCGGCGCCGAGCTGCCGCGCGGTGTGCCGCTGGCCGAGGCCGGAGTCGGGCCCGAGGTGCCGGCGCTGTTCACCGAGGAGCCCGCCCCGGCCGGGGCCCTGCGGGTGATCGGCGGCCGGGTCGTCCTGGTCACCCGCCTCGCCGTACGACGCGGCCAGCGCGACCTCGGCACCGTGCTCACGCTCCGCGACCGCACCGACCTCGACGACCTCGCGCGCGAGCTGGAGGCGACCCGCGCGCTCACCGACGCGCTGCGCGCACAGGCCCACGAGCACAGCAACCGGCTGCACACGCTGACCGGGCTGCTCCACCACGGGGACGTGCGCGAGGCGGAGAACTACCTCTCGGGGCTCAGCGAGTCCAGCACCTGGGTCTCGGGGGTCGACGACCCCTACCTCGCCGGCCTGCTGGCGGCCAAGGCGGCCGCCGCGTCGGAGGCCGGGGTGACGCTGGTGGTCTCCGAGACGACCTGGCTCGAGGACCGGCTGGCGCACCCGCTCGACACCGTGACTGTCGTGGCGAACCTGCTCGACAACGGGATCCGCGCCGCGGCCGAGGGTGCCCGGGAGCCGCGCACGGTCGAGGTGACCCTGCTCGGTGACGGCGCCGACCTCGTGGTGCACGTGGTCGACAGCGGCGACGGGGTGCCGGCCGACCACGTCGGCCAGGTCTTCGACCACGGCTTCACCACGCGGGACGCCGACGTCCCCGGCCACGGGATCGGGCTGGCGCTGGCCCGCCACACCGCACGGGCGCACGGGGGCGACGTACGCCTGGTCGACCCCGGGTCGGCCGGCCACGGTGCAGTCTTCGAGGCCCGGTTGGCCGCCGCCCTGACCGCACGAGAGAGGAACCTGACGTGACCGCAGAGCCGATCCGGGTGCTGGTCGTGGACGACGACTTCCGGGTGGCGCGCCTGCACGCGTCCTACGTCGAGGCCACCGCGGGCTTCGTGGTGGTGGGGACTGCCCACACTGCCGCGGATGCGGTGCGGATGGCCGCCGACCTGAGCCCGGACCTCGTCCTGCTCGACGAGTACCTGCCCGACACCAACGGCTCGGAGATACTGCGGAGCCTGGGCGCGGCCGTGCTGATGGTCAGCGCAGCCGAGGACTCCGAGGTCGTACGCCGGGCGCTGGCCGCGGGCGCGGTGAACTACGTGCTCAAGCCGTTCCCGCCCTCGGTGCTGATCGAGCGCCTGGTCGCGTTCGCCCGGTTCTGGACCCAGCTCGGAGCCGGCGCCCACCTCGACCAGACCGGTGTCGACCGCGCCCTCCAGGCGCTGCGGATGGCCGACTCGCCGGTGGCCACGGCGCGCAAGGGCCGCTCTCCGGTCACCTCGGAGGCCATCGTCGACGTGCTGCGCGCGGCCTCCGACGCGGTCACCGCCATCGACGTCGCCGAGGCCACCGGGGTCTCGCGCGCCACTGCGCAGCGCTACCTCTCCGACTTGGCGCGCGACGGGCACGTGCGGCTGACCCTGCGCTACGGGACGACCGGACGCCCCGAGCACTGCTTCGAGTGGCTGGGTCGACGGGACTGACCCGGCCGGAGCGTGCCGCCTCAGGTCTGGCGGAGCACCAACACGCTGCGCGACCCCAGCGAGAACCGGTCGCCGACCTTCACCGGGGTCCCGACCGGCAGCTCGACGTCGGTCGAGAGGACCACCTCGCCCGCCTTCACCCAGCTCTGCTCGGGGATCTCGATGGTCGCCGGCCCGGCGCCGGAGTTGAGGTAGATCAGGAACGACTTGTCCACCTGCTGCTCGCCGCGCGGGCCGGGGGAGCGCAACGGGGCTCCGGACACGAACATCGCGACGACCGCGAGGCTCTCGTCGTGCCAGTCGTCCCCGGACATCTCGCGGCCGGACGGGTGCAGCCAGGCCAGATCCTTCGGGCCGCCCCGGATCGCCGGCCGGCCCTCGAACCAGTGCCGCTGCCGCAGCGCGGGGTGCTCGCGGCGCAGCCGGAGCGCGGCCTTGGTGACCTCGTAGACGTCCAGCCACGCGTCGTCGGGGCTCCAGTCGATCCAGGAGACCTCGTTGTCCTGGCTGTAGGCGTTGTTGTTGCCACCCTGGGTGCGCCCGCGCTCGTCGCCGGCGGTGATCATCGGGACCCCGTTGGAGAAGCACAGGGTCGCCATCAGGTTCGCCGCCTGCCGGCGCCGCAGCGCGGCGATGTCCTCGTCGTCGGTCTCGCCCTCGGCGCCGTGGTTCCAGGACCGGTTGTTGTCGGTGCCGTCGCGGTTGTCCTCGCCGTTGGCCTCGTTGTGCTTGTGGTCGTAGGAGACCAGGTCGCGCAGCGTGAACCCGTCGTGCGCGGTCACGAAGTTGACCGAGTTGTACGCCGAGCGCCCGTCGTCGGCGTACAGGTCCGAGGAGCCGGCCAGCCTGGTCGCGACCGTGCGGATCCCCGAGGAGTGGCCGCGCCAGAAGTCGCGGATGGTGTCGCGGTACTGGTCGTTCCACTCCACCCACGGCGGGGGCATCCGCCCGACCAGGTAGCCGTCCATGGAGGCGTCCCAGGCCTCGGCGATGAGCTTCACGTGGCGCAGGATCGGGTCCTGGCCGATCGCGACCAGCAGCGCGCAGTGCATGTCGATGTCGTAGCCGGTGCGCGTCAACGCCGACATCAGGTCGAAGCGGAACCCGTCGACGTGCATCTCGGTGACCCAGTAGCGCAGCGAGTCGAGGATCATCCGCAGCGCCAGCGGGTTCGAGGAGTCGACCGTGTTGCCGCAGCCGGTGACGTCCCAGTAGGTGTCGTCGAAGGCCATCACCGACGTCCGCTTGTCGCGGGTGGGGTGCACCCGGCGGTAGAAGCCGCGGTCGTCGAGGCCGCGGAAGGAGAGCGTGGGGCCCTCCGCGCCGGCCTCGGCGGTGTGGTTGTAGACGACGTCGAGCAGGACCTCGAGGCCGGCCTCGTGGAACGCCTTGACCATCCGCTTGAACTCCGTGACCTGGCCGCCGCGGTCGCCGGCGGAGGAGTAGCCGTTGTGTGGGGCGAAGTAGCCGATGGAGTTGTAGCCCCAGTAGTTCGACGTGCCACGCGCGACCAGCGCCGTCTCGGAGACGAACTGGTGGACGGGCAGCAGCTCGACCGCGGTCACGCCGAGGTCGCGCAGGTAGTCGGTGACCGCCGGGGTCGCGAGCCCGGCGTACGTCCCGCGCAGCTCCTCGGGCACGCGGTCGTGCAGCGCGGTCATCCCCTTGACGTGCATCTCGTAGATCACGGTGTCGCGCCAGCGGCGGCGCATCGGCGGGTCGTCGCCCCAGTCGAACGCGTCGTTGACGACCACGCTGCGGGGGACGTACGGCGCGGAGTCCTCCAGGTTCCGCTCCGACGGGCTGCCCTGGACGTAGCCGAACACCGCCGGGCTCGGCTCGAACGTCCCCGACACCGCCTGCCCGTAGGGGTCGAGCAGGAGCTTGTGCGGGTTGAACCGCAGCCCCTCCTCGGGTCGCCACGGACCGGCCACCCGGTAGCCGTAGCGGGTGCCTGGCGCGACCCCGGGCAGCGCGCCGTGCCAGATCCCCTGCGAGAACTCGGTGAGCGCGTGCCGCGTCTCCACGCCGTCCTCGTCGAAGAGGCAGACCCAGGCCTGGGTGCCGGCGGGGGCGTAGACCGCAAAGTTGGTCGACTCCACGGTCCAGGTGGACCCGAGCGGGTAGTTCCGCCCCGGCCACACCCTCGCCTGCTGGCCGAGGTGGCTCCACATTCCCGGTGTCACCCCGGCATTCTTCCTCATGACGGCGCCGTGCCGCCGCGAGAGGCCCCCGGAATTCGGCACTGTGAATAATGCCGGGTGGGGTCGCCGTACGGCCGGCCCCTCCGACCAGCGATGAGGTGAAGAGACCCGATGGGCGAATTCGTGCGGCTCGAGGTGGCCGACGGCGTGGGCACGATCCGGCTGGACCGGCCGAAGATGAACGCGATCAGCATCCAGGTCCAGGAGGAGCTCCGCGCCGCTGCCGCCGAGGCGACCGAGCGCGACGACGTGAAGGCCGTCGTGGTGTACGGCGGGGAGCGGGTCTTCGCCGCCGGCAACGACGTCAAGGAGATGGCCGACATGTCCCACGTCGACATGGTCAAGCGCTCCGGGCCGCTGCAGTCGTCGGTGACCGCCGTCGCGCGGATCCCCAAACCGGTGGTGGCGGCCGTGACCGGCTACGCCCTGGGCGGCGGCTGCGAGCTGGCGCTGGCCGCCGACGTGCGGTTCGCGGCAGACAACGCGGTGCTCGGCCAGCCGGAGGTGCTGCTCGGGATCATCCCCGGAGCCGGTGGCACGCAGCGGCTCGCCCGGCTCGTCGGCCCGTCGCGGGCCAAGGACATCATCTTCACCGGCCGGTTCGTCCAGGCCGACGAGGCGCTGGCCATCGGGATGGTCGACCGGCTGTTCCCCGCCGAGTCGGTCTACGACGAGGCCGTCGCCTGGGCCCGCCAGTTCTCCGGTGCGGCGACGCTCGCCCTGAGGGCGGCCAAGGAGTGCGTCGACCGTGGGCTCGAGGGTGACCTCGCGACCGGTCTCGAGCTCGAGCGGCAGCAGTTCGCTGCGTTGTTCGCCACAGCCGACGGGGCCGCCGGTATGCAATCCTTCGTCCAGAACGGTCCGGGCAAGGCAGAGTTCGAAGGTCGTTGATGAAGCGCAGAGCCGACGTGGACACCACGTCCACGAAGATGGAGACCGCCAAGGCCGCCTCCACGAAGATCCGGGTGCTGGTGGCGCGCGCGCTGTGGCTGGTCTGCGCCCTCGCGGCGCTGTTCCTCGCCGTCGGGGCGCTGCTGGTCGCGCTGGACGCCAACCAGAGCAACAGCCTGGTGAAGTTCGTCCTCGACATGGCGGACAAGCTCGACCTGGGAATCTTCTCCCGGGAGAACGGCATCAAGGAGTTCACGGGCAAGGACGCCGCCACCAAGAACGCCCTGTTCAACTGGGGGATCGGCGCGATCGCGTGGCTGGTGGTGGGTCGGATCCTCGACCGCATCGTGCGTCCCTGACGCCCGATGTGACCCATCCGACGCTGTGACTGACCCCACGAGCCACCCCGTTCCACCCGGGGTGACCCGCTAGTAACCTCGCCACACACACCGAGTGCCACAGGAGGGGCCGTAACGGCCACACCACCATGAACATTGTTGTCTGTGTGAAGTACGTGCCCGACGCCACTGCCGACCGGCAGTTCGAGTCGGACTACACCGTTGACCGCGTCGGCGTCGACGGCCTGCTCTCGGAGCTCGACGAGTACGCCGTGGAGCAGTCGCTGCAGCTGAAGGAGAAGGGCGAGGACGTCACCGTCACCGCCCTGTGCGTCGGCCCCGAGAAGGCGGTCGACGCGGTCCGCAAGGCGCTGCAGATGGGCGCCGACAAGGCCGTCCACGTGACCGACGAAGCGATCGCCGGCTCCGACTACGTCGCCACCTCGCTCGTCCTCGCGAAGGCCGTGGAGAAGATCGGCGCCGAGGAGAAGGTGGACCTGGTCGTGTGCGGCATGGCCTCCACCGACGCCTCGGGGAGCGTGGTGCCGGCGATGCTGGCCGAGCGGCTGAACCTGCCGCAGGTCACGCTGGCTTCGGTCATCGAGACCCAGGGCGACCAGGTCCGGATCAAGCGTGACGGCGACACCGCGACCGAGGTCATCGGCGGCACGATGCCGCTGGTCCTGTCGGTCACCGACCAGTCGGGCGAGGCCCGCTACCCGTCGTTCAAGGGGATCATGGCGGCGAAGAAGAAGCCGCTGGAGACCTGGTCGCTGTCCGACATCGGCGTGGAGGCCGAGCAGGTGGGCCTGTCGGTGGCGTGGACCGAGGTGGAGGACACCACGGCCCGCCCGCCGCGCACCGCCGGCGAGATCGTGACCGACGAGGACGGCTCCGGCGCCAGCGCGCTGACCGAGTTCCTCGCCTCCAAGAAGTTCATCTGAGGAGCTGATCGGAAGATGTCTGAAGTCCTGGTTCTCATCGACCACGTCGAGGGCGCGGTCCGCAAGCCGACGTACGAGCTCCTGACCATCGCCAAGCGGCTCGGCGAGCCCTCCGCGGTCTACATCGGCCCGGCCGACCAGGCCGCCGAGGCGACCGAGAAGGTCAAGAAGTACGGCGCCGAGAAGGTCTACGTCGTCGACGACACCCAGATCAAGGGCTACCTGGTGGCCCCGAAGGCCGAGGCGCTCCAACAACTGGCAGAGCAGCTGGCCGAGAAGGCAGGTGGACAGGGGCCCGCCGCGATCCTGATTCCCTCGACCGCCGAGGGCAAGGAGGTCGCGGGTCGTCTGGCGATCAAGCTCGAGTCCGGGCTGATCACCGACGCCGTGGACGTGCAGGAGGGTCCGGTCACCACCCAGTCGGTGTTCGCGGGCAACTACACGGTGACCGCGAAGGTCACCAAGGGCACCCCGATCATCACGGTGAAGCCGAACTCCGCGGCTCCCGAGGAGTCCGAGGGCGCCGGCGCGGTCGAGGAGTTCTCCCCGACCATCTCCGACGTGGCGAAGACCGCGCAGATCGTGGCCTCGCAGCCGCGCAAGGCGACCGGGCGTCCCGAGCTGACCGAGGCCGCGATCGTGGTCTCGGGTGGTCGCGGCACCGGCGGCAACTTCGAGCCGATCGAGGGCCTCGCCGACGCGCTCGGCGCGGCCGT
>Ga0308175_100002302_pt1 | contig 13046 bp, 8 predicted proteins | sample PhyCR1_3_FD_203893 | JGI IMG/M metagenome (GOLD analysis project Ga0308175, IMG submission 203893) | Soil microbial communities from UC Gill Tract Community Farm, Albany, California, United States - DLSLS.C.R1 | ecosystem: Environmental > Terrestrial > Soil > Agricultural land | place: USA...
TAGGCGCGGTATTCATGCGATGGGCGGCATGGCCGCGCAGATTCCGATCAAGGGAGACCCGGCTGCGAACGAAGCCGCACTAAACAAAGTTCGACGTGACAAGCTACGCGAGGCCACTGCTGGTCACGACGGCACATGGGTGGCTCACCCGGGACTGGTTGCTGTGGCCAAAGAAGTCTTCGACGCGCACATGAAGACTCCGAATCAGATCTATGTAAAGCGGGAAGACGTCCATGTGACCGCGGCCGACTTGCTGGCGGTACCCACCGGTAAAATCACCGAGGATGGGTTGCGGCTAAACATCGACGTCGGCATTCAATATCTCGAGTCCTGGCTGCGCGGATCGGGTTGCGTACCGATTTACAACCTGATGGAAGATGCCGCCACGGCGGAGATTTCGAGAACGCAGGTTTGGCAATGGCTGCACCATGGAGCCACGCTCGACGATGGACGTAAGGTGACTCCGGCACTGGTTCGAGAAACAATCGCTTCGGAACTGGAACATATTCGAAGCACGGTGGGAGCACAACAATATGAGAGCGGTAAATTTGCAGTGGCAGCGGAAATGTTTGAACGAATGCTGATAAGTGAACGGCTTGAAGATTTCTTGACGCTGGAAGCCTATCAGCTGATCTAAGGGGGTAATTTTGAACCTCTTCAAGAAGAAATCCGGTCAGACACCTGGAGCCGACGCGGGCGCTGCATTGACATGGTGCCCAGGCATTTTGGAGGAGTTTCGCTCGATCGCCGGCGAATCCAGCGTGCTGACCGAATCGGAAGACTTGCGCACCTATGAGTGCGATGGCCTAACCAACTTCCGTGTTGTGCCGCGAGCCGTTTTGCTTCCGACCTCCGTGGCTCAAGTGCAGGCTATCGTTCGAGTCTGCCACCGGGAACGCATTCCATTCGTGGCACGCGGCTCGGGCACTGGACTAAGCGGAGGAGCGCTTCCACTCACGAATGGGGTGGTGATCAGTCTAGCGCGCATGAACCGTATTCTGGAAATCGATTTTGAAAACGGCCGGGTAGCAGTTGAGCCGGGCGTTATCAATCTTGACGTCACCGGCCGCGTCAGTACTCATGATTTTTTCTTTGCGCCCGATCCGTCTTCGCAGTCCGTGTGCAGCATCGGCGGCAATGTTGCCGAAAACTCCGGAGGCGCCCATTGCTTGAAATACGGTTTCACTACCACGCACGTGCTCGGGCTCGAGGTCGTGCTGCCGGATGGAACGCTGGTCAATTTGGGCCGTAAGACACTCGATGCTCCCGGCTACGATTTGGCCGGCGTGTTTGTCGGATCGGAAGGCACCTTAGGCATAGCAACAAAAGTAATTCTGCGTGTTGTAAAACGGCCAGAGTGCATTCAAACTCTGCTCGCAGCGTTCGGGGGAACGAACGACGCCGGCTCAGCAGTGAGTGAGATTATTGCGGCTGGCATATTGCCGGCGGCGATTGAAATGATGGATGCGCTCGCGATTGAAGCTTCCGAGGCAGCAGTGCATGCGAATTATCCTAGATGTGGCGCGCTGCTTCTGGTGGAGCTTGACGGCCCAACGCCGGAAGTGGAGGTTCAGGCAGAAGAGGTTTCTTCAATTTGCCGGACCAATGGAGCCACTGAGATACGGATAGCGCAGTCAGTGGAAGAACGCGTCATTGTGTGGAAGGGGCGGAAAGCGGCCTTCGCGGCTATGGGCAGAATTTCTCCCAATTACATCGTGCAGGACGGTGTGATCCCTCGGACCGCTCTACCGAAGGTGATGGAAGAGATCCAGCGACTGGCGTCCGAGGCAGCATTGCGTGTAGCCAATGTCTTTCATGCCGGTGACGGAAACCTGCATCCTCTCGTGCTCTACGACCGGCGCGTTCCCGGACAAGAGCAGCTAGCCGAAGCGCTGTCCCTGCGCATCCTGGAGCTCTGTATTGAAAATGGGGGATCCATTACCGGCGAGCACGGTGTGGGTGAAGAGAAGAAGCTGATGATGGGCAAGATGTTCAGTGAACCGGACCTGCAAACGATGCAGCGCGTCCGGTGTGCTTTCGATCCGCTACAACTATCGAATCCCACCAAGGTGTTTCCGCGGCCCCGGCTGTGCGGTGACAAGCCTGGTGAATTCGTGCTCCATCCACTTGAAGAGGCCGGCGTCGCGGAGCGATTCTGAGTGTCATTGAACGTGTCACCTCCGGCAAAACCCGCCTGCTCTCGCATTCAAGGCGATTTGCAACGTATCGTTGGTACCAGATACGTTAGCTCCGGCATCGGGTCGGGGGCGGAGGGCGGCCCCGTGCCCGTATGTGTCGAACCGGGTAGTGAGACCGAAATGGCGGCTGTTCTTGCCTATGCAAATGAAAATGGGCTGCAAGTAGCGCCGCGCGGAGGGGGCACCAAGATATCCTGGGGCAATTCGCCCCGAAAGATCGACTTAATTCTCTCAACGCTGCGCCTGAACCGAATCGTCGAATATGGCTGGGCAGATTTGACGGCGACGGTGGAGGCCGGGTGCACTGTGGCGGCACTACAACAAGTGCTCGCGGAACATGGACAGCGAGTGGCCGTTGACCCGCTATGGCCAGAACGGGCAACGGTTGGCGGCGTGCTTTCCACCAACGATAGCGGCGCGCTCAGGCTCGGCTTCGGCGGGCTGAGGGATTTAATTATCGGTGCGACGATCTGCCTTCCAGACGGCACGCTTGCACGGAGTGGGGGGAAAGTCGTCAAGAACGTTGCCGGGTACGACCTGCCGAAACTTGTTACGGGCGCTCTTGGAACGCTCGGTGTTATCACACGTGCCGCGTTTCGATTGCACCCCCAACCGAAGGGTACGAAAACTCTCTCCATTTCTCTTGGAACATTCGAGGCAATCCGGCGGCTGCTCCAGACCGTGCAGGATTCGAAGCTGACCCCGGCTGCTTTGCAGATTCGACTTGCATCGGACTCTCCTTCACAAGCAGAAATTCTGTTTGAGGGAAGCGGCGCCGGCGTAAGCTACCAATCGGAACGGCTTTGTGCGTTGATGGGCGATGCGCCAATTCGAGAGCAGCCGTCTTCGGTCTGGAACAGCCGGGAAGAACTGTGGGCGCATCCCGGAGACTACGCGATTGCGAAGCTTAGCGTCTTGCCGTCCGAAATCACGAAAACATCGTTAGCGGTGGAAAGCAATGTGGGCGAGGCAATGCGATGGCAACTCTTGTGGTACGCCACGGGAATCGGATGGCTACGGATTGACGGCCCATCGGCGCAAGTACAAGCCGCACTCCGCAACCTACGGATGATAGCCGAGGAGCAGGACGGATCGCTGGTCATTGCTCGGCAGCCTGCTGGGTCATCGCTGGATGCGTGGGGCGAGATCGGAGCTGCGGGAGATGTGATGCGAGCGGTGAAGAACCAATTTGACCCAAAAGGGACGTTAAATGCCGGGCGCTTTGCTGCCGGTATTTAGAATTCGATTGTTTTATGCCGTCAACCAGTGAACTAACGCAAATCTCTCCGAGTGCTTTCGACGAGCATCACCCTCCATCCGCGGCAATCATCGACACATGTGTACATTGCGGATTTTGTCTTCAGGCATGTCCCACGTACGTCCTTTGGGGCCAAGAGATGGATTCTCCGCGCGGCCGCATTTACCTGATGAAGACGGCAGCCGAGGGAGCGACAGCGATCAATTCACAGTGGGTAAAGCATTTCGATACTTGTTTGGGGTGTATGTCGTGTTCTACGGCTTGTCCTTCCGGTGTCGACTATGGGCAACTGATTGAAGCGACCCGAGCACAAATCGAACGGCAATACCGAAGATCGTGGCCGGAACGACTTTACCGGCAGTTTCTATTTAAGGTATTCACAAGTCCGAAACTTTTGTCCTGGCTTCGCGGGCCGTTACTTGCATATCAGAAGTCAGGGTTACGCGCGCTTCTTCATCGAGTGGGATTGCTGAGGCTTCTTCCGCGCCGCTTACAGGCCATGGAGAGCCTAATGCCTAATGTTGCCGTGCGCCGGGAAGCGACCGACGCGAAATCGGTCCGCCGTCCTGCCCGGGCGCGCGTAGGAATGATCCTCGGCTGCGTCCAACGTGAATTTCTTCCCGAGATAAATGCAGCAACCGTCCGGGTACTTACGGCGGAAGGATTCGACGTGATCGCACCAGAGGAGCAAGGGTGCTGCGGAGCTCTTCTGTTACATGCAGGCGAGGAAAACAAGGCGCTCATCTTTGCACGGCGCATGATCGACCTATTTGAGCGTGCTGAAGTGGACACGATTGTCGTGAACGCCGGCGGTTGTGGCTCGTCCCTCAAAGAATATGGTCACTTGCTTCGGGACGATCCCGAATACGCCTTGCGGGCGCAACGCTTCTCCGCGAAATGCGAGGACATCAGCGAGTTTCTAGCGCGGATTGAGCCACAAGCCGTTCGTCATTCTCTGCCTTCGAGAGTGGCGTACCACGACTCTTGCCATCTACAGCACGCACAAAAAGTCCGAAGTCAACCTCGAGCGCTACTGTCACAAGTCCCGGCACTACAGCTTCTGGAGGTTCCAGAGGCGTCCATCTGTTGTGGTTCTGCCGGTATCTATAACTTGGTGCAACCTACAACCGCCGACGCCCTCGGTGACCGCAAAGCTCAACTGATTACTCCGCTTGGTGCCGACCTCGTCGCCACCGGTAACCCTGGCTGTATTTTGCAATTGCGATCAGCCCTGGCACGAAGCGGGCGAGAAGTTCCGGTCCTTCATACGATTCAGTTGCTGGACGCCTCCATCAGGGGATTGACTTACTGAGAGCTTCGCAGTCACGGAGTCGAATTCCCGGCTCGCAGCGGCAGACCCGATCTACTGTAATTCGAATGCACCAGGATTTATTTGCTCTCAACCATCGAAGCGCATGCCCGAGCGGCACAGGGTGAGTGACACGTGATGTTCCCCGAACCTACGCTCTACTCCACGCGCAGCGGCTTCTTCAACCAGGCGATCATTTCGGGCTTCCAGTGTTCCTCCGCAAAAATTCCAATGTGGAACTCATGCGACGTTTTCCCATTGGTACTCGTAATGCAAACCGCCGAGAATCGGTTTGGCAATCACGGGTGAAGCGCGGCAGGTCTGACCTGGTTGCGGGCGATCCGGCGGAGTCTGCTGAAGTTGATTGGGAATGCCTGGCCCTAGAGATCGATGCGGGCGACCAGTATTGTAATGGCTAACCCACTCACGAAGAGTTCTCTGCACATGATGCGTTCAGGGGGAGGAGATAGTCCGGGCATTCGCGACGTATGCTTTCAATCACCTGTTCGCCATGAGCATTGGCCGTCGGCATACGAACAGCCGATCGCATGACGTGGATGCCCCAGCTCTCGATGGTTTCATCCAAGCTGGCCGAGAACGTCTTGTGTCAATCGTGCAGCAGAAACTGGTAATCCTGATTGCCCGGAAGGGCTTCCCGCACCTGCTGCAGAGTCCACTCAGACGTCGGGTGTTCGGTGACATTGAAGTGAAGCAAACGTCTCGATCCGATCTCAAGGGCAACGAATAGATAACGGATGCGGAAGCCTACGGTCACCGCGACGAAGAAGTCGCAGGCGACCATCCCCGGGTGCCTGGTTCCGGAGGAAGGTTGACCAGCGCTTATCCTTCCTGCCACGGCGGGGCGGCGGTCGCCCCATCTATTTTCTGACTGTGCGTGGGGAGAGCCGGACCTGGAGCTTGAGCCAAAGTTCCTCGGCAATCCGCTGTTCGCCCCAAGTCAGATTCTCGATTGCCATTCGCCGAATCAAGCGTCTTACATGGGCCGATGCGGGTGGGCGCCCGACCAGTCTCGATTTCCAACGCCAGAATCTGCGGAATTCAGCCTGAGGCCAGCCGATCAACGTCGCTGGTTTCACAATCACCAAAGCGCTGCGCCAGTTGAAGAGGCGAGCGAGTTTCGAAATACGAAGCGATCGGCAGCTGTCGTTGGCGCAGCTTTCTTCTCGCACTCCTGGAATAAGGTCAGTTGCTTACGTAAGAACAGGTTCTCCGCAATCAAAGCGGTTCGACTACGCAAGACCACGGCGCAGAAGCGGGCGCAGTCGGAAACAGTGGTTTGTAACGTGACACTCAGCTTCGAGAGCCGTCGGAAGACGCTCAGCATTGGGCAATCGTCTCACGGCCATTCACCTGATTCGACTACCTGATCACATTTTTGCGGACCACAGCCCTCAATCACATCCAATGGGCGGCGATTGACACGACCTTTGTTCCGGCTGACGATGTGGCGGGGCAGTGGTGCTAGAAATGACAGCGCGTTCAGAATGCATGTAATAGCAGGCTATGTTCGGTGGTTTACGCAAAGAGATCTGGCCCACCATGGTAATTGCGCGCGCGTCGTTGCTGTGACCACTAATTCCAATCTCTACTTCCGACATCCTCTTGTCCGCTGAACGTTTCCCGTTTTCAAAGCTGGTGAGAGTCTTACGGATAGAGTAAGCGAAACTTCCTGATCGTGTCGGTGGCTAGTCCCATCTCAGACGTGCGCCACACCGTTGCTATCGGAACGAATTCACAGCGGCAGTATCTCTTCCCGCGTGGTGTCGAAATCGATTCGGCGCCGTTGTTCATAAGAAATATTTCCCAAGTGAGAAGCTTGTGCCGAGCGATGGCCAATCAGGACATCTCCGTTCGGGCGTTGCCGGGTCTTGACGCACTCCAGGAAATTGTTCACGTGGTCTTGCGTGAGCGAGTCCCGAATACCTTGGAGGACTTCTGCTTTAACCACCTCCGCGGGCTCTTGCGCATGTACAGGATAGTACTCGTATCGTGACCGATCAATCCACAGACGCCCTTCGGTACCGCAAACTTCTATCGCTTCTCCAGTGATGCCGGGCACTAGTGTTGCTTCGAAGGTAGCCGTGAACTCTCCGGGGCCTGGATATTGAAGCAGTACGTTGATGGTGTCCGGCGCCGTGCGACCGTCCCTGTAATGGTAAATTCCGCCGGCCGCGGAGGCTGAAAAGGGAATATCTTTTCCGGTGAACATGTGCACCACGTCAATCCAATGAGTGAAGAGATCAGTCACCTGACCGCCTCCATAATCGAGATAGGCACGCCAGTTGTAGTATTGCTGCGGGTCGTAGTCGCGCCACGCGATCGGTTCAACGAACCGCATCCAGTCCAGGCCCGCGGGTTTGGTCTGGAGTTCGGGAGGAGCCTTCCTCAGGTGCCAGCTGTTGCCATACCACCAAGTACGCGCCAGCGTGATGCTGCCCAGTTTGCCTGAATCGAAGTACTTCTCCTTAGCCTGACGATAATGCTTTGCCGACCGCTGTTGCATGCCGACCTGGCAGACACGATTGTTCTCGCGCGCCGCCTTGACTATGGGCATGCCTTCTTCAATAGACCGGGTCAAGGGCTTTTCAACGTAAACGTCCTTGCCCGCGTTCAGTGCAGCGATCGCGATCCGTGAATGCCAGTGATCCGGCGTTGCGATCAGCACGGCATCGATGCCCGGAAGCGCAAGAAGCTCACGGTGATCGCGGAATTCTTTCGCATCAGCAGCTTTTTGCTTGGCTTGTTGGATGTGCTCGGTATAAATATCGCAGACGGCGTTCACCTGAACGGCTGGGTTGTTCAGGAAAAGCTCCATATCGTGACGACCGCGATCACCCACCCCGATTACACCGAGGGAAATCTTCTCGTTAGCGCCTAATACGCGTGAATACGACCCTGCGTTCAGCGCCAGAGCACCCGCCGAAAGCGCGCGCGAGGTGGTGCGCAGAAAGTCTCTACGGCTGTTTGAGTCCATACTTCAAGTTGTAGCTCATCTGACGGCTGCGATTTCGGCATGCAGCTTCGCCACACTCCACGGTTACCGGTATCCGGATTTTTGTTCTAACCACGTGACTCACGACAAGCTGGTCCAATTCGCGCCGCGTGCAAGGAGCATCCGGTATATAGTGGTTTTCGCTGGACAACTCGAGGAGCTTGTTTCCGGTCCACGTTTGAAGGAATGATCATTTCGACACTTCTGCTCGCTGCGGTCCTCCTCCGCCCGGAAAGCGCGACAGGCCACGACAGAAACACGATCATTGCCGATCTCCGGGACGGCCACTACAGCGAGGCCCGTCAGATTCTTGAGGCAGCGATCAAACAGTCGCCGCAGGATGCGGCACTATGGGCCCTGAACGGCTTCGCCCTTTCGCATGTCGGTCAGCAAAAAGAGGCGCTCGCATCCTATAAGCGGGCTCTTCAACTTTCACCCGATTATCTGCCTGCCCTTCAGGGAGCAGCACAGATCGAATACCAATCCTCGGACCAGAGTGCCGTCCCTTTGCTGCAGAAAATAGTGGCGATCCATCCGGGAGATGAAACAAGCCATGCCATGCTGGCGGCACTCGCCTTCGAACGACGAGACTGCAAGACCGCGGCAGATGAATTCCGGTACAGCCAGACGCTGACGTCATCAAACGTGAGATCACTCGAGGAATACGGCTCCTGCCTGCTGCAACTCGGGGAACTTGATCATGCCGTTAGGATTTTTGAGCGGATCAGCGAGATCCAACCGCAAAGCGAGAAGGCGCGGTATAACGTGGCGGTCGCCCAGGTTATGGCGAAACGCTATGGGGATGCCATTGCAACACTGACACCGCTTGTATCGAAGCGGCCAGACGATGGGGACTTTCTCGATGTCCTGGCCCAAGCCTACGAGGGCCTATTGGACACTCCGAACGCAGTAGCTTCGCTCCGTCAAGCGATAACCAGGCATCCAGATGTGCCGCGGTACTATCTGGATTTTGCGGATATCTGCCTCGCACACGCAGCGTATCAGGTCGGCGTCGACATGCTTAACGCGGGATTGAAACGCCTGCCCGATTCCGCTCCGCTGTACCTGGCGCGAGGAATTCTTTACGTCCAAATGGATGATTACGAACATTCGCGACGAGACTTTCAAAGGGCGGAGCAACTGGATCCGGAGCTTGAATACGGTCATGGGATGCAGGGACTTGCCGACCTGCAGATGAATCACCTTTCGCAAGCTGAAGAGGATGTTCGAAGCCGGTTGAGCAAAGCGCCTAAAAACGCCTTCTTGTGGTACCTGCTCAGCGAGATACTTACGCGTAAAGGCGCGGCCTCGGGAACTCCCCAGTTTCAAGAAGCTGTGAAATCCGCGCAAAGGGCCGTGCAACTGCGACCCGATTTCCCGCTGGCGCGCAACCTTCTGGGACGGCTGTATCTCGACGAGGGCAGGACCGGCGACGCGATCAAGCAAAGCCGCCTGGCATTTGAAGAAGATCCCACCGGCAACACCGGGCAAACGGCGTTGTATCACTTGATCGCGGCGCTGCGGAAGAGCGGCAAGCGGGACGAAATCCCTTCCCTGGCGAAGAAGCTGGCCGATTTGCGCGAGCAGACCCGCGCGAGAGAAACGGCCGAACGCCGGTATGCACTTGTCGAAGTAAGCCCCTCCAAGCCGGATCAGCATTAGCACGTCAGCTTGGCCCAGGGCTAGCAGTGTGCGTCGTGACACGACGTCAGGCACTCCATTTCGCGAGATGCAGAAGTATGATAATCTTCCGAATATTCTCGATTGCCCATGAAGCATGGGATCAAGGATGTGGTTGACGCGATTCGGTCTTTCGGAGCATACGAATTCGCGATCGTTCCAGATCGGACGCCGGTGCCTGTTGTGGGTTCCGGCACCCGAGCAGATCTCATCTGTATCAGCAACAGTAAACATCTTCCACCACAAAGGGTTCAAAGGGTGTCATGACTAACTGGAAATTTGCGAAAAGGATTACAGTTCTCGCTGTCCTGATGTTGGGCCTGCGAGGACAACAGGCGCTTGCTCAATTCTCAAGTGGAATTGAGGGCACTGTTAAAGAATCTTCAGGCGGCGTGGTTGCAGGTGCGACAGTGACCGTCAAGAATACGCAGCTGGGAGTTGACAAAACCGCCACCACGAACGAGAGCGGTTACTTCCGTATCGGGAGTCTCGGGGCGTCGACTTACACGGTGCAGATTCAAATGAGTGGCTTTAATACCTGGCAACAGAATGAGCTTATTCTGCAGGTAGGAGAGACGCGAACCCTTTCGCCCGTACTCCAGGTCGGAACGGTCACGACAAATGTGGAGGTATCCGCCGCCCCGCTAGCGGTGGAGCTGTCATCCGCGGCGACAGGATCAGTCGTTTCCCAAACTGAGGTAGAGCACACGCCGCTACCCGGCCAGAATGTGTTTTCTCTGGCAGCGTTGGCGCCGGGAGTAACTGGAAACGCTGTCACCTCCGGGGACAACTACACGAATGAGTACGCCATCAACATCAATGGTGCGGGGCTACGACAGGAGGAGAATGGATATCAGATAGACGGAGCGTACACAGATACTCCCTCTCGTGGAGGCGGAACCTCCATCTCGCCCAACCCCGAGATCGTGCAGTCCGTTGACATCAGAGCGAACGATTTCGACGCGCAAAAAGGCAGAAACGGAGGGGCGAACGTCGAGATTTTCACGAAGTCAGGTTCCAACCAGACGCACGGAACACTCGATTACTACTTCCTGAACAACACACTCAGTGCGCGGACCGAGTTCGCGAGTTCAGTTCCGCAGTTCACGCGGAACGAGATGGGCGCCACAATAGGCGGCCGAATTATAAAAGACAAGCTCTTCTACTACGGCGGTATTGACGTTCTGCGCTCCAGCACGACGAGTGCTTCCCAGGCGACCGTTGAGACGAAGGATTTAGCCAACTGGGCTCAAGCGAACGTGCCCAACAGTGTAGCCACCCAGGTCCTCAAGACGGCCCCGCCTCTGGCGTATCCGACAACTGGGATCAAGACCGTTAGCCAACTTGCAGCTTCGACTCCGGGGTACTTCGCACTGCCGACAGGTATTCCCGGGAACCTGGATGCTGTGGGCACAGCGAACATCAGTTATTCCGTGCCCAAGAACGGTTATCAGTACAGCATTCGGGGCGATGCCTACCCGACTGATAAAGATCGCCTGTACGCCGAGTTCATGCGGACCTACACCAGTTCGCAGGGCACGACTCCCCGTCCCGCCCTGAATGACGATCATATTGGCAGTTCCGATTTTGCCAACCTCAATTGGACACACACATTTTCTTCAACGCTGTTGAACGAAGCTGGTGCCAATATGATTCGTCCCTACGGAGCCAACCTGGCTGTGAGCACGATGTCCATACCCTACATCAATGTGGTCGGCCTTACAGGGTTCTCCAACTGGGGGCCGGGAAACTTCACTCAAACTACCTTCGGATGGCGAGATATCCTCTCTGACACTGTCAAAACGCACACATTGCGATTCGGTCTTCAAATTAATAACATCCGGGAATACGATTCGCAAAGCGGCGCGGATACACGCCCGACTTTCACGTTTAACAACGTGCTTGATTTTATTCAGGACTCCCCTGCCACGGAATCGGCCACTCCAATCAATCTGCTGACGCACCAGCAGGCTCCCTACTATCGCGCATATCGTGCGCTCTACCTGGGCTTCTTTGCACAAGATGATTGGAAAGTTACGCCAAGGTTCACCCTGAATCTCGGCGTTCGCTACGATATGATGCCCAATTTCTTTTCCATCCTTTCGCCCAAACTGACCAATTTCAACCTTGGGCAGGGCAACTCCTACTTCCAGCAGATCGGCAATGGCTCGACCGGCTTAGCTCCCAGCAATCACGTCTTGGACCATAACCTATGGGGCATAACACCTCGCCTCGGCTTCGCCTGGGATGTCTTCGGAAGCGGCAAAACAGCACTGCGGGGCGGCTTCGGCGTATATTCCAGCGAACCCCCTTATCTGCACATCACGGACATACTGGCGAACAATCTACCGAACATCTATACCCCTTCGCTCAGTGTCTATCAAGGCACAAAGCCGGTATTCCAGCTTTGCTCGCCACCGTCTGGTTACGATGTACCTTGTCCCATTGTGGACACCAGTAATGTCACGCTGAACCCGAGGGGAGGAATCGTCGGAAGTAGAGCGAATCTCGGCGGGTACTCTCCAAATTACAGTTTTACGCAAGTTGATGCATGGTCGCTCAGCTTGGAGCATCAGTTGCGCACGAACCTCGTGTTCCAGCTGAACTACTCTGGGACAGTAGCTCATCATCTGCCGGTATTCAACAACGACATCAACCGTTTTGCAGGCGATTTGATTATCAACCGTGGTGTTCTAACCCGCCTGAATCCTAACTTCGGCACCATCAACTACGGCACATCGAACGGAAATTCTGTCGGCAACTACGGCTCGGCAATGGTGAGATTCATGTCTTCCAAGGGCGTCGCGCTGAAGGGTATCTATACTTTTGGCAAGGCGCTCGACACGTACAGCACGGCCAATTCGCTAAGCGCTGGCGCAATCACGACAACCACGCAAGTAATCAGAAATGGCGATCTGGCCTCTCAGCGGGGCCGGTCTGATTTCGATATCCGGCACCAATTCACGTTGAACGGAGCGTGGACAGCGCCTAGCAGGTATAGCAATGCATTCGCGCGGCACGCGCTAGGCGGCTGGGAATTCGGAGGAATCGTGGTGTTGCAGACCGGTTTGCCCTTCACAGTCTACACGAGCGCACCTTTCTCCCCGATTCTCGGTCCCGGCGGTCAGGTAATCGGGAATGCGGGAGGCGACTACAACGCGGATGGCTACAACTACGATGTTCCGAATGCGCCATCATTCGGCAATCACCTGAGCGGCCAGTCCAAGCAAAACTTCCTGAATGGGCTGTTCCCCGCATCCGCCTTTCCCGCGCCAGCGTTGGGAACGGAAGGAAGTCTCGGTCGCAACACGTTTGACCAGCCCGGATTAAGCAATGTCGACCTGACGGTAACGCGCAGCTTCAATACTAAGTGGTTCTTTAGCGAATCGCTGCACCTGCAGTTACAGGCGGAGGTCTACAACCTGTTCAACCGTGTGAATCTTACCGGAGTGAATTCGGATCTGTCATCCGGGTTGTTCGGTCACGCAACAAACCAACTGCCTGCACGCAGTCTCCAGTTACACGTGCGCGCCAGTTTCTAGCAAGATGAGCTCCGGGAGACGGAATCGTTCCCGGCATCTGTCTCAA
>Ga0308175_100002303_pt1 | contig 13044 bp, 10 predicted proteins | sample PhyCR1_3_FD_203893 | JGI IMG/M metagenome (GOLD analysis project Ga0308175, IMG submission 203893) | Soil microbial communities from UC Gill Tract Community Farm, Albany, California, United States - DLSLS.C.R1 | ecosystem: Environmental > Terrestrial > Soil > Agricultural land | place: USA...
ATCGTCCAGCCGCCGACCAGATCCAGCTTCTGCTCCAGGACGTCGACAACCTGATCGCCTCTGGAGCGATCAGCAGCGGAAGGGGCAACGCCCTCGAAGCGAAGCTCCAAGCGGCGCTCCAGCAGGCGCAGAACGGGAACCCCATCCCCGCCGCCAACCAACTCGCCGCCTTCGTCACCCAGGTCACGGTCTTCGCCAACCAGGGCTTCCTCACCCAGGACACCGCCCAGGCGCTGACCGCGGACGCCGCGTTGGCGATCGCGGGGTTGGCGACATAGTCGCGGAAAGCCGCATTCTTGTTCTCTGCCGCCGCCTCCTCCAGGGGGCGGCGGTTCCGCATTTGAGTAGGGGAGCTTGTTTCGAGGGGGTCTGTTCAGGAGTAGAATGTCTCCATGATCCAGCCAGTGTCCAGCGCCCGAGTTTTTGACGTTGAAATCGAGATGGTTCCTCTCGGCGCTACGCCGGAGCAAGAGCTCGAAAGGCTTGAGGCGCATGCCCAGAATGGGGATTCGCAGCATCTGGACGCCGTCGTCCTGGACGCCGACGAACGAGGGTTGGAAAACGCCGTGCAGTGGGTCCGAAGCTTCAACGACGAATACCTGCGCCGACAGGCGGCCACGTACCCCGATACCTGGGAAAACGCCCTCCAGCCACAGCCCAGCCCGACCCTTCGATCGATCCCCCCGGTGCTCGTCGTGCTTGCCTCTCCGAGCGGGCTCGGCGGAAACCTGGGCGAATTCGAGGCCAAGCTGGCGGCTGGAGGCGCCGTGGTCTATGAGAAACCGTCGCAGTGGGAGCTCCCGGCCAATTTCGTGAACCGCCTCCGCGAGGAGCTCGCGGAAACCTACTCACGATTCTGGGCCGACGAGCAGAGCGGAGAGATGGAGCAGGAGCAGGAAACGGTCCGCGCCCCCGCCGGAGAGCCGGACCTCGCGCCCTATCTGGCGCCCGTCTACCAGCTTTCCGAGGAAAATTTTGAGGCGCTCTTGGAGCGCGGCCGCAATCCGAATCCATTGGAGACAGGGGATTAGCGCTTGGCCGACCCCTTCCTGCTTGCGCATCTAGTACATCCATTGTTCTTCGATATAGGCGGACGGCTGGCCCCGGTCAGCATCCGCGACCAGATGGTCCGCGCCCATACCGCGGTGGATCGCGGGATCGAGGAAGGACTGATTGGGCCTAAACGGCCGTTGCTCGTTATCGGAGCGGGTGCCGCCGGCGCGACGGCCGCGATCCGCTCCGCGGCTCGGGGCGTCCCCACTGTGCTGGTGGAAGCGGCTCGGGGGCCGTTTCTACGCCAAGCCGGCTGCCGCACGCGATGGATCGATCCGGTGCAGTATGACTGGCCTGTCGATCACTGGCAAAAGGGACTGTACCCTCCCTGGTTTCCGCCGGGCATGCCTCTTCCCTGGGCCGCCGACTATGCCAACCACATATCGCTGGCTTGGGCTCTTGCCCTCAACCGGGCTCGCCTTCGCTATCCCCACCTGATGGTCTCGTACCGGACCATCCTGATGGGCAAGCCGATCCTTCTGCCATCGCGCCTTCTGCAGGTCCGTCTCCTCAGCAACGGCCGGGCCCTTCCACTCTTCCTTCCAGTCGGCATGGCGCTCTCGTGCGTGGGTGCTGGAACGGAGCGGTCCACGCATGGCAATTACTCCGGGTTCGATTTCTGGTCTACCGATCCATTCCAAAAGCTGGAGACTACAGACAGTGTCCTGATCTCAGGAGGCGGTGACGGTGCGTTGCAGGATTATCTGCGGATCATCACAGGCCTGAGCTCCGCCAAGGAGATCTACCTGCGCCTGGGAATCCCACTCTCGATCGAGCAGGCTTTGCAAAGTGCCGAAGACCAGGCGTCACGTGTGTATATCTGGGGCCGCCACGCGCGCCATGATCATACCGCGCTCTCTCGGCTCCACCAGTTTCATGAGTCCCTCGCCGCCCACCTTCTCGCACGGTTTCCATACCTTTCGCAGAGGCTTCAAACGCTGACCGACAGGATGCCAGCCAGGGTCCGGCTCATGTATCCGTGCAAACATTTTTCCCGCTGCTACGGCCTGAACCGTTTTCTGGTCCTCCTCTTGGCCACCTACCTGATGCAAAATCGCGGAGAGCAAACGCTGTGGAGCGGCCGCAGCCTATCCGACGTGCAGGGGATAGTGCATAGTTGCAATAATTCGCCGAGCACCTGCCATGGGCAGCCACACTTCGTTAATTTCGCGCACCATCCGGACTGCCGGGTGCCTCCGGGCGCACGGCTCCCAGAGTGGAGCTCCGAAGTCATAATCGTCCGGCATGGTATCGATCCTGCGCCGCCGCTGTTTGCCGGTACGCATCCGATCGCACAACCGCGACAGATGCTGCCGTACCACATTGGGTAGTTTCGGCGTTCCCTTTTCACCCGAGCTCCGAGATGGCCAAGTCATTGCGGTGGGCGTCGAGAGGCAGCCCAGGGCAACGCCCTGGGTTTGAGGCGGAAGACCAAGCTCGAGACGGTCTGAAAGGCCCACCCTCCCGCCTCGGAACGCTTGGATACAACACGCCAGGAGGACGGCCCCGCCTAACCGGCCTCCTGACGGACTTCGTTTGTCAATGAGCCCTCGCCTCCCGGAGTGAGCCCAGAGGGCCCGAAAGGCGACCTCGACCGTATACGTACGGCCCGGCGCGAGCGTCCACGGCCCGGCTGGCTTCCAAGCTTTCCCGATGCCTGGGATCGCGTCCCGACCGTTTTTTTGCGTTCCCGGGTGGCCGGGTTCCTTTCCCAATTGGCCCGGTAGCCATCCGGAGCGCCGGGATTCGATCCCGGGCGTCCGGATCGTGATCCGGGGCTCCGGGTTTCCATCCCGAGGGGCCGGGTTTTTATCCGAAGCGCCGGGATGCGGACCCGGGACCCCGGGCAGGCTCGCACGTCGCCAGACAACCAAAATCTCCATCCGCAGGGTAGCCCTAGACGGCGGGACGACGCCGACCGTATAGAGACGCGAAGTATGCTTCTATGATTGCATACTACCCTTACAAGGGCCACCCGATCCAGGGTGCGCCCGTCTCAGAAAGGAGGTCTCCATGACCTGAGAGGACCTGTGTCTGTACCTGTGACCCTGACCCAAGACCGACGAGGGCGGGAACCCTCGGAACGAACGACCAAAGAACGGAGAAAGATCATGGCAACGCCCACAAGCGCAAAGCTCATCGCGGACTGGGAGCTCCTCAACACCGCTCTCCAGCCCCATCTCACGGACATGCCCTACCTCAAGGACAAGGTGACGGAGCTCGAAGGGCTCATCACCGAGGCCAAGGCGATGGACACCAAGCAGCAGGACCTGCGGGGCAACCTGCAGGAGACGGTCCGGCAGCGGCAGGATCTTCAGAAGCGGGGCGAGAGCCTGCGCCTCCACCTCGCCGCCATCCTGCGGGGCAGCCTGGGCTTCGACAACCAGACGCTCCTCGGCTTCGGCGTCAAGCCGCGCCGGCCGCGCAAGAAGAAGAAGCCGGGGGACACCCCGCAGACCCCGCCGCCGCAACCGGCGGCCCAGTAGTCGTAGACGCTGTTCGATCGGGTTCTTTGAAAATTGAATCGGAAGAGAAAGGCCCTTCGACGGGGCCTCCCGGGGAGCGGTGCGCCCGGGGGCCCCGTCCTTTTTTGCGGCCTCATCTCTGGAAGGCGTACGAGATCTTCACGAACACCGCCCGGTCCGCCCGCTGCAAATCTCCGGATGGATCCTGCAGCCGGTCGTCAGCGTAGCCCACGAAGAGGACGGTCTGCCAGTTGAGCTGGTAGGCGAAGAGGGCCGAGCCGGCGAAGGAGCCGCTCCGGGAGTCGACGGCGAAGGTGTAGAGCCCCGGATCGCGGTGGACGTCCAGATATTCGCCGATCACCCGCAGGAAGGCGCGGGCGGTGAAGTTGTAGGTGACCTTCAGGCGCTCGATCTGGGCGGTGAAGAGCCGCCCCGTCCGACCCCCGCCGGCGTTGACGTCGAGCCACTGGCGGTCGGCGTTGAGGTCGAGCGCCAGGTGATCGGTGGGCTTCAGGGTGCCGAAGAGGGAGAGGTCTCCACCCTGGCCGACCCTGCCGTTGGCGAAGTCGATCGCATCGCCCAGGGCGAAGTTGCCGCCGATGCGGGAGAAGCGGCGTCCCGGATCGATCTGGAAAAAGCCGGTGGCGCGGCTGCGCTCGAGGACCTTGTCGCCCACCCGCAGTTGCTCGCGCACGTCGAATTCGAGGCCGGCCGACAGGTTGCGCTGCCCCTGGGTCTGGACGCCCGTATTGGTCTGGCGCTGGATCAGCCCGCCGTCCGGGCTTTCCACGTAGCGGGTGATGACGTACGGCTGGACGCGCCGGAAGAGCCCGCTCTGCGGATAGTAGTTGCGGTAGAGGGCGTAGCGCCCCAGGCGGTAGCCGACCTGCGGCACGAACCCCTCGTCGGCGCGGAAGTCCTCGCCGAAATCCTGCGCGGTGGCCCGCCAGGTCCAGTCACGGCCGGTGTGGAGCCACTCCAGATGGCCGGCGTGCGAGGTGAGCTGGCGGCCGTCCCAGCCGGAGTAGAGGTCGGGCCGGTCGGGGGTCTCGGTGTCGCTCACCAGGAGCTGCCCGGTCACCTGATCGGTCTGGCTCCGCCGCCAGAGGAAGTCGGGTCCGGCCACCCGGTTGTGACCGGACACTCCCTCGTTCTCGCGGTCGGTGACCAGCAGGCCGAGATAGGAGGTACCGCCGAAATCCCGCCGCAGACTGCCCACCAGCACCCTGGAGGAGAAGTCCTGCGGCGCGTAGCCGTTGCCGGTCTCGCCCGGGATGATGACCGTGCCGCCCCCCTGGTCCTCGGTCACCAGCACGGTGTAGCTGGTGTCCCCCAGCTTGCCGGTGTCCCGCAGCCCCCACTTGGGATCGGTGATGGTGCGGGTGTAGACCGCCTGGATCGGGGTGTCGAAAAGGTCCAGCCGCTCGAGGAAGAACGGCCGCTTCTCGGGAAAGAAGATGGCGAACTGGTTGTTGACCGCGATCTGGCCGACGTCGGACTCGATCTGCGAGAAGTCGGGGTTGATGGTGAGGTCGAGGGCGTTGCTCGCGCTCGGCGTCCATTTGACGTCGACTCCCGCGTCAATCTTGGCGCTCTGGTCCTCCAGCGGTGAGCCGGGCCCGTTGCGAGGCTCGCCGAGACGCTGGCCGTTGACGTAGGGCGCGCCCACGAAGTGGCCGCCACCGGGCAGGCCCCGCAGCCCCGTGATCTCGCGCGAGTGGCAGACCGTGCAGTTGCTGCCGCGGTCGATGGGGCTGCTGTAGATGCCGTAGCGCTGGTCGCGCGGGTAGTTGCGCCAGACCAGGATGCCCCAGCGGTTCTCCTCTCGCTTGGGGTAGCGCAGGGAGGAGAAGGGGATCCGCATCTCGGCGGTCCAGCCGTCGGCGGTGATCTCGGCCGCGGTGTCGTAGAAGAAGTCGGGGGAGAAGTCCTCGTTCGAGCTGCCGTCGTTGTAGATCGCGTCGGCCTGGTTGCCCCGGGGGTTGACCCGCAGCTCGACCGCCGAGCGGCGGTCGTTCCGGGTATCGAGGAAGACGGCGACGTTGTCGTCGGTGCCGACGATGTTGTCCCGCGAGACGAAGGGGGCGCGGATCTTCCCGGGCTCGGGGTCGAAGGCGTGGATGCCGATGTAGAAGGCGTCCCCGTCGTAGGTCAGATAGACGACCGTCTTCACCTTCGGCTCGGTGTTGTCGCCGGGATAGGTCTCGTAGAACTTGTCGAGCACGGCCGCCTGCTGCCAGGCCGCGTCGTCGAGCCTGCCGTCGACGGTGATCTTGCCGGCCGCCCGCGGCACGTCCAGCGGCGGGTCCGCGGATGGCGCCTGGGCGGCGAGGGGGACGGTCGAGAGCAGGGCGAGAGCGAGGGTCGGGGCCAGGGAACGCATGGCGGTAATACTGAGGAGGGGCGGAAAAGTTTCCTCTTTCCGTCTAGATTGGCGCCTCGGAATAGTTAGAAATAGTGAAAGAGCGCAGGTTCTGCCGGAGAGTCGCCCGGGCCCCCAATTTGCAATATCCCCTTTCGCAATGAGCTTTTCGAAAGGAAACCACTCCAATGAGCAAGCATCTCGGTATCTTCCTCTCCCTGGCTCTGTCTGCTCTGGCCGCGGGCCCCGCGCTCGGCCAGGATCAGAACGTCGTCAACCCCCTGCGGGGCAACGTGATCGCGATCTCCCGGACGGTGGCTCCCAACAACGTGGTGACGGCGGTTTCCGTGACCCTGGCCGACTCGGACAGGACCTCGGCGGGCCAGGCGCCGCGGAACCTCACGATCACCTGTGACCCGGCCTTCCAGTACTCGCTCTGCTACGACGCCGGAATGTGGCTCTGGGGGTGCACCACCCAGGAGAACTCGGTAACCGAGGATTTCACCGGCATCCGCCACGACTCCATCTCCTGCACTTCCGGCGTGGGCAAATGCGCCGAGGCCACCGGCTGGCTGGGCTTCGATGGTCAGGGGTTCCTGCGGATCAACCTCGACCAGCTCATCGACCGGCCGGCTTCGTATTGCACGGCGAAGTAGCGTAAATGATGGATGTTTTGTAGGGGCGGCCCTATGTGGCCGCCCCTACCGGCCCAGCCCTATTTCAGAACAGTCACCGCCGGAACTCCCGCACCTCCCCGCCCGCCAGCTCGATGATCACGCTGTGAGCGTCCGCCGTGCGGACCTCGCCGGCTCCGAAGATGGGGAGGGTCACGATGTCCCCGGACTTGAGGGCGGCGGGGTCGCCGACGATCGCGGAGAGGGGGAGCACCTCGGCGGCGCCGTGCGGGGGGCGCACCGGCATCTCGGCCGGCGGCGGAGAGGCCAGCTCACGGATCGGCTTCGAGCAGTTGTCGCAGTGGCCGCAGCGGTCCCAGTCGGCCTCTTCGCCGAAGTAGTCGAGGATCGCCTTCCAGCGGCAGAGGGCGGTCTGGGCGTAGAGGACCATGCGACGCAGACGGTCGCGGTCCCCCTCGGCCCGCTTCTCGTAGAGGTCGGCCATCCCGTCCAGCTCCGCGGCGGCGAGTCCGGTGCGGAGGAGGCGGTGCTCGCCAGGCGAGGTCTCGGCGACCATCTCCAGGTCTTTCATCAGGGCGAGCACGACGTTGACCTTGGCCTTGGCCACACCAGGGGCCCGCTTCTGGACCTCGCCGGCGGCGACCTCCTGCTGGTCCGCCCGCAGACGCGCCAGCGCCTGGTAGACCTCCAGGAAATGCTCGCGCTTCGGATAGCGGCCGTTGAGGAAGAAGATCTGGGTATTCTTGTCCTCCGGTTGGTAGAGGAGGACGCAGCGGGCCGGCTCGCCGTCCCGCCCCGCCCGCCCGGCCTCCTGGTAGTAGGACTCCAGCGATCCCGGCAGGTTGTAGTGGACGACGAAGCGGATGTCCGGCTTGTCGATCCCCATGCCGAAGGCGTTGGTGGCGACGATCACCCGGAGGTCGCCGGCCATGAAGCGGTCCTGGGTGCGCTTGCGCTCGCGGGCCCCCAGCCGGCCGTGGTAGCGGGCCGCCTCGAAGCCGAGGCTCTGGAGGTGCTCGGTGACCTCCTCACAATCCTTGATCGTGGAGACGTAGACGATCCCCGTCCCCTCCATCTCGCCCAGCAGGCGGGGGAGGGCCTCGCGCTTCGACTCCTCGCGCGGCGAGGGGATCACCTCCAGCCGGAGGTTCTCGCGGAAGACCCCGATGTCGATGATCTCCATCTCCTCGCGGCCGAGCTGGCGGCGGATGTCGTCCACCACGTCGGGGGTGGCGGTGGCGGTCAGGGCCAGGACTCTGGGGTTCCCGAGCGCCTCGATGGCCGAGCGCAGACGCAGGTAGGACGGCCGGAAGTCGTGCCCCCACTGCGAGATGCAGTGCGCCTCGTCGATCACGAAGATGTCGATCAGATTCTTCTTCAGCGTCTCCAGGAATTCCGGCTGCGCCAATCGTTCGGGGGTGACGAAGACGAAGTCCCGCTGCTCCTTCCCGATCTCCTCCAGGACCTCGCTCTCCTCGCCGCGGCTCAGGGTGCTGTTGACCTGAACGGCGTCGACACCCAGCTCGCGCAGCTTGTCGACCTGGTCCTTCATCAGCGAGATCAGGGGGGAGACGATGATCGTGGTGCCCGGCAGCTCCGCGCCGGGGAGCTGATAGCAGAGCGACTTGCCGGCGCCGGTGGGCATGATCGCCAGCGTGTCCTTGCCGTCGAGGATCGAGCGGATGACCTCCTCCTGCCCCTCGCGCAGAGAGCGGAAGCCGAAGGTGCGGCGAAGAGTGCGGCGGAGGGTCGAAAACTGAACGGTCTCGGTCATGGATTTCCTTCCGGGTTGGGGCCAAGGGTGCGGAGGGAGCACCAGCAAGGGGCGTGCCGCAATCCGGGGAGAAGCTGGGGTAAACGTTTCGGGGGTCGGCTGCGTATAAGGCCTGGGCTTTGTAGGGGCGGCCCCGCGTGGCCGCCCTGGGTGGGGGAATTGACGATCGCCAAGACCGGAAAAGCAGGGCGGCCACATAGGGCCGCCCCAAAAAACGCACGAGAATCTGGGGATTTTTGATCTTCCCGGGTTGACGCGGGAAGAGGCCGGGTTTAGACTTAGTCTACAAAATAGCCAAAGGGGCATGGTAGGACTTGCACCACCCCCTGCGAAGCAGTCCCCGCGGGGGTTGGCGTTGGTCCTGAAAATCTTGTCTTTTTTACCGAGGTAGGACGCGATGATGATGTTTGTCACCACGTTGGCGGTCGGCGCCGTCGCCGGCTTCATGATGGAAAAGCAGTTTGGCTCCAATCTGGTGCGCTGGGGCCGGATGCAGAGGATGCGCGCCCGCGTCCTGCGCCGCCAGGGCGTGAGCCCCTGGCGCTCCTGGTTCGACGACTAGGAAGCCACCACCCGTACCCGGTGCCACGCGTTGTTCGCGTACCCCTTGAAGTTCCACACCTGCGAGGGGTGAGCGGGCTGGGTCTGGGCGGCGCTGTCGAAGGCGCGGCAGAGGATCTCGTGCTCTCCCGGGGCGAGGTCGAGCGGCGCCTGCCAGAAGCGCCAGGTCCAGCCGCTCTCACCGGACCCCAGATCCGCGGTCTTCCAGCTCTTGCCGCCATCGGTCGAGACGTCCACCCGGGCGATCTCCCGGCCGCCGCCCGCCACCGCCCAGCCCCGCACGGTCACCCGGCCCGCCGGCAGCCGGTCGCCTGAGACCGGCGCGCAGATCACGGAGTTGACCGGCGCCTCGCCGAGCATCCATCCGGTATCCCAGTCCACGGTGTCCGGCCCCACCGAGGCCGGGAAGAGCCGGTAGGCCTTGGCCTGGAAGTAGTTGTCCGAGGGGCTCTCCTGCAGGGTGATCCGCGAAATCCACTTGACGCTGCGGGCGCCGATGTAGCCCGGCACCACCACCCGCAAGGGCGCGCCGTGGGCGGGCGGCAGCGGCTCGCCGTTCATCGTGTCGGCCAGCAGCACCTCCGGGCGCATCGCCTTCTCCAGCGGGATCGAGCCGCCGAACTGAAAGCGGTGGCCGTGGCGCTCGGTCTCGTCCAGGCCGAGGAAGGCAACGTGGAGCGCGCCGGATTTCGGCCCCGCCGCGGCCAGTGCCTCGCGCAGCGGGACCCCGGACCATTCGGCGTTGCTCACCGCCTCGGAATCCCAGGGGAGCTCGTTGGGGATCGGCGAGACCTCGATCAGCTCGCGGCGGCGGTTGCCCGCGCACTGCAAGGTGGCGCCGGCCGTGGTCCGGGGGAGGCGCCGGAGATCCGCCAGGGACAGCGAGAGCGGGCTCTCCACCAGGCCGTCGACCGTCAGGCGGAAGGCCCCGGCGTCCACCTCGGGGATGTTGCCGTGGCCGCGGATGAAGAACAGCTCGTTGGGGGTGCGGAACGATTCGATCAGGGCGCCGGGAGCGGGCTCGGCGTTGAGCGGATCCTCCTGCCGGACCCGCAGCCGGGGGTGCGTTGCGATCGGGGCCATGGTCCTCTATTCGTCGTAGGAGAGCTGCCGCGAGCAGCGCCGGTAGATGCCGGGCTCCTCGGGCTGGAAGATGTCACAGTGGGTCATCTCGCCGCCGTAGACGTGCAGGGTGAGCGAGGGGCGGTCGGGCAGGGAGTTCGCCAGCACATGGTGCTCGAAGGGGGGGATCAGCGCTCCGGCGGAGCCGGCCGTGGCATGTACGGAGCCCCGGCCCTCGAAGCGGCAGACGCCGTCCGTCTCCTCCAGCAGCTCGTAGCGGATGACCTCCATCTCCCCTTCCAGCACCCCTTCGACGCACCAGATGCCCGCGTGGTCGTGGAGGGCCGTGCGCTGCCCCGGACCCCAGGTCATCACCAGCGCGGTGAAGCCGAGCTCGCCGTCCTGGTAGAGCAGGCGACGGGCGTAGGAATCCGGCTTCACCCGATGGAACCTCTCCGGCAGGATCAATCCCTCGGCGGGGATGAACGACTCCAGATCGTTCTTGATCTGCTCCGCGATCGAGCTCACGTCCCCCAGCCGCACCGCGCTACAGAGCCGCTCGATCAGAGGGTCTACGACGGCTACCTGCGTTTTCATGCGGGCTCCTCTCGTGGCAGGATCAATCCTGCTCGAGATAAGTGTATCCCGACAGCCCCTCCTCGTAGCGGCGCAGGAGCAGGCGGGACTCCTCCAGGGTGATCCGCTTGGCCCGCAGCGCCATCTCGGCCGCCCGCCGCACCCGGGCGACCAGGTCGTCCCGGTTGTAGCGCACGTAGCGGAGCACGTCGCTCACCGTGTCGCCGCTCACCACCCCCTCGATCGTGTAGTCCTCCTCCGGATCGAGCGCCACGTGGACCGTGTTGGTGTCCCCGAACAGGTTGTGGAGGTCGCCCAGGATCTCCTGGTAGGCCCCCACCAGGAAGACCCCCAGATAGTAGGGCTCGCCGGGGTGGAAGTCGTGCAGCTCCAGGACGTCCTTGACGTCGCGGCGGTCGATGAAGTGGTCGATCTTGCCGTCCGAGTCGCAGGTGATGTCGGCCAGCACGGCGCGGTTCGACGGCTCCTCGTCCAGGCGGTGGATGGGCAGCACGGGGAAGAGCTGGTCGATCGCCCAGGAGTCGGGGACCGACTGGAAGACCGAGAAGTTGCAGAAGTAGGTATCCGCGAGCTGCCGCTCCAGCCCCTCGAGCTCCTCCGGCACCTGCGGCAGGGTGCGCACGATGCGGAGGATCTTCTGACAGGTGGCCCAGAACAGGTCCTCGGCGAGCCCCCGGTGCTCCAGCGGCAGGTGGCCGAGGTTGAACAGGCTCAGACACTCGTCGCGGTAGGAGATGGCGTCGTGATACGACTCCAGCAGGTTCTTGCGCGACACCTCGCGATAGGTGTCGAAGAGGTGGCGCAGCGACAGCTCGGCGTCCGCCGGGGGCTTGCGCGGGAGCTTGCCGACCTCGAATTCGGAGACTCCGAGCACGTCGATGATCAGCACCGCGTGGTGGGCCACCGTGGCGCGGCCGGACTCCGAGACGATGGTCGGATGCGGCACCCCCCGGGGGTCGCAGACCTCCATGAGGCCGTAGACGATGTCGTTGGCGTACTCCTGGAGCGTGTAGTTGAGCGACGAGGTGAAGTTCGTCTGCGAGCCGTCGTAGTCGACGCCCAGGCCGCCGCCGACGTCGAGGTAGCGGAGCGGCGCCCCCATCTCGACGAGGTTGACGTAGACCTGGGCCGCCTCGCGCAGGCCGTCCTTGACCGAGCGGATCGAGGAGATCTGGCTGCCGAGATGGAAATGGAGCAGCTCGAAGGTGTCGAGCAGATCGTGCTCGCGCAGAAAGGCGATGGCGCCGAGCAGGTCGCGGCCGGTGAGCCCGAACTTCGAGCGGTCCCCCCCCGAGGCCTCCCAGTGGCCGGCCCCCTTGGCGGACAGCCGCGAGCGGATGCCGATGCGCGGGCGCACCCCCATCTTCTCGGACATCTGCTGGATGAGCGGCAGCTCCGACGGCTTCTCCACCACCATGATGACGTGGCGGCCGAGCTTCGAGGCGAGGAGGGCGGTCTCGATGTACTCCTCGTCCTTGTAGCCGTTGCAGATGATGAGCGCCTCCTCGTCCTCCAGCATCGCCATCACGGCCATCAGCTCGGGCTTCGAGCCCGCCTCCAGGCCGAAGTGATAGGGGCGGCCGTACTCGACCAGCCGCTCCACGAGGTAGCGGTCCTGGTTCACCTTGATGGGATAGACCCCCCGGTACTCACCCCGGTAGCCGTACTCGGCGATCGCGCCGGCGAACGCCTCATTGAGCTGCACCACGCGGGCCTTGATGATCTCCGAGAAGCGGATGAGCAGCGGCGGGCTGATCCCCCGCTCGCGCACCTCGTCCACCAGCTCCTTGAGATCGATGGCCGGCGATCCCGGCCCGCCAGGGTGGACGAGCATGCAGCCGCCGCCGTTGATGGAGAAGAAGTTGTTCCCCCAACCCCGGATGTTGTAGAGGTCGAGGGAATCGGCCGGGGACCACCGGCGGGAGAGAGGTGCAGTGGCCATCTCGGTACGCGAGCTCCTGAGCCCTCAATCGGGCGGTAAATCGTTGACCGGAAACGCGGGATGCCGGGTGGCACACCCGGCCGGCAGGGACTCTAACATGATTCGGCGGGGGGGACTTCCCGGGGGGCCGGAGACGTCTGTGATACCGTTTCCCCCTTCAAACCCCCCGCCCCTGCGGGGCGCATCCCGGAGCACACGCCATGACGAAGATCCAGGGGCCCGTCCGGGTCCGTTTCGCCCCTTCGCCCACGGGGTTTCTGCACGTGGGCGGCGCGCGCACCGCCATCTACAACGACCTGCTGCGGCAGACCGTGGGCGGCGCCTTCATCCTGCGCATCGAGGACACCGACAAGGAGCGGTCCGACGAGGCGATGACCCGCCAGATCCAGTCGGCCCTCGCCTGGATCGGCGTCGTCTGGGACGAGGGGCCGTTCCTGCAGAGCGCGCGGCTCCCCCGCCATCACGAGCGGGCCGAGGAGCTGCTGGCGACGGCCAAGGCCTACCGCTGCTTCTGTGCCCCCGAGGATCTCGACGCCCAGCGGGCCGCGGCCCAGAAGCGGGGGGAGGCCTTCCGCTACCCGCGCACCTGCCTC
>Ga0308175_100002304_pt1 | contig 13036 bp, 10 predicted proteins | sample PhyCR1_3_FD_203893 | JGI IMG/M metagenome (GOLD analysis project Ga0308175, IMG submission 203893) | Soil microbial communities from UC Gill Tract Community Farm, Albany, California, United States - DLSLS.C.R1 | ecosystem: Environmental > Terrestrial > Soil > Agricultural land | place: USA...
ACGACGAAGCGGCCCCCGCGGACTCGGCCCACGTCGCGGCCCCGGCCGATTCCACCGCGCCGGGCGGCCACACCCATCCGCCCGGGACACCGCCCCACAAGGACTGATCCATGCGCGAGGCCCCCTACCTGCGCATCGGTCGATCTCTGCTGGCGGGACTGTCAGCCTTGGCGCTCGGCTCGGGCTGTCGTCCGGTCACGACCCGCCCGCCGTTTCCGCCGGTGCCTGAGGCGGCATCGACCGAGATCCGGCTCCCGCCCGCCGAGGCTGCCCGCCTGCTGGGCGAGGCCTTCCGCGCTGAGTCCATTCCCGCCACCCGCGTCGAGCTGCGCGACACCTGGCTCGAGACCGGCTGGTTCGTCGCCGCCACCGGCCGGCCCCTGGGCCACCATCGCCCCATCGGCCTGGACAACGTGCGGGTCCGCGCCTGGGCCGACCTCACCCATCCGGGCTTCTGCAAGGTGGCGGTGGAGACGGTGTATCGGCCGCTAGCCGATCCGTCACTGCCCCAGCGGGAGCTGGATCGTCAGGTACCGCGCGACCACCCGGTGGCGATCAAGGTGCGCGCGACGCTGCAGGACCTGGTCAAGCGATACGGAGGTCCGCCTCAGCCCCCTGAGACCCCGACCGCTGCGCCCCAAGGCGAGCCCGGCAACGAGCCCTCGAACGAGCCGCCGGAGGAGTCGTCGGACACGACCACCGATCAGAGCCGCTAGGAAGCCGGTCATCCTGAGCGCAGCGAAGGAGCCATGCCTCGAGGCATGGCTCCTTCGCTGCGCTCAGGATGACCCTGGTCCGGCCGCTACGTCACGTAGGCGCGAACCCAGTCCTCGAGCTGCCGCATGTCGACCAGTGCGTCCTTGCAGGGACCCGACGGCAGCGTCATCGTGAGACCCAGGACCGGGATCTTCCCCGCCACGTCGTGCAATCCGCTCACCATGTCCCGCTCGCACGCCACGGCCACCACGGCACGCGGGCGGCGCTCGCGAATGACCCGCCGCGCGAGCTGCCCCCGCGTCGCCACGAACACCGGCACGCCGTAGCGCCCGGCGATCCCGAGCACGCCATCCAGCGTTTCCTTGGAAAGACAGCGGGGAATGAGCAGCAGCAACTCGCCCTTGCCCACCTTCCGGCCCCTGAGCAGGGCCAGGGCGTTGTACACCTTGACCGCCGCATTCTCCACCCAGTCGCGCCGGCCGAAGCGGCCGGCCACGCGGGAGGTGAGCCGCATGAGGCGGAGATAGGGTCCTCGTTCGGCCAGGCGTTCGGGCAGGAGCGCCCGGCGGGTGACGAACGAGAGGAGGAGCACCCCCCACCAGAGTCCCAGGACCGCGGCGAGGATCGCGAGCCCCCACCAGAGCACCGTGGGCAGCGAGTGATGCAGCTGACCGAGGCGGGGGCCGAAGAGATACAGCGCGATGGCCACCACGAGGAGTCCCGCGGCCAGCGCCACGGCCGACCAGAGGAAGAACAGCGTGGGGGAGGCGTCGTAGTTGCCCCGGTTGGGCAGCGGCTTCCCGTCCCACTCGTCCCACTCGTGGCCCAGCCGGCGGTCCACGTCGATGTGGATCAACTGCCCTCGGGAAGTGTCCGACATACGGGAACAAGATAGTTAGCTTTTTGCCATGCTGCCTCCCCCGCCGGTTCGAGGTCTGTTCCGCACCGATCATCGCGCCCGGGCGGCCTACGCCGAGGGCGCCGGCATCTTTCGCATTTTGCCGGCGGCGGTGTGCGTCCCGCGCGATCGTGAGGACGTGGCGTCGCTCGCGCACTGGGCGTCGGCGCACCGGGTGGCCCTGGTGCCGCGCGGCGCCGGCAGCGCCATGGGCGGCGGCAACGTAGGCGATGGCGTGATCGTCGACCTGACCGGGATGCCGCGCCGGCTCGAGGTGGACGGGCCGGCGCGGCGGGCCCGGGCCGGCGCCAGCGTGACGCTCGCGGAGCTCAACGGTGCCGCCGACGGTGTGGGTCTCCGTCTGCCGCCCGATCCGTCGAGCGGGCGATGGGCCACGCTGGGCGGCATGCTCTCCACTAATGCCGCCGGCGCGCGTACGGTGCGCTACGGGAGCGTCCGCCGCTGGGCCGAGGCCGTGGAGCTGGTGACGGCCGATGGAGAGACCACCGAGCTCCGGCGCGGCCGGGGTCCGAGCGGCCGCACGCTCGCGACCGAGCGGTTCGACGCGGATGCCGCCCCGGCCATCCGTGCCGCCGCCGACCTGGTGCGCCGGCGGTTCCCCCAGACCCGGAAAAACTCCTCGGGCTACGCGCTCGACGCCTGGCTCGAGAGCGGCGACCTCATCGATCTGCTGATCGGCGCCGAGGGCACCCTCGGCTTCGTCGCGGCGGCGGAATGGCGGCTCGATCCGTTGCCGGGCGCGCGCGCGGGCCTGCGGGTGGGGCTCCGGTCGCTCGACGCGCTGGGTGACGCCGTGACCGCGTTGCTCGCCCACGAGCCGTCCGCGGTCGAGCTGCTCGACCGCACCTTCCTCGAGCTGGTGGGCGAGGCCGGCCAGGAGGCCGTGCTGCTGGTGGAGATCGAGCGGGATGACGAGGCCGCCGCCCGCGTCGCGGTCAAGCAGGCGGCGGCGGCGGTCGCCCCCTTCGCCGCGACGGTGGATACGGGCCTCACCCAGGCCGCGGCGGAGCGGCTCTGGGCGCTCCGGCACGCGGCGAGTCCCATCCTCGCGGGCCTGCCCGAGACCCGGCGCTCACTGCAGGTGATCGAGGACGGCTGCGTGCCGCTGCCGCGCATGGGCGAGTACATCCGCGCGGTGCGGGAGGCCGCCGCGGCGCGCGACCTGGCGGTGGTGATCTTCGGCCACGCCGGCGACGGCCACGTGCACGTGAACCTTCTCCCCGAGCTGGCCCGCGCCGGCTGGGAGGACGCGGTGGCCGGGCTGCTCGAGGCCGTCACCGACGCGCTGGTGCGGCTCGGTGGGACACCTTCGGGTGAGCACGGCGACGGTCGGCTCCGCGCCGGCCTGCTCCACCGGATCTATGGGGACGAGATCGTGGCGCTGTTCGCGCGGGTGAAGCGCGCCTTCGACCCCCTCGGAATTCTCAACCCCGGCGTTATCCTTCCGTCCGCCGAGCCGCCGGTGAGCCGGCTCAAGGTGGGCCGCCAGGCCATCGCGCTGCCGGACGACATCGCGCGGGGGCTCCGGCAGATCGAGCAGCGGGGTGCCTACGCCCGGAGCCGGCTGGAGCTTGCGGACGGCACGCTCAAAGGCGACTGAGCCCCGTCGAGCACCCTGGCGCTCCGACCCGATCGACGACTCCAGACCTACGAGCTTTGCAGACCCATGGACATCCTTCGCGAGCCCCGGATTTCTCTGATCGCCCGGCCCCAGTTCCTCGAGCCGGCCCACCTGCCCATCCAATGGAAGGGCGAGGCGAGCGACGGCGAGCGGATCGCCGAGTTCGCCGGCCGGCTATGCTACATGAGCCAGCACAACCCGGCGGGTCGCACCACGGCGGAATACCTCGGCAACATCCTGAGGCAAGGCCACGGGTCGGTGTTCGAGCACGCCACCTACGTCATGCTGATCGAGGGAATCTCTCGGAGCTGCAGCCACGAGCTGGTGCGGCATCGGGCGGGCTGGGGCTACTCGCAGCTCTCCCAGCGCTACGTCGACGAATCCCACGCCGCGTTCGTCATGCCCCCGGCCGTCCAGGGGGACGCCGGCCTCGAAGCGGTGTGGTGCCGCCAGATCGAGGTCGCCCAGAGCGCCTACGTGGCGGCGGTGGAGCAGCTCATGGAGCGCTACGCCTGGGTGGACGATCGGGTGCATCGGCGGAAGCTGGCCCGCGAGGCCGCCCGCAGCGTGCTCCCCAACGCGACCGAGGTGAAGATCGTGGCGAGCGCCAACGTCCGCGCGTGGCGGACCATGCTCGAGCTGCGGCTGGGCGAAGGCGCCGAGCTGGAGATCCGGCGCATGGCGGTGGGCTGCCTCCGCGTCCTCCAGCAGGAGGCGCCCGCCCTGTTCGGCGACTTCGAGATCTACCGCGCCGCCGACGGGAGCGAGGCCGGAAGGGTTGGATTTCACAAGGTGTGAGGCGTTTTGAAAGACGGACGGACGGGAAGACGGAAGGACGGAACGACCGGGCAGCGGATGGGAAGCGGGGAAAGCGGCCGCAGCGAGGGCGGTGGTGGACTGAGGAGAGTGGGAGCGACGGGCAGGCGAAGCAGGCATCGTACGAGGGAAAACCGGAAACTCGGGCCACGTCTGGCGCCTGACTCCGAGCGAAGCGAGGGATCTCGTCACGGGCGGCTCGAGCTGCTTCCGGCGAGATCCCTCGTCGCTTGTTCTCCTCGGATGAGGCGGCGATCGCTCGCTGCGCGGCACTCCGGCACGCTCCGCCTCCGCCCGCCTGCCGGTCCTTCCGTCCTTCCGTCTTCCGTCTCTCGGTCCATCTCGTGGCACATTCTTCGCCAAAAAGTATTGTGCACCCGAACTCTTTTTCTTACTTTAGGTTCGTCGAAGTCCTCAAGTCGTTGCGGCTCGTCTCTGGTGGACGGCCTTTTTTGTAGAGGAGATCGCTTGGCAGTTCGGATAGGACTCGCCTTCAATCTCAAGCCCAGTGCGCCGGCGGATACCACAGCCGGGGCCACGCCCGACTCTCCCTCCTCGGACGATCCCAACAGTCGGGCGCTCCGCGACGACCTCCCTCAACCCGATCTCTACGCCGAGTGGGATGAGCCCGCTACCATCGATGCGGTGGAGCGCGCGCTCAGGGGCGTGGGCCAGGTCTATCGGCTCGAGGCCAACGCCAGCTTCCCCGCGCGGCTCGCGCTGGTTCAGCCCGACTTCGTGTTCAACATCGCGGAAGGCCTCTACGGCCCGAACCGCGAGGGACACGTCCCGGCCATCTGCGAATTCCTCGGCATCCCGTGCCACGCGTCCGATCCGCTGACCCTCGGCCTCGCGCTCGACAAGCGCCGCGCCAAGGAGATCATGTCGTATCACGGGGTGCCCACGGCGGCATTCGTCCTGGCCCACAGCCCGGCCGACGCCCGCGCGGTCCAGCTCCCGTTTCCGCTCTTCGTGAAGCCGGCCTTCGAGGGCTCGGGCAAGGGCGTGAGCGTGCGGAGCCTGTGCAAGACCCGGAGCCAGCTGGTCAAGCAGGTCTCCAAGCTGCTGGCCACCTACGCCGAGCCGGTGCTCATCGAGACCTACCTGCCTGGTCCCGAGTTCACCGTCGCGGTGCTCGGCAACGGCGACCAGGCCCGCTGCCTGCCCATCGTGGGCATGGACTTTGACACGCTGCCCAAGGGCGCGCCGCCGATCTACGGCTACGAGGCCAAGTGGCTGTGGGACTCGCCGACCCGCCCGCTGGAGATCTTCGACTGTCCGGCCCGCATTCCCGAGTCACTGGCCGAGGACATCCGGGCCGCCGCGCTCGCGGCGTACCGGGCGCTCGAATGCCGCGACTGGTGCCGCATCGACATCCGCTGCGACGCCGCCAATCGCCCCATGGTCGTCGAGTTGAACCCGCTGCCGGGCATCCTGCCCGACCCGCGGGACAATTCCTGCTTCCCGAAGGCTGCTCGCGCCGCCGGGATGAGCTACGACGAGCTGATCCGGGAGGTCGCCGACATCGCGTGGCGCCGGATCAGCGGCCGTTCACTCCTGGCGGAGGTGGCGTGATGAAGGTCGCAATCCTGTACGATGCCGGCAGCGACGAGTGGAGCCCGCAGGACGTGGCGGCGGTGGTGGGCAACGTCCACGAGGTCCGCGACGTCCTGCGCCGGCGGGGGCACGAGGTCGAGCTCCTGCCGGTCCGGCTGGGCGACTTCCGCTGGCTCTCCCGCATCCGCCGGGCGGACCTGGTCTTCAACCTCTGCGAAGGCATCAACGGGCACGCCAAGTACGAGGAGATGGTGGTGGGGACGCTCGAGCTCGCCGGCGTGCCCTTCACCGGCTGCCGGGTGTGGCCCACCACCGTCTGCCATCGGAAGCACGTCGCCAACACGCTGCTGGCCGCCGCGGGTCTGCCGGTGCCGGCGTTCACCCTGGCCCAGGCCAACAAGACCCCGGCCGAATTCCCGCTCCCGGCCATCGTGAAGCCTTCGGCGGAGGACGCGAGCGTAGGGATCGACAACGGGGCGGTCTGCACCTCCAAGCGCGCGCTCAAGAAGCGCGTGGCCCTGATGCTCGAGCAGTTCGAGGAGGTGCTGGTCCAGGAGTACGTGGCGGGCCGGGAGTTCAACGTGGGCTTCGTCGGGAAGCGCATGCTGCCCATCGCCGAGATCCGGTTCGACGGCATGCCCGACGGCAACTGGCCCATCGTGAGCTACGCAGCCAAGTGGCTGCCGGGGAGCCCCGAGGACGAGGGCACTCAGCCGGTGTGCCCCGCTGAAGTGCCGGCCGATCTGGCCAAGCGGATCGGCGAGGTGGCGCGCGAGGCCTGGATCAACATGTCGGGCGGCGAGGGCTACGGGCGGGTCGACATCCGGGTCAACGCCGACGGCCAGCCCTACGTGCTCGAGGTCAATCCCTGCCCCGACCTCTCGAGCAATGCCGGCCTGGCCCGGATGGGCCGCGCCTTCGGCTGGAGCTATGACGACCTCGTCGTGCAGATCGTCGACGAGGCGCTCATGCGCTCGCAGAGCCATCGCGCCGCCGCCGCCCTGGTCAGCGGGGTGACGGCCGCGTGAGCGGCACGCTTACCCTGGCCACCCTCCGGAACCTCACCGCGGCCGATCGGGGCCGCATCGAGGCCATCAGCCGTGCCGTCGGGCTCTTCCATGAAGACGAGATTCCCGTCGCGCTCGAAGTCTTCGACGGGGCGGTGGCCGGCTCGCCCGACTACCTCGCGCTGGGCGCCGAGCACGACGGGCGCCTGGCCGGCTGGATCTGCTGGGGCCCCACGCCCTGCACCCTCGGCACCTACGATCTCTACTGGATGGCAGTGGACCCGGCCGTGCACGGCGCGGGGGTCGGCACCGCCCTCGTTCATGCCATGGAGCGCCGGCTGGCCGGCGTCGCCCGGCTCGTCGTCGTGGAGACGGCCGGACGAGCCGAGTATGCCCCGACCCGGGCGTTCTACGAAGCCCGCGGATATCGGGCGGTGTCCCGGATTCCGGATTTCTACGCGCCGGGAGACGATCAGGTGGTGTACGTGAAGGCTCTGGGCAGCGGAGAAGGAGCGGGGCATCGCAACGCCTCATCCTGAGCGAAGCGAAGGATCTTCTCGACGGGCGTCCGAGCCATGTCGCGAAGGTCCCTCGCTTCGCTCGGGATGAGGGATATCGGATGAGGGATATCGGATGAGGGATATCGGATGAGGGATATCGGATGAGGATATCGGATTAGGGATATCGGAGGCAGCGTCACATGGAAACCTGGCAGGAAGTTCTCAAGGCCAACTCGATCCGCTCACTGGACCTGCTCGCGGCCAAGTTCGGGCCCGAGCATTTCCCCGATCTCGACCGCCTGCGTCAGGCGGCCGAGAATTTCGAGTTCCGCATCTCCCCCGCCATGGTCGAGCTGATCCAGTCGCCCAACGACCCGATCTGGCGGCAGTACGTGCCCACGGTCGAAGAGCTCGACATCCGGGACGGCATCGTCGACTCGCTCAACGAGGACGCCGACAGCCCGGTGCCCAACATCACCCACCGCTACCCCGACCGGGCGCTGTTCCTGGTCTCGCCGGTGTGCGCCAGCTACTGCCGGTTCTGCACCCGCCGGCGCAAGGTGGGCGATCCCGAGAAGATCCCGATGTCGCAGTTCGAGAGCGCGTTCCAGTATCTCGAGCAGCACACCGAGATCCGCGACGTCATCATGAGCGGCGGTGACCCGCTCCTGCTCAACGATCGGCGGCTCGAGGCCATTCTGACCCGGCTCCGCGCCATCCCGCACCTCGAGATCATCCGGATCGGCAGCCGGGTGCCGTGCCATCTGCCCGAGCGGATCACGCCCGAGCTGACCACCATGCTCAAGCGGTTCCATCCGCTGTTCATCAACACCCATTTCAACCACCCGGACGAGCTCACCCCGGCCGCGGTCGCCGGGCTCGGCCGTCTGGCCGATGCCGGCATCCCGCTCGGCTGCCAGACCGTGCTCCTCAAAGGCGTGAACGACGATCCGGAGGTCATGAAGCTCCTGATGCAGCGGCTTCTGATGGCCCGGGTCCGACCCTACTACATCTATATGGCCGACCAGGTGGCCGGCGCCGAGCATTTCAGGACCACGGTGCAGACCGGCATCCGGATCATGGAGGCGCTCCGAGGCTGGACCAGCGGCCTGGCCAATCCGCACTTCGTGATCGACGCACCCGGCGGCGGCGGCAAGATCCCGCTGCTGCCGGAGTACGTGGTCAGCATGAGCGACGAGGAAGTGGTGCTGCGGAACTTCCGGGGGCAGCAGTACGTGTACCGGCAGCCGCAGGAAGCCGGAGTCATCGAGCTCAAGAAGCCGGCGAAGCGGTCGGCGAAGCGGCGGAAGACAGCGTGAGGTAGGGCGGAAGGACGGGAAGACGGGAAGACGGGAAGACGGGAGGACCGGCACACCGCGCAGGGTTCGATGACCCAGCCAGATGCCGGTCCTTCCGTCTTGCCGACTAGCCGCCCTCCCGTCCTCCCGTCTGTCCGTCCTCCCGTCTTCCCGTCCTCCTTCCGACCCTCCCTCCGCCTCCGCATATTGGTCCCATTCCATTCACAATCCGGACTCCTATGTCGTTCGCGCCGCGACCGTCCGCTGTCCCGCGCCCGACGCTGGGCCGCTTTCCCTGGCTCATCGCCGCGGTGGTGGCATGCGGCGGGACCGACCGGCAGGGCGGCAACTTCGTGAACATGTACGACAATGCCTTCAATGCGGCCGTCGTACGGGTGCCGGTGGGCGGGCGGGTGAAGTGGATCAACGTGGGCAAGAACGTCCATAATGCCGTGGCGGCCGATCAGAGCTGGTCCACCAGTGGCGCGCAGGGTCCCGACCTCGCCCCCGGCGCCGAGCGCGATGTGACCTTCGCCAGCCCGGGCGTCTATCGCTACTACTGCACCTATCACGGCACCCGGGACGGCAAGGGCATGTCCGGCGTCGTAGTCGTGGGAGACGTGGCCTACAGTCCCGGGCCCAAGAGCGGCCAGCAGGCCGTCGCCGACGCCACCGGGTCGGTGCGGCGGGTACCGCGCCAGTACCCCACGATCCAGAGCGCGGTGGACGCGGCCGATCCGGGCGACCTGGTGCTGATCGATCGCGGGGTCTACCACGAGGAGGTGACCGTCACCACGCCGTCGCTCACCCTTCGCGGCATCGACCGCAACGCCACCGTCATCGACGGCGACTTCGTGCGCGGCAACGGGGTCGCGGTCCTGGCGGACGGCGTGGCCATTGAGAACCTGACCGCGCGGAACGCGGTGCTCAACGGGTTCTTCTGGACCGGGGTGACCGGCTTCCGCGGCAGCTGGCTCACCGCCTACAACAACGGCGACTACGGCATCTACGCGTTCGACGCGCGCGACGGGCTGTTCGAGCACTCCTACGCGTCGGGCTCGCCGGACTCCGGGTTCTACATCGGCGAGTGCTATCCCTGCCGCGTCGTGATCCGCGACGTCACCGCCGAGAACAACGCCATCGGGTACTCCGGGACCAACTCGGGCGGGGACCTCTACGTGGTGAGCTCGGTGTGGCGCAACAACCGCTCGGGCCTGGTGCCGGCGTCGCTCGACATCGAGCTCAATCCGCCCCAGCGCGAGATGGTCATCGCCGCCAACCTGATCGTGGGCAACAGCAACCCCAGCGCGCCGGCCGCCGCGCTGCCGGCCATCGCCTACGGCAATGGCGTGCTCATCGGCGGCGGGATCGGAAACGTGGTGGAGCGCAACGTCATCGCGGACCACGAGCAGCATGGCGTCCTGATCACGCCGATGTACGACCGCAACTGGTGGCCGGCCCGGCGGAACGTGGTGCGCGAGAACCGCATCGCCCGATCGGGCCGCGCCGACCTCGCGCTCGGCGGCCCGGCGAGCTTCGGCAATTGCTTCGCGGGCAACCAGTACGCCTCCACGGCGCCCGCGGGGCTCGAGCTGTTCCACGGGTGCAGCGGGCTCCGGCTCCCGCTCGGGTTCGATCCGCTGCCCCTGGTGTCGATCGTGGGATACCGCGGGTTCACGGTCGGCCGGCACGAGTTTCCCGACTGGCGCCATCAGCCGGTGCCGCCGCCGCAGGCGGTGATGCCGAACGCCGCCACCGCGCCGGCTCGGCCTGCGGTCCAGGTGTTCGAGGGACTGCACTTCGACGTGAGCCAGGCGCAGCTCCCGGCCGGAGCCGAGGAAAGCCTGCGGCAACCGGCGCCGAACATCCGGCCGATCACGGCGCCGGGGCCGCTCCGCCGCCTCGCGGCCAGCGCGACGTTCTGGCTGCTCCCGATCCTGCTGCTCGGATGGGTCACGCGCGGCCGGCGGCGGTTCATCCGGTTCGGGCTCCGCGCGGTGGCGGTCTATCTGATCGTGCTGGTTGTGGCGACAGTGGTGTACGGGAAGTTCTAGTACGGGAAGTTCTATGGGAAGTTCTAGCGTTTCGAGGCGTGATCTGCTACGGATCGGCGCCGGCTTTGCGGCCGGCGTCTCGACGGCGATGCTGTTCGGTCTCCGGGGCCGCGCCGCTTCGGCGGGCTCCCCCGCGAGGCCACGCGCGGAGAGCTACGGCCACGGCGTCGAGCCGCCGGCCGACCTGAATCCGGGAGCGCTTGCCGGCCGGCTCTATCCACCCGCGCCCCGCAAGGCCGGCGCGCCGGAAGTGATCGACGCAGACCTCTGGATCGCGGAGCAGCCGGTCCTGGTGGCGCGCGACACCAGCTTCGCGGCCTGGACCTTCAACGGCCAGGTACCGGGGCCGATCCTGCGGGCGCGCGAAGGCGATCGGCTCGATATCTCGCTCCGGAACCTCGGCGCCCGGCCGCACAATCTTCACCTCCACGGCCGCCACGACGTGGCGGAAGACGGCTGGCAGCCGGTGCCGCCCCGAGGGGAGGCGCGCTACCGGCTCGTCGCCGAGCCGTTCGGGCTGCATCCGTATCACTGCGATGCGTCGCCGGCGGCGGAGCACCTGTCGCACGGGCTGTACGGCATGTTGATCGTCGACCCGCCGCGCGCCCGTCCGCCCGCGCACGAGGTGGCGCTGGTGTTGTCGGGATTCGATCTCGACGGCGACGGGCACAACGAGGTCTACGGCTGGAACGGGGTGGCGGGTGGCTTCGAGCGCTATCCGATCAAGGTGCCGGCCGGCGAGCTGGTTCGGGTGTACCTGCTGAACATGGTGGCCGACGACCCGGTCGCCTCGTTCCACCTCCACGCCGAGACCTTCGACGTATATCGGAGCGGCACGCGGCTCACGCCGGATGAGCGCACCGACGTGGTGACGCTGGCGCAGACCGAGCGGGCGATCGTGGAGTTCCGGCTGCCGCGGCGGGGGCGGTACATGTTCCATCCGCACCAGCGGCACATGGCGGAGCGGGGCGCCATGGGGTGGTTCGCGGCGGTGTAAGCTCCGGTGGTGGGAGCGGGAAGCGCAGCGAACCACTACTTGCCTAGCGCCCTGCTTAAGGTGAGCGGCCGAGCCGCCAGTGGCGGAGCCCGCTGGCCCAGCTGTACGGATCGATCTCCACGCCTTCCACCCGCCGCGAGGCGATCGCCACGTTGGCCGGGGCGTAGAGGAAGATCGCGGGGGCGTCGGCGTTGAGGGTGTCCATCGCCTGCCGGTAGAGCCGGCGGGCGGAATCGACCGACTCGGCTCGTCCGGCCCGCTCGAAGAGGGCATCGAAGTCCGGATTGGAATAGTGGCCGTAGTTGAGCACGCCCCATCCCGCGCGGGTCCACTGCTCGGCGAGGCCGCGCGGGCTGGGCTCGTCGAGCCAGGCGCCGATGTAGCTGTCGAACTGGCCCTTCTCCAGCCGCTCCTGGAACACGGGGAAGTCCACCGCGGTCACGGTGACGGCCGCGCCGACCGCCTGCCACATCGCCTGCAGCGCCACCGCGATCTGCCTCCTGCTCGGGCTGGTGCTCGGCACCAGGATGTCGAACGAGAGCGCGCGGCTGCCCCGCTCGCGGGTGGACACCGTGTCGCGTCGGCGCCAGCCGGCCGCCTCGAGCGCCCGCGTGGCCTGCGTCGTGTCGAACGGCAGCGTGCGGATTCCGTCGTCCCAGATCCACAGCAGCTGCGACATCGGGCCCGGCGGCGCCTTGGCCTCACGCCCGAAGGTGGACCGGGCCAGTGTCTCGCGATCCACCGCGAGCGCCAGCGCGCGTCGGGTGGCTACGTCTCCAAAGATCGGATGCGGCTCGTCGCGCGGGCCACCGCGAATGCGGAAGCCCAGAAATCCGTAGGCTGCCGACGCGTACGGCAGCAGGCGCAGCGTCGAATCGTTAACGGCGCGCTGGGCGCTGCGGGGGCTGCCGGCGGTCTCGAGCAGGTCGGCCTCATGGCTCAGCACGAGATTGAGCGCCGCGTCGGGATCCTGGGTGAACCGCCAGACGACCTCGCGGACGGGCGGCGGATCGGCGGCGGTGGAATCCGCCACCAGGCGGAGATACTCGCCGCGCTTCCAGGCGCTGATGCGGTACGGCCCGCTTCCCACCAGGTGCGCCAGCGAGGTGTCGGCCGGCCACCGGTCACGGGGAATGTCGGACCAGATGTGGCTGGGCAGCACCCGCACGTGGTAGGTGGCGTCGAACAGCTGCTCGCTCGAGGGATGGGCGAACCGCACCAGCACGGTGGCGGAGTCTTCGGCCGTGACGGCAAGCTTGCCGGCCAGGTAGTCGCGCGCGGGCGCCTCGAGCGTGGAGTCCTCGAACGCGTCGAACGAGAACCGCACGTCCTCGGCGGTTACGGGCCGGCCGTCCTGCCAGCGCGCGCCCGGCCGCAGGTGGAAGCGCCAGCGCAGCGAATCCACCCGCTCCCAGCGCGAAGCCAGCGCCGGCCGATACGCGGTGGAATCGATGGGCTCCGCGCCCGGTGCCAGGTCGGCCAGGCGCTCGTAGATCTGGTCACCGATGTCGCGGGCCACGCTCTCCGAGACTAGCGGCGGCAGCAGGTGG
>Ga0308175_100002305_pt1 | contig 13036 bp, 10 predicted proteins | sample PhyCR1_3_FD_203893 | JGI IMG/M metagenome (GOLD analysis project Ga0308175, IMG submission 203893) | Soil microbial communities from UC Gill Tract Community Farm, Albany, California, United States - DLSLS.C.R1 | ecosystem: Environmental > Terrestrial > Soil > Agricultural land | place: USA...
CGGGCGCAGACCCACGACCTGAATGCCCGGCTGCCGTTCGATCCGCGGCGGGTGGATGGGATCGTCCTGAGCCACGCGCACATCGACCACTCCGGGCGGCTGCCGCTCATGGTGCGTCATGGCTTTCACGGCCCGATCTACGCCACCCCGGCCAGCCGGGATCTCTGCGCGGTGATGCTGCCCGACGCGGCGCACATCCAGGAGAAGGACCACGAATACCTGGTGCGCCGCAACAAGGCCGGGGCGGAAAGCGAGCCGCTTTACAACCTCGCCGACGCCATCGCGGTGCAGGACCTGATGGTCGGCGTGCCCTACCGGCGCATCACCCATTTGCGGAAGCACCTGGCGCTCGAGTTCGTCGAGGCCGGCCATATCCTTGGCAGCGCCTCCGCCGACATCCGGATCACCGAGGGCCGGAACCACCGCCTGGTCTTCTCCGGCGACATCGGCCGCTCAGGCCTGCCCATCGTGCGCGACCCCGAGCCCCCGTCCGGTCCGGTCGACACCCTGATCGTCGAGTCCACCTACGCCGACCGGGATCACGAGTCGGTGGCCAACGCCGAGGAGCGGCTGGGCGAAGCCGTCCGGCGCGCCGCCGGGCGCGGCGGCAAGGTGCTGATCCCGGCGTTCGCCCTGGGCCGGATCCAGGAGATCGTGTACGGCCTGCATCAGCTCCATCGGGCCCGGCGGATTCCCGATATCCCGATCTACATCGACAGTCCGCTGGGCGTCGATACCACCACCGTGTTCCGGCTGCATCCCGAGGTGTTCGATCATCGCGAGACGCTGATCGCGAACAAGATCCCCCTGTTCGATTTCTCCCTGGTGCACTACGTGCGCGACGTCGCCGAGTCCAAGGCCCTGAACCAGGCCGCGGGACCCGCGATCGTGGTGGCCGCGAGCGGCATGGCGGAGTCGGGCCGCATCCTCCACCATCTCGCCAACGGGATCGGCGACCACCGCAACCTGGTTTTGTTCGTCGGCTTCCAGGCGGAGCACACCCTGGGGCGGCGGATCCAGAGCGGGGAGCCCATGGTCCGCATCTTCGGCCAGGAGTATCCCGTGCGCGCCGAGGTGGAAACCATCGGGGGCTACTCGGCGCATGCGGACCGGAGCGAGCTCCGAGCCTGGATCCGGCGGCTGGGCGGTCCCATTCGCCGCGCGTTCGTGGTGCACGGGGAGGCGCCGGCCCTCGGCGCCATGGCCACGATCCTCCGCGAAGAAGGGGTCCGCGACGTGGTGCTGCCCAAGCACGGCGAAGGCTTCGACCTCTAATTCCGCCGCGGCCTCCTGTGCGCCCCCTCCTCCGTCCCGTGTGGCAGGCGGCCGGGCTCCTCCTGCTCGGCGCGGTGATCGTGTACACCGTGGCGCTGGTCTTGGTGCTGGTGGTGAGCCAGCAGGACGAGCGTCAGCCGGCGGACGCGATCGTGGTGCTGGGGGCGGCGCAGTACAATGGTCGGCCGTCGCCGGTGCTCCGCGCCCGGTTGGATCACGCGCTGGAGCTCTATCGCGAGCAGCTGGCGCCGCTCGTGCTGGTCACCGGCGGCGTCGGCCGGGGCGACACCACCAGCGAGGCCACCGCGGCACGCCGCTACCTGATCTACCGCGGCGTGCCGGCCGACGCGGTCGTGGCCCAGGGCGAGGGGCGGACCACCATGGCCTCGATGACGGCGGTCAACACCTGGCTTCGCGGCCGTGGTCTCCGCCGTGTCATCCTCGTGAGCGACCCGTTTCATATGTTCCGCCTTCGGCTCGAGGCACGCCGCACGGCACTCGAAGCGTATACCTCGCCCACCGAAAGCAGTCCCATTTCCGAGAACCCCGTCCTGGAGCTCCGCTACCTGTTGGCCGAGGGATACAAGGTCCCTGTGGCCTGGGTCCGGAGCTGGTGACCCGTCATGACCCTGATTTCGACTGAGCGCCTGTACACCGGGCGCGTGGTGAACCTCGACCGCGACACCGTCCGTTTCCCCGATGGCTCCAGCGGCCAGCTCGAGATGCTGCGCCATCCAGGCGCCTCCGCGGTGGTGCCGTTCCTGGACGACCCCCGCGCGCCGGATCCGCGGGTGCTGCTCATCCGCCAGTTCCGCCACGCGGCAAACGGATTCATCCTGGAGGTACCGGCCGGTCGCCTCGATGCCGGTGAGACGCCGGAGGCCTGCGCCCGTCGGGAGCTGGAGGAGGAAACCGGCATGCGGGCCCGCACCTTCGAGCCGCTGATCACCATGTACACCACGCCGGGCTTCACCGACGAGCGCATTCATCTGTTCCTGGCGCACGGGCTGGAAGCGGGCTCGCAGCGGCGGGAACCGGACGAGTTCATGGAGCTCAAGGAACTGACCTGGTCGGCCCTGCTGGAGCTGGTCCGGACCGGCCAGGTGCAGGACGGGAAGACCCTGACCAGCCTGTTGTTTGTCCAATCTTTTCGGAGAGGTGGCCCGCCGCCGCGGTAAGGTTCTTCGTGGGCCGAGCCGGGAGTCCACTCGATCCGGGCCACCAACCTCGATCGGGCCAGGCACGCAATGCGGGGTCGCCACCTGGATCGCGATCCGGGTCGCTACCTGGATCGCGATCGGGGTCCGCCGGGCACCCGAGGAGTGGCGGACCGGGCCCTGCCGCACCGACCGCGAGCGATACCCGTTTGCCGCGCGCCCATCTAAGATTCGACCATGCCCGCCCAGACGTACGACGCGCTGCTGCGCTCCCTCGCCAAGGGTGATCTGGCGCCGGTGTACTACCTGCACGGTTCCCAGGACATCCTCAAGGACGAAGCCGTCGACGCGATCCTGGATCGCGCCCTCGAGCCCGGGCTGCGCGATTTCAACCTCGACCAGCGCTCGGCCGGACAACTCGACCCCGAGGCGATCTACGCCCTGTGCACCACGCTGCCCATGATGGCGACCCGCCGGGCCGTCGTGCTTCGAGAGGTCGAAGGCTGGAAGCGGCGGCCCAAGACCCGCGCGGCGTTCCTCTCCTATCTCCAGCGGCCGGTTGCGGAGACGGTGGTCATCCTGGTCCAGAGCTCGACCGAAGAGGATGTCGATCGTGACCTGGTGCGCGGTGCGTTCTCGGTCGACTGTGAGCCGCTGCCGCCCGAGCGCGCCCGCCGCTGGCTCGTGCGCCGGGCCAAGAGCCTCGGGGTACTGCTGGAAGACGCCGCCACCGACCATCTCCTGGCGGCGACCGGTGGCGATCTCGGGGCGGTCGCCGCGGAGCTGGAAAAGCTTCGCGCGCTCCCGTCGGACCAGCCACTCACCGCCGACCAGGTCGGGGCGCTGGTCGGCATCCGCCACGGCGAGACCGTGTTCGACTGGCGCGACGCCGTGCTGGACGGCGCGGCGGGCCGAGCCGGCCGCATGCTCGGCCCGCTGCTCGACCAGTCGGGGGTTACCGCCGTGCGGCTGGTCTCGTTGCTGGGCACCAGCCTGATCGGCGTGGGGCTCGCCCGCAGTCACTACGACCGCCGGGTGCGTGCCGGCCAGCTCGAACGCCTGGTGTTCGAGCGCCTGCGTCAGCTCCGGATCTTCGGGCTGCCCGACTGGAAGGCGGAGAGCGCTCGCTGGACCCGATGGGCCGCCGCGTGGCCCAACCAGCGCGTACGGGGCGGCCTCGGCGCGGCCCGCGACGCCGATCAGGCGCTCAAGAACACCACCGTCTCCGACGAGCTGGGGATTCTGACCGACCTCGTCCTGCGTCTTGCCGTGGAACGGAGGGAGGCCGCGTGAGAGGTCCGGCGTTGGCCTGGCTGGCGGTGCTGTCGCTCGCGGCCGTCGGCCGCGTGCAGGCGCAGACCGACCCCCGCCTGGTCAACGCGGTGCGCGCGGCACAGGAGGGCCAGGGCGACTCGGCCCGCGCCGCGGTCCAGCGCCTGCTCGACGCCACGCCGCCGACCGACACGCTGTACCCGCAGATCCTGTATACCCAGGCGATGGTCGCGAACTCGGCCGGCGACATGCGGCGCCAGCTGCAGCGGGTCGCCGTCGAGTACGCCAGCTCCGAGTGGGCCGATGATGCCCTGCTCCGGCTGGTGCAGATGGACTATGCCACCCGCAACTACGACGGGGCGGCGCGCAATCTCGAGCGGCTTCGGGGAGATTTTCCAGCCTCGCCCTTGATGGCGCACGCCGCCTACTGGGCGGCCCGCACCTACTTCGACAGCAACAACCCGCAGGCGGCCTGCCGCTGGCTTGCCGACGGCATGGCCAAGGCGCAGACTGACGTCGAGCTGCAGAACCAGCTCGGCTACCTGTATCAGCGCTGCGACCTGCGCTCTGATTCCACCACCGCCCAGGCGCCCCGCCCGGCAGGGGCGGCCGGGGCGGCCGGTCCAACCAGCACGACCGGCCCCATCGGCGCGGCCGGGGCGGCCGGGGCGCCCGCCCCTGGGGATAGTGGAGCGCGCGACAGTACTCGCATCGCCGCGAGTCCGCCCTCCAATCCCGCGCCCTCCGCGTCGCAGGCTCCGGCGCCTTCGCCGCCGGCTACCACTCCGGCAGCGCCTCCCTCAACGGCGTCAACGGCGCCAGCGCCGCCGCCGGGCACGAAGGCCGCGGCGCGCCCGGTCTATCGCGTGCAGATCGCGGCCGTGGGCTCCCGCAAGGCCGCCGAGGACGCCGCGCGCAAGGCGCGTCCCCTGGGACTTACCGTGGTGACCGTGCAGCAGGGCAATCTGTACAAGGTGCGAGTGGGCGAGTATCCGACCCGTGAGGCGGCGCAGACCGCCGCCGCCAGCCTCAAGGCGAAGCTCGGCGGCACTCCGTTCGTCGTCTCGGAGCCCTGAACGCGCCCCATGCCGCCGCGCGCGCTTGGGTTGGCGCTCGGCCTCCTGGCGGCGGGCTGCGCCCGCCCGTCCCAACCACCCTCGCCTGCCATCAGCCCGCGGCCGAGTCTCGCCTGTGTGATCACACCGGACAGCGCGGCCCCGAGCCGGCCGATGACCGCTGCCTTCGATGATCCCGCCGACGCGCTGGCCTCTCGTCTCGCGGCGTCCCGGCTGACTCCAGTGCGGCTCGATTGCGACGGCCGCGCCAGGCCTGGTCTCGCCCGGCGGTGGTCGGCCGATACGTCGGGCCGTTTCTGGACTCTCGAGCTTGCCGGCCCCGGTTCAGCACCGCCCGCCGATCAGCCTCGCTGGACCGCCGCCGCGCTCGCCGCGACCTGGCGCGCGGACCCAGAAGCCGGTCTGGCGTTGCGAGATGCGGGCGTGGTGTCGCTGCTGCCGCTCGATGACGCTCGCCTGGTGGTTGGATTCGCCGCTCCGCTGCACGCGCTGCCCGCCGTGTTTGCCGCGCGCGCGCTGGGCGTGGCCACCGGCCGGCCGGACCCGCTGGCCCAGCGGACTCCCGCCAGCGGCGACCTCCGTGATGCCATCGACGGCGGCGTCGACCTGGTCGTGTCGGGAGATCCGGACCTGCTGGAATACGCCGGCCGGCGGCCCGGACTCACCCCGACGCCGCTGCCCTGGCGCCGGCTGTATGTGCTGCTGCTTCCCTCCGGCAACGCGGGTGGGGGCCCCGCCCTTCCCGCCGACACTGCGGAGTTCAGGGTCGCGCTTGCGCAGAACGTCGTACGCACGGATGCCCGTCCGGCCAAGCAGCTTACCTGGGCCGACTCCGCGGCCCGCTGCGCGCCGCCGTCGGCCGGGTCCGGCTCGACCCCGAAGGCGATCGCCTACTCCGCGGCCGATCCGACGGCCCGCGAGCTCGCCGAGCGCCTCGTGGCGTTGGGCGGGGCGTCCGCGCCGGCGGTTCGTCCACTCGAGCCCGACAGTTTTGCGGCGGTGCTCCGCCGCGGCAATGCCGGCGGGTTCATCGTGAGCGGACCGCTGCTGGCGCCGGTCCCTTGCGTCGAATCCGCCGGCTGGCCGTCCGGCGCCCGCGTGATTCCCTTGGTGGAGACGCGGGCCCACGCCGTCGTGCGCCGCGGGGCCCCTCCGGTGGCAGTCGAGTTCGACGGCGCGGTCCGGCCCGCCGAGCCGGCGGACACTGCGGTGGCGCCATGACATTCCGTGCCCGCCTCTTCACCGGCCTCACGCTCGCGGCTCTGCTGCCGCTTGGCCTGTTCGCCTTCGGCGTTCGGCGCGAGATGACGCGTCGGCTCGCTCGGGACGACGCCGGCCGCGCCGCCGCGGCCGCGCGCGCGCTGGGCGACGACCTGGATCGCGAGAGCGCGGCCATCGCCGCCCGGCTCGCGGCCGTGCGCGCCGACTTCGAGCGAGACAATCGGCTGCGGCTGGCGATCGTTCAGGGCCAGAGCGGCGCTCGCCGGAGTCTGCTCGACCTGGCCGGACCCGCGATGCGGGCGGCCGGCCTCGACCTGCTGCAGCTGCAGGACGGCTCGGGTCGGATCGTGAGCTCGGGGCAGTTCCGCAACGAGTTCGACCGGGTGGACACCGCGCTGACCGCCGCGCTCGCGGTGGCGGGCTCGCGCCCGATCCTGGTGCGGGCTCGCACGCCCGACAGCGCCGTTGTGGTGCTCGCCCGCGGCGACTCCCTGCGGGTTGCCGGCGAGCGCTTCACGCTGGCCGGGGGCGCCGGCTTCGAGCGCCGGCTTCGGGCCGACCTGGCTCGCGACCCCGACCTTTCGCTCGCCATCGGCTACCCGGGAACCGATCTCCCGCCACTCGGAGACTCGCTTCGATCGGTGGCGGAGCTGGACCTGCCGTTCGTCGACCTTTGCGGAGCCGAGGGGACGACGGGAAGCGTCCGCATCCGAGTGACCCAGTCTCCGGCTACGCTTCGGGCGCTGCGGCAGAGCCTCGATCGCTGGTTTCTGGTGGCGCTCGCCATCGCGGCACCGCTGGCGCTGCTGGCGGCCGGCTGGCTCGCCGGCCGGATCAGCCGGCCGCTCACCGCGCTGGCCGAGCAGACGGCGGCGATCGATCTCGACCGCCTGGACCAGTCGTTCACCAGCGATCGCGACGACGAGATCGGCGCGCTGGCCGGCGTCATGACCGCGATGACCGAGCGCCTCCGGCTGGGTACGGCGCGATTGCGAGAGGTCGAGCGCCGCGCGGCTACCGGCGACCTGGCCCGCCAGGTCAATCACGACGTGAAGAACGGGTTGGTCCCCATTCGGAACGTGCTCCGCCACCTGTCGCAGGTGGCGCGCGATGCGCCCGCCTCGCTTCCCGCCGTGTTCGAGGAGCGCCGGGGAACGCTGGAGGCGAGCCTCGACTATCTGGATACGCTGGCCCGGAACTACGCCCGACTGTCCCCCGCCCTCGAGCCCACGCTGTGCGATGTGAACGGCGTGATCGCCGAGGTCGTGCGCGCCACCGGCCGCGCGACCGTGCGCGCCGCAACCGCGCCCTCGCTGCCTCGCGTGCCCGCCGATCCGCTGGCGCTCCGTCGAGTACTGGAGAATCTGGTGAGCAACGCGCTCGACAGTGTGGCGGGCCGGGACGATGGAGTGGTGACGCTCGGAAGCGAGATCACCGGTGCGCCCGAGGCGCCGGCGGGGGTCAGGCTGCTCGTCACCGACAACGGCCCGGGGATGACGCGAACCGAGCTCGATCGCGCCTTCGACGACTTTCACACCACCAAGCCCGGAGGCACCGGGCTCGGGCTCTCGATCGTCCGCCGCCTGGTGCTCGATCTGGGAGGCGCCCTCCGGATCGAGACCGCCCCCGGAGGCGGCACCCGCGTCCTATTGGACCTGCCGCTCGACCGCGGCGGGACCGACGGAAGGACTCCCGCATGACCCTGGTGCTGGTGGTGGATGACGTCCCCGCCATGGCCGGGCAGTACGCCTACGACCTTCGGCGACTGGGCGGCTTCGAGGTCCAGGTGAGCCATGACGGCCGGGAGGCGCTCGAGCGGCTGGGGGGCGAGGCGGTCGATTGCGTCATCCTCGACCTCGAGATGCCCGGGATGGACGGCTTCGAGGTGCTCCGCGCGCTGGAGCGCCGCGGCTCGGAGATCCCGGTCATCGTTTACACCGGCACGGGCAACTACGACCGCTGCATTCAGGCCATCCGGCTCGGCGCCTATGGCTTCGTCGACAAAGCCGAGCCGGTGGAGCGGGTGGTGCGGGAGGTCGAGCTCGCGGTAGAACGGCGCAGGCTGCTCACCGAGGTTCGCGGTCTCCGCCGGCAGCTCGACAGCGAGTCGTCACTGGTGGGAAACAGCGCGGCCATGCAGCGGCTCCGGGAGCTGATCGCGCGGATCGCGCCGGTACCCAGCACGGTGCTCATCGAAGGTGAGAGCGGCACCGGCAAGGAGCTGGTGGCGCGCGAGCTTCACCGGTTGGGACCTCAACCGAACGGACCCTTTCTCCCCATCAATTGCGCGGCGCTCCCGGAGCAACTGGTCGAAAGCGAGCTGTTCGGGCACGAGCGCGGGGCGTTCACTGGTGCTGTGGCCACCCGGAAGGGGGCTTTCGAGGCTGCCGAGCACGGCACGCTGTTTCTGGACGAGATCGGCGAGCTGCCGCCCGCGGCACAGGCCAAATTCCTGCGGGTGCTGGAGGAGCGGCGGGTGACCCGGGTGGGCGGCACCCGCCCGCTTCCGGTGGACCCCCGGGTGGTGGCGGCCACCAATCGGAATCTCGAGGAGGAGGTTCGCGCCGGCCGGTTCCGGGAAGACCTGTTCTACCGCATCAACGTCCATCGGCTCCGGGTGCCCCCGCTTCGCGACCGCCGGAGCGATGTGCCCGAGATTGCCGGCCGGCTGTCGGCCGCCATCTGCGAGCGGTTCGGCATCCGCCCCAAGCGCCTCTCAGCCGACGCGCTGGACCTGCTCATGGGGTACGACTGGGCCGGGAACAACGTGCGCGAGCTTCGAAATGTGGTGGAGCGGATGATCATCGCGACCGATGGCGATGTCATCGGCCCTGAGCAGGTGCCCGCCGAGGTGCGCGGCCAGCCGCGGGGGGCGGGCAATGAGGCGGCAGCAGAGAGCGGAAGCTTTCACGCGCTCAAGGCCGAGGCGGAGCGGCGGATCATCATAACGGCTTTGGAGCGGCACGACTGGCACGTGACGCGGACGGCCATGGCGCTTGGGCTGGCGGATCATGCGAGCCTGCTCAAGATCATGCGGAGGCATGACATCCGGCGGCCATAGAGGGGCCTGCTGACGACGTCGTGACGCGATGAATGCACGACGCTGTCGCTTAAGGTTCATTCTATTGCTGCCGGTCCGATGAAGGCATCCTAGGTCGATGAAGGCACCTGTAAATCGTGCATCGGTACCATCCGTTCCAAGTGTGTCCAGGTGGACACTAACGTCTTTTCTGCCATGTGTCCCGGCAGACACATCCGCGGCGATCTCCCCCCTTCATCCAACTTGCTAAGTCATTGTAGACAAGCAACTTCAACACACCAACCGTCGCGGCCATAGTTCTGGCCACCCGCTTGCCTTCCTCCCTGGCGCCCGAAGTTCACCGCGCCCCGGCGCCATACCTTGGAGGAAGCCATGATCCGCCTTACCCGGACCACCGCCATCGCTGCCATGCTGGTACCCCTGGCAGCCGCCTGCTCCCACACCGACCGGCCCAGCGCTGGCTCCTCAGGCGAAGCCACTACTGCAGGCTCCACGACCGTTTCCACCGGCGCGAGCGCTCCCGCTGTCGAGTCGACCACCGGCATTCGTGGCGCCTCCGTCGTCGGCACCGTAGTCCCCAGCTATGCCGACGCGGAGCGGGCGTTCCACCGCGGCCGCTATGAGGAAGCGGCGAGCATGTTCGAGGCGTACACCGAGCGCGATCCCGACAATGCCTGGGGTCACTACATGCTGGGCCTCTCGGCCTGGAAGACCGGTGACCACACCCGCGCGCTCGAGGCGTTCGACGCGGCCCTCCGGCTCGAGCCCACGCACCGGAAGAGCCTGCTCAACTCCGCCCGGGTGCTGATCGAGAGCGGCCGCCCCCAGGATGCCCTGGACCGGATCGAGCGCGCGCTCGCCATCGAGCCGCTCTCGTCTGAGGGACTCAGGCTGGCGGGTCGTGCGCATTACGAGCTGGGCCAGGTGGACCAGGCGATCGACGCCTACCAGCGCGCGCTCGCCATCGACGATCGCGACGTCTGGGCCATGAACAATCTGGGCTACATCTATATCCAGCAGGGTCGGAGCGACTCCGCGCTGGCACCGCTGGCGCGCGCCGTCGAGCTGCGACAGAACGTGCCCGTGTTCCAGAACAATCTCGGCACCGCGCTCGAGCGCTCGGGCCACTTCGACCCGGCCCGCGAGGCGTACCAGGCCGCGCTCACGGCGGACAGCACCTATAGCAAGGCGGCGGTCGGGCTCGAGCGGGTCACCGCCCACGGCGCCGTGTCGGACAGCTCGACGGTGGATCTGGCCGCGCTGTCGCAGGAGTTTCAGGGCCAGGTGGAGCAGTGGCGGGCCCGGGCCGCGATGGCGGACTCGACCCAGCGTAGCGATACGGTAGCAGGCGCCGGCGCGTCGGCGTCTCGCGGCGCGGATTCGGTTCAGTCTACCGGCGATTCGATCTCGTCACCCACGATGGCCCGCGATTCCACGCAGTGAGGCAGCGAGTGCCACTGAACCAGCGAGGGGACATGCCCATGGCGTGTCCCCTCGCGACCATTAGAGCACCTCGGACACCGCCAGCAGGGCGCCGCGCTCGAAGCGATCGGGGGCGAGGCACCCCGCGTCCAGCGTACTCGTGTGTCCATTGCAGATGATCTCGGCGAGGAGTTGGCCCAGCGCCGGCGAGTGCATCACCCCGTGGCCCGAGGAGCCGTTGATGCAGTACAGGTTCGGGCAGGCCGCCGCCGGGCCCAGGATGGCGTGCTTGTCCGGCGACATCTCGTAAAGGCCGCCCCAGGCCGCCGCGGCATCTACCGGCACGGATCGGAGCCGTGGCATCCGTTCGTGCGCCATCTTCGTCACCGACGCAGTCCAGTCCGGATCCACGCTGGTGTCGAACGGCCGGCCCGGCACTCCCGGCGTGGGCCAGAGGAGGAGCACCCGGCCATCGCGCACCCGGAGATGGAAGCCGTCGCCGGCCCAGATGGTCATGGGCATGTTCGGCGGCAAGAGGTCGCAGGCTACGGTGGGCACGATCTGGCGCCGAAGCGGGGTGAGCGGGATGGGAGCGCCGGCAAGATCGGCCACGGTGGCTGCCCAAGGACCGGCGGCGTTTACCACCGCCTCCACGGCAATGGGCCCGTCCGAGGTCTCGACCTGCTGAATCCGGCCGTCGCCGCCGCGGCGAAACCCGGTGACGGTCACGCCCCATGCCACCCGCACGCCCGACCGCGCGCTCGCGGCGAGATAGCCGTCGAGAATCTGGAGCGGGCGGATGAATCCGTCCGAGGGGCAGAACGCACCGCCGACGATGCCGTCCAGCCGGATCGCGGGGTTGATCCGCTCGATATCCTCTACGGTCACCCCCACCGCCTCTCGCAATCCTTCGGCGTGCTGCACCTGCCGGCCGGCGTCGAGGGCATCGAGCTCGGCCCGGCTCACCGCCAGCCAGAGGTACCCGGCGCGGACGTACCCGGGATCCACGCCGGTCTCGTCGCGAAAGGACTCCAGCTTGGCCCGGGCGAGCAGCGACAGCCGCACGTTGATTGCCGTGCCGTACTGAGCCCGGAACCCGCCGGTGGCGCGGCCGGTGCTGCCGGCACCGGGGCCGTCGGCCCGGTCCAGCACCAGCACGTCGCGCTGGCCGGCGGCGGCGAGGTGATGGGCCACGCTCGCGCCCATCACGCCGGCGCCGATCACGGCCACCGCCGCGCGCTTCATGCAGTGAACACGTGCTCGGGGTGTTTGAAGCTCTTGAACTCGAGCGCGTTGCCGCTGGGGTCCAGAAGGAACATCGTGGCCTGCTCCCCGGGCTGGCCCGAGTACCGGACCCGGGGCTCGAGCACGAACGAGAGCCGCGCCGCCCGGATCCGCTCGGCGAGCGCCTGGAACTCGTCCCACCCAAGCAGCGCGCCGAAGTGCGGCATCGGTACCAGGATGTCTTCCACCTTGCCGGTGTTCTGGGTCGGCGTCACGGCGCCGGTGGTGTGGGCGGAGATCTGGTTGCCGAAGAAGTCGAAGTCCACCCAGGTGTCGGTGCTGCGCCCTTCCCGACAACCCAGGATTTCGCCGTAGAAGCGGCGGGTGGAGGCCAGGTCACGCACGAAGAACGCGAAGTGGAACGGTTGAGTCACCAGGAGGCTCGCAGATGAGGACCAGACAACTTGCGCTTGTGCTCCCGCCCGGCGGAAGCCCCATGCGGCTCGGAGGAAACCCCGTGCGGCTCGAATGTCGGGTTCGCTCCCGACGTTATATTCCCGAGCGTATGCCCCACCCGCCTGCCCGCACCCTCCCGTGGCCCCCGTGAGCCGCGAGGCCTCAGACGCATCCGCCCCACCGATGCTCAAGCATTGGCGGGAGGTCAAGTCGCAGCATCCGTCCACCATCCTGTTTTACCGTGTCGGCGACTTCTACGAATAGAAAGGTTCGAACAGACCCGGAACTGCTCTGCGGATAGGCTGCGTCGCAACTAGACGTTGATTTACCGTCAGATAGCTCGATCACCAGCTCGGCGTCGGCGATTTCAATACAAGCGAACTGTGGTTTTGCCAAGCCACTGCAATGACAACGGCTTACGGCATTAGCTATGGGTCGGCGATTTCATCCGCTGTGGGCCGGCGATTTCATCCAATGCCCATGCCATTCAAGGGCGCCACCAGTAGCCCACCCATATTGCCAGCGTAAATAGCACGAAGGGCGAGCACGTCGAAATGTGCCCGCCCTTCAGCCTATCGAAACAGCGAGATAATCAAGGCGATGGCAAGAAGCACCCTCGCGAGATTGATCTCGATCCTGATTTCGAGCTTAGTCATGGGTGTTGCCCAAGATAAAGCCCGAGCCGGCTCAGGCGTTAGCCTGATGCACTTTTATCGCGCCCTGGCTGGCGCTATCGCACATCGTGATCAGCGACATGCGAGGTCGAACCACGTTGCTCATTACGCCATGCCGAAGCAAGGACGAGTAAAAACTGACGGCCTCGCCAACCGACGGATAACTACAAAATCGACAGCGCGGCTCCGTTAGACCGAACTCGTAACAAGCAATTGGTC
>Ga0308175_100002306_pt1 | contig 13036 bp, 12 predicted proteins | sample PhyCR1_3_FD_203893 | JGI IMG/M metagenome (GOLD analysis project Ga0308175, IMG submission 203893) | Soil microbial communities from UC Gill Tract Community Farm, Albany, California, United States - DLSLS.C.R1 | ecosystem: Environmental > Terrestrial > Soil > Agricultural land | place: USA...
GCTGCCCGCGGGGTCGCTCGATAGCCGTGGAATGCCGAACGATTTTCAAGCCGTACTGAACGTTGCGGGAGGCGCGCCATTTTGGAATCCCGGCGATTACAGTCCGCTCTGGAAAATGGTCTGTGCGAACGGTGGAATTAGCCCGGCAATGGGTCCAGGAATGCCCTGTGGCAGCGTGCGCTTTTATCAGATAGGGCAACCTGCATCTCTCGACGACCTCAAGGCCACCGGTGTTCCTCTTGTGCATGGAATGTTCGCGGATATTAACTGCCCTGTGATCGCGGTCGACGTCAACGACGACGGAGTGTTTGAGGATACGAAGGGTTCGCGCGAGTTGGTGCGCTTTGGGGACGTCGATTGGGATAGCAACGGCATTGCGGACAATGGCATCCACGATTCACTTTCAAGCCTCGAGTAGATTTTCGAATTCCGTCGCCGCCCCTCTACGTATTCCACAACAGCGATCGTAAAGAAACGCTAAACGGACCACAGAACCAGAAGTCGAGCGGTGTAGTTGCGCCGGTCCACCAGAGATTGCCCGATGGCTGACCCGACGAAACCCTCGATGTTACTGACGAGTGCCTCCGATTAGCCCTCGGGAGTGGCTCGCACGGCCATCCCCTCGTGAACCGGGCCACCTTATCGACAGCTTCCGGGTACACGCTCAAGTGAATCTCTCGCCGCGTATCCCCGTACACTAACCGGGCATTTGCTCTCGGGCCAAAGGTCCAGAACGCACGCTGGGGAAATTACAGCCGTCGCCAGATTCGAACACTATTTGTTAAAAATCTGTAAAATGCTATTGAACTAACCCGGGTACTGTAGCGATCCTTTCGCATGATGGTTTGATCCGCATGACAACTGGTTCATAATCAGTGAGCGGCTAAAGCACGTAATTTTTGCCAGCAACTCTTGTTCTGCAGTTGTTTTGGTCCGGTCTTAGATGCTGAGATGCGAATTGTCAAATACGGAGCCCATCTACTCTGCCACGCAGGCAAGCGATGAAGAGTTGATCGAGCGCTGCCGGAAAGAAGCAGATCCAGAACTCCGGGCATCGCTTGTGAATGAGCTATTCCGGCGCCATTACCAGAAAGTCTCCTTATGGTGCCTGCGCTTGGCGGGCAATCAGGATTTGGCTGCGGATTGGGCTCAAGATGTGCTTCTAAAGGCGTTTCGCGGTCTACAAAGTTTCAAGGGAGGATCGAAATTCTCGACTTGGCTGTACACCGTCGCACGTAATCACTGCTATACGCAAATAGCCCACATGGCCTGTTCGCCAACTATGACAGGAGATGCCGCGGAGGCTTCTCTGACAGAGAGCGGAGACGACCCGTACCAGCTACTGGAACGCAAACAAACAAAGGAGTATGTGATGGGGCTACTTGCGGACAGCCTCGACGAGACCGAGTTGACCGTTATGTCCCTGCATTACGCGCAGGGAATTCCTCTGGACGCTGTGTCTCGCATGCTGCAACTGGAAAATACAAGTGGAGCGAAGGCATATATTGTCAGCGCCAAAAGAAAAGTAACAAGGGCTCTTGAACGAGCGGAATCGCGCTTTCAGGACAGGCGAAGGAGAGAACAGGGTGATGTCAGAAATCAGTAACACGGAGCTTGAGCGCCTGTTCGGCAAGACGGATTCGTGCCCGTCTATTGAGAAGCTCATTGAGAGCGAGAAAATCGGAATATCGGATCCGAACACGCGAAGTCATGTGAATCATTGTCTTTTTTGCAAAACGGAACTGGCAAGTTGGCGGGCTTTCGACCACCCACAAGCCACTCCGAGAGAAGCGGAAATAGCAAATCAAATTGCCGGCGAACTTGACGGGCGAATCTATCCAGTGATTCGCGGTGAGATGCAGGCGACACGGACAAAAGCAAGCCTACTTCCATGGCTGGGCGGGTGGTTCCGTTGGAAACGGGGATCGGCACTCTCGCTCGCGTTCGTCTGCTCTGCACTCTTAGTAATTTCGCTCCAAATTCAATTCCGGCATTCGGCACCGCTGGTATCGCACGTCGACACGCCTCAGACTTGGCGCGGCGATAATCTTACGATCATTGCTCCGGCGGGAAGTCTGCACACTGTTCCCAATACCTTCAGATGGAAGAGCATTCCGAACGCGAGCCAGTACGAACTTCGAGTACTGGGTGTCGATGGAGCAGAGTTGTGGAAGAAAACAACCGCAAGCACTGATTTCATTGTTGACCCGGATCTGAAGGCCCTATTGGCGAGGCACTCAGTCTTTTTCTGGCGGGTAGCTGGTCTGAGCAGTGAAGGTCGTAAATTAGCATCATCCGAACTGGAAAGAGTCGAAGTAAGATCGAACGGCGAGTAACGGGGAGCCACCTGGCAAGTTATGAAAAGAGTTTTCTACGTTTTAGCGAATCTGAGCTGGATTTGCGCGGCATCCTGGGCCCAGGACACGTTACGGGTATCCGATGAAATCGCACCTCCTGGCGGTGTCGCACAGATCAAGATCATGCAGACGATTCCGGATCCTATTTCCGGCGGCCGGTTCGCCTTTGACGCTGGGATGGACTTTATCGGCCTTGCTATTTTTGATCCGGCCGGCACGGCGGCCGGGGTAGCGACTGAAGGCAGCAGGATGTCCGTTAGCTTTACTTCCACAGGCAGCACGCTGGGCACTCTCCCGGATTACCCGATTGTCACGATTGCGGTGAGAGTTCCAGCCGATGCGCCAAAAGGGAAAGTCTATCCCATCGCGCTCGACGGCTTACAAACGGCGTTGGCGGACTTGTCACGAAACACCGTTCCGCTTGAATTGAAGGCCGGATCTATCACCGTAGGCGGCACCTTGAATGTGAGTGACGTTCAGCCCGGCAGCGGGTTTCAAACTGCGGGTACCGTAATCAGAGTGTTTGGGAGTGGCTTCAACGCTGACACGAGAATACGGCTTAAGGACGGTCCCCTTACAACACCAACTCTAATGAGCAGCACTGAAATTGACTTAACGCTCAACCAGGATGCCAAGATGGACGGCGCTTGGGTAGAGGTTCGGAACAAAACGGAGAGAGTGAATTACTTTTCTTATATGCGCGGGCAACTAGATCCTACAAGCTCGGATCCATGGAAGTATCCATTGCTGACGGCCATTGAACCGATCTTTCCCACGGCGCAGGTTACTACAGCTACGGTTCCCGCGAGTCTTTACGGCCTTGCACTTCAAAACCCCAACCTCAATCCCGCCACGGTGACCTTTGGGTGGGCCCCATGCTCTCCTAAAAGCCGATGTAAAGGCTTCTTGACACTTCAACCGGGCAGCAAGCTGGTGAGATCGCTCTTGGATCTGCCCGGGTTCGTTGCAAACTCAAACGGAACAATCACCAGTGATATCCCGATCCAGGTGCTCGGTCTCGCTACGGGTGCGCAGACCGTCACACCGCTGATCCTTCAATAGGTGGCGGTCAGCGAGCGGCGGACGCGAGCAAATCTAGACCGAACATAGACTACTCCCGCCACCGTGCTGGTTAGCGCCCCCAATAAGGCGAGCGACAAAGACCACCAGGATAATGGGTTTCCGACCGATTCACAGGCCGCACCGTTCAAGACGAAAGGCGCCCAGAACCGCGGCTGGGACCACTCTGAACCTGACCGGATGAATTTCAATTTGGCAAGGCGCAGTGCTGATGCCTTCTCGTTGTCTTGCGACAAGAAGTAATAGAATTGCTTCATGAATTCCGCCGAGGCCTGGTCTTCCACCGGCCAAAGAGTGGTTACCGTGGACCGTGCGCCGGCCGCAAGAAATCCTCTCCCGAAACTGTGAAGACCTTCGCCCGGAGTGATCTTGCCTTTTTCGGTACTGCACGCTGACAGCGTTAAGAGGTTCGTGCCTTGCAGTGATAACTGGTGTACTTCGGTCAGTGATAAGGCGTCGGAACCCGAGATTCCATTCTCCGGGGAAAACGAAAGTGTGGATAGCTTCGGATCGAGTTCATTGTTCAGCGCATGTGTGCTGATATGAATCACGCGAACTGGTGACTGTAACTGGGTAAGGTAGCGCTTCAGGTCGTCACGTCCTTCATGGAGGAATTTCCTGCCGTTTGCCAGATCACCTATGTTGTCTATTTCTTGCTTGGAATACCGCAGTAACGGTGTCAGTACTTGGCCCGGAGAGCGGGCCAGTGGATTGCCAAAGGCAAGTAGTTGTCTCTGCCATGGCATCATCGGCAGTTTTCTCGAGAGCCTCGGCTGCAAGAGCGCTGAAGCAGGAAGATAGCTCACATCTATAGTCTCGATGAGCAGCGTATCCCTAACAGTAAGGGTTTCGAATGGAATACTTGAGAGAGGTCCGTCTGGCACGATAATTAAGTGACGGATGTTAAGCAGATCCTCGGGTGTAGGCACGAGTAGTTTTCCCAAAATCCGGCTGAAAGGCTGCCAGGTTCCGTCGGCATCGGTCATCGCTCCCGGAAGAGACTGGATGGCCTTTTGCTGATCCGGCGTCAAAAAGGAAGTGGCTAGCTTCACGCCGGAACTAGTGAGCAGAACCCGAGCAATCCGCCCCGGTCCGACCCAGAATTCCAGCAAGGCATCTTCGGGATTGAGAAGTGCCCGCAACGATTTAATGTCACGACGTCCACCAGGCTCAACTTTGTCCTGCAGACGTCTTTCCCGTGCTTGTTCCATCAACGCTAGAACCTGTTCCTTGTCCACGTCAGCTTGATCCAGAAGCAGACCGATACACGCGTCATAAACATCACGCTTATTCCCTAGAAACTCACTGCGAAGTGTCGGCTGCCGAAGACTACTTCGCATTGATTCAATCAGGGCGATAGCGTAACGATAGTTTGCAATTGCCTCACGCGGCTTCCGCTCGCGATCTAGGATTTGGCCGAGCCCAAACAGCGCGGTCCACTGTTCTTCCGGAAGACTTGCCCTTTCGGCGATTTGAAGAGCTACTGAATAGTCGTCGCGAGCGAGAAGGTTCAGGCCTTCCCGAAAACGGGATCGGGCTCGGTATAACCGTGAGAGTGCTTCCCGCCGCGGGTTCTTGGTGGTTTCAGCAAGCCTGATTGCTTCGGAGAAGAACCTATCGGCGCGGACGTAATCATGAAGGTCTAAGCTAGAAACAACACCAATATTCGTTATTACATTGATTTCGCGGTCGAACTGTCTGGCATTGGCAAACACGGCCCGCGCTTGAACATAGCTACGAAGGGCTTGCACATGATCACCCAAACGCCTAGAGATTGTTCCGATGTTCATTAAGAGTTGGCCACGCTCGTCGGGCAAAAGGTGGCTGCCGAACTGCTCCGCTAAGCGGTAGAACTTCAGCGCCTCTTCGTTCTGGCCGACCGCTTCATATAGGACGCCTATGTTAATTGCCGTGATGGAGTATCGGCGGGGGCGCCACGCATCGGGCCGTTTCGGGTCAGATAAGGATAGAGCTTGCTTGTAGCCAGCGAGTGCGTCCGAGTATCGTCCTTGGAACTGATAAACGTTCGCGATGTTGTTTAGATGAACAACCTGCTGCTCTAAGTCACGAATCTGGCGGTCGAGTTGTAAGGCGGCCTCGAAGTACTCTAGCGCTCGAGGATAATCGGCACGGTACAGCGAAGCAAGCCCGATCTGGTTTGTAGAGGCGGCCTCACCCTGAACGTCTCCGGCGTCCCGAAACATCTGCTCGGCGTGGCGAGCTAGAGTTGCACTTTTTTCGTATTGGCCCTCGGCCGAAGCGCGCTCACTCTGCCGAAGGATCTTCTCGGCTGCGCTTTCTGATCGTATCGAGCCAGCTCCCGAAAAGGACACGAAGATGAGCAGCACTGGCAGGCAGAACGTATACGGGTGCACGAGTACTTCTCTAAATCCCGAGAAAACGAACAGTAAACGGACGCTTCTGCCGATCCTGGTTCGTGTGTTCGAAGACGAGCCTATCATGCCTGGCGCTACTGGAATCTCAAACTCCGCGGCCCACAGCACGAAATTTGTCTGTTCTCTGAGCCGAACCGGCATGTCAAAGTACGCATGGCCGCTCCAGGTTTGGGAAGTCGAAGAAGAGTCGTCATGGCGGTCGAAGATGATGATGAGGTCTACTGCCTGATACGCTCCGCTTTAGCTGATCTTGGCTCGGGGTTAGACGTTCAGCGGGTTACAAATGCGGAGGATGCATTGCAGTTCCTTCGCGGGATGCGGCCTCACGAGCAAACGGAAATACCTCGGCTCGTCATCGTAGACGCGGCATCTTCCGCGCGCGATGCATGCTCCTTGCTCGAAGAGATGCGGAAACAAGTTCACTTGCAATCGCTTCCGGTTGTAGTGGTTGGCCCTGAGCCGGCTTCCCGCCAGGGAATGAACGCATCGGCCTTTGGCGCGCAATTCTACATCGACAGGTCTGCGGAGGGCGACGCATTCCGAGAGCAAGTGAAAGAAGCTTGCCTCTTCTCGCTTTGGCTATCCACCAAGTAAGGACTGTTCGCGAAGCCGGGATCTATTCGTCTTTCCCCCGCTTCCGGAAGCCTCGCGGATAAGGCCCCAACACGTCAGGTCGAAGGTCGGCTCGTCATGAAAGTCCGCAATCGTGCGGAACAGCGGCTGAGCCGCTGCCCGATGGAAATGGGCAAGGAGCTGTAGAAGTTAAGGCTGAATTGATGTTGCGGAACGGAATGGAGCTGCTGGGTGGGTGGAAATATGGAGCGGGAGAGGGGATTCGAACCCGCGACATCAGCCTTGGCAATACAGTAGTCGATTGACAATAAAAGACTTGTACGTCATCGGCGGTGAGTTTTGGCGAAAACGTCCATTCAGGTTCAACAAGTTACGTTCGAGTCGCCGCTAAGGTAGTAATCGTAGTAACTGCTATTTAGCGCGCCTGCCCCCAAATTTCCACCCAACTTTGCGCTCCCAAAAGCGCTCTTTTGAGGGTGAGGATTTGAACAATCAAAAAGAACTCCATTCGCGTCCCGTTCGCCGCGACGCAATGCAACTCGCCGGAGATCTTCTCCGCCAAAACCACCGTGAGCTGGTGCTCTCGAAGAGGACGCTCGAGAAGGCAAGGGGATTGGAGCTCGTTCGTATGAATCGCGAGCAGGGTAGCCAGACACTCTGCTTTTGCTCCCGGCCATTTGTCCTTTGTGGGTTGCCTGTTCGCCGGCCTCCGACAATCAGCTTCTATACCAACGCCGAAACGGACCGTCCGTCTTACAAATCACTGGACACCCCGACTACGGCGTCCCGTTCGGCCGAGATCGGGTTGTACCGATCTTTTTGGCCACTCCGGGGTGCAGCAAAAGAGTCCCGTCGTTCGCTTCCGCAGTGCCGCGTAAATGCTTGAGATCTTCGGCCTGCAGAAAGGCGGTTTTGAATATCGCCGGTTGGTCAGCGCTTTCGAGCGCATCTTTGGAGCGACTATTTTTTCGGGACCGACCAAACACTAACAAATTCAATACTGATTCAGCGGTCCCGCTTCAACTTCTTGCGAGAAGCGCAGATCTGGTACGATCCGCGGCCGAGTCAACCAGTCCTCTCGGCCGAGTTTGAGAAGTAATTGTCCTTAGCGACGAGTTCTATCGCGAGATCACCGAGCACCCGATTCCGACAGATCTCGAAGCCATCCGCGTTCTCTCGGGATCGCCTGCCGTCCTAGACCTGTTCATGTGGCTCTCTTATCGCTGCTTCTCCGCTCGCGATCTGGAGCGAATTCCTCTGCTCGGCGGTTTGGGTCTAGCAGCCCAGCTGGGCAACGCTGAATACGCTCGCCCTCGGAAGTTCCGAGAAAAGCTGCAAGGTTGGCTGCAAATTGTGAAATCGATGTGGCCTGCCTGCCCAGCCAGGATTTCTGCCGATGGTCAATCCTTGCTTATCGAGCCTGCTGCAGCACTGAATCAGAGGAGCGCTTGATTGCTTTCAGCAACGATCAAACCTCCGTCCCAGCTAGGATGTCGGCTTTCGATGGCCCAAATTGACGCGGTTGTCTCGGCCCGGCTCGGTCCGACTCGTGTTCCGGGCAATGCGCAGCCAGCCTGTTTCAACCGGCAAGTTGCAATGTACCTCGCGGCACGACTGGGTGGTTGGCGCACGACCGCGATTGGCAAGTTCTATAACGGGCGGGATCACTCCACCGTCTGTTACGGAATCCAAAGAGTCGAGGCATTACGGGAGACTGATCCTGAAGTCGACCCCCTCATTGCAGGGCTAAAACGGAAGCTTGCTCTCAGCTCCCAAAGTGTGAGTCAGAACCCCGGAACCGAATCAGAACATACGGGAGAAGACAGAAACCTAGCCCTGAGCGCGTCCGAGATCGAAACCATCGCCGAGAGGATCCCCGTCCGTTTACTCGAGTGTCTTCGCTCGCTCCGAGATGCGGGGCTTAAGGGGAGGTGATCTGCGTATCCGAGAACCCTGGTTTCGTTCACCAGGGCCCGGGCCAACTGTTCCATGCGAGTCTCGTGCGAGAGGAAGAGTCACTAAGCGGCCGCGTCTGATTCGGTGTTCTCGTTCTTCTTGCGATCCAGAGATAATCGTTTGAATGTCGCCTACAATTGCACCTCATATTGAGCAGAAGCAAAAGACCGCGGGCGGCTGGACCGCAGATCCGCTGCCCGACGTCCAAATGGTCACCGGGGGCAGAAGACCGGTGGCTGTGTAGCCAGTGCGGCTACACCGTGGAACACGTTCGATACGGGAGAGATCTGTTCGGACTGTTTATACCAGTGAACCGAGACGATGGGTTTATCGTGTGTTCGTTGGTCGGCGCATTCAGACTGGGTACACGTGAACGCGAACGCTCGAGCAACTCGCAGGCTTGACACCTGCAATCTTGACGGCTGTAATTGTGATGACCACCAGCGGCCCCGATCCCTACAAAGGGCCAATGCCTCGAACAGGTCATTCTTGTCGGCCGAAGGCGGCAGTTGCTCACGAGCTTAGTTCAACGCGATTGCCGCGGTCCATGCGAATCAAACACCAAATCCGGACAACATGGAAGCCGGGACGTACCCGTGCTAAATTCGGTTCGGTATCCGGTGACTAGCCATGGGTCCCCGCCATCTACTCTCGGCCAGTACTTTGTTTCTGATCGCATCCGGCGTCCTCTCCCAAACCCGGCCGCCTTCGCAGCAGTCGGAGTTGCCACCCACCTTTGTGCCATCCGGCGAACGCATGTACAAACAATTTTGCGCCGCTTGTCACGGATCCGACGGTAAAGGCCACGGACCCGCCGCTTCGTCGCTTAAGATATCTCCGTCCGATCTAACCACGCTCGCGAAGCGTTACAAAGGCAAATTCCCTTACAACTATGTTTCCAGCGTTCTCCATTTTGGACCCGGCGTGAGCGCTCATGGTTCGAGCGCCATGCCAACGTGGGGACCAATTTTCGAACGCCTCGACGAGCACAGTAAGGGTCCTTCGCCGGTAACACGTGAGATCGCCGTCCGAGACCGCATCCAGAATCTCTGTGACTACCTCGTGTCTCTACAAACGAAATAGGGATGAATGCGGGGCACATGCCCGACTTCGCGATCCGAGGGTACGACCTGTTATTGCGAACGCAGCTGGGCGGAGCTTCGAACCAGAAACCGAAGGGACAACTCGCATTCCGTCCGAGGCCGCTGTCCCCGCGACTTCAATGTAGTCAATTGCCGGATAGCTTCGCGAGTCCAACCGTCGGTAAATCTGGTCCCCAACCGGTCATGTCCCGCGTTGTTGATCCCGGACGCGTAACTGCCACTGGCTGCCGGCAAAGTGGAATCCAGAAAGTCGGAGTGACTGCCGTAACCGAGATGGTTGGGACTCACGTGTTCGATTGTCTTAAGTTGCTCTGAGACGCGGGGCTTTAGCGGCGCAGATCCGAGCTTGGATTTCGGATTACGGCAACTGCGGCTAGAACTTTTCAGGCAAGACGTCGTACCGCACGCTTCCAGTCTCTTGTTGAGGGATCTGAAGCGACTGCCCGCCAAGACCTCCTGAGTCGAGTTCAACCGCCAGAACAAAGACGCGATCAGCCCTCATGAGCGCCTCATTGCCATCAAATGAGCACACGATAGAGCTTTCCGAAGTGAGCCCCGCACGTTGGCGGAGATAGTCCTCCGCGAGTCAGTTGGGAACGCGCTCCTCGATCAAGATATGACTTTCAGCGGGGCAGGGCCGGTGATACAGCCCGACTGCTTCATCGACTCCGATCGTCGCTCTCGGAATGAGCTACTCCGGGCCGGCTTCTCGGATTGAAGAGAATACCACCCGCGTTATGCTCCACGCTCCGAGCCGGTTTGCGGAGAATTTACAGAGACGAACGACTATGCGCCTGCTACCAGCACGCCGTGCTTTGAGGCTCAGTGACGAACGTATGCGGGAATCCGTACGAGAGCGGTTCGGAATCGAAGCGACAAGTGCTGCTCAGGTTTCGCAGTGATCCGGCCGGGTATCCGGAAAATTTGGATTCGTTCTGCCGGCCCCGAAAAGCATCAGGCGTGGTCGGGTCTCAATCGTCCCCTAAAAAGTGCCAACCGATCAAGATACGGGGTTTTAGGAGCGCTCTTCCTTTTTCCGATCGCCCTCAAAACCCCGTGGACTATTCGGCGCGTGGAATAATCCACGGCAAAGACGGGGCGCCTTGTGCGCCAGCTTTCGGCACATTCAAGGGCGAAAGCTCGTCAGTCCGGAGGCGCGTTTATATGATCCTGACATTCCTGTAGTATTCCTGTATTCGGCCCGTGGGCTTGTGGATTTCACCAACACAAACCTAGTCGCCACACTCCAGGCGGGAAAAAGAGCATCCGGGTGCGTGCTAGGCAGCCGGCTTACGCGAGCTTGACGCGAGTGTGGGCTGGCTTCGACCTTTCAACGGCTCTATGTCGGAGCTGGTGCTCGGCTCGCTTGGTTCCTCTATGCTGTGCGACAAGGCCGGATCGATTTATACGGCGCGAATGAGATGTTACGCCAGTCGGGCCGCCAGCTGCTAGTACGTAGCCCTAATCTGCCATTGGTAGGTGGCTCAAAACGAAGCGAGCGCGATCCGAAAGGGGGCTTCGTGTTTCGACTATTATGGGCTAACTCGCCCTCCGCGGTATATAATTGCGACGCAGCGGAATCATATGTGGCGATCTTCCAGGTCTTTTCTCGCAATCGCGGTGTTCTGCATGGTCGCATGTCCGCTGCCCGGAGAACCAATCACTTTGACGGCAACTTCGGCAGCCGTTTCTCAGACCTTCTGCGGCCCCCAGAACGTGTGGTGTGCTGCGGGTATCTCGGCTGCTGGCCCTTCGTTCATCCTTAGCGGTACCTCTTACATCTACAGCAGTACCATCAATTCGGATGAATTTGCACCGCCGGCGTTTCTCGTTCCGTACCAAACCAAGTTTATTCTCTCCGGAACGGATTTTGGCCCCTTCGGCCCCGATTTGGGCTTTGGCCCAATGTTTGTCGGGGGACAATTCCCGCCGAATGGTTCAGGCGTGCTTTACTTCGGGTCGGCAACCTTGGATGCGATTCCATTTGTCCTCACCTGTCCATCCCCAGAAACGACCGCTGGCTGTGCCAATTCTCCGGTAATTACACTGAGGGCCGGCGACATCAATTTGCCTATTACTCCTGGCTCAAATCCGGCCAGGTTCGTCCTGCCGGCGACCATGACGGGCAATTTTAGCGCTTGTGACACGCGAACGTTCCGACCCAGTACGCTGACCTGTCTTGCGCCACCACTCGGCAATGTCTCGATCGATCTTCCGGGAGAGTTGTCGGTGACCGTATTGGCGAGCTTCGCTGGCCCAAGACTGGGAGCCATACAGGTTTCCGAGTCGTTCGCCAGCACACCTGTTCCAGAGCCGGCAACCCTGCTTGTGACGGGGCTCGGCATCGCGTTAATACTCACAGTCGGTTGGGGCCGCAGATCTGCTTCTACAGTTCTCGCTGCCTTGCATTCATACACGCGAGGATGAACTGTTGGCGAGTGCGGCCGTTCGCGGGGATACCGACACTTACGACCGAATTGTCTGGGACATCCTTCCTTGCCGTGGAAAGACGATGGCGAATCGGGCCAATCCTGCGCACCCTGTTCGTTCAGCATCCAGACGCGTAGTCAACAACAGTGTTCTCCAGCTAAGTCCTATCAAATATTGTGAGCTGGATCGAGGCGGGCGACAGACCAGCCCACAGAGGCCCACGATTCCACTGCAATCGATCGAGCGAGGCCATTGCATCTTGCTGCGCGAGTAAGCAATCCCCCACAACACTTCCTCTATTTTGCAGACGCATGTCGCGGCGGTTAGGCCCACCGGTTCAGAGATGCTGGAAGGGAGTTCGTAAAGGTGATGAACACATCACTCTCCCGTACGTGGCCAGGTGGGGTTGCAGACACGGAACAGCAACTTGCTGACTTCCCGAACCCAAAGCACCGAACTGGCCACGGCCACGCAGAACAGCCAATCAGCGAAGCTCATGGGAATGGTCGAAAACGCTCGCTGCATTGCGGGCACGTAAATGACAGCGAATTGTAGAGCCAGCGATCCTCCCACAGCAGCCCACAACCAATGATTCTTGAACAAACCGACGAAAGCGCTTTGCACATCGGATCTTGCGTTGAACACATTGAACAGTTGCGAAAGCACGAGTGTTGTGAAGGCCATTGTCTGCGCGTAGCTCAAAGTACCTGAACCGTTGATGAGCCCGCCTGGGAGGCTTGCATCGAGCATCAACAATGTGCCTGCCGCCATTACCACGCCAACAAGAACGATGCCCCACCACATCTTGCGTGTGATCACGCCCTCTCCAGGCGGACGCGGCGGCATGTCCATCACGCGCCGGTCCGCGGGATCAAGCCCGAGTGCGAGCGCTGGGGCTCCATCTGTCACCAGGTTGACCCAGAGTATCTGTGTGGCCAGCAGAGGTAATGCCAGGCCTCTCTCGCCTGGCTTCAGCCCAATCACGCCGGCCAGCAATACACCAAAGAACATTGTCATCACTTCGCCGATGTTGGAGGACAGTAGATAGCGAAGGAATTTCCTGATGTTCGAGAAAATGGCCCTACCTTCTTCGACGGCGGCTATGATTGACGCAAAGTTATCGTCCGCAAGGACCATATCT
>Ga0308175_100002307_pt1 | contig 13034 bp, 6 predicted proteins | sample PhyCR1_3_FD_203893 | JGI IMG/M metagenome (GOLD analysis project Ga0308175, IMG submission 203893) | Soil microbial communities from UC Gill Tract Community Farm, Albany, California, United States - DLSLS.C.R1 | ecosystem: Environmental > Terrestrial > Soil > Agricultural land | place: USA...
GAGGCGCAACTCGACCGATTCCTGATGAAAATTCTGGTAACTTACCCTTCGCGCTCCGAATTGACTACGATTGTAGAGAGGACGATCGCACGCGAGGAAGTGAAACTGCGGGCCGTGCTCGGTCGCGATGAGGTGCTGGAACTTCGGTCCGTTTGCCGGGATGTGCTGATCGCGCCCCATGTTCAGGACTACGCGGTCGAGATCGTCATGGCTACGCAGCCGGACCAGAAGGAAGCTCACGAATCGGCGACGCGATATATTCGGTACGGTAGTTCACCGCGCGGGGCGCAGGCGCTGGTGGAATGCGCGCGTGTGCTCGCTTTGATGAACGGACGTTTCAATGTCAGTGTGGAAGATATCCGTAGCATTGCCCATTCGGTGTTGCGGCATCGCATCATCCTGAACTTCGATGCGCATGCGGATGGCAAGACACCCGATTCCATCCTGAATACGATTATATCGGGCGTAACGGCGAAAGCGTCCGCCGCATAAACGCAATAAGGAGTTCTCTTGCCCGGCGCGCCGTTGCTCGATCAGCAGTTTCTGGAACGGCTCGAACGCCTGACCATCCACTGGCATCGTTCGTTCCCGGGCCTTGTGGGTGGGCACAATCGTTCCCGCTTCGCAGGAGGCGGCCAGGAGTTCCTGGACCACCGGCATTTTCATCAGGGCGACGATCTCCGCGCAGTGAACTGGCGCGCTTACATGCGTCTCGACAAAATGTTCCTGAAAATGTTCCAGATCGAGCCGCGCGTTCCGGTGCGGATGTTGATTGACGTCTCCGCGTCAATGGCTGCAGGCGGGGAGGAGAAATTCGATTACGCACGCCGCCTGGCCGCGGCGCTTTGCTACGTGGGGCTGGTGCGGCTCGACACGATCGAGTTGCTGCCGTTCGGCTCAGACCTTCGTGAGAGCAAGACGTGTGGCGGCGGGCGGCATCGCTTTAATCCCATTTCCCGTTATCTGGAAGAGCTGAAGCCGGGGGGAACCACAAACTTCCTCGCTGTTGTACGGGAGTTCCTGAACGAATACCCGCAGAAGGGCCTGGTGATGGTGATCTCCGATTTCCTCGATGACGGGAGCTGCGAAAAGGCCCTGCAGTATCTGGCCGACTACGGGAACGAACTGATGCTGATGCAGTTGTGGAAGGACGAGGATCGCACTCCGCCGTGGACCGGCGAAGTGGATCTGGTGGACGCCGAAGCCGGTTCTCGTCTGCACATGCACATCGACGCGGAGGCTCGGAAGCGTTACACGGAGGAATTCGATCGCTTTTCCGCCACTCTGAGAGAAATCGCGCTGCGCAATCAGGGCACATACGCCGGATTGCCCGTTTCGATGCCGCTTGAAGACGCGATGTTCGGTGGTCTGAGTCGCCTGCAAAGCATCGCCTGAGGGCACGCCGCGATGGAATTCCTGAATCTCACTCTGGGCCAACTGCTGACGGTTTTCGCCGCGATCTCGGTATTTTCCGTGGCGCTTTATCTGCTGGACCGCGCGCGCCGGAAGCAGATCGTTCCGACGCTGCGGTTCTGGATCGTACCCGGGCAGCCGGCGCCCGTCACGCGCCGCCGCCGCATCCAGCAGCCGATGTCGCTGCTGCTGCAACTCGTGGGGATGGCGCTGCTCCTGTTGGCGATTGCGGAGATTCAATGGATAAGCACAAGCAGCAGGCGGAATCACGTTCTGATTGTGGATACGTCCGCATGGATGGGCGCCTCGCTGCCCGGACACACCGGTATGACCCTGATGGACCAGGCGCGCGCGGATGCGCTTGGCTGGCTACGCGCGGTTCCGGCCGATGATCGGGTGCTCGTGATCCGCGCCGATGGTCTGGCCACACCGGCGACCGGCTGGGAGACCGACCATCGCGCCATCGCGAGAGCGATTCTCGAATCCGAACCCGGGGTAACCGCTCTGGGAATAACCGAGGCTCTACAGTTCGCGCTGCATTCGCAGCAGCAGGCAGGCGGCGGACGCCCGGGTGAAATCGTGTATTCCGGGCCGGGCCGCATACAATCCCATGGAACGATCGAATCCTCCGGACCGGGGGTGGGCAACCTGCCGAAGATTCCCGCGCTCCGGGTTCTCGCAGTGGCCGATCCGGATGACAACTGTGGCCTTCGAAGCGCGGGTGCTCGCGTCTCCCCCACCGAGGCGGGGATCTGGAACGTGCTGGTGCGAGCACGCAATTACAGCAGCAAACAGAAAACCGTTCACATTACTCTGAACCTGGGCAGCGCGCCGGCGGGCGCACGTAACCTTGATCTCGCGCCGGGCGAAGAAAAAGAGACAGTGATGAACGTGCGAACGCGCGCGGCGGGTCTTCTCGAAACCCGGTTGTATCCGCGGGATTCCTTCGCCGCCGACAACTACGCGGCGCTGGAGTTGCCGGAGATGCATCCTCTGCGCGTGATCGCCTATACTTCCGATCCGGGAGCGCTGCGGGCTGCGCTCGAATCCGACCCGAGAATCAGCGCCGAATTTCGCGCGCCCTCGCAATATCAGCCGCCGAAGGGAGCGCTGGTGATTCTGCATCGGTTCCGCCCGCCCGCCGCGCCGGACGGCAACGTAATCTGGATCGATCCTCCAGCCGATCAATCGCCTGTGCATGTGCGGCAACGGGTCTCCCACCCGACCGACCTGGAATGGGCTGCCGATCAGCCTCTCACCGCGGGAGTGCGATCACGCGTCATCCAAATTGACGAAGCATCGGTGTTCGATCGCGCTCCGGGTCTTATCTCAGTGGCGGAGGCCGGGGGCGGTCCTGTGATGGTGGCGCGCGGAGGTGGGAACTCATCGAATCGCATGGTCGTAATCGGCTTCGACCCATTTAGCGGGCCGATGCGATATGAGCTTGTGACCCCTCTGCTGATCGGCGATGCGCTGCGCTGGATCTCACCGGAAAGCTTTCGCGATACCAGCGTGACCACAGAGAGCGCGGGCGCGATTTCGGCTCCGTTGACGGCCGGAGCAAACCGGGCGGACATCCAGGTGCTTTCGGAATCCGGCGGGCGGCTGCCGTTTGATGCGCGTGCCAACTCGGTCGATTTCTTTGCGGGCGAATTTTCGCGAGTACGGGTGATCACCGGGGGCGCCGAACGCGTGTATTCCTTCAGTCTGCCCGGGATGTGGAATGCGAAGTGGGCGCCGCCCGCGAACGCGCGCCATGGAATCCCGCAATGGACGGAGAGGATACGGCGGGCGCCCCGTTTGTGGCTGTTTCTGGCGCTGGCCGGGGCCGCGCTGCTGATCGCTGAATGGCTGCTGTACGGGCGTGAGGCTTCTTCGCGCCTTCGAATCATACCCGGCGCAGCGAGGAGGGCGGCGTGACATTCGAACGCGTCTGGCTCCTGTTTCTGCTTCCGATTCCCTTCCTGTGGATCGCGTGGGAGTGGCGACGGCACTTGCGACATACGGCCCTGATCCTGAAAGCGCTGATGATCTGCGCCGTCATACTCGCGCTTTCCGAACCGGCGCTTCAGATTCGCAATCGAAAGGTCGCGCTGGCCGCCCTGCTGGATACATCGGCCAGCGTGACGGATGCGGATATCGGGCGCGAGGTCGCCATCGCGAAAAAGCTCGAGACGTCGCGTGGTTCGAACCGGCTTCTCGTGATTCCATTTGCGCGCTCTCCTCGCGAGGCTGCGCCATCCGGCCGTGCCGCAGCCGTTGCTCGATCGATTGGAGTGGACAGCCACGGAACCAATCTCGAAATGCCGGTCCGGCAAGCGCTGGCGTCGCTCTCCGCCGGTTCGATCCGGCGCATCCTGCTGGTTACGGACGGGAATGAGAACGAGGGCTCCGTGACTCGCGCGGCGTGGCAGGCCAGACAACTCGGGGTTCCGCTCGACACGGTACCGCTCAACGGCCGCTCCGAGCCGAAGCTTAAAATCGAGGCCGTCTCCATGCCCGCGGCGGTCTTCACGGGCGAACACTTTCCTGTCGATCTGACGATCACGTCGCCACGCGCCACCGTCGCGACGGTGGATCTGACGGCAGAATCGAAGCAGATTGGCGATCATCGCATCGCGCTTCAGCCCGGGGAGAACCACGTGCGAGTGCGGACCAGCCTGAACGCTTCCGGAGCGATCGATCTCAGCGGCAATGTGAAAGCGGCCGAGCTGGGCGAATCGCGTTTCGAGAATGCGGTCGCTGTGCGGCGGCCGCGCGTTGCCTGGGTATCGGAGGATCCCGCAGGCACCGAGGGGCACATCGCCGCGGTTCTGAGCGCAAACCGGTTCGACTTCACTGCATCGAGAAGCCTGCCGGCGAATCTCGATGATACGCAGATCGTCGTGCTCAACAACATCAATGTGGAAACACTGCCGGACAACGATAAGCTGCGCCTCGAGGACTTCGTGCGCGGCGGCGGTGGAGCGCTGTGGATTGCGGGCGAGCGCAACGTGTACATCGATCACAAGGGCGCGCCGGAAGATCCACTGGCGCGTACATTTCCGGCAAAGCTCGCGCCTCCCCGGCAGCCTGAGGGAACCTGTGTGGTTCTCATCATCGACAAATCATCCTCGATGGAAGGCAAGAAGATCGAGCTGGCGCGGGTTGCGGCGATCGGCGTGGTCGATAATCTGAAACCCGAAGACCACGTCGGCGTTCTTATCTTCGATAACTCTTTCCAATGGGCCGTTCCCATTCGGAAAGCCGAAGACAAAACGCTGATCAAACGGCTGATTTCGGGGATCACCCCCGATGGCGGAACGCAGATTGCGCCCGCGCTAACCGAAGCGTATCGCCGCATCACTCCGGTTCCGGCGACGTATCGTCACGTGGTTCTGCTTACCGACGGCATCTCCGAAGAAGGAGACAGCCTGACGCTCGCCCGCGACGCCGCCACGAATCGGGTAACCATCTCCACGGTCGGTCTGGGCCAGGACGTGAACCGCGCGTATCTGGAAAAAATAGCGGCGTTCGCAAAGGGTAAATCGTATTTCCTCAATGACCCGAGCGGCCTCGAGCAATTGCTTCTGAAGGACGTGAAGGAGCATACGGGCACGACAGCGATCGAAAAAACGATCCGGGCCGAAGTTCGCCATCCTTCGGAATTGCTGGATCAGGTGGATATGGCGTCCGCGCCGGCGCTTGCCGGTTATGTGCGGTTCCAAATGAAGCCGACGGGCGACGACGTTCTCGAGGTGGATAGCGGCCAGGGGAAAGACCCGCTGCTTTCCCAATGGCAATACGGGCTTGGGCGCGCGGCCGTTTTCGCGTCGGACGCGAAAAGCAGGTGGGCTGCGGACTGGGTTTCATGGTCCGGTTTCGACCGGCTCTGGACGAACGTGTTTCGCGATCTGTTGCCGCGCAGCGCCGCAAACGTAGCCTCCGCCCGGTATGACAGCGCAAATGACGAGATTCTGGTGGAGTATCAACTCTCGACGCCGGAAACGGAACCGGACCATGTTCCGGAGCTTTATGCGATCGGCCCTGGGGACTTCCGGCGTCCTGTTGAAGTGACGCGTGTTTCACCGGGCGTCTATCGCGGCCGCGTGCACGTGGGCGGCCTCACTGGCCTGTTCCGAATTCGTCCGTTGAACGAGACGCGCGATTTCCCGGAGGTTGGACTCTATCGGCAGGAATCGGAAATGACCGACTACGGTTCGAATCAGGCGCTGCTGAGATCGATCTCGGAGGCAACGGGCGGCCGCTTCAACCCGCCGCTGAATAAGGCATTCGACCCGGCAGGCCATTTCACTGATTCGACGATGCGGCTGTGGCCAGGCCTGCTTGCAATCGCGATTCTTCTCAATCTGATCGAACTCGCGTTGCGGAAGTGGCGAGGAATTATGGAGAGTATCCGCGGCCCGAGAGTCAGCGCGGAATCGGCAGAACCGGATCTGGTCCAGACCCGGGCGGCGTCTTAAAGCTCCGCAGAATTCGCTGTTCCGGCACGGAGATGATGAAGATCGTGTCCTGCTGGAGCACGGCGGAGTAAGCCGTTCGGCCATCGGCCGAGAGGGTCATGGATACGGGCGGTCCGGGCAACGGCAGTTCTTTTCCAGGTTTCATTGTCGCCGCATCCACGAACTGCACGGCGTGCTTCAACTGCAACGCCGCGAGGACGGTTCGCTCATCAGGAGTTATCGCAACCCGCACAGGGCCGCTGTGCCGGCCGCCTACCGGAATCTCGCCCGCCAGCTCTTTACGGATCGCGTCGATTACCGTAATCGTTTCGCCATCGGAATTCGCCACGTAGACCCGTTTGCCATCCGGCGCGATCACGATGCCCTGGGGCCGCGGGCCCGTTGGGATAGTTTTCACTGCGGCTGTCTGCAGGTCGATCACGGAAACATTGCTGGTATCCGTACAGGTGACCCACGCTGTCCGATGGTCCGCGGCCAGACGAACCATGTGAGGAGCCTTGCCATGGACTTCATAGACGCGTAATATTTTGCGTTCCTGGGGATCGAGAACCAGGAGCGCGCTCGGCAGTTCGGTCGTGACCAGCACGTGACCTGTCGCCCGGTCGAAATCGATTCCATGCGGCCGGCGGTGCTCACCCAGATCGATCTGCCCGACTCGCCGCTCCGCTTTCACGTCGATAATCGAGACCGTGTTCCAGCCCTGGCCCTTCTCGCGCATGTCCATTACGCCGTTGTCAGATGTGAACAGATACTTTCCATCCGAGGAAAAGACCATTTCATGCGGGTGCTGGCCTGTTTCGACCTCCTTCACCAGAGCACCGTTTGCATCGAAAAACCCGACGTGGCTCGATCCTTTCTCCACGATCACGAATGCAGCGGGTCCCGCAGCCTGAAGTGAGAGCGCAGAAACAAGAGATGCGGCGCAGAGTCCGAAGACCTTACTCGAAACCGACACGCCTCTATCCTATAGCGATACCGCTGGTTTCATACCTCGAGTCCGACGGCGCGCATCAGATCCAGCGCGTTGCTTCGCTCGACCACTCCCGGCCGCATTTTGTAATCGAAACGCAGCAGCCCGTCCTCCAGCCGGTCTTCGAAGTGCACGTTTTCTGCGGCCGGCGCGAGTTCAGCGGCCACTCGCGCGAGGGAGAGATCGTGCGTCGTCACAAGGCCGATAAATCCGCGGTCCAGTAGCGCCCGGAGCAGTCCCTCGGATCCAATCGCGCGGTCGTGGGAGTTGGTACCGTGCAGCAGCTCATCCAGCAGGAACAGGGCCGGCGTGGGGAGCTCAAGGATCTGCTTCAGACGGAGAATTTCGGCCATGAAGCGTGACTGCCCTTCTTCAAGCGAATCGACGGTTCGGATGGATGCGCCCAGAGCGAGAGGAGTCAAGGTGAGCCGTTTGGCGCGAACAGGAGCGCCGGCGAGAGCCAGTACGGCATTCACCCCCACGGTGCGGAGCAGCGTGCTTTTCCCGGACATATTGGAGCCGCTCACGACGAATACGCGTGTCTGTGCCGCCGAGACGCAGACTGAATTCGGGACTGCCCTCTCCGAGGGAATGAGCGGATGGGCCATTTCTTCGCCGTCAAATACGCTCGTGCCCTCTTCGAATTGGGGAAGCGGATCGGCCGGGTGTTCCCAGGCATAGTTGGCGAGCGCAGAGAGCGCCTCCATATCCGATACGGCGTCAAGCCATCCGGGGATGAGCCGGCCGTTGGCCGCTCGCCACGCTTCAATGGCCATCGCCGCTTGGGGCGTCCACAGCAGCAAAGGCCCGATCACCCGAAGTACGAGGTTGTCCCGCGAATCCAGAATTTCCATGAGGCGACGCAGACGAGCAATGCGGCGCGATGCCGGCCGGCCCTCGATATCGATCGCGGCCCGAAGCGCTGCGAGCCTCGCCGAAGTGAAGCCCCGCGCCTCCAGCGTCGCGAGCAGATCCGCAAGAATGTCCAGATCACGGGCCGGCTCGTTGACTGCCGCAACTGTGGCCAGAACGCGGTCACGGATCATGAAGAACAGGCCCATCTCAATGAGACCGGTGATGATCAGGGCTCTTCGGGCTCCCGCATCCATAAAGCCTGTTCCAAATACCCAGAGCAGGGCCAGAGCGGCGACGATGGAAAGCACGAAAGCTGCAACACGCTGCCAGGCCGGGAACGGCGCCGGTGTCGCGGAAGCCCATCGGCCAAGCTGATCCGCATTCACCCCGGTCCGTATATCTTCTCCAAGAACGGCGATCTCTTCCCGCAGATCGATCATCGGTTGAAGTTCCCGGATGGCTTCATGACGCGACCGAAGTTCCGTGATCCCCGCCGCGGATTTCAGCCACGCTGCCAGGCGAGCCTCGCCCCCGCGCGTCCGGGCTGTCGAAAGCAATTCGAAAAGACTTGCGCGGCCGAACAGATCAAGATCTGCGGCGTAGGGGTGATGCGGATCAAGAAAGCGCTCGCCGGTTTCGCCCGAACCCTGCCAGCGGTTCTCGACACGCGCGAGACCGCGCTCATGAAATCCGATCGCGCGATGAATGCGTTCCGCGAGGCGATCAATCTTCGATTGCCAGGCAACGAGCGCGATGAAGGCGCCAATCGGCAATGCGAGGACCCAGGCGGGCAAATAGCCCTGGACGATGCCCCAGCCAATAAGCGCCGCCGCTGCGATCATCACCAGCCGCCAGCGCGCTACGCGCGCGCCGCGCTTTTCGAGGACTTCGAATTCCAGGCGCCGCGCCGCGATACGCGAGGAATAAACTTCGTGGGGCGAACCCGGCCCGGCCGTCATGTGCTCAGATTACGACCGGCATTCAGTTCCGGAGCGGCTTGCCTGTTTTGAGCATGTGCTGGATGCGCGCCTGCGTTTCCTTCCGGCCGCACAGGCTCAAGAACGCTTCGCGCTCCAAATCCAGCAGATACTGCTCGGAAACCCGCGGCGTTCCCGTTAACCTGCCGCCGCTTAAAATGTGCGCCAGTTTCTCTCCGATGAACGCATCGTATTCGGAGATATAGCCGCCCTGCCGCGCCATGTAGACGCCCATCTTCATCAGCGCAAATCCCTCTTCGCCGGACACCGTAACATCGGTTCGCGGCGCGCCGGGCGCATAGCTATTCACCATCGACAGCGCAAGTTGCTTCGCGTCGTCGAGCAGCCGCTCGGGATTCATCGAGATTCCGTCGCCATCCCGTAAGTAACGCATTTCGCGGGCTTCAGCGGCGCTGGTTGAAACCTTCGCGAACCCAATCTGTTCGAAGATCTTTTTTATGTCCCGCGAGCGGATGAGCATCTCCTTGCAACCGCCGCCGGCCGGGATCAGCCCGACCCCAACTTCCACCAGGCCAATATACAATTCCGCGGAAGCCTGGACGCGCGCACAGTGCATCGGCAGTTCGCACCCCCCACCGAGAGCGAGCGCGAAGGGCGCGCAAACCACCGGCTTCGGCGCATACTTCAGCGCCATATTGGTCTGCTGGAAGCGGTGAATCGACGCATCCAGCTCGTCCCATTCGCCTTCCTGCGCCGCCAGCAGAATCAGCATCAGATTCGCGCCGGCTGAAAAATTTCCGCCCTGATTGCCGACCACCATGGCGTCGAAGCTGGTTTCGAGCTCCGCCAGGCCGGCGCGCAGCATTGCGAGAATGTCGTCTCCAATCGCATTCATCTTGCCGTGAAATTCGCAGCAGAGGACGCCATCGCCGAGGTCGATAAGAGACGCGCCGGCGTTCTGCTTCACCACGCCTCGGGCGCGCTTCAGATCCGAAAGCACGATGATGCCCGGCCGCGGCTCTACTTCTCTGTATCTGTTCCCGGACGCGAGATCGAAGTATTCCGTCCGTGGCTGGCCATCGGTATCGGCGGCCTTATAGAAGGACTTCGCGCCCGATGAAAGCATGCGCTCGACGTTTTCCGGCAGCTGGCGGCCCTCCGCTTCGATCCGGAGGGCCGTCGGCTCAAACCCCAACGCATCCCACAATTCGAAAGGCCCGAGCGCGTTCGCATAGCCCCATCGCATGGCGCGATCGATTTCCACGATGCGATCCGAAATCTCCGGAACCATCCAGGCCGCGTAGAGAACGTGGTCACTCAGCGCCTGCCACAGGAACTGCCCGACCTTGTCGTTTAAAGCGACCAGCGCTTTCAGTCTGTCGCTCAGTGGCTCCAGATTGCGAACGCCTTCGAGAGAAGCAAACCGCGGCTTCGCAGCCGGGTGATACTCGAGCGTTTTCCAGTCAATGGCCCAGATCTCGCGATCCGGCCCGACACGTTTGTAACATCCCTGCCCGCGCTTCTCACCCAGCCATCCCCGGGCAATCATATCCGTGAGAAACGGCTGCATCTGAAACCGCTCCCGGAATGGATCGTCTGGAACCGCGGCGTACAGGTTGTTCGTCACATGCGCCCATACGTCGAGACCGACGATGTCGAGCAGCCGGTAACTCGCGCTCTTCGGTAATCCGATCAGCTGGCCGGTAAGCGCATCGACTTCCTCGATCGTAAGATCCAGTTTCACCGTGAGTTCCTGAATCGTCGATCCGAAGAAAGATCCAATGCGATTTGCAATGAAATTCGGCGTGTCTTTGCAGGGCACGACTCCTTTGCCCAAATGACGGTCGCAGAACTCCGAAATGAATGTGAGTATTTCGGGTTGCGTTTCGGGTCCGGGAATCATCTCGACCAGATGCAAATACCGCGGCGGGTTGAAGAAGTGCGTACCGAGAAAATGCTGCCTGAATTCGGCCGCGTAACCCTCAGCCAACTGACTGAGCGGAATTCCGCTTGTGTTCGTGGAAACGATCGTTCCCGGCGCGCGGAAGGGCATCAGCTTTTCGTATAGCGCGCGCTTCACCCCGGCATCTTCTGTCACGGCTTCAATGATCCAGTCGCAATCCCGCACTTTCGACATGTCATTGTCGAAGGTTCCCGTTGCGACCAGCCGCGCCGCATCCGCGGTGAAAAAAGCGCCGGGCCTGCCTTTCAGCGCGGCTTCGATTCCGTTCCGCGCCGCCTGATCCGGCGTTTTCGCGTTCGGCAGCGTAATGTCGAGCAGCAGAGATGGAATTCGCGCGTTCGCCAGATGCGCCGCGATCCGCGAACCCATTGTTCCCGCCCCAAGAACCGCTACTCGTCGAATCGGTTTCATCAGCGAGGAGTTTACCGCGAGCAAACTCGCGCCAGATCGAGCGAGCGGTCGATACAATCCCGATGTACCCATGCGAACGCTGTTTGTGCTTGCCGTCTTTTCCTCAGCCGTCGCCGCGCAGGATTTCAGCCAGATTAAACCGCTCCCGCCGCCAGGAATCCCTGTATCGCAGCAGGATCAACGGATCCTTCGCGCCGGGCTCGATCGCCTTGGCAAGCGGATCGAAGCGTTGAAGGGCAACCCCCATTTACCGGACGTCGAGATTTTCCACAAAGCCGTTCGTTTCGCGCTGGACGGCAACGAATTCTTCCGGGCAGAACAGATTTTTCGCGCGAAGGAGTTGCTGCGCATCGGCATGGAGCGTGCGGATCAGCTTGCGAACGGCGATGCGCCGTGGATACGCCAGACCGGCCTCGTGGTACGCGCTTACGTCTCGAAGATTGACGGCAGCGTGCAGCCTTACGGGCTGGTGGTGCCACCGAGCTTCGCGCCGGACCGGCCTCATCGGTGGCGCGTCGACGCTTGGTTTCACGGCCGCAGCGACACTCTGAATGAAGTCGACTTCCTTTGGGGGCGTCTTCATGATGCCGGCGATTTCACGCCGCGAGACACGATCATGCTCCATCTGTACGGCCGCTATTGCAACGCCAGCAAATTCGCCGGCGAGGTGGATTTGTTCGAAGCCCTGGACGACGTACGGAAAAACTACAACGTGGACGAGAACCGAATCCTCGTCCGCGGCTTCAGCATGGGCGGCGCTTCGGTGTGGCACATTGCGGCGCACCATGCGGGAGAATTCGCCGCCGCTCAACCAGGCGCGGGGTTCGCAGAAACGCTCGAATACCAGAAACATCGATATACGCCCACCTGGTTTGAAGATAAACTGCTCCACTTCACCAACGCCACCGATTATGCTTTGAACTTTTTCCAGTTGCCGATCATTTCATATAACGGCGATCAGGACCCACAGGGCCAGTCAGGCGACATCATGGCTCGCAACATGTCGGAATACGGCATGACGCTTGCGCGCATCTACGGTTTGGGCGTGGGCCACAAGTACACCCCGGAAGCAAAGGAAGAAATCGCCGCGCGAATCGACGACATTGCCGCGAAAGGGCGCAATCCGTGGCCCCGGCAAATTCGATTCGAAACGTGGACGCTCAAATACAACCGCATGCGATGGGTCACGGTGGATTCGATGGATCGCGAGTACGAGCGCGCCCGCGTGGAGGCGAACATCGAAAACGATCACACGGTGCAGGTGAAAGCTCTCAACGTTGCGGCGCTCACTTTCGATTTCGGCTCCGGCGCTGAAGTGCTCAATCCGGCTTCGAAACCGGCGATCCTCATCGACAACCAGACTCTGAGCGCGCCCGGCCCGCTAAGCGACGGTTCGTGGACTGCCCACCTTCACAAAACGGGTTCGCGCTGGTCAATCGGCGAAGAGGATCAGAATGCGCTACGTAAGAAGCACGATCTGCAGGGTCCGATCGACGATGCCTTCATGGAACCCTTTCTGATGGTGCATCCCACGGGAACGCCGGCCAACGATGCCGTGGGCAAGTGGACCAGATCAGAAGAAGAGCGCGCGATTCGGGAGTGGCGCAAAAGTTTTCGCGGAGATACGCCTGTGAAGGATGACTCCGCGATCACGGACGCCGATATCGCCTCGAAAAACCTGGTGCTCTGGGGCGATCCTTCAAGCAACAAGATTCTGGCGCGGATTGCGGACAAGCTTCCCCTTCGCTGGACAGCGAGTTCGATCAGCGTCGGCTCACGCCAGTTTCCATCTTCAACCAATGTACCCGTCCTGATCTATCCCAATCCGCTAAACGCGAAACGATATGTCGTAATTAACAGCGGCTTCACATTCCGTGAATCGGCCTATGGAACGAACTCCTGGCAGGTACCCGAGCTACCCGACTATGCAGTGATCGATGTGACATCGCCAGCCACGACCCGCTGGGCGGGGAAAGTCGCGGCCGTCGGATTCTTCGGCGAACACTGGGAACTGCTCGCCA
>Ga0308175_100002308_pt1 | contig 13032 bp, 10 predicted proteins | sample PhyCR1_3_FD_203893 | JGI IMG/M metagenome (GOLD analysis project Ga0308175, IMG submission 203893) | Soil microbial communities from UC Gill Tract Community Farm, Albany, California, United States - DLSLS.C.R1 | ecosystem: Environmental > Terrestrial > Soil > Agricultural land | place: USA...
ATGATCCTTGCTCGGGCGCAGCTAGTCGATGATGACTATTTTACTTGCTCCCACTCAACTCGTTGAAGTTGTGGGCGGCGTGGATGTCGCATCACAATATCCTTGCGGGAACGGTGATAGTCGAGACTGGAGATCCACATCGCTATGCCTGATGTTTGCTCGCCTCTTTCTACACGGCAAGCTCGGCGTCGCCAGTGGCCCGCGTTGCCACTTCATCGGACTTGCGCCTGGCCGCAGAATCTGACGACGGCAGGATGGAGGTGGCCTTCGCTGCAGAAGCGCCGACAGTGTTGTAGATGGTATCAAGGAGCTGTGGCTGGCTACCGTGGCTGCCTGATGACTCTAGTCAACCTAAATAGAAGATGATGCTCATGATGCTGTCGATCGGCGCAATGATGACAGTGCTGCGAGACGCTCGGTCAAGGGTGATTCTAGCGCACGAATCCTCATTCGGATCTGCCATTCAGGCGAAGCGCTGGATGCTGCATTACGCCACGGCCTTTGCCCTATTGGCCAGCGGTGCATGCCACGCCGGGAGCACCGGGCTGAGGCCGATGGAGACTCCGGCCGTGACGTCACGGGGCGCCAATCTTCACGCCTTCACACGCCTTTATGGCATGGTGCGCTGGTTTCATCCCAGCGACGCTGCCGCGGCGATCGACTGGGATCGGTTTGCCATCGAGGGCGCACGTCGCGTCATCGACGCCCCTGATGGCCACGCGCTACGTGCCGAGTTGGCTAACCTGATCGCGCCGATCGCTCCGACGGTGCATATAGCTGCCACCGGTGAGCAGTTCCCAGATGAACCCGCGCTGCACCCCGCGTTGGCGACGAGCCTCGACGTACTGGCGTGGGAACACAACGGCTTCGGTGATAGCACCATCATCAGCGAGTACGCGAGCAAGCGGCGGCACCGTGAGCGTACCATTGCCGTGCGGGGGGCGCTCTATGCGGCGCTCTGGCAAGCCGTTGACGCCGTCCCGTTTCGCGGCGCTCGCTTGCGTCTACGCGGCAAAGCCCGCGCGATCGGCCACGCGCGTGGTCAGCTGTGGTTGCGCGTCGAACGCGGCGATGCTACCGGTTTCTTTGACAACATGGGCGGACACCCCGTGGTCAGTACGACCTGGGAGCCCGCCGAGATCATCGGCACCGTCGACCCCGATGCGACGCGGATCGTGTTTGGTATGCTGATGGGTGGCGTCGGCACCACCTGGTACGACGACATCGGGCTGGCAGCGCAGGGCCCGGATGGTGCCTGGAAGCAGATCGAGATCAAGGATCCGGGGTTTGAATCCGGAAACCTGCTTGCGAGCTGGAGTCCGGGTATTGGCAAGCCCCGGCTTGCATCGATCGACGGCTGGAACGCGACCCTGGATCCCTCGCAACCCGCGTCCGGATCGGCATCACTGCGTCTCGAGGCCGCCACCGAGGTCGTGACCGACGAGCTGTTCGCGGACGCGCCGGGACCTGGTGAGACCGTCGACGTCGATCTCGGCGGCGGCCTGCGTGCGCGCATCCCACTGTCCCTCTACTCGAAGGACGGGCACACGCTCGGTGATGATCCCGCGACCGCGCGACGATCACAGGCCGGGCCGCCGACCGCCACGCCGGCTGGTTTCGACGTGGTCGCCGGGATCGCCGATGTGATCGTCGCGTGGAACGTGCTCGAACACTTCTGGCCGTACTGGAACGTCGTCTCGGTTGACTGGATGGCAGAACTCGATACAGCGCTCGCCGACGCCCTGGACGATCACAGCGTGGACGATCATGTGGCGACGCTCGAGCGCTTGAGCGCTGCTGCCCCGGACGGCCACGCGAGTACGACATGCCCGGGCGAGAGCCGGCGCGCGAACCCGCCGTTCACGGTCGACGTGATCGAGGGGCAGGTCGTCGTCACCGCGACAGCTGACAAGGCGGTTGCGCGCGGCGACGTGATCGTCTCGGTTGGTGGCCGCCCGGCCACCGAGCAGCTGGCCGCAGACCTGGAGCTGGCAAGTGGCTCGCCGCGGTGGCGGCTCGTCAGCGCGTGCCAGCAGTTTGGCGCCGGCCCGGCCGGCTCGACGTTGGCGCTGCGCCTACGCCGCGGTGGCATCGACCTCGGCGTCACCGTCACGCGCGGCGACAAGATGTCCGAACAGTTCGCGCGCCCGTCGATCGATCGGCTCGACGATGGCGTTTACTACATCGACCTCGCGCGAGCTGCCATGACCGACCTCGATGCGATCATGGATCGCTTGGCAATTGCGTCCGGGGTCGTGTTCGATCTGCGCGGCTACCCGAACTCCAACCACAAGGTGTTGTCGCATCTGCTCACGCGCCCCGATGATTCCAAAGCGTGGCTGGCGGTACCGCATGTGATTCGCCCCGATCATGTGTCCACCTCGATGCTGACCTGGGAGACGTTTGGTTGGGAAATGCCGGTGCTTCAGCCGCACATCAGTGGCCGCGTTGCGTTCCTCACCGGCCCAGGAGCGGTGAGCTACGCCGAATCGGTGATGGGCCTGGTCGAGCACTATCACCTGGGTGAGATCGTCGGCGCAGCGACGGCCGGGACCAACGGCAACAAGGCAGAGATCACCGAGCCGACCGGCTGCCGCACGACATTCACCGGCATGCGCGTCACCAAGCACGACGGTGCCCGCCAGCATCTAATCGGCATCCAGCCCACGATCCCGGCATCGCGCACGATCGCCGGCGTCATCGCGGGGCGCGACGAGGTCCTCGAGAAGGCGCTCGCCTACGTACGCGGGGCTTCCAAGTAACGTAGGTACCTGTTCAAGGGGGCCATGGTAAGGGCCTCGGACTGCACGACCGAGCCGCTCGCACGCTTCAATCTCGACCAGCGGCCCCGCTGGACACGAAGCCCGCCTTCGATCCATTCAAACGCGTCGCGTTCACGACTCCAAGCACGCAGAGGGGCATCGTACCTACGTCTGCTCGGCCCTCTTGAATGGGAGGACTGAAGGCCTGAGGGGCTGTACCACCACGCGACCGTTATACGGGCTGGTTGACCCGATCCGGCACACCTGCTTGCGACACGTCCTACGCTTGAACCGCTGTACCGATCGTGTTCTGGGCTGTTCCGATGTTCCCATCGTGGCGATTTTCCTCAGCCAGGATCGGAACAGGTCCTGGTACAAGGTAGGTACAAGGACGGGATACACCGCGTGGTCGGACGCCTACGCTGCATCGGTCCGGTCGGCGGCATGAACGGCTCACCGTCGAGATCCATGCCGGATCGCGTTCGCAGAGTCTCCGAAACGGCGCGTCCGTGGGTGGCACGTCGCGTGCTCAGTAGCGCGTACGAGCACGTACACCATGAAGCGCAGGAGAAACCCGATGTCCACGGCATGCGCAAGGTACCAACCTGAGCATGAGCCAGATCTGGTCGGAGGTTGTCGGCACCGTTCAGAAGGGCCGGATCCCGAATGACCCGCATGGTGTCTGCTTCGTCTGCCCCCTTGTCGGGGGCCGCCAAGGCCTCGGTGACGGACTCACCGTTGCGCCGCCTGTCACGGCATCCAGTCATGCTGCGATCCGTCGAGGCTGCGGACCAACCGCAACGCGACGTTCCTGCCGTTCGATCCATTCCGCTACAAGGTCGCGATGACGGCCGGTCGCGCACGCAAGCAAGCTCGGTGAACGCCGAGGATCCCGATGGTGACATCGTCCGCCTCATCAAGGCCGGGGATCTGGACACTGCGCTGCGCAGCCTGATGCGACGCCACGGCACCGCGGTCTACCGTTACTGTCGTGGAGCGCTGCGTGATCCGATGCTGGTCGACGACGTGCACCAGCAGATCTTCATCGAGGCGCATCGCGATCTTGCGCGGTTCGCCGGGCGCTCGACGCTCCGGATCTGGCTGTTCACGATCGCTCGCCACCGCGTGATCGACGCCACGCGGTGGCGCCGCCGTGCGCTCGCTCACATCGACGATCGCAGCCCGACCAATGTCCCCGACCCGAGCCCGACACCCGGCGAACAGATCGACGATGCCCACCTGCAGCAAGCGCTCGTCGCGTGCCTCGGCGAGCTCGGCGAGGACCTGCGAGCCGCGGTGCTGCTGCGCTACCAGCAGGGGCTCACGTTCGAGGACATGGCCAGGATCTGCGACGAGAAGCCGGGCACACTACAGGCTCGCGTGGGGCGCGCGCTGGTGAAGCTCCGCGAGTATATCGAGGCACGAACCGGAGGCCAGCTATGAGCGATCCGATCACGGGCGCGGAAGCCGCCCTCGAAGGCGAGGGGCCGCCGCGCCGTCATGGCGAGCCACCAGCGGGGAGCCGCCTCGAGGACCGCCAGTACTCGGCGGCGACCGTGTGCTGGCATGGCAGCGCGATCATGGTGGCCGGTTCTTGGGGCTGTCGCGTACGGGTGTGTTGCGTACGGCGAGGGCCGTGACCCTGTCCCGCTGCCTGGATGGAAGGTGCTCGGTGGCGCCTCTGCGGCGCCGCGCCTGTCCACGCGATTTGGGTCCGCCGCATCGCCGTGCGTATACTCGCGCGCATGCCGCGCGCTGCGATCCGCCGACCGCGACGCTCCGCGTCCCCCGGACGCCGGCGGCTGGTCATCGCGATGCTCGGCGCCGCCGTGATCGCGCTCGGGGTATGGACGATCCAGAACGGCCGCCAGCCGGGTACGTGGCAGCACGTGTTCGCGACGCGCGAAGGGCTGATCGGCGGCATCACCTCGAGCCAGACGATCATCCGGACCGATTCGAGGTTCGTCGCGCTGCCGCACCCGCGCGCGCTCGGGCGCATGGTCGAGGTGCGCTACCGCGATCGAGCGGTCGTGGTCCCCGTCCTCGACGTCGGCCCGTGGAACATCGACGATGCGTACTGGGAGCGCGACGCCCGGCCGGCCTCCGAGCGCGGCCACGGCACGTACCGCACGCCCGTCAACACCGCGGGCATCGACCTGTCCGACGCCGTGTTCGCGGACCTCGGCCTGCGCGACAACGACGTCGTCGACTGGCGCTTCGTCCACCGCGGCTACGTCGCGCTGCCTCGCCTGTAGCCAAGTCAGCGCTTCGCGTACGCTGCGCCCGCCATGCAATCGAGCATCCGGCGGTAGACCGGCGCCGCGGATCTCGTCATGACGCCGATCGTCCACCCTTGGCCGCGGCGGAGAGCTATCTGCTGTTTGATGACCGGTTGACCGCGATTCAGGTCGCCGGCTTTGCGATCGCGCTGGTCGGCGTCTTCCTGTGTGATCCCGCGCGGCGCGCAGCATAACTCGTCCACGCCTGGGCCACGGACGGCGGGCTTCGTGAACTCGCCACGGTATCGACAGCAGGGAATGGTCTTCAGTGAATCGTGATAAGATAATATGATACTGGTAAATGTAGACAGTGATACTGACTCCAGGGGCGTTTCGGGAGACACTGAGAGACCGTCGGCGTCACGGCGGACGAGGAGTGGATGCCATGCGAACGTTTGCGACTCTGGCTCTCACCATGATGTGTGGTTTGTTCGAGCGCGCGCACGCGTCGACGCTCGACGAGTGGATCCTGCCCGCGGGCACCACCGAGCTCGACGTCGACGCGTCGCTCGGTACGCCGGTCGCGTTCGTGCAGGGCGCGACCGGCGTGATCGACCGCTTCGAGCCGTTGACCTCCACGCTCACCCACTGGACGGTCGGCCCGGCCGTGCTGCAGTTCACCGGTGCGGGCCAGATCCAGACCCACTTCGACGCCGCGGGCCGCCCGTTCGTGTTCGTCACGGACGCGCCGCACAACCGCATCGGCATGCTCGACGTCGCCGGCACGCGCTACGACTTCTGGAACGTCGCCATCGCGCCCGCGAAGACGCCGCACGCGCTCGCCGTCGACCACCCGACCGGGCAGGTCTGGTTCACGACCTACGACGGCGTGAGTCCGCCGGCGGTCGCCGTGCTCACCTCGTCGACGGGGACGATCGCGTCGTGGACGTTGCCCTCCACCGTCGCCGCCGTGACCAACCACATCGACGGCATCGTCGTCACGCGCGCGTCGGGGACGCTGCTCGTCTACGTGGCGATCCCCCAGCGCAACGAGCTCCTCGAGCTAAACCCGGGGGCGCTCACCGCGCGGGTGTGGCCGCTGCGCTATGGCACCCCGACCCGCATCGCCGTGAACAGCGCCGGTGAGATCTTCGCGCCCAACGCGACCTCGAACCTGGTCCTCCGCTTCCGTCCGTCCATCAACCAGGAGACGCTGTGGTCCGACGGCGCGTTCGCGTTCGCGCCGTTCGTCTCGACGGACTCGGCGGGCGCGCCGTTCTTTCCCGCGTCGAACGCCGGCTCGCCGTTCATCGCGAACCTGAACCCGGCCGGCGGGACGGTGACCGGCGTTACGCCGACGGCGTTCGTGCCGGCGTTCCCGTCCATCGTCACCGCGACGAACGTCGTGGCCGCCGCCCAGTCGAACGTGAGCCTCGCGACGGTCTCGCCGGCCATCGCGCCGGTCGGTCCCGCCCCGTTCACGCACTGGCTCGTGCCCGGAAACGGCGCGCTGAGCTGCGATCCCACGTCGTCTCTCCTCGACACGTGGTTCATCGACACGACGACGAACCGGATCGCGCGCTTGCGTCCGTGACCGCGAGCCGGACCGCGCCGCTGGGCCAACTCGACCGCGGATGCACGACTTGTTGCTGCTTGGGCTCGGCGGGAGATCTCGGCGGCGCTAGAATGCGCGGCGGGGGCGCAGCATGAGCGAGCACGACGATCACCATCATGACCACGATCATCATCACCACGGGCCCGACGACCCGGCACACCCGCACAACGCGCCGCTGACGGACGTGCAGCTGCGGGTGCGGGCGCTCGAGTCGCTGCTCACCGAGAAGGGGCTGATCGACCCGGCGGCGCTCGACGCGCTGGTCGACACCTACGAGACCAAGGTCGGGCCGCGCAACGGGGCGCAGGTGGTGGCGAAGGCGTGGACGGACCCGGCGTTCAAGCAGCGGCTCCTGGCGGACGCCACGGAGGTGCTGGCGGAGCTGGGCTTCATCGGCCGTCAGGGCGAGGACATGGTGGTGCTGGAGAACACGGCGTCGGTGCACAACATGGTGGTGTGCACGCTGTGCTCCTGTTATCCCTGGCCGGTGCTGGGGCTGCCGCCGGTCTGGTACAAGTCGGCGCCGTACCGGTCGCGGGCGGTGATCGATCCGCGACGCGTGCTGCGTGACTTCGGGGTCACGCTGCCGGAGGAGGTCGAGGTGCGGGTGTGGGACTCGACGGCCGAGCTGCGCTACCTGGTGCTGCCGCGGCGGCCGGAGGGCACCGACGGCCTGACCGAGGACGAGCTGGCGGCGCTGGTCACGCGCGACGCGATGATCGGCACCGGCGTGGTGCGCGCGGGAGGGGCGCGATGAACGGCGCGCACGATCTGGGCGGCATGCACGGCTTCGGGCCGGTGGTGGCCGAGCCGGACGAGCCGGTGTTCCACGCCGAGTGGGAGCGGCGGGCGTTCGGGCTGACGCTGGCGATGGGCGCGTGGCGCCGCTGGAACCTGGACATGAGCCGGTCGGCGCGCGAACAGATGGCCCCGGCGGAGTACCTGGCGACATCGTATTACGAGCACTGGATGTTCGGACTCCTGCGGCTCTTGGCCGAGAAGGGCTTTCTCTCGCCCGACGAGCTGGCGCGGGTCTTGCGGGGCGAGCCGACGATGTTCAGCGGGTCGGCCCAGGTGCAGGACGAAGCGTTGCGGCCGGACGGCGTGCCGCGCATGTTGCAGAACCGGCGAGCGGCGCGGCGGGACGACCCCGTGGCGCCGAAGTTCCGGGTCGGCGAGGTGGTGCGGGCGAGGAACATCCATCCGATCGGGCACACGCGCGTGCCGCGCTACGTCCGGGGGCACCGGGGCGTGGTCGCGATCGACCACGGCGTGTTCGTGTTTCCGGATACCCATGCCGCGGGGGAGGGCACAAAGCCGCAGCACGTGTACAGCGTGCGATTTGCGGCGCAGGAGCTGTGGGGGCCGGAGGCGCTGGCGCGGGACAGCGTCTATGTCGATCTGTGGGACGACTACCTGGAGGCGGCGCCATGACGCAACCGGGTGCGGAGCTTCCCAGCCTGCCGCGCGATGACCAGGGCAGCCCCGTGTTTCGCGAGCCGTGGGAGGCGCAGGCGTTCGCGATGGCGGTGCGACTCCACGAGGCCGGCCACTTCACCTGGACCGAGTGGGCCGCGGCGCTGGCGGAGCAGATCCAGGAGGCGCAGGCGGCCGGCGACCCGGATCTCGGCGATACCTATTATCGCCACTGGCTGGCGGCGCTCGAGCACCTGGTGGCGGCCAAGGGCCTGTTGACCGCCGAGGAGCTGGCGCGGCGCAAGGACGAGTGGGAAGAGGCGGCGCGCACGACGGCCCACGGCGAGCCGATCGAGCTGCGCCCGCGCTGATCCGGGGTCATGCTTTCCGCGCGATGCGAACGCGCGGAGGGTGATGGCCCGCGCATGCCGGGCATTTGGGTGAAGTGCTCAGTTGAACTTCAAACGGAGCGCCTTCGTGCCCATCAGGTACAGGATCGTCCTCCCCATCTCGTAGGCTCCGATCTCCAGTACGCTCGAGTCGCCACTGCGCGCGTATCGCAGGAAGTGGAAGATCGAGGACGCGTTGATCACCTGGTAAAGCAGCTTCCAAAGCCGCGAATTCGAGGCGAATGGGATTCCCGTGCGCAGCGTCAGAAGCAGATAACAGACAGCGACGAGGTAGTGATGCGTCCCGAGGCGCGGGACCAGGAAGCCCAGCTTCGTGCTAAGCGTACGGGCGACCGAGGGGGAGAAGTGATTCACCAACCTGCCCCCGATGTAGATCGCCCCGTCGAGGAGCACGCGTGCGAACGTGGTCCGCATGTACGTATCTGTTAGGTTGTGCGTGAGCTCGGCGAGGGTTCCTTTCTGGACGCGTTCTCCGCTGATGATTCCTTTGCTCGTAGTGAGCACCAGCTGATCCTTACGAGCCAGGGGCGTTAACCTGCCTTGCTTGCCACCGAAGTCATACAGGTTAAACGGGTTGTGGCCTATGATGGAAGGATAAGACTGACCGTACTGGCCTGTAAGCTGAGTGTGTATGTCGAAACCCAGCGTGTTCTTTAGGACTGCACGGATGAAGATGATGCAGTTCCCTAGGTTGTCCACCTCAAAAGGCCCGGAGCTTCCCACGAGGCTGGTGTCGTACTTGCCGTGCTCGCCGACCTTGTAGTGTAGCAAGCTCGTCGACAGCCGCGTTGCATCCTCGAGAGCGAGTGGGAATTCAACCGCGAAGGCGTCGGGGAACGAGATAAGGCTGTCCTCCGCATAGAGCTGGCCAGGGGTGGAGATCAAGCCGCGCTCGATGTCTTTGGTCTTCCCGGTAATCGAATAGACGACCATTTTCCCGCGGTGTGGATCGAACCCCAGACAAATGGTCACCTTGCCAGCGACACGGACATATACAGCGGTGTGCCCCCACTCGTTGAACGTGGAGTTGAAGTCGAAGAACCGGGCGGTCAGCTTGCCCACTGTACTGCGATTGCCGGGGAAGATGATCAGACCGACCGCATGCTTGTGCTTGCTCGCAAGCACATCGTCGATGGCCCCCCAGAGCGCATCGGGGAACATTCCCTGCACGGTGCTAAATATCTCTCCGAGCAGCTTGGTGAGGCACATGCTTCATTGTCCTTGCAGGCAGCATACCGAAGCAGGTGCCCAGCTTAGGAACTCGGCAGCGGCTGAGAACGCCTCAAACTAATGGAGCCAGGCGGCCGATCGGCGAGATCGCGTGGTTGCCCCTGATCGACCCTTCATCGACAATAGAAATATCATCACCGCCGGAGATCAGCAAATTTAGCGACTTCAGGGTTGGGCTCGTCGCTTCGACGCCGACGCTGGCGATCTGGGACGACCACGACTTCAGCGTCAACGACGGCAGCGGCGAGACCTTCCCGCAGCGCGATCTGTCGAAGGCGATGTTCGAGGCGTTCTGGCGAATCGGGCCGAGCTCCCCAGCGGCACCCGAACGGCCGCGCCAAGGACGTTCAAGCGGCGTTTCGGCGGCGGCGGACGGGGCTGGCTGGCGAGTGCTGAGGCACCGGGGTGCCCGGAGGCCCGCCGAGTGTGAGGCTGCCAACGTTTGGGCGACGTCAGGGCGAACGAGTCCATGCCGACCGATGTCCGGTCGGTGGGCGCGGCGGAGAGGGCGAGGCTGCGCGGGGGCATACCAGGCAGGCTCGGCCTGGGGTGGGCACGGGCGGGTGCGAACGTTGCGGGCTCGGTGGGGAGGCCGAGGCTGGTAAGCAGGCTGCGGGTGAGGTGTCCTCGCCGAGGCCGCAAGGTTCAGGGCAAAGCTTCCGCAACTCTTGCCGCGCTACGCCGAACAGAGGGTCGTCTTTCGGGACGACGAGGTCATTAGCGCTCATGCAACCGAAGAACAAGCCTATGTAGCCAGTCTCGAGCGATCCGGTCTCGACGGCGGATACGTCATGGCGATCGTTCGGGAACCAGAGGACGTGGTGCTTAGCGCAGCGGTCGCATTGGGCCTGTAGACATGTCGTTCCGCCAAGAGGGCCTACTTGGACTCGATTTCCTCCGGCGGTTTCGGTTTACCTACGATGGTCCCATCAACTGCTTTCTCTTGACTTGCGACAACATCCCAACGCCTACGATGCGGCTGTAGCTGCCCTGGCCACGCTGGCGCATGGATGAGGGTGAAGATCGCGGCTCACCAGGGTTTATTGTTCTTGCGGGGCGGGAGGTATTTCTTGTCGATCGACGCGATGACGACGTAGTTCGGGTCGACCATCTCGGTGACGTGGATCTTGGCGACCTGCGACAGCAGCTGATACGCGTCGAGCTCCGACATCCCGGTCTCGCTGTGGATCCAGGCGATCAGCTCGGTGAACGCGATCCGCAGCGCGTCGTCGAGCGGGCGATAGGCGCCGAGCGCCATGATCTCGTGGGCGTTCTCGAACCGCGGCCAGGCGATCTTCTGGCCCTTGATGACGTCGACCTGCAGGCGGGCGTGCATCGGCACTTCGATCGCGGTGCCGGCGATCTCGCCGTCGCCCATCTGGGCGTGCCCGTCGCCGAGCAGGAGCAGCGCGCCGCGCACGGTGACAGGGAAGTAGGCGGTATTGCCGGCGCTGGCCTCCGGCGCATCCATGTTGCCGCCATGCTCGGCCGGGACGATCGAGCTGCGCGACTCGAGCGCGGGGGCGACGCCCAGGCAGCCCAGGAACGGGTGCAGCGGGATCTTCGTCGTGAACTTCGAGTCCAGCGCGCTGAAGGTCGCCTCGTTCCTGGCCCGATCGATGGGGTAGAACCAGATCTTCTCCGGGACGGGCGCGTGCAGCATGGGGGTGTAGTTGGTCATGTTGAGCGCGCCGAATCCGGGCGCCAGCGCGCCGACGCCCTGGTTACTGTCGACGGTCAGCTCCAGGATCTTCACGACGAGCGTGTCGCCCGGCTCGGCGCCGGTCACGTAGAACGGCCCGGTCAGCGGATTGTCGCCCTTGATCTTCGCGAGCGTATCACCCGGCTTCTGGATGACGTTGCCGAAGCAGTCGACCGTCCGGGTGTCGATGATGTCGCCCGGCTTGACGGTCGCCACGGGCTTCGCGGCGCCGAAGACATATTTGAGGTCGGCCTCCTTCGGCTCGTAGCGGACGACGTTCTGGGCGAGAACGGGTGTGGACAGGCACAGCGCGAGCGCGACGGCGGCAAGGGTTCGCATGCGCGGAGTCTAAACCAGGAGCGAGACGCGACGTGCCCGGTCGGGGACGCGGCACGAGGCCTCGCCCGTCACGCGCTCTCGAGCTGGACGCGCAGCTCGCGGGCGCGGCGCGCGACTTCTCCGGCATCCTGCTGGCCGGCGACCGCGAGGGCGCGGGAGATCGCGTCCTCGGCGTCGTCGCGCTGTCCCGCCGCGACCGCGATCTTCGCCTCGACCAGCGCGAGGCCGGCCTGGTGGATCCGTTCGCCGGACAGCGCCATGTAGCGCACGGCCTCGTCGACGGCGGCGGACGCCCGCTCGATCTGACCGGCGGCGAGCTCGGCCTCGGCGAGGCCGCTCCAGTACATGGTCATCCCGGCCTTCGAGCCCATACCGATCAGCGCGGCGATCCCCGCGCGGGCTATGGTCGCGCCCTCGGCGGCGCGGCCGCGCCCGGCGATCGCCCAGCCGCGGGTGATCTGCGCCTGCGCATGCCAGTGCGGCATGCCCTGCTCGGCGGCCAGCCGGATCGCGACGTCGGCGTGGCGCTCGGCCTCGGCGAAGTCGCCGATCAAGCACCGCCAGGTCGCGAGCTCGGTCTCGACGAAGGCACGCGTGCTCGGCTGGCCGAGCGCATCGCACATCTCGAGCGCCTCGGCGGCGCGGGCCTCGGCGCGGGGCCGGTCGCCGTGGTGGCCGTGGATCCAGGTCAGGAACGACGCGCACATCGCGCCGGCGTCCTGGCCGAACAGCATCGCGAGCCCGGCGTGCGTGCTCCGGTCGTAGAGCGCGAGGGCGTCCTCGAACGCGCGGCGGGCCTCGGCGAGGCGACCGCGCATCATGACCGCGGTGCCATGCGCGGTGAGCGCGGCGAGGCGCATCCCCGTGTCGCCGGTGCGCTCGCCCAGCGCGGTCAACCGCGCCGCGGCATCCTGCGCCCCGGCGTGATCGCCGCTGTTCACGCGGAACATCCAGAGCCCCCACAGCGCCGGGAACTGCCGCGTGACCGCGCGGTCGCCGGCGAGCTGGCACAGCTCGAGCAAGCGCAGGTAATTGGCCTCGACCTCCTTCGAGGCGAACCCCTGGGTCAACATCAGCGGGACGCCGAGCGTGACCCGCAGGCGGAGCTCGGCTTCGATGCGATCGACGTCGTCGTCCCCGCGGGGCTCGTGCTCGGCCCGCGCGCGCGCGTCGGGGATGGCGTCGAGCCAGCCGATCGCCTCGCGGGCGTGGCGGATCGCGTGCGAGTAGGCCGACCCCTTCAGCGCGGCGCGGGCGGCCTTCTGGGCGTAGCCGATCGCCTGCTGCTTCTGATCGGCGGCGGCGTGGTGCAACGCCAGGAGATCGGGCCGCGCCTCGG
>Ga0308175_100002309_pt1 | contig 13031 bp, 12 predicted proteins | sample PhyCR1_3_FD_203893 | JGI IMG/M metagenome (GOLD analysis project Ga0308175, IMG submission 203893) | Soil microbial communities from UC Gill Tract Community Farm, Albany, California, United States - DLSLS.C.R1 | ecosystem: Environmental > Terrestrial > Soil > Agricultural land | place: USA...
TCGTCCTTCAGATTTGGGTAGCGAAGCCCGGCGTAAGCCGGCGTGCTATCAGCGATCGCTTTGAAAACCGCCGAGGCCGCGAAATTGTAAGCGAAATCGACACCCATCGCTTTTGCGATCATGCTCGTAATGAGCCAATCCGCCTTAGACTGGTGCACGGGATCGATCGCCTTGCGAACACGCTGAACGAACCCGGCGTTGTTCGTGAATGTGCCGTCCAATTCGGCGAAACTCGAAGCCGGCAAAACGACATCGGCGTGGTCGGTCGTTTCAGTTTCGAACAGCTCCTGAACGACCACGAATTCCCTCCCGTCCAAAACATTCGGGTCCTGCAGGCTGCCGGCGATCAGGAGCGCTTTAGAATTACCCGCGACCTCCTCGACGGTTCTTGCGTCGGGCATCATATCGTAGGCACCGACGGAATTGTTATACGGCACCAGCGGGTGCAGCAGCACGCGGCGGGAATCGGACGAAAACTTTGCGGCCGAAGCGGCAATCGCGGCCTGTGCGGCAGGCGAAAGGTCGCCACCGACCATGATCACAATATCGCCATCAGTCTCGCCGATGGTTTGGAGCATGCGGTCGAATTCGGCAGCTTCGATGCCGAGTTTACCGGCGAGCTCCTCCGACATCGAATCGGCGAACGCGAGCGCGAATGCATCGTAAGAACCTTTATTGACATGGATGAACTGCTTCGCCTGAGCGGTGATGCGAATCGGCGTGTCATTGACGGCAATAAATTTCGCACCGCCGAGGCGGACCGCCGAGCGGATCTGTTTGCCGGTGTAAGTCTGCTCTTCCTCGGGCTCGCCACCGATCAGGAGGATCGTCTTTGCGTAACGTATGTCTTTTGGCGTGCAAAGCGGGACGCTCAGATTTTCGAAGAACGGGGCAAGCGAGTAACGGTCCGAAATGGCGAAGTTTTCAGTTTTGACCACTTCTTTCGCGAACCGCTTCAGCGTGAAGACAGATTCGTTCGTCAGCCTCGGGCTAGCAATGACGCCGACCGAACCGGCAAAACCGGCAAATCTATCAGCAACAAATTGAATCGCCTGATCCCATGTCGCCGGAATCAGCTTTCCACCCTTTTGGTAGCGGATCATCGGCATCTTCAGCCGGTCGGGATGATTGATAAAGCCGTGGGCGAACCTGGCTTTTACGTCGAGAAATTCGCCGTTCAGGCCGTTTACGTAGCGATCGCGGGCGACGATGCGGTGCACCTCGCCTCCACGTGAGCCGATGCTGAGCTGCATCCCGTCGGAGCTGTAAACGTCGGTCGAAATTGTCTGGTCGAGTTCCCACGGACGCGTCTCGTGGCGATAAACAGCGTCGAGCAGCGTTCCGGTCGGGCAAACTTCTATGCAGTTGCCGCATTGCGAGCAGTCCAGCCAACCGCCGTAGGTGCCGATCACGGTACTGACGCCGCGATTCCCGGCCTCGATCGCGTCTTCTCCCATCCACTCGTCGCAGACGCGCGTGCAGCGTTTGCACAGGATGCAACGCTGCGGGTCGTTGGCGACGATCGGCGAAAGGTATTTTTCCGGCGCGGCGTTTTTGCGTTCGGTGAACCGCTCTTCAAGATCACCCCAGTCGAAGATGACCTCCTGCAATTCGCACTCGCCGCCGCGGTCGCAGACCGGGCAGTCCAGCGGGTGGTTGGCCAATAAAAATTCGCCCATCGCCCGCTGGGCCTTTTCGATCTCGGGGCTCTGCGTGGTGACGACCATACCGTCGGTGCACGAAATGGTGCACGAGGTCTGCAGCTTGGGCATCTTCTCGATGCGGACCAGGCACATCCGGCACGATGCCTGCGGCGCCAGGTCCTTGTAATAGCAGAACGACGGGATGTTGACACCGTTGTCGCGGCAAACGTCGATCAGCACCGACCCTTTCTCGACCTCGACCTCGCGGCCGTTGATTGTGACTTTTACAAGTTCGTTAGACATTTAAACTGCTTGAACAGAAATCGTTGGTTATTCAGCCTTCTTTCGCGATTTTGGTGCCGGCTTTTCTTCGCCCCCGGCCGGAGCCGTCGACTTCTTTCTCTTCGGTCGCGTTTTTCCGTAGCTGCCAGCAAAAATCTTGCCTCGTCGTGAACGTTTGTCGCCTTTTCCCATAAGTTCTCCTATTGTTCAGAGTGCGGATTTAGCCTGTTCTTGCGCGAAGTTTACGGGCTAAGGCCCGGGCTCTGAACCTTTTATACATTCGGCGCAAAGCCGTTGGTTTTATTAAAAAGCCATTTCTTGAAATCGTCCGGGAATTGCTTGATCGCGGACTGGACCGGCCATGCGGCGGCGTCGCCCAAGGGGCAAAAACTCTTTCCCTCGATGTTGTCGCAGATGTCCAGCAAAAGCTGCGCGTCCTCGGGGCGGCCGCCGCCAGCGTCGATGCGATTGAAGATCTTCACGATCCAGTCGGTGCCCTCGCGGCACGGCGTACACCATCCGCAGGATTCGTGCTTGTAGAACTCCGAAAGATTCTTGGTGGACTCCATCACGTCGACAGTCTCGTCCATCACGATGAAACCGCCCGAACCGACCATCGAACCGGCCACGACGAGACCTTCGTAGTCCATCGTCACGTTTTTGCCAATGATCTGCCCGGCGTTCATTATGTAAACGCTCGACCCGCCGGGAATCACGGCCTTCAGTTTTTTGTCGTCCCGCAACATTCCGCCGCAGTCTTCCATGATGAACTTTTCCATGTCGGCGTAGCCCATCGGAAGCTCATACACGCCGGGCCGTTTGACGTGCCCGCTGACGGACCAGAGTTTCGTTCCACCGGACTTTTCGGTACCCAGATCGCGCCACGCGATGCCGCCCATCTCTATGATCTCGGGGACGGCGGTCAGGGTTTCGACATTATTTACCACAGTCGGCGAGGCGTAAACGCCTTCGACGGCGGGGAAGGGCGGCTTCATTCGCGGGTGGCCGCGGAAACCCTCGAGCGAGCTCAAAAGGGCCGTTTCTTCACCACAGATGTACGCCCCGGCTCCGGTGTGAGTGTAGATCTCGTGGTCGAAGCCCGAACCGAGAATGTTTTTGCCCAGCAAGCCAGCATCGCGTGCCTCGGCGAGGGCGATGTCCATGATGTCGATGAGGTAATTGTATTCGCCCCGGGTGTAGACGTATCCGGTTTTTGCGCCAAGTGCCCAGCCGGCGATTATCATTCCCTCAATTAAAGCGTGCGGGTCTCGCTCCATCAGGTAGCGGTCCTTGAACGTGCCCGGCTCGGATTCGTCCGCGTTGCAGACGACATACTTAGTCTTTGGCGAATCCTTCGGAACGAACGACCATTTCATGCCGGTAGGAAATCCAGCACCGCCGCGGCCCCGCAACGCGCTTTTCTTAACTTCTTCGATAACATCGGCCGGCGCCATCCGCAGCGCCTTTTTCAGGGATTCGTAACCGCCGGTCTCCCGATAAACCTTCAGTGTGTGCCCATCTTTTATGTGCATCCGCTTTAACTGCAAAGGCTCACAGCCGATCGCTTTTATATCCATACCTGTTCTTACTTCTTATTCCCCAAATCGTATTGCATTTTCAGATAAAGCGTGAACTGCACCATCGGCTCGATGCCCATTTGGTTAATCACCGAATCGAAATCGCTGGAATTTACCGGTTCGTAGAAAAAGGTCCTGGTCTTGCGTGCCTGCACGACGCGGTTGTTGTAGTCGCCGTACGTGTTGCCCGCTTCGTAGGCCTGGTAATTCGAATACAATTCGCTCGGGTAGAACGTATCGTATTTTTCGATTGCCAGATTTGACGGAGACAGTTTTACGCCAAACGAATTCTCGTAACTCGCCTCTTTTTGTTTGATCACTTTGACTGCCTCATCGTACAGTTTGGCATGAGCACCGCGGACGTCGTTAACGGTGTAACCAACCTCGATCAGATCATAAATAGCGGCTTTAGACGCGGCCGACAGGATCTTTTCCAAAGTTTCCCGGCTGGCATACCGGACCGCGACGTTCTTTTTCGTTTCGAAACCGGAAAATTTTTCGGTGACAGCACTCCCGCTGGCTGCGTAGTCGTAAACCTTGTTTTGCGTTATAAAGTCGACAAAAATATCTGAGCGCTTGACGCCCTGCGTTTCAAGGTCCTTTACAAAGCTGCTTATCGCCGAATCAGCCTTAGCATTGCTCTCCGCAGCTGTCGGAGCTTCCTGAACGACGCCAAACACCGCCGTGTAAGCGTCGGCTTTTAGATTCAGCAGTACATTCGCTTCGACGTAATACACCGGCGACTTTCCATCGGGAAGCGCGGTCAGAACACCTGAATTGACCAACGGTTTGCGACGCGGCGTGGCGTAAGCACGATTCCCACTTTCCTGTGCAATGGCGGCGATCGGGATGAACAGCACCAACGCGATCGACAAAGATATTTTTTTCATATCTGCTTTGGTGCCGAAACCGATTTACGCCAATGAATCCAAAATCTTATCAACCTTCTCTTCGGTCAGATTCTCGTGATAATCGAAACCGATTTGCATCATCGGTGCAGTGCCGCAACTTCCGAGGCATTCGACCAGCGAAACCGTGAACTTGCCGTCGAGTGTCGTCTCGCCGGGGCGGATGCCGAGTTTGCTGCGGATGTGATCGGTGATCTCCGGTTCGCCCATGATCCTGCACGAGAGCGTCTTGCAGATCTGGATATGGTGTCGGCCGACTGGATGCATGTTGAACATCGTGTAAAACGTCGCCGTCTCCCACACGTCGGTCACTTCCAGATCGAGAAATTTTGCCAGAAAATTCACACCCGCATTATCCACCCAGCCGCGTTCACGTTGGATGATAAGCAGCAAAATCGGGATCAAGGCCGAGCGTTTCCGCTCCGGCGGGTATTTCGCCAGATGCGCCTGCATCTCGGCGATTATTGCGGGCGAAAACTCCGCAACCTCGTCCGTCTTTACGACCTGATCCGTGAAAGTTGTTGGAACTGCTGCTGCCATATTCTAAGCCGCTAATTTTTCTTCCAGGCGTTGGACGCGAAGCGTCAACTCCTCGATCTTTCGCTTTTGCTCAGCTGATTCATCAAGTCGTTTCCGCAATTCGTCGATCTCGACCCTCAAATGTCGCACTTCCGTTTCGAGATTAACCAAGCGATGATCAAACGACTCGAACCGCGCTTCAAGGGCCCGGAGACGGGTTTCGATGTCAATCACTTTCGCGGTTACATCGGTAAGTTGGCCGGAAATGATATCAACTTTCGCTTCGAGCTTATCGAACCGACCTTCAAGTTTATCGAACCGCGCATCATGTTCGTTGCTCTTGTGTAATAACTTTGTTGTGATCTGAAAAATCTCGTTGATTCGATCACTAATTTGCTCTTCTGCCATATGATTCTTAGCGGTCAATCTCGCCCAATACAATATCCAGCGAACCAATGATCGCTACAACGTCGGCGATCATTTCGCCTTCGCTCATTACGGGCAGGGCCGAGAGGTTGACGAAACTGGGGCCGCGGAAGTGGACGCGGTTGGGTTTCGGGCCGCCGTTGGATTTCATATAGACGCCGAGCTCGCCTTTCGAGGCTTCGATCGGCATATAGACCTCACCCACCGGGATGTTGAACCCTTCGGCGACGATCAGGAAGTGATGGATCAGGGCATCCATGTGCTTCCGCATGTCGTCGCGGTCCGGCAGCACGACCTTTGGGGCGTCGGCCTTTGTCGGGCCCGGCTTTAATCTTTCCAATGCCTGGCGGGAGATCTTGTACGATTCGTAAAGCTCCCGCATTCGGACTTTGTACCGCGCCCAGACGTCACCGCTCGTCTCGACCGGAATATCGAAGTCGTAGGTTTCGTAGCCGCTATACGGGTTGTCCCGGCGAAGATCGAGATCGACACCGCTACCCCGGAGACACGGGCCGGTCAGACCCCAGTCGATCGCATCCTCGCGCGAAATGTGGCCGACGTCCATCGTGCGGCTTTGCCAGATCGTGTTTCCGGTGACGAGCGTTTCGAAAGTTCTCAATGCTTCCGGGAAATCCTCAAGGAACTGTTTGCAGCGGCGTTCGAATCCGGCCGGCAGGTCCATCATCAGCCCGCCGATGCGGAAATAGCTCGGTGTCATGCGGCCGCCCGATGCCGCTTCGATCAGGTTCAGAATTTTTTCGCGCTGCCGGAAACAGTAAAAGAACACCGACATCGCTCCGAGATCGAGCGCGTGCGTCCCGAGCCAGACCATATGTGAAGCGATCCGCTGAAGTTCGCAAAAAAGGACACGAATGACTTGTGCTCGTTCGGGAATTTCGAGCTGCAGAAGCTTCTCGGCCGCCATCACGTAGGCCAGATTATTCCCAAGCGGATTCAGATAATCCATCCGGTCGGTGATCACAATGCCCTGCTGGTATTTTTTGTATTCGAACAGCTTCTCCATTCCCGTGTGGAGGTAGCCGATGTCCGGCGTTGCCCTGACCACCATTTCGCCGTCTAGCTTCAACTCCAGACGCAAAACACCGTGCGTCGAAGGGTGCTGCGGCCCCATCGACAGCGTCATCTCGGAATCGAGCGGCTGGTCTAGGATTTCCAGTTGGTCAGGGATGTTGTTTGCTGCAACGCTCATATATTAGTTGATAGTGGATAGTTGATAGTTGATGGTTCATGATTCTTCTACTATCAACTGCCCACTATCAGCTATCCACTGGCTTCAGTTCATGCTGTACGGCTCGTAGCCGCGCAGCGGAAAATCTTTTCTTAACGCATATCCGTCGAAATCCGAGGGCATCAGAATCCGGCGGAGGTCCGGATGTCCTTCGAAAATGACGCCGAACATGTCGAATGTTTCGCGCTCATGCCAGTCGGCGGTCCGCCAGACGCCGGTTACGCTTCTGACGTTAGCGTCGTCCTCACTCAAAAGTACTTTTAGGCGGATTCGATTGTGGTGAATGGTCGAGAACAGGTGGTAATTGACCTCGAAACGCGGATCCTCTTCCGGCCCGCGGTCGGCACCGCAGATGTCGGCAAGTAGGTCGAAGGCCTGCTCGAGTTTCATAAACGAACAAACATCGACGATCGCGTCCCGCGGAACGAAAACCGTCACCTCGCCCAAGGCATCAACGACCTCTGCAGCCCAAGCCGGGTCCGCGGTCCTTAATTTTTCGACGTATTGCTGCTGGATTTCGGTCATTACGTTACAAAGGTGTCTTTCGGTCAGCGCCTAAGTAACGCTGACAGCCCGTTTTACATTAAAACGGAGCCACAGAGGTTCGGGATCGCCTTTCTCCTGTGTCTCCGCATCGCGTGCCTGATAAAAATGTCCTACGACGATTTTCGTCGTTCATGCTTCGACGGGATCGTGTACGGGCGCGAAACCTGGTTCTGCGCGACCTCGACTTCCGTTTCCTTTTCCAACGCCGTACCTTCCGTCACCGGCAGCGTTCCGGGCGAGACCGAAACGCGCGATTCCGGCTCGTAGGTGTCGCGGCGGTCCTTGACGGATTCGTTCATTATCTTTTCCTGCAGCATGGTAATCGCGTGGACCAGCATCTCGGGCCGCGGAGGACAGCCGGGAACGTAAATGTCCACGGGAACGATTTTGTCCACGCCCTGAACGATTGCGTAGTTGTCGAACACGCCACCTGAGGTGGCGCACGCGCCCATCGAAATCACCCATTTCGGCTCCGGCATTTGGTCGTAGATCCGTCGGAGCACCGGAGCCATCTTTCGCGAAACGCGCCCCGAGACGATCATCACGTCCGACTGCCGCGGGCTGGCACGGAAGGTCTCGGCGCCGAATCTGGAAAGATCGTTTCTGGCCGAAACGGTGTTCATCATCTCGATAGCACAGCAAGCGAGGCCGAATGTCGCTGGCCAGATGCTGCTCTTGCGGGCCCAATTGACGAGGGCGTCGAGCTTGACGGTCACGACGTCCGGCAGCGATTCAAATAATGTATTTTCTAAACCCATTCTATATTTTAGATTTGGGATTTTGGATTTTGGATTGCCGCAATCGTGCTTCCCGAATCCGTCTTCACGCGGCTTTTTTGAATATCGCTTCGCGGCGACGTTTGGCCATCGCCTTGGCCTCTGCTCGGGCTTCAGCGCGGGCCTGCATCCCCCATTCGAACGTGCCTTTTTTCCAGACGTATATGTACCCGACGACGAGAGTCGCCAAAAAGACCAGGATCTCGATAAAGGCGACGGTGCCGAACGCAATTCCGCTGCCTGTTTCCTGCTGCAGCAAGCTTTTGAAAGCCACGGCGAAGGGGACGATGAACAGGACTTCGATGTCGAACAGGAGGAAGATAACGGCAACGGTGTAGAACTTGATGGAATAGCGGTCGCGCGCGGACCCGACAGGGTCCTTACCGGACTCGTACGGCATCAATTTCACCGCCGTTCGTTTGCGCGGGCCGATCAATTGCGTTACCAGGAGTTGGCTCACGCCGAACCCGGCGGCGACAAGGAACATGACCGCGATCGGTGCATAATCCATCAAGCTGAAATCCGACATTCTGAAACCCTCTTCCGCAGAACCACCGAGGGCCTTCGCACGGCATGAAACGCTTGCGAAAACCGCGGTAATTTAATAACTTCGGGGCAAAGTAAATCGTAAGTTATGCGCTCTTGGGTGTCAAGAAGGGGAACTCCGCTCCGGACCTTTCGAAGCAGTCCTGCTTCCGGCCTCTGCCAGCTTGTCGAATCTGCACCAATTATTTATTGACCGGGCAAAATGGCGTGTGTTAACTTTTAATTGGCGCGATGCTGCAATATCTTTGCGCCCTCCTGCCTCACTTCGTTTGCTCAGCCGAAATCGTGATAACCGGATTTAATACTGATATCGAACACGAGGGCGTCGTTTACCACGTCCAGACCGAGGACAAGGGCTTGTCGAAACCCGTCATCATGTCCCTGGTCTATAATCGCGGTATAATCCTGGCCAGCAAACGGGTTTCTTACGATGACCTCTTGACCGGGAGTTTTGACGAGTCACAGCTCGCAGCCCGTCTTCAGCGGCAGCACCGACTTATCTGCGCGGCGATACAGGCCGGACGGATCGAAGAACTGAAGAAGATGAGCGCGAAGGAGACGGCGGAGGTCGCGGCGGAACAGCCGAAAGCAGTTCCCGCCCCGCAGCCCGCCTTTGCCGGCGGCTTCAGCAACGGCAACCACCACCTGCCCGATTTCGATTCGCCCATACCGAAACCGGTGATGGAAGATCTGCCGCCGATCCTCGGGCGTCCGTCGATGAATTCGCTCATCCACCGCGTCGGCGTGATCGAAGACGTGCTCATCCTTGACGAGGCGGTTTCGATCTTTGACGAAGGGGATGCGGCTGTTCGGCCGATAAACGAGAAATTGAGCATCGAACTCGTTGGCGAAAGCAGGCTCAGAGGTGGCGACCGCAAATCGGTCGGCCTGATGGCCTGTCGGGGGTCGGCACGAAAAGTTGTCGGCAACGCGCAGATCATGGTCAAAATTCTCGGATCAAGTTTCCGGCCGCTGATCTTTCACGCATCAACCGACGCAAACGGCATGGCGCGGGTCGATCTGCAGCTTCCGAATTTCTACACCGGCCGAGCCGCGATGCTCGTCCGTGCGGTGAGCGACGGCGAGGAGGTCGAACTCCGCCGAACGATCGAGCACGGTTAGCGGTCGCACAGTTTGAATCCGGCAGCGGTTTAAGAGAAAATATAAACCGTAAGAATGCCGCAGGTTTTTATCAACGGAGAAAAACGCGAAGTTCCCGGAGAAGTTAATTTGAAACAGCTCCTGGAACTTTTGTCTTTGCCTGCTCAGAGGGTCGCCATCGAGCTGAACAGGGAAGTAGTAGCGCGAAAGAATTGGGAAGAAACCGCTGTCGGCGACGGCGACAGGATCGAGATTGTTCACTTCGTGGGCGGCGGATAAAACGGAGCGCGGACACTCCTGTCCGCACGAACGCGTATTTCAGCGTTCGAAAGCGCTCAGCCACAATCAAAGTAAGAACCATCGAGCGCGCCCTTCGCACTTTGTGCTCATGCGGACAGGAGTGTCCGCGCTCCGGGCTAATTGCGTTCTTTGCCGGTTTGCGTGAAAATTCTCGGAAGATATGTCAGAAAAGTTTACTATCGCGGGGAAGGAGTTTTCTTCTCGGCTGATCATCGGAACGGGTAAGTACCGTAGTTTTCAGGAAATGCAGGCGGCTCACAAAGCGTCTGGTGCCGAGATGGTGACGGTAGCCGTCAACCGTGTACCGCTCGATCGCAAGACGGAATCGTTTTTGGATTATCTCGATACGGCGATGCAGATCCTGCCGAACACCGCCGGCTGCTACGACGCCGAACACGCGATACGCACCGCACGGCTCGCCCGCGAGGCTTTGGAAACGGATTGGGTGAAATTGGAAGTCATCGGCGATCCGGTGACGCTTCTGCCGGACAACGAACAAACTCTCGAAGCAGCTCGTGTGCTCGTCAAGGAAGGCTTCATTGTCCTGCCTTATTTCTCCGACGACCTGATAATGGCGAAAAAGCTGCTCGACGCAGGCTGTCCGGCCGTCATGCCTTTGGCCGCCCCCATCGGCTCCGGCCTGGGCGTTCAGAACCCGGCGAACCTGAAAATAATGCGTGAGCAGTTAGCCGACGCGACCATCATCGTCGACGCCGGCGTGGGCGTCCCGTCCGACGCCGCGATCGCGATGGAACTCGGTGCCGACGCGATCCTGATGAACACCGCCATCGCCGAGTCCCGCGATCCGGGTCAAATGGCAGCCGCCATGAACCTTGCCGTCCAAGCCGGCCGTTTGGCCTACAACGCCGGCCGCATGCCCAAACGCCTATACGCTTCCGCCTCGAGCCCGATTGAGGGCGCAATTAAATAAATCTTTCTCTCCGTGTTCTCTGTGAAAAACTTCGTGTTCTCTGTGTTTAATCTTTTTCCCAACACAGAGGTCACGGAGTTTTTCACAGAGAACACGGAGGTAAATACGAATTCAAACTTCAAACTCCGCCACCACCGGCAGATGATCCGACGCGATCAGCGACGTTCGCGTTTTGTGAAGGTAGGCGTTAACCAGCCTGAAACTTTCGTCGAAATATACGTGATCCAGATGCATGATGGGCAAGATTCCCGGGAAAGTCCGGCTCGTGCCCAGATGTATTTTTGCATCTACACTTCGAAAGCTTTCTTTGAACAGCCTTGTCGTCAGCCCGCTTGTCCATTCGTTAAAGTCACCGGTGATTATTCTCCGGCCTTTCAATTTCGGGTCATCCAAGACGTGTGCCGCCAAAAGTCTATGCACCTGTTTGCGGCGTTCGAAGTAAGATGTGCCCATGTGGATGTTGACGAAATGCAGAGGCTGGCCGCCGTTGACTGAAATCTCCGCCCGCAGGCAGCCGCGGGGCTCGTATTTGTGAATGCTGATGTCGTAGTTTTCTGCGGATCCGATAGGCAAACGGCTCAGAATGACGTTGCCGTAGTCGCCGCCCTTAATTTTTCGGTTTTCACCGAATCGATAATCCATCCTCAACTCGTTCGCGATGTATTCGGCCTGATGATCGCGGTCGCGCGATTTTGAACTGCACAAGACTTCCTGCATGGCGACGACGTCGGCGTCAATCTCGCGGAGCACCTCGGCGATTCGCTCGGGCGAATACTTGCGGTCGATACCGACGCATTTGTGGATGTTGTAGGTCGCGATGCGGAGACGATTCATCAATGGTTGTGGTAGTTCTGCAGCGCCTTTATGAGCGTCGGTACGGCGAGGACCAACAACAGAACGACAAACGGTATCGACGCCCCACGGGGAAATTTGATCAGCAGCAGAGCGAGTGCCAGCAACACGCCTCCGACCATGAACAGGAGTCGCGCCTCAGCCGGTCCGAGATTCGATTTCTTCGTGATCGCGGCCCCGATCGATGTGGCCGCGTTGATCGCACCAGCCGTTGCTTTGTGGACGCTGCCGGAGCCGCGCCTTCGGCTCCTGTTCTTCTTTGTTTTCTTTAGACGGACGCGTTGTGTGTCTTCGAGTACGATCTCGGTCGCATTCTCGAGGTCTTTCAGGTACATCTGCTCCATCTGCTCGCCGAAGTCTTCGTCCTCGACGAGCACGTCCAACTCGTAATTGCCGAACCAGCTTGCTATGTTCAGATTTGTCGAGCCGACGCGGGAGATCTTTCCGTCGAACACCGCCGTCTTCGCGTGAAGCATCGGGCCGTTCCATTCGAATACTCGCACGCCCGCCTCCAGCAGCGGCCGGTACGTCGAACGAGTCGTGTCCCTGATGACGCCAATATCGCTGGTTTGCGGAAGGAGTATTCTGACATCGACGCCGTCGGTTGCCGCATCCTTTAGCGACTGGAGAAAGGAAGGGACGCCGACGAAATATGCATCGCTCATCCACATCCGCTCGCGCGCAACCGCCGCTAGGATCTGGTCGCTTCGGTAGATATGAGCGGCCGAAGGGACACTCTGGACGACCCGGAGGCTGGTGGCCCCCGCCTCTGCGATCTGGCCACGCTGCGCCAGCCGGCTGGGATCCAACTTTCCGCCGGTAACCGCCCAGACGTTTGCGAAAGCCGCCTCAACGTCCGCCACCGCCGGCCCACGCAGTTCAACGCCTGTATCGCGCCATGGTTGGATGCCTTTTCCCTCGTCGCCGACCCAATCGCGGCCGACGCACAGGCCGCTGACGTAGGCGACCCGTCCGTCCACCACGATGCATTTTCGATGATCGCGTGAGAACACGCCGATGGGGTCAAGCAGGCTGGGCGGGTTGTAACAGCGGACATCGACGCCGCCTTTCCTCAAACGCCTCCAAAACCAGATAGAGGTCGTCCCGAACGCACCCATCCAGTCGTAGATGACCTTCACATCGACACCTTCCGCCGCCTTTTTGATCAGTGCGTCGGCGAAAAGCTCGCCCTGGTCATCGTTATGGATGATATAGCTCTCAAAGAAAATGCGGTCCCTGGCCGATTCGATTGCTTCGAGCCATGCAGGGTAATTTTCCGCCGCATCAATCAATAGGCGAACGCCGTTGCCCTTCAGGAGCGGCGCACCGGTCACACGCTCGAACGATTCATCCACAACATCGGATGCGATCAATG